>WNGK01001306.1_pt1 | contig 28405 bp, 31 predicted proteins | sample 5400601 | NCBI WGS metagenome assembly WNGK01 (sample SAMN13153376, study PRJNA577476) | soil metagenome | isolation source: 60 cm soil or saprolite under Garry oak tree replicate 1 | place: USA:California | collected 2016-06-15
CGGGCTGCCGGGATAGCCGTGCAGCAGGTAGACGACCGGGTAGCGACGATGCGCGTTGGCCTTGGCTTCGTAGCCGGGTGGCAGGTACACATAGGCCCGGGCGGGGGGTACGTCGAGTGCACGGTCGCCGATCAGGAGGTGTGAGTGCCGAAAACGCGTCCACTTCACGCGACCTGGGCATACTCGTGGACCAGTCCACCGAGTCGATCCAGCCGCACGACCGGTGCCCTGGCCGCTGGAACGGGCGGGGCAACGGCTCCCAGCGGTGGCGCCTGCCCGAGCGAGCGGTGTGGCCGGTGCTGGTTGTAGTGGATCACGTAATCCGACAGCACCGTCTCCAGATGTCGCCGCCCAGGATCAGCATCCGGTCCAGCACCTCACGACGGACCGTACCGACCCATCGTTCGGCGACGGCATTCGCCCGCGGCGCCCGCACGGGTGTACGTAGGATCCGGATGCCCTCGGAGGCGAATACCGCATCGAACGCGTCGGTGAACTTCGCGTCCCGGTCACAGATGAGGAACTTGAACTGACCGATGCGGTCGGCAAGGCCCATGGGGAGGTTTCGGCCCTGTTGAGCCACCCACCCTGTGTTCGGGTTCGCCATCACGCCGAGGACGTGGACTCGACGGGTGGCAAGCTCGATCACAAACAGCACGTACAGGCGCTTGAGTAGCACCGTGTCGACGTGGAAGAAGTCGCAGGCGATGATGCTTCGGCCTGCGCGGACAGGAACTGCCGCCAGGTCAGGCCCGCACGGCGCGGTGCCGGCTCGATGCCCGCGCGTTTGAGGAGCAGCCATACCGTGCTCGGCGCGACCGTGTACCCAAGCCCTCGTAGTTCTCCGTGGATGCGTCGGTAGCCCCAGGTCGGGTTCTCCCCCGCGAGCCGCAGGATCAGGCGGCGCAGCTCCTGTGGAATCGCTGGCCGCCCGGCGGACGGTGTGGCTTGGTCCAGTACCATCTGGCCAGCTCTCGATGCCAGCGCAGCAGCGTCTGCGGCGTCACGAATCGATGGCGGCGGCGCTGCGTGGGGAGCAGCCGGGCCAGCGCCGAGAGCACAGCGCGGTCCGGCCAGCAGGGGCGGGGCCGGGCGACCTGTCGGCGCAAGACCGCGACCTCGTGTCGCAGCACGAGGATCTCGGCGTTCTTGGACGTCTGCTCGCGGGCCAGCAGCGCGAGCCAGCCGATGAGCTGGCAGAAGATGAGGTAGAGCAGTCGGAACGCCATGACTGACGATCATCGCGGACCTCCAGCCCCGTTGCGAAGCCGCAAGTCAACCCGACAGACGACGTTCTCGGCACCCACAGGCTCTTCGCCCAGCCTGCGCTGCGCACGGTCACCGGGATGCTGGCCGGAGTGTGGCACCACGCGCGGGTGGACCGCTTTCTCGCCGCTGCGCGGGATGCTGGAGAAGCTCGCGGTGGCGCTGGCCGGTCGCGCCGGCGCCCAGCTCGCCCGGCTCGCCCGGCTCGCCCGGGCGTCGCAGGCCCCCACCAGCCGGTTGACCTTGTTGCGGCTGCTGATGGCCCTGCCCAATCCCGACCCCGCAGCCGTCACGCCGCGGGTGCTTGGCGTGGACAACTTCGCGCTTCGCCGCGGGCAGGTCTACGGCACCGTGCTGGTCAACTGCGAGACCGGAGGCCGGTGGAGGTGCTGGCGGGCCGTGAGGCGCAGCCGTTGGCGGCCTGGCTGCTGGCCCATACCGGGGTCGAGGTGATTTGCCGGGACCGCTCCGGCGGCTGCGTGCAGGGCGCCCGCCTTGGGGCTGACACAACGCCACTCCTGAATAGTTATTACCGGGAATGCCCGGGCGGTCACGGTAGGAAATACGCCTCGATCGAATACTCATGACCAAGCGTGAGATAGGGGTGATCTTTCACCAAGCTGAGCACGTCGTCGATGTCTTTTGCTTGAATGATGCTATAGCCATTGAGATGAGTTGTGGAGCCCGTGGTCGACCCATCACCATGCAGCCCACGTCCATCAGCCATCGGCGATCCCTTGTCAACCAACTTATCTCCGAGCTTGTCGAACCACGCCGGCCAGCCCTCATGTGATGCATTCGGCGGTGTTGCCGGCCCCACATAGAGCACCATGAATCTGTTCATGTCAATCCTCCTCCGTAGATGATCGCGTTCTTGCCATGCAGCCCGGTCGTGGCCTTGCCCTTGCTTCGCCCACAGCCGTCCGGCCGGTCCCGGCCTCAATCCCGTACAGCAGCAGCACGCCGAGGTCGCGGTGCCTGATGACCGCGACCTCGGTGACCTCCGCGTTCGGCTTTGGCCAGCACCGCATCGACGCGCTCTTCGGAGCGGAGAATAGGAAAGCTTCGCCAATCAAGAGGCCGACGCGACTTTCCAGAGGTAGCCGTCCGGGTCGCTGAAGTACCCGAAGTACCCACCCCACTGAGAGGCTGCTGCTTCCTTCACGACGCCGCCACCGGCCGCCACGGCGTTGCCCATGACCTCGTCCACCGCCTCCCTCGACGGGACGATGAAGTGGAACGAGACACCCCGGAACCCGGATCCCTCGGAGGAGACACCGGCATCTTGGGCCGCTGCCTCCCACTCGTAGAGGGCCAGCGACGACGATCCCTCACCCAGGTTGAACGACACGAAATTGGGATGGTCCTGGTCGATCGTGCAGCCCAAGCCTTCCCCGTAGAACTTCTTGGAGCGGGCCAGGTCCTCGACACCGAGCATGATGGCGGTCACCTGCAGAGGCACGGTTGTCTCCCTTCTACGTTGTGTTGAACACCCCAACCTGTAGACAAACGGGGAGCGACGAAATCGACAGCCCCCGCCGAAAGCGGATAGCCCATGACGGTTGAGTTTCTGAACCCCAACGGAGTGGAAGGACCACCTCGCCCGCTGAGCCGGCCCGGGCCGCCTAGCAGGCCAGGTTCCGGAGTCCGCCGGCGAGCACTCATAGCAGCCGCCGCCGAGGAGGCTGGGTAGTGTCGCGCTCAGGCGCCGGCGGGCGCCCGGCGGGCGGTGCGGTACATCGCCACGGCTTCCTCGACGGTGGTGGCGTCCTCGGGGGCCTTGTCGTCGCGCCAGCGGCCGGTGAACCGCGGGAACCGCATTGCCAGCCCGGCGTCCTCCTTGAGGATGCTCCACCCGGCGGTGTGGTGGGGGGAGAGGGTCAGCTCGGCGGCGAGCACCTCCACCACCAGGGTGGGCTCGAACCACACATCAGCGGCCCAGCGCGAATCCACCCTGCGGGCCGCTCGGCCCGCGCCAGCGGCGCTAGGCGGGCGGGCAGGGCGGCCAGCTCGGCGTCGGAGAAGCCGGTGCCGCACTTGCAGATCGTCTGGAACCGGTCGGCGGCGGCGTCGTAGACGCCCAGCAGCAGCGCCCCGTACATCCCGGCGCGGCGTCCCCGCCCCGCCAGCCCGCCCACCACCACCAGGTCGAGGGTGTCGGACAGCTCGGTGCGGTAGTCGCGCTTGAGCTTGATCCACTGCCAGCCGCGCGCTCCGGCCTGGTAGTGGGCCGTCGAGTTCACCGACTTGCAGATCACCCCTTCGCAGCCCTCGGCCACGGCCTGCTCGAACACCCGCTCCAGCCCAGCTTCGTCGCTGACCTGTTCGGCAGTGGCCAGCCGCAGCCGCGGCGACGGGCTGATGGCCCCGGCCAGCGCTGCGCGCCGCTCCAGGTGCGGCAGGCGGGTGAGGTCGGTGCCGTCGGCGTACAGCAGCTCGAAGCAGAACATGCTGACGGGGTAGTCGCTGACCGCCTCGGTGATGCCGTACTTGCGCCGGCGGAACATCACCTCCTGGAAGGGGCGCAGCTCCCCTGAGGCCGGGTCGAACGCGACCACCTCGCCCTCCAGGATCGCCTCCCGCGGCTGAAGGCTCTGGTCGAGCAGCTTCACCACCTCGGGAAACTGCGTGGGGACACGGTCAAGGCGGCGGGTGTACAGCTCCACGCTGCCGTCGGTGGTGCGGTGGGCCTGCACCCGGATGCCGTCGTACTTGTACTCGGCCGCGCAAGCCCCCAGCTTGGCGAGGATCTCGGCGGCGCTGGACAGCCGCTGCGCCAGCATCGGCCGCACCGGGTTGCCGGGGCGCACCTGCAGCTGCTCGACCGCCGCCAGGCCCCCCTTGACCAAGGTGGCGGCGACCAGGCCGAGGTCGCAGCAGATGTTGTAGGCCCGCTCCAGCACCGGCCGGTCCTTACGGCCGCCCGCATGCACCGCCGCGAGCGCGTCCAGGATCGTGGGGGTGCCGACCCCCAGCCGCAGCGTGCCGGTGACCAGGCGCAGCAGGTAGCGGGCCTCCAGCGGCGTGGCCTGCTGCAGCAGCCAGCCGAGCAGCTCCAGCTTGCGGGCCTGCGAGCCCTGGCCCTCGGCAGCCGCGATCTGGCGCAGGGTGTCGACCACCACCGCGACCTGCAGGCTCGGCGGCCGCTCTGCGGCGGTGGTGGCCAGCAGTTGCTCGGCGGCCTGGCCAAGATCGCCGGTCTCCCGCAAGCTGGCGCGGACCTGCTCGACGCCGACCCCGGCGGCGGTGGCGACCGCGCGGGCGGCCAGCTTCTCGGCCACGCCGAGCTCCACGCCGGCAAACTCCGGGGCGATCAGGCCCTGGCACAGGTAGCAGACGGTGGGCAGCAGCTCGGCCGGGGTCTGGCCCAGCAGGGCGGCGAGCCGGTCGATCAGCGCCAGCCGACCGGTGGCGGCCTCCAGGTCCCGGTAGGCCTCGGCGACGATCTGGTACTGCACGGCACTCCCCTCGCTTTGCTTGGACCGTGACGCGGCGGCGTTCCCGCAGGGTAGAGCATCGCTGCGACGCCAACCTTGAAGATCTTCAGTGGCGCGGGGAGCGGCGCGGTGGGGAGTCGAGCCGCCGCGGCGGCGGGCTTCGCGTTCGGCAGGCGGCCGCTGCTCGGACAATGAGCGCCGCAGGCACGAGCTACCTGCTCGGATACAACCATCGTCTATGCCGGGAATCTGCCAGTCGGCCGGTTCTACGCGCCCAGCTGACGCTCAAGTCACCGCGGATCGGGCCATGGCCCGATGGAGATCCTCAAGCTCGTGTTGGCGCTCACCGAAATTAGCTGATCGCCGAGGCCCTCAACCTGCGGCTTTCCGTGATCGCCCACACATGACCAGTCGCACACTCAGCCGCGCAACGTCTCCAGGATCAAGGCCAGGTCACGGTCGGAGGCGAACAGCTCGTCGATCTGGGCGCGGACGCGCTCGAGAGATAGTCGTGGGGGGCACGGGCGTGGCCTCCTTAGCTTGAGTTGCTACCTCTGCTGGGAGCCTACGCCCGTCCCACTTTTCCGCCGCTACCTGGACGTCACCCCGGGCAGCGACCTACCCGATCACGCTGGAGGAGCTGGTGCCGGCAGCGTGGCACCGGACCGAGCAGTACGCCAACAACTGTGTCGAGGCCGACGACGGCCGGCCGAAGGCGGGGTTGCGACCGATGCGTGGGCTCAAGCAGGACCGCAGTGCCAGAGTCATCATGAGTGGGCATGCCTTTGTGCAGAACCTCCGGCGCGGACACTACAAGCTGGCGGTCGAGGAGCCGGCGAACCGGCGGGTGGCCTTCGCGTTCGACGCGCACCGTCAGTGGCTGGCCGCATGAGCAATGCGCGGAAAACGACCAGGGCTCCAGGACCGCTCCAAAGGGTGACACCTACGCGGGCTGGACGAGCCCACGGGATCACCCTGGAGATCAGTCGCTGAAGAGCTGGGAGTCGTGAGAGCATCCCGACCTTGCCGTACTTGGGGGGTCAGCATGTCGGACGACGCAGGACCGCTTGATGCGGAACTTCGGGCCGCCCTGAACGAGCGGGCGGACAAGGACAACCGGTTCGAGCCAACAAGCCTTCCGCAGGTGCTCTCCTGTCGGAACTGCAAGGCGCTCGTGCTGGAGAACAACAGAGGCGAGCACTACTCCTGGCACCTGTGGCTCGATGAGCACACGTGGGACAACGAAACACTGATGAGTTACCACCTTACCTGGCATGCAGAGGATGAGGAGGCAGAGGACCAGGAGCCGGACTGACCCCGGGAGCTACGTGAGCAACACCACCGCCAACCTGCTCTCCGCTCTCATCGGTGCCAGCGTGAGGGTGCTACAGCCCCGAACTGTGTCCAGCTCGGTCGGGTGCGTCGCGGCGTCGGGCTGAGGCCGTGTCGTCGAAGTAGCGTCCTGATGGTCGTGGCACCGACCCGGATGCCGAGCTTGCAGAGCTCCCCAGCGATTCTGACGCAACCCATCGGGAGTTCTCCCTGGCTATCCGCACGATGAGCGCCCCGATCTGCGGGTCGATCGGCGGCCTGTCCGGCGTGCGGTCCTTGCCGTAAGTCCACTTCCGTCGGACCAGTGTGCGGTGCCAGCGCAGCAGCGTCTGGGGTGTGACGAGAAACGACGATGGCCACCGCTGTCGGGGGAGCACCCGGCTGGCAGCGGCGAGTAGGACCCGGTCGCGTGCGGTGAACTTGGGGCGGCCGGTCTTGCGGCGCAGCACCCGAAGCTGATGCCGCAGGACGAGGATCTCCAGGTCCTTGGTGCCGTCGTCAGTGTTTGGGAGGACCAGCAGACGGGTCAGCAGGCGGACGATCAGCCAGAGCACAAAGAGCATCGACGGATGGTACGGAACGCCTGCTCACGGCGCGAACCCGGGTTTCCGCGCCCCACAAGCTGACAACATCACCGGCGGCCCGATGCCCGGTCATCGCATCGGCGGAAGCCGCACCACGCCGCCCAGCGCCCAAGCCGTCCACGTGGGTCACGGGATGCGCAGGCGATGCATCTGGCGCTTCAGCCAGGCGGGACCCACCTGCAGCTCGGCGAGCATCCGCCGACGCGACCAGCCCTGCTCCACCCGCCGCACCCGCAAATACCCCTCCACACTGGCGAACCCCAGGCCGGCCAGGCGGGCCTGCCGCTTGGCCGCCCAACACTCCCTCTGCCGCTGGATCGCCCGGTGGGACCGGATGGTCGCCCGCCGGCGGGGGAACCGGTGCTGGTCGAGCCGGTCCCGCACGGTGGCCGGCTGGACGCCAAGCTCGCTGGCGATCATGGTGGTTGGCCATCGCCGGATCACCGCTCGGTCGGCAAGGCATGCCTGCAGTGATGGGAAGCCCAGCGCCGCGGCGCGGGCGGCCAGGTGCTGGTCGGTGCTGCCGCGGCGTCGGCGGGCGGCGGTCACCTGGCGGGGTGACGGGGTGATGCCTGCGGTGTCCAGCAGGTGGCGGACAACCAGGATGGTGGTGCAAGCTCGCTGGCCAGCCCCGCGCAGCTGGTCTGCTGCTGGGCGCGTGCTTGGAGGTAGCTGGCAAGGTCGCTGTACCCCTGCGCTCGGGCGTGGCGGTGGAGGCGCCGCTGCTGGGGGTCGTGGACCACAAAACCGCCCCTGAGGGTCAGCGCGCGAGGCGAAAGTGCTGCTGGTGGGGCTATACATGCGCTTGGCGTGCCGGGCGCCCCACCACTCCGGGAGATCCGCTTCGACCAGTGCCTCTTGCTACTGAGCGCACCGGCATGGGTGAGCCCGTGCACATGGGCAACAGCGGGTGAGGATATTCGGCCCCTGCTCGACAGCCTTGCACCGTATCGTTCTCGTCTTGCTGCGAGCCGGTTGGGCGCGGGACTTCGTGGTCGGCAGCGCATCCGGCTCCGGCACGGCGCCATGCGGGCGACTTGTCGCTTGGTGCTGGAACCATCGCGTTCTCTCTGCACCTCGGCAGCCGGCCGACAACGAGCAGCTCGGACGTGGGCATTGTGGAGCTGGCTATCCGGGCCGGCCCAGATACCCACCCGCGCCTCGGGCATACCGGCCGACCTCAGCGGCGGACTGTGGCTACGGCTGTGGCGAGCAGTGCCACGGCTTCGTCGAGCTGGTTGTCGGCGAGGTTGCCGTAGCCGAGCACCAGGCCCGGGCCGATCGCATCGTCGCGGCACCGGTAGGTATCCAGGTTTGCGACTCGCAGACCATTGGCTGCGGCCTGGCTGACGACTGCGGCGAAGTCGACCGCGCCGTCGAGGTGGACGAGCAGGTGCAGCCCGGCGGCCACACCGAGGAGGCGGGCATCGGGCAGGCGCTCGGCGAGCGCCCGGACCAGCCGGTCGCGGCGGAGGCGGTAGCGCTTGCGGGCGGCGCGCAGGTGGCGGTCGTAGGAGCCGGCTTGCAGGAAGGCGGCGAAGGCGAGCTGGTCGAGCGTTGATGGCCAAGCTAGAGGGCCTGTCGTGGCGCGCAGCGGCTCGGTCCAGGCTGGTGGCGTCACGACCCAGCCGATGCCCAGCGCCGGCGAGAGCGTCTTGCTCAGCGACCCGAGCAACACCACCCGTGACTGGTCGGTGCCCTGCATGGTCCCGACCGGCCGGCGGTCGTAGCGGAACTCCGCGTCGTAGTCGTCCTCGAGGATCACGCCGTCGACGCGGCGGGCCCAGTCGAGCAGGGCGCCGCGGCGTTCCGCCGAGAGCACCACCCCGGTTGGGAACTGGTGCGTCGGGCTCACGATGACCGCGCGTATCGCGGGGTCGTCGTCGAGGTCGTCGACCCGCAGCCCGTGCCCGTCGACGCGTGTGGGCACGACTCGCAGGGCGGCGGTGGCGGCGGCCTCGCGTAGCCGTTGCCAGCCGGGGTCCTCGACCGCGACGGCGCCGATGCCGGCCGCTCGCATGGCCTGGCAGACGCGGCCGGTCCCGTCGGCGACGCCGCGGCAGACCGTCACGTCGGCTGGGTCGACCAGGGCGCCCCGCACTCGCATCAGGTACTCGGCCAGGACGTGGCGCAGCCGAGGATGCCCGGTGGCGTCCGGGTAGCCCAGCTCGGGGTAGGGCAGCGTGCCAGCGACCGAGCGGAGCGCCGAGACCCAGCGTCCGAGTGGGAAGGCGCGCAGGTCCGGCAGGCCTGGCGCCAGGTCGATCCGTGGCACCCCCGCTTGTGGGGCCTCGGGGGCGGCCGGGGGGCCGAGGGCCGCCCGGCCGAGGGTCCGCACGCGGGTGCCGGAGCCAACCCGGGCGTCGACGTAGCCCTCGGCGGCGAGCTGTGCGTACGCCTCGGTGACGACCCAGCGCGAGCAGCCGAGGTCCTCGGCCAGCGCACGACTGGGCGGCAGCGCGCTGCCAGGGGGAAGGCGGCCGCCGCGGATCGCCTCGCGCAGGGCGCTCGACAGCCGGGCGTGCAGCGGCCCGTAGCGCCCGTCGCCCACCTCAAGGAACGTGTCCCACGCAAGATTGGTCTGGAATCTTGACATCTGATCGGACCGTACACCCACACCAATAGCGGGGCTAGCCTGATACAGCCCACCGGACCGCGCATTGCTGAAAGGAGAAACCACCGTGCGCCAGCGGCAAATCAGCGACGGCAGGGTCAGCCTTCAGGTCAGCCAGCTCTGCCTGGGCACGATGTACTTCGGCTACCGGACCGACGAGCGCACCTCGTTCGCCATTCTCGACCGCTTCCTGGAGGCGGGCGGCAACTTTCTCGACACGGCCAACAACTATGGCCAGTGGCACGGCGACGCCGGCGAAAGTGAGCGAGTCATCGGGCGCTGGCGGCGGTCCCGGGGTGTGACCGACCAGGTCGTCGTGGCGACCAAGGTGGGGGCAAGGACGCTGGTCCCCGGCGACCCGAGCCCCGCGCATTGGCAGGGCCTGGGTGGCAAGACGATCCGCGGGGACGCCGAGGCCAGCCTGCGCCAGCTCGGCATCGAGCGGTTGGATCTCTACTACGCTCACATCGACGACCGCTCCACGCCGCTGGAGGAGACTGTGGACGCGTTGGCTGAGCTGGCCGAGCGCGGCACGGTCGGCCTACTCGGCGCCAGCAACCACGCCACCTGGCGGATCGAACGGGCACGCGCGATTGCCCGTGCTGGCGACCGCCCGGCCTACCAGTGCGTGCAGCAACAGCACAGCTACCTGGTGCCGCAGCCCGACCCCGGTCAGCTCAACCTGGTCACCGAGGAACTGATCGACTACGCCACCGCGGAAGACCTGACCCTACTGGCGTATTCGCCGCTGCTAAAGGGGGCGTACGCCCGTGCGGGCGAGGTGCCGCCGGCGGGCTATGACCATCCGAGCAACCAGTCACGGCTGGCGGTCCTGCTCGAGGTGGCAGCCGAGCTGGGCGTGACCGCGAACCAGGTGGTGCTTGCCTGGCTCATGCAAGGCAGGCCGCCGATGATCCCGGTCATCGGCGCGAGCACCGTCGCGCAACTCAACGAGACGCTCGGCGCCGTGGACCTGCGCTTGGACGAGGATGTCCGCAAGCGCCTGGACGCGGCCGGCCACCGCGCCGACCACTGGGAGGCGAGCTCACCGACGCCGAACAGGTAGCAATGTGGTCTTGGTCAGGCCCCACGCCAGGAGCCACTTCACAACGACCGGGAGCCGCCAGCCCCACCACAGGTATGGGTGTGGGATGCGGTCTTTGACAAGGACCGCGGTCAGGTCCGCATCGCCAGCGCCCGGGTCCAGTTCGGCGATGGTGCGGATCAGCATGGTTGCCGACCGGTCCCGAAGCTGATCGCGGAGTAATCAAGGAACGGTCACCTGCAGTCCTGTTTCGAGCCACGCATTGGACCTGCGCATGGTGAAGTTGCAGCAGAAGATTTCCGGTAGCCTTGCCGGTCATGCGCCACCGCAACGGACACCGCGGCCCAACCCCCGACCACCAGTCGTTCGACACCCTGGCCGACCGCTACGACCGACTGCACGACCTGCAAGCCGATCCCATTGGCACCTGGCTGCCCGGCGCCCTCCCCCAGCGTGGACACCGGGCCCTGGACGCCGGCTGCGGCAGCGGCCGCCACACCCTGGTGCTCGCCGACCGCTTCGACGAGGTGATCGGCATCGACCTGTCGGCGTCGATGATCAGGCTGGCCACGGCCCGCCGTCTACGCCCGAACATCGCCTACCACCACACGGACCTGCTGGGATTGTGCGACCCGGACGGCTTCGACCTGGTGCTCAGTGTCAACACCCTGCACCACCTGCCCGACCTGGACGGCGCGCTCGACCACCTCCGACGGCTCACCCGCCCGGCAGGGCTGGTGGTGCTCGCCGACTGTGTCGCCCGCCGCCCGGCGCTTCCCCGCTGGTGGTTTGTTGGCGGTGCGGTCCGCCACCTGCTGGTCGACGTTGCCCGCCGGCCCGCGCATGCCCGGGAGTTGTGGGGGCTGCGCACCGATCCCGCCTGGCTCGACCATTTGACCCGTGACCGCTACCTCAGCCGCGCCGCGTTCGAACGCCGCTACGCGCGAGCGTTCCCGGGGGCACGCTTCTGGCCGGTCGGGGGCCTCCACGCCATGCTCTGGCACGCCCCAAATCCCTGACCACAATCCCGCAGCGGATCTCAAGTCAGCTCAGCGCCGCGGATCTGAACAGATACGAGAGATTGAGGGAGGAATAGCTCATAGACGAATATCAGCGCTCTACCAATACCACCGCGGTCGCGTTTGCCTCGCAGGATCCAGCCGAGCGGGGTGACAATCGCTTCCAGGGTGCTCATGGCGATGTGTTCCTTCCGGTCGATGATATGCGGGACAACCGTTCAGGCGTCGGCGATCTGTTGCAGCAGGACGGCGGCACGAGCCAGCACGGCCCGGTCATCGTCGGATAGCTCGGCCAGCCGCGCGTCGCCACCGTGGCTGACCTGGGATTCCCCGCGCCACCCAGGCGATCCGGATCACCCGAGGAGTCCGGCCGCTTGCCGGCCGCAAGTGGCGGACCGTGACCACCGACGCGGTCACCAGCCGCACCGCCGCCCAAGCAAGCCCCGCCCGCCTGGCCGACTGGATGCGGGGCCACTGGGGCATCCAGGCGCTCCCACCACATCCGCAACACCACCTTCGCCGAGGGCGCCTTGAAGGTCCGCACCGGCAACGCCCCCAGGGCCATGGTCGGCCTGCGCAACCTCGCATCGGCGTCCTGCGACGGCACGGCCACCGCAACATCGCTGCTGCGCTGCGCCGCAACGCCCGCGACGCCACCCGGGGTCCTGCCCTGCTGGGCATCACAAGCCCGTGAAATCGACAAGCCCGCACTTGCCGAGACCCTGGCCGGGACGCCGGACTCCCACGGCCTGTTGGTCGCCGGATGGGACCGGTAGCTGCAAGCACCAACCGCGCTATCGTCCAGCACCAAGAGGGCTGTCCGCTTTTCGGCGGGGCCTGTCGATTTCGCGGCTCCCCGTTTGTCTTATCGGCGACCATCCCCAACAAGGAGTTCCGCGCAGTGATGCGGCTGACGCATCAGCGAGGTAGGCGAATCGCACCAAGCCGACTGTGCCTCATTGTGCATCGGTTGCCGCAGTTGCGCGGGTTGACGCGCTGATCACGAACCGGATCGGCGCGGTTTGCCAGGCCATACCAAGCCGCGTGAGGGCGGCGGCAATGCGGTCGACGGGGCGTAACGCGAGGTCGCGCATCGTGGCTCAACTAGGTCGAAACGGATGAGAGATCTCGTCTCAGCGCCTCACGGTGCCGTCTGTGCAGGTCATGGCTGCGATCGCCGGACGGCTCAGCGGAGCTCCTGGATGCGGACCAGGTTGCCCGCGGGATCGCGGACGGCGCAGTCGCGAACACCGTACGGCTGCTCGGTCGGCTCCTGGACGACCTCGGCGCCGCTGGCCTGCAGCCGCGCGAAGACGCCGTCGAGGTCGGCGGTGGCCAGGAGGATGCCGGCGTAGCTGCCCTTGGCCATCATCTCGACGATGGTGCGGCGCTCGTCGTCGGTGACGCCGCAGCCGGGCGCAAACGGCGGCTCCAGGACGATGGACGTGCCCGGCTGGTCGGCAGGGCCGACCGTGATCCAGCGCATCCCGCCGTATCCGACGTCGTTGCGGACCTCGAAGCCGAGGGTGTCGCGATAGAAGGCCAGGGAGGCGTCCGGGTCGTCGTGCGGGAGGAAGCTCGCGTGAATGGTGATGTCCATGGCGGTCACGCTAGGCGCGGCTCGGTGACCGGCGCTTCTCGATTCCTGATCGGTCTGGTCACCTGTTTCGCCACACACGACGGCCTCCCCGCCGTCGCGCGCGCCGCCTGGCGCGGATAGACGCTGGGCGGCACACCAACCAGGTCGGTGAAGCGACTGCTGAAGGTGCCCAGCGACGCGCAGCCGACCGCGAAACAGACCTCGGTGACGCTGAGGTCGCCACGATGCAGCAGCGCCATCGCGCGCTCGATGCGCCGCGTCATCAGGTAGCCGTACGGCGACTCCCCGTAGGCGAGCCGGAACTCGCGGTCGTCCTGCTCGTCCTCGCCACGGTCCGGGTGCGGTCGAAGGCGCTGCCGATCGCGATCGCCGCGCACGCGGCGGTGCTCGCGTTGATGCTGCTTACCAAGCCGGGGACCGCCGAGCCGACGCCGGACCTGACGGACGCGGGCGTTGCCGACGTCGCCCTGCTGCTCGTGATCCTCGGCACCGCTGTAATCCATGCGGTGCACCTGCACAGGTGGCGCGCCAGGCTCGCGCGCTCACTAGTTCCTGCGCCGGGCCAGCAGCAGGACGCACGCGACGGCGCCGAGCGCCACGGTGGCGAGTCCTGAGCCGCCGAGCGTCGCTCGCGGGCCCAGCGCCGTGGTGAGCGGTCCGCCGAGCGCCGTGCCGAGCGGCGATGCGGTGAGCAGCGCCGCGCTGCGGGCTGCGAGCATCGCGGCCAGGTGCTGCGGTGGCGACTTCGCCTGCATAAGCGTCACCGAGAGCGCTACGAACGGTCCGTAGATCGCGCCGCCGAGCGTGAAGCACGCAACGGTGACGGCCGTCGGCACGTCGAACCCGAAGGGCAGCAGCGAGAGCCCCCAGCCGACCACGATGACTACCGTCACAGGCCAGAGCGGCAGCTGCCGCAGCGCGCCGACCGCGAGCCCGCCGAGCACCGCGCCGATGCCGAACAGTATCCAGTAGAGGCCGAGCAGCGTGCCGGGTGCGTGCAGGTCGTCGGTCACGTGGAGCGGCAGGGCGACCTCGACCGGGCCGTACAGCAGGTTGAAGAACCAGGTGAGCGTCAGCAGCCCGAGCAACTCGGGATAGGACCGCAGCAACGCGAGCCCGCCGCGGGCGGCCGCCTGGTCGACGGCGGAGACGTGCCTCGACTCCGGCAGCCGGGTGCGCACGACGAGCACGGCGAGGAACACGTAGGTGAGAGCGTCCAGGCCGAGCACGAGCGCGGAGCTGACGTACGTCACCAGCACACCGGCGATCGCGGGCCCGGCGATCGTGGCAGCGAAGTTGAGCGAGCTGACGAGGGTGTTCGCGGCGAGCCGCTGCTCGTCGGGCAGCAGCTCGGCCAGCAGGGTGTACTTGCCCGCGCTGCCCCACGCGTGCAGCAGGGACGAGACCGCGAGCAGCACGACGTACAGCGGCGGCGTAAGCAGCCCTGCGAGCCAGGCGAGCGGTACGGCGCCGAGAAACACGGCGCGCACCACGTTGTCGGCGAGCAGCAGCCGCCCGGCCGGCACCCGGCGCAGACGGCGACCGAACACCAGCGCGCCGACCACGCCCGGCAACGTGTAGGCGGCCACCGCGCCGCCGACCCACAGCCCCGCGGTCGCCTGCGGCGCGAGCTCGATGGCGAGCCACGCCACCGCGACGAAGCTCATCCCGTCCCCGAGGTACGAGACCGCGAAGCCGAGGATCAGTCGCCGGAACACCCGGTTGGCGAGCACCGGCCGGTAGGCGGAGGGGACGAGGCGTCGGAGCATCAGATCGTGGCTGTCGGCAACGTGCAGCGCAGGCGACTGCGTGTCCGTCCTCGTGGCCGTGCTCATCGTGTCTCCATCTGTGAGGCGGGGCCGCCTTCGCGGTCTCTGTCGGCGTCGCCTGGCTCGATCTGACCAGCTTCGAGCAGTACGTCTGGTTCTCCTTCGCTTCGGCCCGTGGAGCCTCTGGGCCCCGGCCACGCGGCGTGCCCGGCCGAGGCGTCAGACCAACCAGCGGCCGTCGCGCATCAGCTCGCGGTCGGGCAGCTCGTTCACCTCGCGCCAAGCCTGGATGCGGCGCGGGGAGATGCGGAACCAGCGGTGCGGCGTGGCCAGCGCACGCGGGTCGAAGCCGGTGCGCGCGGCGAACCGGTCACCCCGCTGCTGCGGCAGCGCGTCGATCTCGAGGACCTCGACTTCGCCCTCGATCATGGACACGTCGCGGGTGTGGCCCAGCCCCAGCCGAACGGCTCGGGTGGCAGCCAGGTTCCTGCCGGTCGGGCTGTCCGTCGGCGTGGCCACCAGCAGCGCCTCGCCGTCCCAGTCGAAGGACAGCGGCACCAGATACGGCGCACCGTCCGCCGAGGCACTGGCCACCTAGACATCGATGTCGTGGGTGAGCCGATGCTCGGTGTCGCGACGACGCTGAGCGCGGGAGCGGGGGGTCGGCACTCATCGGTCCTGAAGCAGCCCGAGGACGTTGCCATCGGGGTCGGTGACGGTGGCCACCAGGCGGCCGCCACCGACGTCGTGCGCGGGCTCCTTCACGGTGGCACCCGCGGCGGTCACCTCGGCCAGCTTCGCCTCGAGGTCCGGCACGTGCCAGTAGGCCACCGGTGAGGTCATGCCCTGCGGTCCACCGCCCGGCACCAGCCCGATGTGCTGGCCCGCGGCCTCGAAGCCGACGTAGTAGGACTCGTCGGTCTGCGGCGGTACGCCGAGCAGGGCGGCGTACACCTCCTTGGCCGTCGCCAGGTCGGACACGGGATGCAGCACGGTCTTGATCCCCTGGGTGGAAGAGCCGGTCATGGTCACTCCTGAAGTCGTGGGTCTGGTCGGGATTGTCTGGCTTAAAGACGAACAGGAAGCCCGGAAATCGACGTGTCGGGCTGGTCGGCGGGGCCGACCGTGCGGTCAGTGGTCAGTGAGCCTTGATGAGCCCGATGACGTTGCCGTTCACGTCTCGCGCGATGGCCGACAGCCTGCCCCCGCCGAGATCCTTGACCTTCTTCTGCGTCTGCGCGCCGGCGTCGACGAGCCGCTGCAGAGCCGCCGGGACGTCCTCGACGTGCCAGTAGCCGACCGGGCCGGTCATGCCCTTGGCGTAGCCCTTGGGATCCAGGCCGATCTCCTGGCCGTCGACCCTGAAACCGACATAGTTGGATTGGTCCGCGTACGGCTCCACCCCCAGGAGGTCCTGGAACAGCGCCTTGGCTCCGGCCAGGTCCTTGACGGGGAACATGGATGGTCTTGACGCCCTGACCCATCGTGCCGCTCCTTTCTCTTCCTTTCTCTTCCTTTCTCTTCTCTTCTCTTCCCTTCCCTTCCCTTCCCTTCGCGTCGTCATGTTCCGCGCGGCGGGATCAGGGTCGCCCGAGCGGGGCCGCCGGCGTATCCGTGCCCACCACGGAACGCGCCACGGATTGCGGCACACATCGCGGCACGGAGCCACCCAGGTACCGGCTGCGGGGCACTTGCGCGAGAATGGGACCGTGTCGAGTCAGGCGTCCGCCACCGCGGGAATCTCGGCTCGGGAGGCCGAGGTCCTGACCCTGGTCGCGCAGCATCTCAGCAACGCCGAGATCGGCGCGCGGCTGTTCATCTCAGTGCGCACCGTGGAGACGCACGTCTCCTCGCTGCTGCGCAAGCTCGGCGTCCCGGACCGGCGCGGCCTCGCCCAGCTCGCGGCGGAGCTGGCCGAGGCGGAGCGGTCGGGCGCGGCGGTCGCGAGGCTGCCCTCGCCGTTGACGCCGTTCATCGGCCGTATACGGGAGTGCGCGGCGCTGGGTGAGGCCATCAAGCTACACCGCCAGGTGACCGCCGTCGGCCCGGGAGGGGTGGGAAAGACCCGGCTGGCCCTGGCCATCGCGGCGGAGGCGGCGGGCGACTTCGGCGACGGGGCGTGGTTCATCGACCTGGTCCCGATCACGGATCCGGCGATGGTCGGCGCCGCGGTCGCCGCGGCCCTGGGGATCGGTGAGCAGCAGGGCCGCGGGGTGGACGAGTCGGTCCTGGCCGCCCTGGCGGATCGCCATGCCCTGCTGGTGCTGGACAACTGCGAGCACCTGCGCGAGGGGGTGACCCCGTTCGTCGAGCGCCTGCTGGCCGGCTGCCCGCGCCTGACGGTGCTGGCGACCAGCCGCGCCCGGCTCATGGTGCCCTTCGAACGGGTCTACGAGGTCCCGCCGCTGTCGCTCGCCGGCGGCGGCGGGTCGGATGCGGTCGCGCTGTTCGTGGATCGGGCCGCGGCGATGGGCTGGCCGCTGGAGCCGCAGGGGCACGACCAGGTCGCCGAGCTGTGCCGGGAGCTGGACGGGATCGCGCTGGCGATCGAGCTTGCGGCCGCCCGCCTGCCCGCGCTCGGCCTCGACGGGCTCGCGGCGGGCCTCGCCGACCACCTTCGGCTGCTGGTCGGTGGGTCTCGCGCCGACGACCGCCATCGCTCGGTGCGGACGATGCTGGACTGGAGCTACGCCCTGCTGGAGACCGCCGACCTGACGCTGCTGCGCCGGATCTCGGTGTTCATGGCGCCGTTCACCGCCGGCGCCGCCGCGGAGGTGGCCGGGTTCGCGCCGCTGGAGCCCGGCGCGGTCGCGGACGGGCTGGCCCGCCTCGCCGAGCGGAGCCTGCTGGCGGTCGCCCCATCGGCCAAAGGCACCCGCTATCGGGCGCTGGAGACCATCCGCCAGTACGGCATGGAGCGGCTCGGCGAAGCCGGCGACCTCGCCGCCGCCCGGGGCCGCCACCTCCGCTGGTGCCTGGCCAGCGCCGCCGAGCTGGAGCGCGATGCGCAGCCGAGCGGTGACTGGCGGGCCAGGTTCGACGCGGCGGCCGACGACATCCGGGCCGCCCTCGGCTGGGCGGCCGGCCAGCCCGATCATCGCGCCGATGCCCATGGCCTGGCCCGGTCCCTGGCCGAGTTGGCCTTCACCCGCAACCTGGCCGGCGAGTCCCAGCGGCGGTACGAGCAGGCGGCCACGCTCACCGGCGATCCCAACGCCGCCGCATCGGCCCTGCGCCTTGCCGCGGCGGTGGCGGGGTGCCGGATGCTCGGCGACGACATGTACCGCCTGCTCAAAGCGGCGGCGGGCGCCGCGCGCCGCTCCGGGGACGGCGCCGGCGCGGCCCGCGACCTGGCGGCGGCGGCCACCACGGTCTACCGCTTCGCCGGCGTGTTCGCCCGGCGCCCGCCGGCCGATGAGGCACGGGCGCTCCGGGCCGCAGCGCGCGAGCTGGCCGGCGACGACCCGGCGGCCCAGGCGGCGGTCGCCCTTGCCGACTGCGGCGTGCACGCCGACGCGTTCATCGCCGAGCTGACCGAGCCGGAGACGACCGTGGCCGAGACGGCCGCGCTCGCCGAGCGGGCGGTAGAGCTGGCCCGCCGGACAGGCGACCGGCTGGCCGAGTCCGCCGCGCTGGACGCGCTGACCGGCGCCCACTGCTGGGCGGGAGCGGCGTTCGACGCCGCGGTCACGGCGCGCGGCCGCACCGACCTGCTGTCCTCGGTGCAGGTGTCACCGGCAAGCGCGTGCGAGCTGGTCGACGCGCTGATCATGGCGGCGGACACGAGCGTCGCCGTGGGTGACCTGCGCGGCGCCGAGCGGTGGGGCCGGCAGCTGCGCGACCTGCCGCTGCTGGCCGAGACCGGTCAGATCGCCACGTCCCGGCTGCTCGTGGCGGACGCGCTGGCCGGCAACGCCGGCGAGGTCCTGGCCGGCAGCGAGCGGTTCCTCGACGCGTGGGCGCGCTCCGGCCGCCGGCGGGCGCCCAGCCTCAGCGCCGCCGCGGCGGCGGTGGCGATGGTCTACGGCCTGCGCGGCGACGGCGGCGCCCGGGCCAGGTGGCTGGCCATCGCCGCCGAGCTCGGCGCCACACCCGAGCGCAGCGCCGGCTTCGGCCCGACCTTCGACGCCGTCGTCCTGCTCCATCACGGCCAGGCGGTGCCGGCCCTGGAGCGGCTCGCAACCGAGCCGGACGAGCTGGGGAAGTGGGCCAGCTGGGTGTGGCGGCGCTGGTACGCGGCGATGCGCGCGGAGGCCGCCGTGCTCGCCGGGCATCCCGACGCGCCCGGCCGCCTCGCCGCCGCCCGGACCATCGTCGCCGGCAACCCGGTCGCCGGCGCGATCGTCGATCGGGCCGAGGCGCTCCTCGGCGACGACCGGGGGCGGCTGGTCGCCGCCGCGGCGGCGTTCGACGCCGCCGGCTGCCGCTACCAGTGGGCGCGAACCCTGAGCCTCGCGGGCGGCGAGGAAGCCACGACCGGCGCGGCGGCCCTCGCCGCCCTCGGCCTGGCCCCGATGGGCGCCGGGATCGGCGGGTGACGAGCGCCTCGGTGGGCGCTGGCCTGGGTTCAAGGTTCCGGCTCGACCAGCCGGGACAACCGCGGGCTGAAGCCATCGTCAGGGGCATCGCCGCAAAAGAAGGCCGCGGCCGTCGGCCCGGGTCGGTGCCGATCTTGGCGAAGAGCTCGTGTGCGGCGGACTCGTGCATGCTGGCTTCGGCATCGCTGCCCGTCCCGCGCAGTGCGCGGGCGGCGATGAGGTGGGCCTGGGCCTGGCCGAGGCGGTGACCGGTCTCGGCGTGGATGTCGAGCGCCTGCTTCACCTGGTCGATGGCCGCCTCGGGTTCGCCCCGGCGCAGGAGCGCGGCGGCGAGGACGGTGGCGGCCTGGCCCTCGAGGAGCCGGTACCCGCCCATGCGCGCCGTGGTGAGCGCCTGACCGGCCAGGTCGGCAGCGATGCCGAGCTGGCCGACGCGGAGGTGGTCGCAGGCCAGCCGGGCCATCACGTCGATCTCGAGGTAGCGGTCGCCGATGTCGCGGGCGAGCTCGAGGGCCCGCTCGTGGCCGCCGACGGCCCGGCCCAGGTCGCCGCTGGTGAGGTGTGTGCTGGCCAATGCGGCCAGGGCGTAGCCCTCCAGCGTTCGGTCGTCGACCTCGCGGGCGATCAGGAGCGCGGTCTCGGCGTGGCGGAGCGCCTTGAGCTGGTCACCCAGATCGCGGTACGCGTCGCCGAGGGCGCATTCGATACCCGAGGAAGAGGCGATCACCGGCCTCGCGGAGCACGGTGCTCGCCGGGGCGAGCACCGCGATGGCGTCGTTGAACCGGCCCAGACCGTGATAGACGACGCCAAGACCATTGCTCGCCCTGGCCTCAGCCGTGGGGCTGCCAGCCGCCGGTGGATGGCGACAGCCTGAGCGTGGTGCTGCGCGGCGAGGTCCAAGCGGCCCAGCCCGAAGAAGACCACGCCGAGATTCTCCAGCGCCATCGCTTCACCGGCCGGCCAGCCGAGGCGCCGTCGCATCGCCAGCGATTGGGACAGGTAGTCCGCGGCGGCCGGGGTGATGATCGCGCGACCGTACAGGCCGCTTTGGCGCAGCAGCGACGCCTGCGCGGCCCGGTCGTTGCCGGTGCCGATCCGCACCTGCACGACGTTGATCGCGAGGATGCCCCCGAGGCAGATGATGGCAGCCAGCTGGTGCAGGAAGTGGAACAGGTCCTCGATCGTGAACACGTGCCTCCCGTGAAGAGGGCCGGCGGCAGCCGGCTCTACCGCCGCCTACGCTGCTGACGCTTGTGCGCTGACCAGGGCGTTGACATCCGGGCCAGGCCGACCGCGCAGGAGCTGATCGGTCCGCAACTCCCGACGCTGACCCGAGCGGCAATGTCGGTTGGCTGGTCAGTCGTCGGGGACCGCCAGGTCGAGCCGGCGGAGCCGTGCGGGGTCGGCGAGGATGTCGATCTCGGCGATCTTCCCACCCCTGACCGTGAAACCCACGACCGCAAACAGCCGGCCCTCGGCGGCCAGCACCACCCCGGCGGCGCCGTTGACCAGCGCCGGTTGCGCCAGCCCAAGCCGCGCGAAGCCGCCAGTCGCGAGCACCTGCTCGGCCACGGACGCCGCGCCGCGCACCACCGAGATGCCCGCCGGGGCGGCGCGGTCGGCGCGGACCACCACCTCGGGGTCCAGCAGCGCCACCAGCGCGGCGAAGTCACCGTCGCGGGCGGCGGCGAAGAACGCGTCGACGACTTCCCGCTGGCGGGCCAGATCAGCGTCGGGCACCGGGGCCGCGCCCTGCACCCGGCGGCGGGCCCGGCTGGCCAGCATCTTGGCCGCGGTCGCCGACCGCCCCACGATCGGGCCGATCTCCTCAAAGGGCACGGCGAACATGTCGTGTAGCACAAACGCCAGCCGCTCGGCCGGCGCCAGCGTGTCCAGCACCACCAGCAGCGCCAGCCCCACCCCCTCGGCCAGCAGCGCCTGCTGCTCGGGGTCGACTCCGTCCTGGCGGCTGACGACCGGCTCGGGCAGGTGCACGCCCAGGGGTTCCTCGCGCCGTGAGGTGCGCACGCGCAGCATGTCCAGGCACTCCCGCGCGACCAGCGTCGTCAGCCAGCCGCCCAGGTTGTGGACCTCGCTGGTGCCGGTGCGGCTGCGGCTGAGTCGCAGCCAGGCTCCCTGGACGGCGTCGTCGGCCTCGGTGAGCGAGCCGAGCATCCGGTAGGCCACCGCCCGCAGGTGGGAGCGGTGGGCCTGGAACCGCTCCGCCAGCCAGTCGCGCTCGTCCATCGTTACCTTCCTCCGTCGCCATCCGACATAGCAATGTCGAACCAGGCCCAGCCGAGGTAACACCCAGTGTGAGGAGCACGCTATGACGCCAGGTAGCAGCGTCGGGTTCGGTCTCGGAGACCAACAGGTCGCTCTGGACTCCCACGGCCACAGCAAGGGCATGACGGGCCTGCCGGCCGAGGCGGCAGCCCAGCATGTCGCGGGGTCGGTGAAGCCCACGCGTCCGGCGCAGGGAGCAGCACGGACTCCCTCACTGACCCATCGTGGCGTCCGCCTGGCCGCCTACGCGGCATCTGGCGGTGGTTGTCATCGCGGCGGCGCGCGGTGACCGCCCGCCCGTCGTCGCGTCCGGGCTGACCCGGGTCGGTGGGTCAACCGTAAGCAACCTTCGCCTCCTACTGATGTTGGATCCCTCCAGGAAAGGACGCCAATGACTCCGATCCTCGAGGCTGCTGGCCTCACCAAGCGCTTCGGCAAGACCCAGGCCCTTGCCGGGCTGGACCTGGTGGTCAAGCCCGGCCGGGTGGTCGCCCTGCTGGGCCCCAACGGGGCCGGCAAGACAACCTTCGTCCGAGCCGTGGCCACCCTGCTGCGCCCGGACACGGGAACCCTGCAGGTCGCCGGGATCAACGCGCTACGCCACCCCGCGCAGGTGCGGCAGGTGATCGGCCTCGCCGGCCAGTTCGCGGCGGTGGAACCGGCCATGACCGGCCGCGAGAACCTGGAGATGGTCGGCCGCCTGTTCGGGCTGGACCGCCGCCGGGCGCGGGCGGCCGCCGCGGCGGTCCTGGACCAGATCCAGCTCACCGAGGACGCCGACCGGCTGGTCCGCACCTACTCCGGCGGGATGCGCCGCCGCCTGGATCTGGGCGCCAGCCTGGTCGGGGCGCCTCGCCTGCTGCTGCTGGACGAGCCGACCACGGGCCTTGACCCCGGCAGCCGCGTCCAGCTGTGGGACGCGATCCGCCAGCTCGTCGCCGCCGGCACCGACGTGCTGCTGACCACCCAGTACCTCGACGAGGCCGATCGGCTCGCGGCGGACATCGTCATCATCGACCACGGCACGGTGATCGCCGCCGGCACGCCGTCGGAGCTGAAGACCCGCGCCGGCGATGACGTGATCGAGGTCCACGTCCGCAACGCCGCGGCGCTCCCGGAGGTGGCTGCGGTGCTGGCCACCGTCGGCCGCGATCCCAGGACCGACCTCGCCATGCACCGGGCGTCGGTTGCGGTGGAGGACGGGACCAGCCGGTTGATGGAGGCCGTGCGTGCCCTGGACCGCGTCGGCGTGGCGGTCGAGGACATCTCGCTGCGGCGGCCCACGCTCGACGAGGTGTTCCTCACCCTCACCGGCAAGCCGACCGACACCGCCGGCCCCGAGGCCGCCTGAACCGAAAGGGAACCCGATGACCGACACATCCGTGACCACCATCTCACCCCCGGGCACGGTGCAGGCCCAGCGCAACGCCGGCGCCGGGTTCTGGCCGAGCGCTATCGTCGTGGCGCGGCGCACGGTCCGCAAGTTCGTCCGCACGCCGCAGCTCATCGTCTACTCCTCCATCCAGAGCGTGCTGTTCCTACTAATCTTCAGGTACGTCTTCGGCGGCGCCATCGACGTCGGCGGGCTGCCCTACGTCGACTTCCTGGTGCCGGGGTTCATCGTCACGGGCGTGGTGTTCGCGGGCATGGGCGCGGCGGCTGGGGTCGCCGAGGACGTCGAGCAGGGCTTGTTCGACCGGCTCCGTTCCCTGCCGATCCGCCGGGCGTCGGTGGTGGCTGGGCGTGGTCTGGCCGACACGGCCCTGGTGACCTGGGGCCTGCTCATCGCCGCGGCCCTCGGCTTCGCTGTCGGCTTCCGCCTGCACGGGTCGGTGGCCGCCGCCTTGGCCGCGTTCGGGCTGTGCGTGCTGTTCGGCTTCGCCTTCTCCTGGGTGTTCATCACCATCGGGCTGCTGGCGGGCAACGCGCAGGCGGCCCAGGGGATGTCCATGATCGTGTCGCCGCTGGTATTCGCCTCCAGCGCCTACGTCCCCGTGAGTAGCATGCCCGGCTGGATGCAGGCGGTCAGCGACAACCAACCGGTCACGCCCATGGTCAACGCGGTGCGCACGCTCACCGGGGGCCCCCAGATGGAGGCGTTGCTCGGCCACAGCAGCGGCTACTATGTCGGGCTGTCGCTCATATGGGCAGCGGCGATCGTCGTCGTCTTCGGGCTGCTCGCGGTCGTGCGCTTCTCACGGCGCTGAGCATTGGCAGACGTTGCCTGCGTCAGTCAGGCGGCGGTCACCGCGTGCGGTGACCGCCGCCGGCGATGCTCCCGCCGCTGACCACGAACCGGCCACAACAGCGGGCGTCAGGTCGACGCCGACCAGCGTCGGTTGTCGGGAGCGGTACGTCGCCGTAGCTGTTGGGTCCGTGTCACCAGCCGCAAGATAGGACAGGCCCGCGCGCTCTCACGGCGTGCGGGCCTGGGTGCCCCATCACAGGGCTGGTCGCTTGGCGTACGTCGTCATCGGGCCCGCGCGCGATAGGCTCGGCGTGACGGATTCTCTGTGACAAGCAGGGAAGGCAGTGAGCATGGCCAGCGCAGGCACGGTGGTCGCGATCGCCGGCGCCGGGCGCACCCTCGGCCAGGCCATCGACGCCTTCCTCGCTCAGCCCCCGCGCCCCAACCACCCGCCGCACCTACGGCCGCACCCTCGAGCGCCTGGCCGGGCAGCTCGGCCGGGACCGGCCCCTTCGCGCCGTCACCGACGAGGAACTCGCCGCGGCCGTCGAGCGGCTATGGGGCCACAGAAGCCGCGGACGTGGAACCGCCAGGTGGCCACCGTCCGCTCGTTCCTGTCGTGGTGCCGCCGCCACGGCTGGCCCGTCGGCGGCCTTGCGCTGCGCGTCGACCGGCGCGCGGTGGCCGACGACGACGCCAAGGCGATCCCCCTGGCGGAGCTGGAGCGGCTGTGGAGCCGCGCCGACGTGCCGTTCAGAGAGCAGGCCCTGTGGCGGCTGCTGTACGACAGCGCTGCCAGGGCCGAGGAAGCCCTTGGCCTGGACGTGGACGACCTCGACCTGGCCAACCGGCAGGCCAAAGCGCGCACCAAGGGCGGCTACGTCCGGCAGCTGAACTTCCAGACCGCCGCCGCCCGCCTGCTCGCCAAGCTCGTCGCCGGCCGGGAGCGCGGCCCGGTGTTCTTGACCGGCCGGCGACCTGGACCCCGCCACCGGCCGGGCGCGGCTGAGCTACGAGATGGCCGAGCAGCTCTTCAAGCGCTACTCCGGCGGGCGGCACGCTGCACCAGCTCCGCCATTCCCGCCTGACCCACCTTGGCGAGCAGAACGTGAGCGCCCGCTGCTGATGGCCATCTCCGGCCACAAGCGCCTGGCCACCCTGCAGCGCTACTTCAAACCCATCTAGGCCGCGGTCGCCAAGCTCATGGCCGCCACCGACCCCGACCGCCGCCGCCGGTGACCGGTCATCCCGGCGACCGCCGCCACCCGGACCCAGGCGTCGGCAGCCCTCCGGCCGGCTACCAGGTCACCCGGACCGAACCCGCCGTGGGCGGCGGCCGACTCCAGCCCTACCGGCTCGCCGCGCCAGCCACCTTCGCCTGCCTGCGCTGCGGGGACGGTCACGCGCTCTCCCGACGCCTGACCGTCGTCGAAGGCGACTGGCTGCGGCTACTGTGCCCGCTGTGCACGACCGTACTGGCGCCCGCCTCCAACTGTCACCTGACCATCACGGGCCGGCTATGGTGGTCCGTCATGTCGTGCAGGCCGGGGGAGGGCACTGACATTCCGCCAACGCTCGACACGCCGGGCAGCTCCAGATTAGTGGGATGAGCTGCGGTGATGGTGGCGTGATGGTGCACGCGTTCGAGTGCTGTGCGCGACCCGGACCAGAACCACGCACTCCACGCGGTGCGTCTGGCTGCGGAAATGCCGATCCCCGCTACACCGCGGCGCGTCGCTCGGCAGCCGGACGGGAGACGTAGCACTTGAGTCTCCCCAGCCTGTTGCGAAACGCCTCTGATGTTCAGCCGGCGTGCTCGTTCCGATCGCCGATCGCGACCGGATCGAGTCCGTTTAGCCGTTCCGGCGACGCTGGTCCGGTGTCGCACTGTGACCGGACCAGACCAAGCTGATGCTCTGGACCCACAGGTCGCGCCATCCAAGAGAGGTCACCATGCGACCAGCCAAGATCTTCGCCGCCGTCCTGGTTACCGCCGCCGTGGTCGCCACCGGCGCCTACCTCGCCCACGCCACCGCCACCCACCCCGTCGCGGCAGCGCCGACCGTGCCGGTCGCCATAGCACCCACAACATCCACACCCACAGCGCCCACGCTCATCGCCAAGCCGTCGCCCCAGCCGCCGGACAGCGCCCCCGACGTCCCCATCGACCGGGTGCCGGCCCCCCGGCCGGCGCTGGCCGACAGCCGCTACGACGCCTACATCCGCACCGTCGACCTCGGCCGCAACCAGGTCGTGGTCGACCTGATCCAGGTCTTCCACGACGACGCGGCGACCCAGGCGGCCATCGCCGACGGCAAGCCACGCGACGCCGCCCAGGGCCTGAACACCTACATCCGCAACCACAATCCGCGGCTGCGGACCCTGCCGCTGGCCCGCGACCTGCAAGTGGACGTGCTCCGCGGCAACGAAACTGCAGACGGATGCGGTGGACCATCCCTCATCCACAAGCTCAACATGCTGATCTCCGACGTCAGCTTCCACTCCCCCAACCTGTACTTCACGCTGACCGTCAACGGCGGTGCCGTGCACCACATCAAGGAAGTCGCGACCCAGCCCGCGTGCTGAGCAGCCGCCCGCGGCAGCTACCTCGTCGCCATGGAGCCGGGCATCGCCTGGCTCCACCTGTTCCCCGAGGACCTGGCTCTGGTCGAGGGTGACGGTGAGCGTGCGGCAACCGGGCAGCTCACCCAGGTCGAATCGAGGGTTACCAGGCCGTCGCGGTAGCGCCTGCGGGGCGCAGCTGGCGTGCTCGATCCGATCGACGATCGCGGCCCGGTCGAGTCCCTCTCGCCGTTGCCGCGACGCTCGCCCGCGGTCGTGCCGTGACAGGGCTCCGCCACGCTGACGGCATGGACCCACACGGGTCGTGCTTGTCTTGGGAGGAGGTCGCCATGCGACCAGTCCGGATCATCGCAACCATCTCATTCGCCGTCGCAGTTGCCATCACCGGCTGCACGGTCCACTCCGCCGCCGTCCACTCGGCCGCAGCGCCGACCCCAGTGTCGTCCACGCCGCCACCACCAACTACCATTGCAGCCCACCGTCCCACTTCGAATCCGCCGGCGACCGTGCCTTCCTCGCCGACCACCACCCTCCCCCTGGGCCACATCGAGGGGCTGGACGCGGTCCAGGCCATCGGCGGCACCGCCACTGCCTTTGCGGTCGGCCAAGGTGTGATCCTGACCACCAGCGACGGCGGGCGTACCTGGGCCCGGGTCTGGCGCGGTCCCCACGAGCTGTACGAGGTCGACTTCGTCAGCGCCTCGACCGGATGGGCGCTCGGCGACGGCGTCCTGCTCGGCACCGTGGACAGCGGCCAGCACTGGCGCCAGCTCGGCCAGCCCAGGCCCGGCCCGCTGTGGCGTATCCACTTCTCCAGCCGCACCCAGGGCTGGGGCGTGGCCGGTGACCCGGGCCAGGTGGACGAGCGGTCGATGATGAAGCGGGACGCGACCAGGCTGGTGCACACCACCGACGGCGGCCGGATCTGGTCGGCGCTGGCCACGCCGGCGCCGCCGCAGACGGTCTGCTTCACCGCCCCGGACGACGGCTGGCTGGCTAGCGAACGGAGGGTGTGGCGCTCCACTGACGGCGGCCAGAGCTGGCGGCCGAGCTTCACCCTACCGCTGCCCGCCGACGGTTTCCCGTTCTTCGCCGACCTGCAGTGCGCCGCGCCGGGCGCTGCCTGGGTGCGCTTCGACTACGACCATGCTAGGGGGCACAACCCCTACGCGCTGTACGCCAGCGGCGACGGTGGCGCCCATTGGCGCGGCGCGCTCGCTGAGCCCGGCACGCTGGGCAACGTGCTGCACTTGCCGATCGGGCCGGGCACCGACTCAGGCCCGTTCTCGGTGATCAACTCCCAGCGGGCGTTCCTGCTCAGTCCGACCCCGCCAGCTGAGGTCACGGGTGTCGTGCTGATCAGCCATGGCAACCAGCTCCGGCGGCTGCCCGGCATCCCCGGGACCACCCTGTCGAACCCGCTGTCGGTCAGCTTCGCCAGCGCCACACGCGGCTGGGTGGTAGGCACTGACCGTGCCGGCCAGGCGGTGCTGCTCGGCACCGCCGACGGCGGCCGCACCTGGCAGTCCCAGCTCCGCTCCTGAGCTGGCCGGGTCCTGCCTGGGCCGAGGGGCGCTGGCTGGCTTTGTTTCTGCCCAGTCCCGGCGACGAGTCCGACCGTGAGCCGATCAGCAGTCCAAGCGGCTGGCTGCGGCATCGGTCAGACGCGTCCTCCGGACCGAACAGATGCTGGAGCCAGCCGACGCGTGGAACGAGGTCGCCGTTCCCCTCGGCTCAGACGGCGATCGGCGTGGGTGCCCCTTGGCGGCAGGTGTAGCGCCACAGCTTGCGCAGATTTGGGTGCCGCACAAAGGCTTCCACTCCGCCTCGCAGGCGGCCAGGCCACGGCGCAGCAGCCGGCGGGCACCACGGACGTCCTTGATCTGCCCCAAGATCGGCTCCTTGATCTGCCTGCGCATGGCGTAGCGGGCCTTGCCGGCCTCGCTGTTGAGCCTGGGGTCATCGCCGCGCGGAACCCGTCGCCGCTGGACTGCCACGGCTTGCCGTGTGGGTGCCGAAAACCCCGTACCACCTCATGCGACCTGGGCATACTCGTGGATCAGCCCTCCGAGGCGATCCAGCCGCACGACCCGTGCGCCGGCCGTTGGAGCAGGCGATGCGACGGCTCCAGCGGTGGCACCTA
>WNGK01007287.1_pt1 | contig 28350 bp, 22 predicted proteins | sample 5400601 | NCBI WGS metagenome assembly WNGK01 (sample SAMN13153376, study PRJNA577476) | soil metagenome | isolation source: 60 cm soil or saprolite under Garry oak tree replicate 1 | place: USA:California | collected 2016-06-15
GCCGTGGAAGACCCTCACCAGGGCCGGGGCGGCCTCCCCGATCGCCACCACGGCCCGCAATCGGTCCGCGGCCCCGGCAAGCGGCGACAGGTCGACCCCCTTGGCCAAGCCGCCGGCGATCAGCACCACTCCGGCCCGGCCTTCCAGGGAGGCCAGGACGGCATGGGGGTTCGTGGCCTTCGAGTCGTCCACGAAGCGAACGGACCTCACCTCCGCCACCACCGTGCCCCGGTGGGGTCCGGGCGACGCCTCCGAGACCGAGCGCGACACCGCCTCGGGCGGCAGCCCGAAGGCGAGCCCGGCCGCGGCCGCCGCCGCGCAGTCGACCAGGAAGGCCCTCCCGCCGGCGCGGGGCCGGCCGAGGTCGATCCGCCCTTCGTCGGAGAACGAGATCACCCGGCCATCCTCCGGCCCGGTCTGGCCCCGATCCGGTGCGCCCTGGCGGAACCACCGCACCTCGCACGGGGCTCCTCTCGAAACCGCGGCCGCGGTGGGGTCGTCCGCGTCCCCGACGTGGACGTCGCCTTCGCCCTGCAACCGGAAGACTCGAGCCTTCGCCTGCGCGTAGGCCTCGAAGCCTCCGTGCCAGTCCAGGTGGTCCGGGGCGAGGTTCAGCAGGGCCGAGACCCGCGGGTGCAGGGACTCGGTGAACCGGAGCTGAAAGGAGGAGCACTCCACGGCCAGCGCATCGAATCCTCGGGCCGCCGCGGTGGAGAAGGGATACCCGACGTTGCCGCACGCGGCCGCGGAGAGCCCGGCCGCCCGCATCGCCGCGGCCACGATCTCGGTGGTTGTGGTCTTGCCGTTCGTCCCCGTGACCGCGACGATCGGGCCACGGTACAGGCGGGCCCCCAGCTCGAGCTCGCTCCACACCCGCAGCCCTCGCTCCGCGGCCCACGACACCACGGGAGCCCGCTCCGGGACCCCTGGGCTCAACACCACCAAGGTGGCGCCCTCCAGGTCGCCCGGACGATGGCCGCCGGCCCGGAGATCCACTCCGCGGAGCTCGGCGGGGACCTCCAGTCCCTCCGCCGGTCCGGCTTCGCTCACCCGGACCCCGGCTCCCTCGCGGAGCAGCGCGCCCGCGGCGGCCCGCCCGCTGGCGCCGAAACCGATCACAAGGGCCCGCTCACCGGCGAAGGCCCCGGTCATGTGTTGCCTCCCCGGGCCAGGAAGTCCGCGTAGAAGAGCCCCAGGCCGAACGCCACGCCCAGCCCGGCCAGGATCCAGAACCGGACGATCACCGTGAACTCCGGCCACCCCATCAGCTCGAAGTGGTGATGGATGGGGGCCATCCGGAACACCCGGCGCCCGGTGAGCCGGAATGCCACCACCTGGATGATCACCGACGTGGTGACCAGTGCGTACAGGCCGCCCAGGACCAGGAGCAGGAGCTGGGTCTCGGTCATGATGGCCAGCGCCGCCATCAGGCCCCCCAGCGCCAGCGAGCCCGTGTCGCCCATGAAGATCCGGGCGGGCGCCGCGTTCCACCACAGGAACCCGGCCACCGCTCCCAGGGCTGCCGCCGCCACGATGGCCACGTCGAGGGCAGGGATGAAGTGGATCTGGTAGCAGGCGTCCGGCTTCGGCGTGATGAAGCACGAATGCCGTGCCTCCCAGAACGAGATCAGCACATAGGCCGCCAGGACCAGCAGGGCCGAACCCGAGGCCAGCCCGTCCAGCCCGTCGGTTAGGTTCACGCCGTTCGACGACGCCGCCACCATGACGAACACCCAGAGGTAGAACCCGGCGGCCAGGGAGACCCCGGAGGAGCGGATGAACGCGAGGTCGGTGCTGACGTGGGAGAACCTCACCGCAGCCAGGCCGAACGCCACCGCCACCGCGGCCTGTCCCACGACCTTCGTGGTCTTGCTGAGCCCGAGCGAGCGCTGGCGCCGGATCTTCAGCAGATCGTCCAGGGCTCCCACCAGTCCCAACCCCACCGTCAGTCCCACCACGGCGAGACCGGCCACCGTGAATGGCGTTCGAACCCGGGCCGAGAGATAGCCCAGGGCCATGCCGCCGATGATCACGACACCGCCCATTGTGGGGGTGCCCATCTTCTCCAGGTGCCCCTGCGGGCCATCCTCGCGGATGTGCTGGCCGATGCCCCACAGACGGAACAGCCGGATGGCCACGGGGGTACCGAGGAGCGTGGCGAAAAGGCCCACCGCCGCGGCGATCATGATGGACGTCATGCGGTCGCCCCTCCCGCCGGACCGCCTCCCAAGGCAACGGTCTGCGGGCCCGCGGAGCTGGTCTCGGCGGCGACCCGTCGGGCCACCCGATCCAGTCCGGCCACCCGCGACGCCTTCACCAGCACCAGGTCGCCGGGGCGGATCAGGGACCGCACCATCTCCACGGCCTCGTCACCGTCCTCGCACCGATGGATGCGTTCGGGTTCCACGCCCTCGCGCTCGGCGCCCACCGCGATGAGCGTGGCCTCCGGCCCCACGGTCACCAGCTCCTCGATGCCGAGCCGGGCCAGAAGCTCGCCGATCCGTTCGTGCTCCTCGGCGGCGATCGGCCCGAGCTCCGCCATGTGCCCGAGCACGGCCACACAGCGCCCGGAGGCATTCGTCATCCATCGAGCGGCCCGCAGCGCCGCGGCCATCGAGGCGGGATTGGCGTTGTAGGTGTCGTCGACCACCCGGACGCCGGCCGGGGTGCCGAACACCTGCATCCGGCCGGCCGAGACCGCCGCTCCGGTCAACCCCCGGGCGATCTCTGGGGCGTCCAGGCCCAGGACCCAGCCGACGGCCGCCGCGGCCAGGGCGTTCGGCACCATGTGCTCCCCCGGGACGGGCAGCCGGACCTCCGCCCGTCCGGCCGGCGTGATCAGCTCGAACGACACCAGGCCGGTGGTTCGGTCCGGGGTCACGTCGCCCGCCCGAACCTCCGCCCCAGAAGACGCCCCGTAGAGCACGGGCCGCGCGGCGGTCCGGGCCGCGTAGCCTCGAACCACGGGGTCGTCGGCGTTCAGCACCGCGGCGCCGTCCTCGGGGAGCGACTCGGGGAGCTCCGCCTTGGCGTCCCGGAGGACCTCCGGGGTGCCGAACAGCTCCATGTGGGCCACCCCCACGTTCGTCACCACACCGATCCGGGGCCGGGCCACCTCGCACAGGAGCCGGATGTGCCCGGGGCCCCTCGCCCCCATCTCGCACACCACGGTCTCGGTGGCGGCGTCCGCCTGCAGGAGGGTGAGGGGGAGACCGACCTCGTTGTTGAACGAGGCGCGGCTGGCCACGGTGCGGAATCGTCCGGCCAGGACGGCCGCGATGAAGTCCTTCGTGATCGTCTTGCCCGTGGAACCGGTCACGCCCACGACGGTGGCGGTGAGGGCCGAACGCTCCGACCTGGCGAGGCCCAGGAGCGCCCGCCCCGGGTCGTCCACCTCGAGGAGCCCGGCCGGGTCGACCCCGGGAAGCCCGGCGTTCCGCCGCACCAACGCCCCGGCTGCTCCCGCATCGAGCGCCTCCGCCACGAAGTCGTGGCCGTCGGACCGTTCGCCCGGCAATGCCACGAACAGGTCCCCCCCGCCGGCCCGGCGGCTGTCGGTGGTGACATCCCGGACCACGGCGCCCTCCCGTCCGGGATGCCGGAGCGCCCCGCCCACCCGGGCCGCGATCTCGCCGAGGGTCCGCCCCATCATCGGTCCGCTCCGAGCAGGCGGCGAAGCTCCTCCACGGCCACCACCCGGTCGTCGAACGGAACCTTGCGGCCGCCCGCGAACTCCTGGCCCGTCTCGTGTCCCTTCCCCGCGACGATCACGACGTCCGCCCGCCGCGCTTCGGACAGGGCCAGTCCGATGGCCACCCGCCGGTCGGGTTGGACGACGAACCGGCCGCCGCCACGTTCGGCCCCCGGGATGATCTCGGCGATGATCGCCTCGGGCTCCTCCGATCGGGGATTGTCGCTGGTGACCACGGTGAGGTCGGCCAGCCGCGTGGCGGCCTCCCCCATGAGCGGACGCTTGCCCCTGTCCCGGTCGCCCCCGCAGCCGAACACCACGATCAGCTCCCCCCCCGTGAGCTTCCGGGCAGCCCGGAGCACGTTGTCCAGGCTGTCCGGGGTGTGCGCGTAGTCCACCAGGACGGCGAACGGCTGCCCGACCTCCACCGGCTCCAGCCGGCCGGGCACCCCGGGCAGCGCCGCGAGGCCCTCCACGATGGCCCCGTCCGCGATCCCGATCTGCCGCGCCGCGACGAACGCGGCCAGGCAGTTCGACACGTTGAAGTGGGCTCGCAGCCGCGACCGCACCACCACGCCGCCCACCCGGAACGACAGCCCGTCCGAACCCACGGTGACGTCTTCGGGCCGAACGTCCGCCCCGGGCTCCAGCCCGAACGAGACCACCGGCACGGTGGCCCGCTCGGCCAGGCGGCGGCCCTCGGCGGTGTCGACATTGACCACCCCGTGATCCGTCAGCTCCGGTGTGAACAGGCGGGCCTTCGCCTCGAAGTACGCCTCCATCGTGCCGTGGTAGTCGAGGTGGTCCTGGGAGAGGTTGGTGAACACCGCGCAGGCGCAACGGCACCCGTCCACCCGATGCTGCTCGAGGCCGTGCGAGGAGACCTCCATGGCCACCGCGCCGATACCTTCGTCGAGCATCCGGCGCAGCAGCTCCTGGAGGTCGGGTCCCTCGGGCGTGGTCCGGTCGAACGGAACCGGGGCGCCGTCGATCCGAACCCCGGTCGTCCCGATCACCCCGGCCTTCATCCCGGCGGCACGGAAGATCGACTCCATCAGGTAGGTGGTGGTGGTCTTGCCGTTCGTCCCGGTCACTCCCACCAGGGACAGGTGCGTCGAGGGCCATCCGAAGAACGCCGCCGACACCGGTCCCATGGCCTCCCGGACCGATGGCACCAGGACCTGGACACACTCGGCCTCGAGCGGGCGCTCGGCCACAACGGCCGCGGCGCCCCTTCGGTCGGCCTCCCCGGCGAAATCGTGCCCGTCCACATGGAGGCCCCGGACGCAGAAGAACAGCGAGCCCGGCTCCACCGCGGACGACCGGTAGGTCAAGCCGGTGATGGGCACGCCGGGGTCGCCCCGCACATCCGCGAGGGGAAGGTTCGCGGTCAATTCGGAGAGCCGCATCGGTAGAGAGATTGTCACCGAACCCCGCCGGCCGGGGCCGAAACCGGCCCGTTCGTACCCCGAACGCATGACCTCACCCTCGGCGAGGATCGATCCGACGGCCGCCCCCCGCAGCACCGGGATCACCTATCCCGGCCCGATCAGGTGGGGAGGAAGGGGCGGCTCGGGCGCCGGCGGGATCCGCAGCCTGGCCACCGCGGCGTGGGCGATCTCCCGGAACAGGGGCGCCGAGGCGATGCCGCCGTACTCGGTCGCGGGCTCGTCCAGGATCGCCGCGATCACCAGCGAGGGCCTCGCGGCCGGCAGGAAGCCGATGAACGACGCCACATACTTGTCGCTGTAGCCCCGGGCGTCGGGTAGCGGCTTCCGGGCGGTGCCGGTCTTCCCCGCCACCCAGTAGCCGGGAAGCTGGGCCTGGACGCCGGTCCCCGCCTCCACCGCGTAGGCGAGCATCCGGGTGACCATCTCCGCCGTGCTCACCGACACCACCCGGCGGGTGTCGCCGGGGGGCGCGAGCGTGATCTTCCCGTTCGCCCCCTCCGTTCCCCTGACCAGCCGGGGTTCGACCCACACCCCGCCGTTGGCGATGGTGGCGTACACCGAGGCCATCTGGAGCGGCGTCACCCCGATTCCCTGCCCGATCGGGATCGAACCCATGTCCGTCCCCGACCACCGGTCCGGGGGAGCCAGGAGCCCGGCGGACTCGCCGGGGAACCCCAGGCCGGTGGTATGGGCGAAGCCGAACCGGTAGAGGTAGGAGGCGAACCGGTCCCTGCCCAGCCTCGCCGCGACCTCCATCGTCCCGATGTTGCTGGAGAAGGCGATGATGTCCCCCAGCGTCATCCGCTCCTGCCCGTGCGGGTGGGAGTCGTGGAACTCGTGGTCGGACAGGCGCAAATGGTCCGGGACCTCGAACCGCTGCCCGGGCTTGACCGTCTTGGTCTCCAGCGCCGCCGAGGCCGTGATGACCTTGTTCACCGAGCCCGGCTCGTAGACGTTCGTCACCGCGCCGTTCTCCCACGTGGCCGGCTTGGACCTCTGGAATCGTGCGGGGTCGAACCACGGATCGGCGGCCATCGCCAGGATGTCCCCGGTCCGAGGATCCATGACGATGACGGTCCCGCCCTTCGCCCTGTTGCTCCTGACCGCGGCCGCCAGGGCGGACTCCGCCTGGTACTGGATGTCCTGGTCGATGGTGAGCACGAGGCCATCGCCGGCCACCGGGGGAACGTCCTCACTGGGGGCCTGGGGGATGAAGGTGCCCTTCGGGTCCTCCTCCAGGACGCGCTTGCCCGGCCTGCCGGCTAGGACGTCCTGATATTGGGCCTCCAGCCCGGCCAGCCCGGTGGCGTCGGTGCCCACGAACCCCAGGACCTGCGAGGCCAGGTCCTTCGCCGGGTAGTACCGGCGGCTCTCGTCGACGAACCCGATGCCGGCGAGCCCCCGCTTCTGGAGGGTCAACGCCGTCCGGAGGTCCACCCCCCGCGCCAGGTAGACGAACCGGACCGCGGACCCGTCCTTGCGGGTGGCGGGCCGGAGCTTCGCCTCGACCTCGGCCCGCTTGAGGCCGAGGGCCGACGCGACCGCCGCCGCCTCCCTGGCCGGGTCCTTCACGATGGCAGGGTCGGCGAACACCGCCTTCGCCGGCAGCGACATGGCCAGGGCCCGCCCATTGCGGTCGTAGATCGTCCCGCGGGTCGCCGCCAGGGTGATGGTCCTGACCCGCTGGTTCGCGGCCATGGTCGCCAGGGCCGAGGCGTCCTTGACCTGGAGGACCACCAGCCGGAACAGCACGCCGCCGAACCCCATGGCCATCACCAGCAACAGGACCACCAGCCGCTGCGCGGGGGGCCGGCTTCGCGGCGCCACCGTGGGCCTGCGCCTCGGCAAGGCCGAACGCGCCGCGGGGCGGCCCTTGGGTGACGTGGCCGAGCGGGCCCGCGGGGAGGGGCGAGCCGTCCGCCCGCGGCGACGGCCTGTCCGCGCGGTGGTCGTCATGGGTTCGACCCTGCGGTGCCGCCGGCAGACCGCGAGGATCCGCCTCCCGATCCCCTCACGGTCAACACCCTCACGGTCGACGGATCCGGTTCGGTCATCCCGATCCGCTTGGCCTGCGACGCCAGGTGCTGGGGTGACGAGAGCTCGGCGATCTCCAGGCGAAGCTCCCCGTTGCGCTGCTGGAGCTGTTCGGCCTTCGTCGAGAGGTCTCCCATCCGAAAGGAGCTCTGCGAGACCACGGCCTGCACGCCGGCCACGGCGGCGATCAGCACGCCCACGACCAGCAGCGAGACCACGAAGAACGGCAGGCGCGGCCGCCGTGGGGCCCGGACCAAACGTAGCGTGGGGCGGCCGCGCTGGCGCTGCCTCCGCGCCGAGGAACCGTGGTTCGACCGGCGGCGGGAGAAGGCGGGCTTGTGAGGAGCCGTCTTCCGGGGCGCGGTCCTCGTCGGGCTCATGCCGCCGCCACCTCTTCCGCGATCCGTTCGGCCGCCCGCAAGCGGGCGCTGCGGGCCCGCGGGTTCGACCCCGTCTCTGACTCCGAGGGCCTCAGGGGCTTCTTGGTCAGCGCGCGGAGCTCGGCCGACCCCGCCACGAACCGCTTGACGATGCGGTCCTCCAGCGAGTGGTAGGCGATGACCACCAGGCGCCCGCCGGGCTCGAGGAGGCCCGCCGCCTGAGGAAGGGAGGCGGCGAGCTCCTCGAGCTCCCGGTTGACCTCGATGCGGAGGGCCTGGAAGGTCCGCCGGGCCGGGTGGGGGGAACCCGGCCGCCGGCCCACCGCCGAGGCCACGATCGAGGCGAGCTGCGCCGTCGTCGTGACCGGGGCGCGCTCCCGGGCGCGCACGATGGAACGGGCAATCCTTCTCGACTGTCGTTCCTCGCCGAGCTCGAAGATGACCCGGGCCAGGTCCTGTTCGTCGTAGGCGCGCACCACGTCCGCGGCGGTGGGGCCCGGGCCCGACGGATCCATCCGCATGTCGAGCGGCCCCTCGACCCGGTAGCCGAACCCCCGCTCGGGCAGGTCGAGCTGCATCGACGAAACCCCCAGGTCGAACAGCACACCACCGGCCGCGTCGACACCGACGGCCTCCCCGAGCTCCGAGAAGCGCCCGTGGACCGGCCGGAAGCGTTCGCCGAAACGCCCCAGGCGGGAGGTCGCTTCGGCCAGCGCGTCCGGGTCTCGGTCCAGGCCGATCACGGTGGCGACGCCGGCCTCCAGCAGCGCCTCGGCGTGGCCGCCCGCGCCCACCGTCGCGTCGATCACCGGGGACCGGTCCCTGAGGAGCTCGACCACCTCGGCCGCCAGGACGGGACGGTGGGGGCTATCCAATCAGCCGCACGGCCAGGAGCCCCAGCCCCAGGTAGAACCCGACCACCGCGGCCAGGATCGCCATGAGCTGGAAGCTCTGCCGGACCTCCCGGACCAGCGAGCTGTCGTTCGGTGCGTTCGCCACGCTCCCCCACCTTCCCGGCCTCAGCGGCCGTCCGGGTCGAGGGTCCCGCTGGTGTACGCGCTCGAGACATCGGGCTCGTATGCGTCCCACACCGGCCCCGACCAGATCTGCAGGTGGTCGAACACCCCGACCACCACCACGTCCTGCTCCAGCCCCACCGCTCCCCGCAGCCGCGCCGGGATGGTCAGCCGGCCCTGTCCGTCCAGGTCGGCCCGCCCGGCGTTGCCGAAGAACATCCGCCGGTAGTCCCGGGCCCCCTGCGAGGAGATGGGCCGGGACCGAACCTCGTCGGCCTGCCGCCGGAACTCCTCCGAGGGGAAGGCGTACAGGCACCGGTCCTGCCCGAGGGTGAGGTAGAGCCCGTCGCTGAAGGGGTCGCGGAACCGAACCGGCAGGGCGATCCGCCCCTTGGCGTCGAGCTGATAGCGATGCTGGCCCAGCAGTTCCGCCACTCTCCTGCCCTTCTCCTCCACAGAGCCCCACATTTAGGCCACTTTCACTCCACCTTGTCAAGCTTTGGAAGGAGAAAGTCCGAACTGAAGCGATCGTGTGGGTCGGTACCCCCGGGTGAAGCGCGGAGCGTCCGCTGGAGAACTCTTAGGTGGGCTGTCGCCGAGCTAAGGCGCTTCGGAGCTCCTGGAAGAGCCTCGGCAAACCGGCCTCAATGAGGTCGGCAGCCTCCTTTCCGTACCGCAAGTCCGCTTCGGGTAATTCAACTTCGATCCGCCCTACAGGTACGCCTCCCATTCGGGCTCGACGCGCCCGATGGAGAGGCGAAACCCGTCCCTCGGCATGGTCGGCGGGTGAAGGAGCTTCAGCCCCACTTCGTGAGGCATGCGGTTCTCCTTCCTCGAGTTGCATCGCCGGCACGCCGCCACCACGTTGTCCCACATGTGCAGCCCGCCCTTCGACTTCGGCACGACGTGGTCGACGTTCTCGGCGGCGCTCCCGCAGTACTGGCAGACGTTGCCGTCGCGGGCGAACACCGCCCGGCGGGTCAGGGCCACGCTGGCCCGGTAGGGCACGTGGACGAAGTAGCGGAGCCGGACCACGGAGGGCGCCGGTAGCTGCAACCGTTCGGATCGGTAGACGATGCCGTTCGAATGGACGACCTCGGCCTTCTCCTTGAGGACGAGGACGACCGCCCTCCTGGCCGCGACCACGGCGAGGGGTTGCTGTGACGCATTGAGGACGAGGGCTCTACCCACCTGGCAACCTTGGGCCGAGTATAGCAATGGCCTCTGGCTTTCCCCGGGGGAACCACAGGGGCCTCGGAACCGTCTGCTGGGAACCGAAGTCGCCCACCGTCCGTACAACACTGCGGGCCGAATCCAGTGGGGACTTCCTTTGCGTAGAGCCGGGTAAGATGACCGAGCAGGGCGGAGCCGGAGGGAACGTGGTCGCTCGACGAGAGCCGGAGCACTGGGAGCGTTTCGCGTCTTCGTTCGCCTCGGTCCACGACAACATCAAGCAGGTCGTCCAGGGCAAGGAGCACGAGATCCGCCTGGCGTTGGCCTGTCTGTTGGCCGAGGGCCATCTGCTGATCGAGGACGTCCCCGGGGTGGGCAAGACCATGCTGGCGAAGTCCATCGCCCGGTCCATCGACTGCAGCTTCCGGCGCATCCAGTTCACCCCCGACCTGCTTCCCACCGACATCACCGGGGTCAACGTGTTCAACCAGGAGCGGGGCGACTTCGAGTTCAAGCCCGGGGCCATCTTCGCCAACATCGTCCTGGGCGACGAGATCAACCGGGCCAGCCCGAAGACGCAGTCGGCGCTCCTGGAGTCCATGGAGGAGCGCCAGGTCACCATCGACGCCGTCACCTACCAGTTGGGCACGCCGTTCATGGTGATCGCCACCCAGAACCCTATCGAGCACGAGGGCACCTATCCCCTGCCCGAGGCCCAGCTCGACCGGTTCATGATGCGGCTGTCCATCGGCTATCCGAACGTGGAGGCCGAGGTGGGCATCCTGGACACGCACGGCGTGGTCTCGACCCTCGACGACATCGAACCGGTGACCGACGCCCCCGGGGTGGCCGAGATGATCCACATGGTCCGGGAGGTCCACGTAGCTCAGGCCCTCCGCCAGTACATCGTGGCCTTCTCCGAGGCCACCAGGAAGCACCCCGACGTCTACCTCGGGGCCAGCCCCCGGGCGTCGATCATGCTCCTGCGAGCCAGCCGGGCCATGGCGGCCTGCGACGGGCGCGACTACGTCATCCCGGACGACGTGAAGGCGCTGGTCCTGCCGGTGATGTCCCACCGCCTGCTGATCTCGGCCGACGCCGCCATGGCGGGCCGGAGCCCGAAGTCCGTGCTCACGGAGCTTCTCGGCGAGGTGCCGGTCCCGGTTCGCGGAAAGGCCTAGATGCCGACCAAGCGCGGCTGGGCGGCCGTGGCCGCTGGCCTCTCGCTCTGGATCGCCGCCCGCCTGATCGGCTCACCCGACCTGCACGTCCTCGCCGCCGGGATCCTGGTTCTCCCCGTCATCGCCGCGCTGTACGTTCGGCTGGCCAAGGTCCGCCTGGGCATCCGGCGCCACATCTCCCCGTCTCGCGTCTTCGCCGGCTCCCGGACCCTCGTGGACATCACCATGGAGAACCTGGGCCGGACCACCACCTCGTTCCTGATGCTCGAGGACGCCATGCCGGTCTCGCTGGGGAGGCCCGCCCGGCTGGTGGTCACGGGGGTCCCGCCCCGCAACAAGCAGACGGTGTCCTACGGGATCGTGTGCCGGCAGCGGGGCCGCTACCGGATCGGCCCCCTCACGATCTTTGTGTCCGATCCGTTCGGGCTGGCCCGGGTTCGGCTCCAGACCTCCGGGTTCAGCGACCTGCTGGTGTATCCGCAGATCGAACACCTGGACGGCCGCCACCTGACGTCGCAGGGCGTGGGCGCCGGCGAGTCCACGGTACGGCATCTCTACCGGAGCGCCGCCGAGTTCTACACCATGCGCGAGTACGTGACCGGGGACGACCTCCGCAGGATCCACTGGCCCAGCGTGGCCAAGACGGGCAGCCTCATGATCCGCCAGGACGAGACCACCCGCCGCTCGTCGGTCCACGCCGGGTTCGTCCTGCGGCTGGCCACGGCCGACTCGGCGCCGGCCATCGTGACGAAGGAGGGACTCCTCGAGGCCCTTGCCGGGCTCGGGCCCAGCCGGGCCCGCGGGACCGCCGGCGTGATGCGGAGCCTGCGGTCCGGTTCGCTCGCCGACACCACGCTGGCCCTGGTGACCTCTCCCCCCTCCCCCGGCGACGTGGCCACGATGACCCGCATCGGCTCGGGGTTCGGACGAAAGGTGGCCGTCCTGGCCTATCCCGTGTCGCCCCGAACGGTCGCCCCTGAGCGGGCCGCCGAGATCACCGCCCGGGCTTCCGCGGCCCGGGCGTCGCTCCAACGGGCCGGGTGGGAGGTCCACCTGGTCTCGCCCGAGGGAAGGCTGTCGGACACATGGCAGGCGTTCACGACGAGAAAGCTCCAGCCGGCCGCGTCCTCCTCCTGATCGCCCTGCTGCTCCTGGCGGTCACCGCGGCCGCCGGGTTCGCCAGGGTGTTCCATGGACGAACGGCCACGGGCCGCCTGGTGCTGGCGGCGGTGGCGGCGACGCTCCTGGCGGGCATGCTGGAGCGCCGCCACGTCCTGGTCTCGGCGGCGGCCAGCGCGGCCGGCCTGGCCCTGGCCGTCGGGCTGTTCGTCTTTCCCGAGACCACGAAGTTCGGCGTGCCCACGCCGAACACCCTCCGGTCGGTGGAGGCGGCGCTGCGGGCGGTGGGCCATACGGCACAGGTCCAGGTGGCGCCGGCCCTGCCCCTCGATCCGTTGCTGCTGGCCGCGCTCACCGCGGTGTGGACGGCGGCCTTCGCCGGCCATTCGCTGGCGGTCCGGGCCCGAAGCCCGTTCCTGGCCATCCTTCCGCCGGCGGGCCTGCTGGCCTTCGCCGGCGTGCTGCTGGAGGACGGGTTCCGCCCCCCCTACACGATCCCGTTCCTCCTGGCCGCGCTGGCCCTGCTGTTCGCCGACAGCTTCAGGCGGGTGGGCCACTGGGGTCCGGTGACCGTGTGGCACGGCAGGTCGAGGTTCGGCCTGGGATCGGCGTCGACCTCGCGGACGGCCCGCCGGGTGGCCTTCCTGTCCCTGGGGATCGCCGCGTTCGCCCCGTGGATCCTCCCCGGGTTCCATTCGAACGGGATCCTCGACGTCCACGGGAACAACTCCGAGTCCTTCGTCTCCATCAACCCGATCGTGGACATCCGGCCGGCCCTGCTGAACACCAAGCCCATCGAGCTGTTCCGGGTGCAGACGCCTCCGCCCAACGGACGCCCCGCCTACTGGCGGTTCCTCGCCCTGGACCGGTTCGACGGCAGGCTGTGGAAGGCCTCCGACCTGGAGGCGGCGAGCGGGCCGCTGATCGCGTCGGGGTTCCTCGACTCCAACGCCAACCAGCCACGGGGGCTGGGTCCGCCCACGGTCACCGTCCTCCACCAGCGGTTCGACCTCGAACGGCTGACCCAGCCGTGGCTGCCCTCGGCGTTCAACCCCGTCTCGATCACGGTTCGCGGCTCGGTGGTCCGCTACGACGCCGAGGGACAGTTCCTCGTGGCGCCGAGCGGCACCTACAAGGGATACACCTACGACGTCGACTCGGAGCTCGTCGTGCCCACACCCCAGGACCTGAACCTGGACGCGGTGCCCACCGGCCCGGAGGCGGCCAGGTACACGGCGTTGCCCTCGACCATGCCTCCCCAGATCGCGGCGATCGCCCACCGGTGGACGGACGACCAGCCCACGATGTACTTGAAGGTTCTGGCCATCCAGAACCACCTGCTCCGATTCCGCTACGACATCCGGGTGAAGCCGGGGCACTCGTCCAGCGACATCCTTCGGTTCCTCACCCAGACCAAGGCCGGCTACTGCGAGCAGTTCGCCGGCTCGATGGCCGTGCTCCTGCGGAGCCTGGGGATCCCGGCCCGGGTGGCCGTCGGGTTCACCCCGGGGACGTTCGACGCGAACAGGAACCAGTGGGTGGTGACCTCGCAGAACGCCCACGCGTGGGTCGAGGTGCTGTTCCCCAGGTTCGGCTGGCTGCCGTTCGAACCCACCCCCACCCGGAGCAACCCCGTGGCCACGCCGTACAGCTCCTATCAGGCAGCCCCCACGGGCGGGGCCCCGGGCTGCGCCGATCCCAAGAACTGCTCGCTCGGCAGGACCGGCGCGCTGGGCATCACCCGGGAGCCCGGGCTGGACAGCCGCCGCCGGGCCGGGCAGTTGGAGGGCCCGAACTCGGGCAGCGGGGCCGAGGGGCGGGGCTTCCTCGCGCCACCGAGGTCCGCGGCCGACCGGTGGAAGGGACGAGCCCTGGCCGGGGTGCTCCTGCTGGCCGTGGCCGTGGGGCTGTCGATCCCGCTGTCGAAGTGGGCCCGCCGTCGATTCGTCCTGGCCCGGGCGGCCGGCGACCGCGACCGCGTGCTCGCGTCGTTCCGGATCATGACCGAGGAGGCCGCGGACCTCGGGCTGGGCCGCCGGGCCGACGAGACGCCGGCCGAGTACCGGGCGAGGCTCCGCGTGGCGGTGCCGGCATTGGACGGATCGATGGACCTGCTGACCCGGCTCACCACCCGGGCCGCCTACTCGAACGAGGACCTCTCCCCGCGGGAGGCCGAGGAGGCCACGGCGTCGGCCCGGTCGGTGATCCGGGAGATCCGCGGCGAGGTCGGCCCGCGGGTTCGGCTGCTGGGCCTGTTCCGGATCGAACGCTTCTCGCTGCCCCGCTGAGGCGGGGATGGACAGGGCCTACCCGCGCCCCATCCGCGCTTCCCGGCTGGCCTCTCGGAGGGCCCGTACGAACTGGTCGCGGTCGCTGCGGAATTCGGCCACCTCGTCGGCGACCTGCCGGGTGACCTCGTCGATGGCCACGAAGAACGCCATCTGGCCCTCCCGCAATGCGTCGAGCACCTCGCCCTCCCGCCGGACCACCCGGAACACGGACTTGCCGTCGGTGACCAGCTTGACCTCGGCCAGGTGGCGGTCGAGCCCGGCCTTCTTGTTCAGGAACTCCCAGGCCCTCCTGACCCGCTGGAGGGAGAGTCCCCCATCGAGCAGGGACTTCACCACCCTGAGGGCCACGAGGTCGCGGAACGAATAGAGCCGGGGCACTCCGGGCCGTCCACCGGTCCGTTGAAGCGAGGGGCGCACCAAGCCGATCTGGTCCCAGTACCGGAGCTGTCTCGCGGTGCAACCCGTGAAGCGCGAAGCCTGATGGGCCGTGAACCCCTCCAACGATGCTCCTCTTCTCACTGCCAAGCTGGGCCGGCGGGTGCCCCCCTCGAGGGCCTTCGCCGGAGGGAAGGATGGGCAGTGTTTTAGCTCAGGGTCGGCGGCCGTTGCAAGGCGACGCGAGGAGCAGGGCGAACGCGACGGTTGGAGCCGGGAAGTGTCTTCGAGGGGCCCGAGGTCAACCCTGGCCCCGTGGTCTTCGGAACCGTTCGGCCATGCGAGCCAGAGCCGCGGTGACCGACAGGCGTCCGCCCCGTTCGATCGAACGAAGCTGATCGCGGCCCATCCGCTTGAGGTAGGTGTAGACGATGAGGCCCGAGGCCAACATGATCACGAACCCCGCAACAGCCGCCCACAGGCTGAGCACGAACAGCATGAGGAGGCCGAACCCGACCACGAAGCCGGCGATGCCCCACCGGATTCGCCGCAGAGCGTGGGACGTCACGGTGGCCCGGGCGACCGACTCGACCAGCCTCGGGTCCTCCTCTGCCAGACGCCTCTCGATCTCTTCGAGGATGCGCTGCTCGTGTGGTGTGAGCGGCATGCGTGGCCTTTCGCGCCGGAGGAGGCCTAGCCCAATTATAGGAACGGTTGGCGGGTTGGAGTATCTCCCAGGCGGGCCGGGGTTCATGGCTGGTTCCGGGGTCCCGCGACGGGACTCCGGTGGCGGTCGCGGCCGAGGAGCGTGGCCGGCACCGCGGCCGCCCCGCCGAACCTCCGGTGGACACGGTCGAGGGCCCGTTCGGCGTCCTCCCACCGGCCGGCCCGGACGATGGCGAGCTGCTCGGCGCCAGCGGGCTGGAGGCCCGTGGCGGTCACGCCTAGCAGCCGGAACCGACGCCGGGCCACCGGCAGGGATTCGAACAGCTCCCTGGCCGTGCGGTAGAGGTCGGAGGCGAGGTCGGTGGCGTCGGGGAGGGTCCTGGAGCGGGTGAGCGTGGTGAAGCTCGGCAGCCGAAGCTTCACCGTCACGGTCCGGGCCCGGTAGCCGTCGGCGCGGAGGCGCTCGGCCACCCGGTGGGACAGCCCGAGGAGCTGCCGCCGGATCTCGTCGGGGTCGTCCAGGTCGGCGGGATAGGTCTCCTCGTGGCCGACGGATTTGGGCGCCTCGAACGGAACGACCCCCCGGTCGTCCTCCCCGTTCGCCAACTGGTGGAGGGTTCGGGCGTGGCCTTCTCCGAGGACGCGGTCCAGGATGGCCTCCGGGATTCGGGCCAGCTCTCCGATCGTTCGGACCCCCAGGCGTTGGAGGGTCTCGGCGGTCTTCTCCCCCACCCCCCACAGGGCGTCGGCCGGCAACGGATGGAGGAACTCCAGCGTGCGGCCGGCCGGGATGTGGAGGAGGCCGTCGGGCTTGGCGCGCGTGGAGGCGAGCTTCGCCACGAGCTTGTTGCGGGCCACGCCGACCGACGCGGTGAGCCCGAGGTCGGTGGTGATCCGGGCGCGGACCCGTTCGGCGATGCGCCGCGGAGGGCCGAACAGCAGCATGGCCCCGGTCACGTCCAGGAAGGCCTCGTCGAGGGAGATGGGCTCGACGTGCGGCGTATGGGCCAGGAGGATCTCGCGGAAGCGGTTCGAATGGGCCCGGTAGCTATCGAAGTCCGGCGGGACGAACACCGCGTCGGGGCAGAGCCGTCGGGCCCTCACGCTCGGCATGGCCGAATGGAGGCCCCGCTTCCTGGCCTCGTAGGAGGCGGACATGACCACGCCTCTCGAGCCCGAGCTGCCCACGACGACCGGCCTCCCCGCCAGCTTGGGGTCCTTCAGCACCTCGACGCTCGCGTAGAACGCGTCGAGGTCGACGTGCAGGATCGGCTCGGGAGGGGGGACGTGGGGCCGGGAGCTCGGCATCGCGCTGTGGGCCGGAGCCTACCAGCCGGCCGATCCGCCGCTGGCGTGCCAGAGCTTCCTCGAGGGCCTGCCCTTGCCGCGGAGCGGGTCGACGTGGCCGGGGATGAGGTGTCCACTGGGGAGCCTCACGGGCGTTCGTCGTGGCTGGTCCATCGGCCGGTCCGGGGGTCCGGCGCCCTGCGCCAGGGCCTCGGCCAGACGACCCTCCTTCCGCGCGTGGGAGAGGGCCGCGACGTCCCACACATGTTCGGCCACGACGCTGACCCCCCTGACGCCGGTGCGCCGAAGCCTCCCCCACACCGCCAGGAGGAAGCCGTGGAAGATCGGCTTGGCGCACCATGGCTGCACCCGTTCGAACACGGTGACGTCGGCCAGGCCGGTGCCGTCGTCGAGCGTGAGGAAGACGATCCGCTGCCCGCTCCTGACCGCAGGCGTCTGCGAGGCCACCTTCACCCCGGCGACCATCACCCAGACGTCGGTGCGCTGCCTCCACAGGTCCCCCGCCCGGATGACGCCGAGGTCTCGCAGCAGGGGCTCATAGAACGAGAAGAGGTGCCGGGACGCGTCCATCCCGACCACCTCGAGCTCCGCCTTCACGGTTTGCGCCGAGGTGTACTCCCGAAGGACCTTCGGCGCCATGGCCGTGCCGGCGAGCGGCAGGGGCGCCTGCTCGCCCTCCCGGGGCGCGTCGGCCGTCATGGCCACGAACAGCCGATCCCTCCGTGACCCACCCGGCAGCGAGTCGAACGCGCCGGCATGCGCCAGCGCCTCCGCGGTCGGCCGCGACACGTTCGTTCGACGAAGGAAGTCCCCCACGTCGGCGAAGAGGCGATCGTCGCGAGCCTCCAGGATCGACCGAACCTCGGCATCCGAGATGCCGTGGACGTCCTTGAGGGCCAGGCGAATGCCGTACCGCCCACCATGAGCGGCGGAGGGTTGGCGGAGGGCAACATCTGGACTGAGCGGAGCGGCGCCGGTATCGCTCTGTTCGTCAGGGGTCGGGCGACGCGGAGCGAGGGAAGCGTTGCCCGGAGTCAACTCTCCGCCGCCCCAGGGCTTAACGTGTTCGACGGTGTAGTCCTCCTCGCTCGCGTTCACGTCGAGCGGGAGGATGTCGATGTCGTGGTGCCTCGCGTCTTCGAGGATCAGCCGCCTGGGATACATCCCCGGTTCGTGGGTCAGGACGCCGGCCAGGAAGTGCGCCGGGTAGTGGGCCTTCAACCAGGCCGATTGATAGGTGGGCACGGCGAAGGCGGCGGCGTGTGCCTTGCAGAAGCCGAACGACGCGAACGACACCACTTCCTTCCACACGCGTTCGGCGTCCGCTTCGGGGAGGCCGTTCTCGATCGAGTGTTGGACGAAGTCCTGATGGATCGGCTCGGTGGCGCCTTCGTCGTCGAGGTGCCGCCTGATCTGATCGGCTTTCGCCAGGTCGTAGCCGCCCATCACGGAGAGCACCCGCATGACCTGTTCGTGGTAGACGACGACGCCGTTCGACTCCTGCAGCACCGGCCGGAGCAACGGATGCGCGTAGATGGTGGGTTGGAGCCGGTGCCGCCGCTTGATGAACGGGGTGACCATGTCGGACTTCACCGGGCCGGGGCGGAACAGCGAGATGTCGATGATGAGGTCGGACCATTCGGTGGGCTGGAACTTCTGGAGGAGCTCGCGCTGGCCGGGGCTTTCGATCTGGAAGCACCCCAGGGTGTCGGAGCTTCGGATGAGGTCGAAGGTCTTCGGGTCCTCCCACTGGATCTCGTCGAGGTCGACCTTGTGGGCTTCGGTCCGGGCGATCTCGTTCAGGCAATGGCGCATGGCCGAGAGCATCCGCACGCCCAGGATGTCGAGCTTCAGCAGGCCCAGCAGCTCCACGTCGTCCTTGTCGGCCTGGACCATGCGGAAGCCCTTGAACGAACGCTCCATCGGGACCCGTTCGACCAGGTCGTGCCCGGACAGGACGATGCCGGATGGATGCAGGGCGATGTGCCGGGGAAAGCCGTCGAGCCGCTCCACCACCGTGAACAGCATCTCGAGCTGCCCGGCGTTCAGGTTCAGGCCCTCGAGCTCGGGGAGCTTCGCCATGGCCGCCCGGACACCGCCCGCGCCGATGTGGGGGAAGGCCTTCGCCGCCAGGTCCACCTCGCCCTCGGGGAGGCCGAGCGCCTTGCCCACCTCCCGGATGGCGCCGCGGGCCCGGTAGGTGTCGACCATGTTCACGCAGGCGCACCGGTCCTCGCCGTGGCGGGCCAGGATGGCCCCGTAGACGTCCTCGCGGCGGGCTGACTCGACGTCGATGTCGATGTCGGGGAGCTCGTCTCGATAGGGATTGATGAACCGTTCGAACAGCAGGCCGTGGCGAACCGGATCGACGTCGGAGATCCGGGTGAGGTAGCACACCAGCGAGCCGGCGGCCGAGCCCCTGCAGGCGCACCGGATCCCCATCGAACGGATGTCGTCCGCGATGTCGGCCACGTTCAGGAAGTAGGCCGCGTAGCCCATGGTGTGGATCTGGGCCAGCTCGGCGTTCAGGCGGTCCTCAACCTCTTTCGTCGCCGGCATCCCGCGCTCGGCCATGCCCCGCCAGCACCGTTCGGCCAGGACGCTTGCGGCGGAGCGCCCCCGCGGGGTCGGGAAGTCCGGGAAGTGCACCCGCCTGATCCCGAGGTCGAACCGGCACCGCTCGGCGATCTCCATGGTCGCATCGCACAGGGCGGGGCGTTCGGCGAACAGCTCGCGCATCAGCGGAGCGGGCTTCAGCCAGCCCTCGGCGTTGGTCCGCGAGACGTGGTGCACGGTCAGCGGGACGATCTCGCGCATGCACTCGAGGACGTCGGCCAGGAAGGCGTCCTGGGCCACGAGATAGCGAACCTCGTTCGTGGCCACGGCCTGCACGCCGCTCTCCCCGGCCAGCCGGAGGAGCCGCCGGATCTGCTGGCGGTTGCCGGGCTCCAGGCGGTTTCGGACCTCGACGAACAGGCCGTCGGAGCCGAACGTTTCCCTCCATGGCCGGAGCTGGTCCCGGGCGGCGTCGCCGAGGCCGGCCGTTGCCAGCGAGCCGGGTTCGGACTCCGGCCCCATCAACGCGATCAGGCCCCCCGCCCGGTCGCACACCTGCGAGGCCGTGAGGGCGGGGTCGCCCCGTTCGCCCGTCATGTGCGCCGTGGTCAGGAGCGCGCACAGGTTCGCGTAGCCGGCGGCGTCCCTCGCCAGGAGCACGACGGGCCGGTCCGTCGTCCGGCCCGTACCCCGGGGCACCCTGCCGGGGACGGCCGGTCCCGGCTCCACTGCCCGCACCGTGAGCGTGGCCCCGTAGATCGGCCTGACCACCGCCACGCGCTCGCTGACCTGCCGGCACGCTTCGGCGAACCGCGGCGCTCCGTACAGCCCGTCCCGATCGGCCAGCGCCACGGCGGGCATCCCGAGCGAGGCCGCCGCGAGCGCCAGGTCCTCCGGCGACAGCGCCCCGTCCTTGATGGAGAAGTACGACCGGACGTTCAGGTGCACGAAACCCGCCGAGGAGTCGAACACGTGTTCGATTGTACGCCACGCCTCGGACACGACGAAATTGCCAAGATGGGCCCGTGGTCGAACGGATGGACGTGCCGTCCTTGTTCGAACCACCCGGCTACGCCCACGTCGCCGTGGCCCGGGGGGCGAAGCTCGTGTTCACCGCGGGGCAGGTGCCGCTGGATGCTCGAGGAGCGCTGGTGGGACCGGGAGACGTCGAGGCCCAGACGCGGCAGGTCCTGGCCAACCTCTCGGCCACGCTGGCGGCGGCGGGAGCCCGCTCCGAGGACGTCGTGAAGACGACCGTCTATGTGGTCGCCGACTCGCGGGATGACCTGGTCGTCGCCTGGCGGACCCTGCAGGGCTCCACCCTCGGCCCCCTGGCCGGAACGCCGAGCACGCTCCTGGCTGTCCCCATGCTCGGCTACGAAGGCCAGCTCGTCGAGATCGAAGCCGTGGCGGTGGTCGAAGAGGCCGGCCCGGCCCGGTGATCGCGAGCCCTTGCTCGGGGCAGGGGTCGCCATTCCCCGCCCGAACCGCGACAATCGAGCGCCGGGGGGAACGGACAAGAGGAAGAAGCGTTTCGATGGAGCTGATGGTCGCCGATCGCGGGAGCCGATGGTCGCCGATCGCGGCTGGATGACCGCGCCACGTCTCCGTGCCGTCGCCGGATCGTGCCTGAGCGTCGCAGTGGTTCTGGCCGCCGCCATCCCGGCGAGCGCCGCGCCGTCGCGGACCGCCACGAAGGTGGACTGGGCCACCTGGGGGTTCGGCGTCGACAGGACGAACGACAACCCGAACGAGACCACCGTCGGGGCTTCGAACGTGGGGCAGCTCCAGCAGCTCTGGGCCACGAGGCTGGGCGGCGCCCTGTACAACCAGCCCATGCTGGCCGCCGACGTCCAGACGGGCCTGGGCGTGATCGACCTCCTGTACCAGGGCTCGGAGGACGGAACGGTCACCGCGCTGAACGCGGCCGACGGTTCGATCGTGTGGCAGAAGAGCCTCGGGGTGGGTTCGGGATTCTGCGACGGGTTCGGCACCACGGACTCGCCGGTGATCGACCGGGCCAGCGGAGTGATCTACGTGGCGGGCGCCGACGGCAGGGCCTACGCCCTCGACCTGGCCACGGGGGGAACCGCCCCCGGGTGGCCCGTCACCCTCACCACGAATACCACCGAGCACGTGTGGAGCGCGCTCAACCTGCTCAACCTCGGTCGGGTCGTCGCCATCAAGACGGCGACCCGCCAGATGAAGGCCTGGTACGTCACCAGCCCCACCGGGCCGAGCGGTGGCGGCATCTGGGGATGGGGCGGGGTCTCCATCGACCCGGCCACCCACGACCTGTACACCGCCACCGGCAACGCCTTCGGCGGCAACGAGCACGCGAGGTTCGCCGAGCACGTGGTCCGGCTCTCGGCGGGGCTTCAGCTGAAGGCGGCCAACTTCCCGCCGTTCGTCCAGGGGTTCGACGTGGACTTCGGTTCGACCCCCGTCCTGTTCGAGGCGAACGGCTGCCCGGGCCAGTTGGCCGTGGAGAACAAGGACGGGGTGCTCTTCGTGTACGACCGCGACACCATCTCCGGCGGCCCTGTGCAGAGCATCCGGATCACCGACCCCTCGCTGGGCGCGCTGATCGGCCACCCCGCGTGGGACCCGGCCACCCAGACGCTGTTCGTGGCGAACACCACCGACTCGCCCGGCGGGACGTACCAGCACGGCCTTCTGGCCATGCAGGTCCAGCCCGACTGCACGCTGGCCCTCGGGTGGCAGCAGTCGCGGGGGGCAAACGGCTATGCCATCCCACCGCCGATGGTGGCGAACGGCGTGGTCTACTTCGCCGACTCCTTCAACCCGGTGGCCTACGCCTTCGACACGACGACGGGGCAGGAGCTCTGGAACAGCTCGGCCTGGACGACCCTGGGGTTCGCCGCGAGCCCCATGCTCGTGAACGGCGTCCTGTACGTGTCCGAGGATGACGGCACGGTACACGCGTTCGGTCTGCCGTAGGAGGGCCGTTCAGCCCCGGTGGTCCATCGCGGCCGTTCGGGGATGGACCCCCCCGTCGATCAGTCCCACAGGCGCTCGAGATGCCATCGTTCGGCCCTCCGGTCCAGGTACAGGTCGATCACGGCGCCGCCCTGCGCCTCGACCCGCCAGTACTCCCGGTCCCGCCCGTCCTCCCACCATCTCCCCTCGATCCGCCACCGCCCGATCACGTCGCGCACCTCGTAGCGCCGTCCCCGCCACACGAACGCCGACGGCATCCCCGCGTCGTGTTCGACCGCCACGGTCTCCTCGTAGAGCTTCGTCATGGCCAGCCTCGGAATCGAACGTATGTTCGAGTACCCCCCGGAAGCGTACTCCCGGCCGCGGACGGCTGTCAAGGCGGGACCTGGGGGCTTGGATGGCTTCCCGAACGGGTACAACGGCGCCGACCGGGGCCTCCTCGGGGACCGGCCGCGGAACCTCTTCGGCTTGGGCTGTTCCCCCCGGCCCGTACAATAGGCCCGCTCGGCCCGGAGGCCTGGAGGAGGAACGAGTGAGGACCCTGATCCTGGGCGGCGACGGCTACCTCGGGTGGCCCACCGCGATGTACTTCTCGGCCCGGGGCCACGAGGTCCACGCCGTCGACAACTACCTCCGTCGGGGAGCCCACCGGGAGGCCGGGACCGATTCGCTCGTCCCCATCGGCGATGACCTCCTCGCCCGGGCCGGGGCGTGGCACGACCTCACCGGCTACCGCATCGGGGTCACCGAGGGCGACCTCACCGACTGGGCGGTGGTGGAGCCGCTGTTCCGCGAGTTCCAGCCCGAGGCCATCGTGCACTACGGCGAGATCCCGTCGGCCCCCTATTCCCAGATCAGCCGGGAGCACGCCGTTCACACCCAGCACAACAACGTCATCAACACCCTGAACGTCCTGTGGGCCATGCGCGACCTCGCCCCCGAGGCCCACCTGGTGAAGCTGGGGACGATGGGCGAGTACGGCACCCCGGACATCGACATCGAGGAGGGCTTCCTCGAGGTCCACCACAACGGGCGGCGCGACCGCCTCCCCTACCCGAAGCTCCCCCCATCGCTGTACCACTGCTCGAAGGTCCACGACTCGACGAACATCCATTTCGCCTGCCGGACCTGGGGGCTCCGGGCCACGGACCTGAACCAGGGCGTGGTGTACGGCATCGAGACCGACGAGACGAGGCTCGACCCCCGCCTGGCCACCCGGTTCGACTACGACGAGGTGTGGGGCACGGTGCTGAACCGGTTCTGCCTGCAGGCCGTGATCGGCCATCCCCTGACCGTGTACGGGCGAGGTGGCCAGACCCGCGGCTACCTGAACATCCTGGACACGCTGGCCTGCGTCGAGCTCGCCGCGACCAACCCGCCCGGCGAGGGCGAGTACCGGGTGTTCAACCAGTTCACCGAGCAGTTCACCGTCAACGAGCTGGCCGAGCTGGTGCGGCGGGCGGGCGCCGAATACGGCCTGGACGTGAAGGTCGAGCACATCGACAATCCGCGGGTCGAGCTCGAGCAGCACTACTACAAGGCGAAGCACACCGCGCTGCTCGACCTCGGGCTCAAGCCACACTACCTGTCCGAGACCCTGGTCGAGTCGATGTTCGCCGTGATCGAACGCCACAAGGACGCGGTGATCCGCGACGCCATCATGCCGAGGACGCGCTGGCGGCCCGAGCGCCTGGTGGCCCAGCCGGCCTCGGCCACCTAGCGGGCCGGTCCTGGGGACCTTCGAGCGCGCATGATCGGGGACGTCGGGGCCGGATCGCTCATCGCGCTCCGCGCCCTGGGCGGGGTGGCGGCCCTGTGGCTGTCCTTCGGAGCGGCCCGCCGCTACGTTCGGCGCGACATCTCCCGGCTGACCCTGATCCTGACCTCGGCGCTGGCGGCCGGCCTGGTGGTGCTGGCCGTCTACCCGAACGCCTTCAACCCCCTGTTCAGCCTGTTCAAGCTGGGCCAGACGGGGAGCGGCCAGCGGCTGATCGGGGTGCTGCTCTTCGCCAACATCATCTTCTTCCTGCTGCTGTTCCGGGCCACCGCCTCGACCGACGCGAACACCCTGGCCATCCGGCACCTGGTGGAGGCCCTCGCCGTGCAGTCGTTCGACTGGACCCAGAAGGCCCTGCTCCCGTCGGGCGAGCGGATCGTGGTGGTCATGCCCGCCTACAACGAGGCGGAGAACGTGGGCCCGGTCATCCAGGCCATGCCCGAGCAGCTGGGGGGCTATCCGGTGGTGCCGGTGGTGATCTCCGACGCCTCGGAGGACGACACGGTGGAGGTGGCCCGGAAGGCCGGCGCTTTGGTGGCCCAGCTTCCCATCCGGCGGGGCGGCGGGCTGGCTTTGCGGGTGGGCTACGAGATCGCGCTGCGCCTGAACGCCGTGGTGGTCGTGTCGATGGACGCCGACGGCCAGCACCTCCCGGAGGAGATGGGCACGGTGGTGACGCCGATCCTGGAGGAGCGGGCCGACATGGTGAACGGGTCCCGGCTGCTCGGGGAGTTCGAACGGGAGAGCACCGTTCGACACGCCGGGGTGCACTTCTTCTCGTGGCTGGTCACCCTGATGACGGGATCACGGGTGACCGACGTATCGAACGGCTACCGGGCCACCCGGGCGGACACGATGCGGCAGCTCCGCCTGGACCAGGACCAGTTCTGGACCTCCGAGCTCTTGATCGAAGGCATGCGGCACCGCCTCCGGATCGTGGAGGTGCCGATCACGATCAAGGCAAGGGCGGGCGGCAAGTCGAAGAAGCCGAAGAACGCCAAGTACGCCTGGAACTTCACCAAGGCCATCGTGAAGACCTGGCTTCGGTAATCGGTGAGGCGCTCGGCGAAGGGGCCGGCCGGTAGCTCCGCGGGCCAGCCTCCGCCCAACCCCCGCTCCGCAACCGGCCGGCCCCGAGCACCGTCACCGCTCGGCTCCTTTCGTCACGATGCTCGTGCCTTGCTGTGGGTCGGTGGCGCGGGCGTGTTCGTGGCGGCGTTCTACTTCGTGCTGTATCCGGTTCGGCACTATCCGAACCCCATCGGCTGGGACACGCCGCACTACCTCATGCAGGCCACGATCGTAGGGGCGAAGGGGCTGTCGGGGGTGCCGGCCAGGCTGCCCCCGCCATCGGTGAGCCTGGCCAGCCGGGCGGCCTTCCCGGTGCTGGTGCTGTCGCTGTCGAGCCTGTTCTCCGCCTCGACGTACAAGCTGGCCGAGACCGTGCCGGTGGTCGCGGCGATGGCCACGGCCCTGGGCGCGGGGGCGTTCGTCTCGGTGAGCCTTCGCAAGGGCGCCAGGGACCTGGCAGTCGTGGCGTTCCTGGTGGGCGTGTCGCCGGTACTGATCCGGCTGATGGCGCCGGAGACGTACTCGGACAACTTGTTCTTCATGGCCGTGGTCACCACGGCGCTGGTGCCGCTGATGTTCGTCATGCGCGACGGGCGGGGCTATGTGGCGTCCGTCCTGCTGCTGACCGCCGGGGCCATCGCCCATCTCCCGTTCTTCCTGGCGGCGGTGGCCGTGCTGCTCGTGGTCGGTACGGCCTTCGTGCCCGAGTCGTGGCGGGCGTGGCGGCGGCACGAGGCTCCACTCCTTTCGACGCCAACCGGCCGTCTCGGAGTGGTGCTGGGAGGAACGGCCGGCCTGGCCGGCGGTTACGTCTTCGGGCTGCTCCGGGGCGCCCCCTCGGCGCCGCGCCTGTCGGCGCACGAGATCTCGAAGAAGCTCGGCGAGGACGTCGGGCTCTACGCCTTCCCGGTCACGGTGCCGATGGCCGCGGCCGGCGCCGCCCACGCCGGCCTGTCTCGGCGGGCCGGGGCTTGGCGAGAGCGGTTCGGCCCGCGGTTCTTCCTGGTCGTCTGTGCGGCCTGGGGGGCGGTGGTCGCGCTGGGCGTGGTGGCGTTCGCCCTGGGGGCCAGGGTGCCGGCGCACCGGTTCCTGGCCACGCTGGTGCCGCTGTCGGTGCTGGCCGCGGTGGGTGTCCTGGCGGGGGCCGAATGGCTCTGGGCGCGGGGGGCCCGGCTGTTGGGGGCCGCCGTGCTGCTCGCGGCGGTGGTGGGTCTCACCGCGTTCGGCGCCCACCTCTACTACGTGCGACTGCCGAGGGAGCGGGGCGTCGAGTGGCTCGAGCTCCACGCCATCCAGTCCACGGCGAACGCCATGGCCTACCTCGACGCCGAACGCGTCCCGGCGGACGCGCCGGTGGTGTTCGTCATCGACGACCGCGGACGGAACCCGGTGTCGAACCTCCCGCACCTCGCCTACATCCTGCGGTCGGCGATGCCTGCCGACCGGATCCTTGACTCGTGGTTCTACGTCGGTGACCCCGGTCGATACCTGGCGGGCCAGCAGACGGTTCGAACCAGGCCCAAGAGCTACCGTTCGATCTCTGCGTCCTTCTGGCGACCCCTGCAACTGATGCGGTCGGAGGCCCCGACCCGGCCGGTGGCTCTGCTGCTCCGCTCGACGAACCCGGCGTACGACCGGGCACGGTCGGAGCACCCTTCGTGGGTGGCGGCCCCAGGGGTGATCGTGCTGAACGGTCCCAGGCCCGGGCGCGTGCTGCCCTCGGCCGCCCCCCCGTGGGGCCTCCGCGGCGTCGTCGAGGGCGTGGCGCTGCCCGCGGGGACGCTGCTGGTGCTCACGCTCCTCGGCCTGGCGTGGGCGGTGGCGCTGCTGCCGCCCGGGCCGCGGTCGTTCGAGGTACTGGCCCTGGCCCCAGGGTTCGGGTTCGCCCTGCTGATCCTGATCGGCGTGGTCGCCGATTCGGTGGGGGTCAGGCTCGCCGCGTGGGGTGGGAGGCTCACGGCCCTGTCGGCCGTCGCCGTCGGGGCGGCGCTGGCCGCCCGCCGCTTGCGAGCCTGGACTCGCCCCCGGCCCCCGTCATGACCGCCGTCCTCGTCCTGGAGCGCTTCTGGTCCTCGTTGGCGTAGCACGGAGGTCGCGGAGGTGGCCCCGTCCCGCCCGACCATCCTCCGGCTCCACGGCTACTCCGCCAGTGATCAGCCGCCGCATCGATATCCGGGCAGGCGGGTCACGTCGGGCGCCGTGCCCGGGACGGGAGGCTCGAACCCCACCACCCGATAGACCTTCACCGTTGCCGAGCTGGCGGCGAGCTGGAGGAAGGGCACCCCGGCGACGCGCCCGGCGTCCCTCGTCACCACCTTCAGGTCGGCCCCCACCCCGCCCAGGGTCTGCCCCGGCGAGGTCACCACCACCGCGGCCACGTCGTTCGCCCGAAGGTAGTCCCGGCCCGCCGACGGGTCCCGGAAGAAGTCCCTCGCGGCGAACAGCGACCGGAGCGCGGTCGTCAGCACGGCCGGGCGGAAGTACGGGCCCATGCCCTCGATGGTCCCGGCGTGGCGGGTCATCGCCTCCAGCGTCCCCAGCGTCCGCCGGTCGACCAGGACCCGGCCCTGGCAGGAGACGTTCGCCTCGATCCACGCCAGCGGCGCCAGGGCCGTGGAATAGAACCGCTCCCTCGATGACGACGAGACGTTTCGGGGCACCCCCACGGCGGCCAGTGTGAGGATCCCCACCAGGACCACGGCGGTCGCCACCGACGCTCGGCGGCGAGCCAGCCGCTCCAGCGCGACCTCAGCCACGCCCGCGCCGAGCAGCGCCGCTGGGAGGGCCACGTAGTCGAACAGCCGCCTGGGCCCGAACTCGGCCAGCGCGTAGACGTCGAACCGATAGTCGAAGGCCAGGGCCACCACGAACAGGACCACCGCGGTGGTCGCCGCCGCCACGGCCATCAGCCGAAGCCGCGGCCCGCCCCATCGCAGCAGGACGAACGCCGCCAGCAGGCCCATCTCGGGAACGATCAGCAGGAAGGGTCGGCGCAGCCTCTCCTCCCCAACCGCCCGCCGGACGTACTCGTGGTAGATGGCTCCGGGGGACTCGGAGAACGCCCCCCGGTGGACCGGCCCCGCGATCTGGCCCAGCGCCAGGAACCGGGTGGGGTCGAAGTCCTTCGGCAGGCCCAGCTCCGCGTCCAGCCGCTGGTAGACCGAGGTGTCCCCCGCCCCCTGGAGCCCCACGTCTCCCCGAGGCGCCAGCAGGACGAACGCCGCCACCGCCCCCGTCGCCGCAAGCACGACGACTCCGGCCCGGACCGTCGGCCCGAGCGGCCGCTCGAATACGAGCATG
>WNGK01001138.1_pt1 | contig 28340 bp, 21 predicted proteins | sample 5400601 | NCBI WGS metagenome assembly WNGK01 (sample SAMN13153376, study PRJNA577476) | soil metagenome | isolation source: 60 cm soil or saprolite under Garry oak tree replicate 1 | place: USA:California | collected 2016-06-15
CGAGGGCGAGCTTCTTCCCCGCTACGCGGACGCCCCGCATGCGCTCGAGCGGGGTTTCCACTTCCGCGGTCTCGAGCGGCAGGTCTTTCGTCACCTCGTAGGCCATGAGCATGGCGATCTCGTTGACGAGCTGCTTGAAGTCCTTCGTGCTGGTGTTCTTGTCCCGCAGGATCGAGAGCTTGTGCTGGATCAGCGGGTGATCGAGCACGGTGAGGTTCGGGAATTTGGGGTGCGGCATGGGCGGGAAGGTACGGCGCACGGCTCCGTCACGCCACGTGACCGTGGCACCGACGCAACGCCCGGCAGGTCACTCCCGCACAACACGCCCCTGGCACCGCAAATGCCCTCGGGCAGAACCGGTGTGATGCCGGTCACTCTCGCCAGGGAGGACGCACGCCATGACACGTCGTGCCGTGGGACTCGCGCTGATTGGACTTCTCTGTGGCGTCGCTCGATCGAGCGGCCAGGCCCCGACCGGCACGATCACGGGGCATGTGATTGACGCGCCCACTGGACGTCCCGTCCTCGGGGTTCGGGTGGCGGTCGTGGGTATGGATCGGGGCGCCATTACGCGCGAAGACGGCGTGTTCGTGCTGACGGACGTGCCGGAAGGAGCGCACCGGGTGCGCGTCAGCAGAATCGGTTTCACTCCTCAGGAGCAGACCGTCGTCGTCGTGGCACAGCAGTCCGTCACCGCGGACTTCACGCTCTCCACCGCGGCCGTCTCCCTGTCGGATGTCGTGGTGGTGGGCTACGGCACCCAGCGGCGAGCCGACCTCACGGGCGCCATCGTCTCGGTCCCGCCCGACCAGCTGCAGAAGACGGCGGTGGTCAGCCTGCAGCAGGCGCTTCAGGGCAATGCGGCAGGCGTCGCCGTGACACAGGGTGACGCCGCGCCCGGAGGCGGCATTACGGTCCAGGTCCGCGGCGTCACCTCGCCGAGCGGCGACAACCAGCCGCTGTACGTGATCGACGGCGTGCCGATCGGGACAGCCGGGGTCGACAAGTTCACCGTCGGGCCATCGGAGCCGAGCTTCACCACGATGACCACCACCAATCCGCTCTCCACGCTCGCCCCGTCCGACATCGAGTCGATCGACATCCTCAAGGACGCCTCGGCCACGGCGATCTACGGCAGCCGGGGTGCGAACGGTGTGGTGATCATCACCACCAAGCGAGGCCAGCGTGGCCAGCCGGGGCTGATCACGTTCAACTCTTCGACCGGGATGTCGAGGGTCGTGCACGAGCTCGACGTCTTGAACGCGCGTGACTACACCACCTACGTGAATCAGGCCTACTGGAACGCCACGCCCGACTCGCTCCGCAGCAAGGGCGACTCCTCGCTGCTGCCGTATGGTGGTCGGACCGGAAGCATCCGACCGGACAGCCTCGTCAGGTTGTACGGCGCGGGCACCGACTGGCAGCGCGACATCTTCCGGACCGCCGCCACCCGCGACCTGCAGCTCGCCTTCTCCGGTGGGGACGGGACCGGCAGCTATGCCGTGAGCAGCAACTACTTCAACCAGGACGGCGCCATTCGCGGCTCCGGGTTCGCGCGCGGTGGCATTCGCGCCAACCTGGACCGCAAGCTCAACTCGATCATTCGCATCAGCAGCAGTCTGGACGTGACCCGCTCCAAGGCGAACTTGGTGCGTTCCTCCGGCACGGAGGGCACGAGCGCCGAAGGGATCGTGCGGGGGGCGATCCGCTACAGTCCGCTGCCGAGCGACGTGTACGACACTACGCGACTCGCGACCGACCCGCGGGCTGAAAATCCGACGTACTTCGGACGATTCGGTGCCGATCCCCTTCGCTACACCGACGAGGTGCGCGAGAGCGAGACGGTGACCCGCGGGATCGGGGGCCTCCGGTTGATCGGGCAGCTCACGCCGTTCCTCTCAGTGGAGACGAGCATCGGGGGGAATTACGAGCGCAAGGGCGTCGACTCCTACTTCCCGCGAACCGTGTACGAGGGCCGGAACGCGAACGGACTCGCCATCGTGAGCGGCTCCGAGTTCGTGAACCTGGTGCACGAGGACCTGGTGCGCTTCGACCGGGAGGTCGGCAGCGACCACCACGTCGACGCCGTGGCCGGCTTCACCTACGAGTGGAACCGGAGCAACTGGAACAAGGATCAAGTCAGTGATTTCCCGGACGACATCCTCGGCTCGAGCGCGTTGCAGCGGGGGCTCGCGTGGGCGGCGCCGCAGAATGGTGTCGCCGTCTGGAAGCTGGCATCGTTCTTGGGGCGCGTGAACTACAGCTTCCGCGACCGCTACTTGATGACCGCCACGTTGCGCTCCGACGGCTCGTCCAAGTTCGCCGTCAACAACAAGTGGGGCACCTTCGCTTCGCTGGGGCTCGCGTGGCGCGCCAAGCAGGAGTCATTCCTTCGGAACGTCGCTTTCCTGTCCGACTTGAAGGTGCGCGGCAGCTACGGACAGTCTGGGAACCAGGCGATCAGCCCCTACCAGTCGCTCGCCAGCATCGAGTGCGGCACCACGGTGCTGGACGCGCAGCTCGTTTCCGCCTGCTACCTCGCGCGCCTCGCGAACCCGAACCTCGGCTGGGAGACCACGACGCAGTACGACGTGGGGCTCGACATCGGCGCGTGGCAGAATCGCGTGACGCTCACCGCCGACCTCTACCGCAAGCGCACCGATGCCCTGCTGCAGAGCGTGACGCAAGCGCCGAGCACCGGCTACACGAGCGCCACGATCAACTCCGGCCGCGTGACGAATCTGGGACTCGAGCTCCAGGCCGACGTTCGGATTCTCAGCGGCGCCGAGGGCGGACCCTCGTGGACCGTTTCGGCGAACATCGCCGCGAACCGAAACCGGATCGTGAGCCTCGGCGCCACCCAGCAGCAGTTTTCCAATCGGCTGGGCGCGGGAGGCGGGCTCGAAGTGTACCCTTTCATCCAGAAGCCGGGCCTGCCCATCGGTGCGATCTGGGGCTACCAGACCGATGGGATCTTCAAGGACAGCACGGAAGCCAACGCCTACAGGGGTGTCCAGCTCAACGCGCGGGTGGGTGACTATCGCTACCGGGATCTGAACGGCGACGGGCACTTGACCGACGCGGACAAGACGATGATCGGCAACGTGAATCCCGATTACATCTTCGGCATCACCAACCGGGTCACGTTCGGGCGGTTCGACGTGAGTGCGTTGATTCAAGGGGTGCAAGGAAACAGCGTCATCAATGCCAACCGGCTCCAGTTCTTGGAGCTCAACGGGACGAGCGGCAATATCCCGACCGAGTACTACAAGAATGCGTTCGATCCGGTGACCAACCCCACCGGGAAGTACCCGCGGATCGACGCCGACCGGGTCGGCGTGGGGCTATTCTCCGACGCCTTCGTCGAGGACGGGAGCTACATCCGACTCAAGAACGTACAGCTCGGCTACGAACTGCCGCCCCGGCTCATCCCGGGGACGCGCACCGCCCGGGCGTACCTCAGCGCCATCAACCTGTTCACGATCACGAACTACACGGGGTACGACCCCGAAGTCAGCGCGTTCGGCACTACCGACATGCGCGGCGTGGACCTCGGGAGCTACCCGCAGTCCCGGCTCTTCACTCTCGGCATGACCCTGACCTTTTGAAAGGAGGCGCGCCGTGAACGCAACCCATCGCAGCATGTTCCGAGTGATGGCATCGGTGTGCCTCCTGGCGACCGCCGCCGCGTGTCACGATCTCCTGGACGAGCACCCGCAGACGTTCGTCGACCCCGGGAGCTACTTCAAGACGGGCGACCAGGCGATCGCGGCCGTCAACGGCATTTACCAAGGCATGATGACCTGGGACGACTGGATCGATCCCGCCTGGCAGGAGGTCACCTGCGAGGGGTCGGACATCTTCTGCCCCGACTGGTGGGCGTTCGGCCACCTTGGTGCAAAGACGGGCACGTGGTTCGCCGGCCGCACCTGGACCGCGAACTACCTCGTGATCCGCCGGGCGAACGACGTATTGGGCCAACTGGACCACGTGAGTCTCGACGCGACGTTGACGGGCCGACTGCGGGGTGAGGCGCATTTCCTCCGTGCCTACGCGTACTTCGAGCTGGTGCGCCGCTACGGCGCCGTGCCCTTGCGGCTCACGCCGTACGTGCCCGATGGCACGTTCGGTGACGCACCGCGGGCGCCGGTCGAACAGGTGTATCCGGCGATCGTGAACGATCTGAAGGCCGCCACCCAGGAATTGCCGCCGGATTTCGCGTCCCAGACGTACAGTGCCGGAGACCGCGGCCGCCCCACCGCTCCGTCGGCGTGGGGTCTGCTCGCCAAAGTGTACCTCACGATGGCCGGGGCTGAGCTCTCGGGAACGCCGCTGGCCGCGGCCAAGCAGCAGTACAACGATTCCGCGCGCGTCGCCGCGCAGCGCGTCATGCAGAGCGGCTGGGTCACGCTCGAGCCGAGCTACATGCGGCTGTTCGACGGGCAGCAGCAGGTGAACAGCAACGAGATCCTCTTCCAGGTCGGCGCGACGCACCAGGAGAACACCGGCCCCGAGATCGCGACCTTCTTCAACCCCCCAGACTTTTCGACGGCGGGTGGCGGTGGCGGCGGCTTCTTGAGCATGCGGCAGGCTTTCTACACGAGCTTCGACACTCTGGACCGGCGGATCGCACCGGGCTACGCGATCTTTGCGGCTTGGAAGGAATCGTATTCGTCGGGCGACCCCGGGACGCCGGCTTGGTACCGGGGCGCGGTGCCGGACAGCATCAAGACCAAGGTCGCGGCGGACAGCCAGATCGGGTGGACCTGGACCGAGCTGTGTGACACCGTTGGCGCCAACAGGTACATGAACCGCACGACGCGCGCCGTCGTGCAGGTCTCACCACGCGTCTACTCGATGAAGTACATCGATCGCACGGCCCTCACGAAGAGCCAGAACCAGACCAACCCGATCATCCTGCGCTACGCGGACGTGCTGCTGGTGTTCGCCGAAGCCGATAATGAAGTGAGCGGGCCGACGGCGGCCGCATACGCCGCGATCAATCAAGTCCGCAACCGGTCCAACGTGCCCAACCTGACGCCAGGCCTCTCCCAGGCGCAGTTCCGCGACTCCGCGTGGCTCGAGCGCCGGCACGAGCTGTATGGAGAGTTCCATGAGTGGTTTGACCTGAAGCGCCAGGGCCGTTGGCTCGACATCATGAACGACCGCATCGCCGCCTATCCGGGTGGCCGGACGCCCAACGCGTCGGTGTGCCGGCCGCGGCAGGCGTACCAGATGCTGCTCCCGATTCCGGACGCCGAAGTCGGCGCGAACCGGCTGATCACTCAAAATCCCGGCTACTGAGCGGGATCCCGAGTCGATGCAGAGCCGCCGTCCAGCGATCCCCGCCCTCCTGGTGGTCGCCGCCGTCGCCGCTTGTCATGACAGTTCCGCCGGCGTCCAGCTCCCTCGCGGTCCCACGCCCGCGCCTGCCGTGCACGTCCAGGGGAACCGGCTCGTCGACACGGCCGGCCGACCGGTGCGGCTGCGCGGCGTGAACCGCTCCGGCGCCGAATACGCTTGTGCACAGGGGTGGGGGATCTTCGACGGCCCATCGGATTCAGCCTCCGTGCGCGCGATCGCCTCCTGGCGCGCGAACGTGGTGCGCCTGCCCCTCAACGAGACCTGCTGGCTCGGGATCAACGGCGTGCCGGCCGCATACTCGGGGGCGAATTACCAGAAGGCCATCGCGGACTTCGTCGCGCTGCTCAATCGAAACGGACAGGTCGTCATCCTCGATCTGCACTGGACCGCAGCAGATACGGCGAAGGCACTCGCCCAGACGCCGATGCCGAATCGCGACCACACTCCCGAATTCTGGCGTCAGGTCGCCACCGCGTACGGGCACAACAACGCGGTGATCTTCGATCTGTTCAACGAGCCATTCCCGGACAACAATGCCGACACGCCGGAGGCATGGCGCTGTTGGCGCGATGGCGGTACGTGCGGCGGGATGAGCTTCCAGGCCGCAGGGATGCAGGAGCTCGTGAACACCGTCCGCGGTACCGGCGCCACCAACGTGATCCTGCTCGGCGGGGTGCAGTACGCCGCCACCCTCTCGCAGTGGGTCGCCAACGAGCCGACCGATTCCTTGAACAACCTGGCCGCCTCGTGGCACATCTACAACTTCAGCTGGTGCCACGCCAGAAGCTGCTGGGACGGCGAGGCCGCCCCCGTTGCCCAGCGTGTGCCCCTGGTGCTCGGCGAGTTGGGGCAAAACGACCGCGGCTCGAGCTTTGTCGACTCACTGATGGACTGGATGGACGCGCGCAGCGGGAGCTACCTCGCGTGGACCTGGGACGTGTGGGGGTCCGAGTGGGACCTCATCACGAGCTACGACGGCACGCCCACTGGGTATGGGACTACGTTCAAAGCGCGGTTTAGCTTGTAGCGCGGCCGCGCCGCTCGCGCTGCTCCTCGCCTGCGGCGTGGGTGGGCCGCCCCAGCCCCGGGGGCCGGCGCTCGTCGATCCCCACGCGACGCCCGAGACGCACGCGCTGTTCGTGAACCTGCGGCGGCTCGCTGGGAAGGCGCTGCTGTTCGGGCATCAGGACGATCTGGCGTACGGCGTGCAATGGTTCAACGAGCCGGGGCGCTCGGATGTGAAGGAGACAGCGGGATCCTACCCTGCGGTATACGGGTGGGACGTCGGCGGCCTGGAGCGGGAGGGGGGCGGGGGCGGGGGCGCGAACCTCGACAGCGTGGCCTTCGAGCGGCAGCGCGGCTGGATCGCCGAGGGCTACGGGCGCGGCGGGGTCATCACGCTCAGCTGGCACATGCGGAATCCGGTGACCGGCGGCAACGCGTGGGACACGGCGCAGGCGGTGCGGGCGATCCTGCCGGGCGGGGCGCAGCACGAGCGTTACAAACAGTGGCTCGACCGCTTCGCCGATTACGTCAAGGGTTTGCGTGCGCGCGGGCGCTCGGTAGCGGGTGGCCAGGTGCTTGTCCCGCTGGTCTTCCGGCCGTTCCACGAGACGAGCGGCGGTTGGTTCTGGTGGGGGGCGCGGCACGCGACGGCGGACGAGTACCGGCAGCTCTGGCGCTTCACGGTCGAGTACCTGCGCGATCGGAGGGGTGTGCACAACCTCCTCTGGGCGTATTCCACCGATGTGTTCGACACGAAGCAAGCCTACCTGGAGCGCTATCCGGGCGACGCGTACGTCGACGTGCTCGGGTTCGACGACTACCAGAGCGTGCGGACACCGGCGACTCGGGGCCTGTTCGCGCACCGGCTGCGGGACGTGGTGGAGCTTGCCGAGGCACGCGGGAAGATCCCGGCGCTCACCGAGACCGGCGTCGAGGCGATCCCGGACTCGATGTGGTGGACCGGGACGTTGCTCGCCGGTATCGCGAGCGACTCCGTTGGGCGGCGCATCGCGTGGGTACTCGTGTGGCGCAACGCCAGCTTCGAGCGAGAGCACCGCTATCATTTTTTCGCGCCGTATCCCGGCCATCCGAGCGCCGCGGATTTCGTTCACTTCACCGAGGACCCGCTGGTGCTCCTGGAGAACGAGCTGCCGGACCTGTACCGTCTCGAGCGTCGCTGAGGATGACGGCGCGCCCTCTTGGCCCGCTGGCGCCCACTTTCTATCTTCCGTCGCCGGAGTGGGGCCAGGTAGCTCAGTTGGTAGAGCAGCGGACTGAAAATCCGCGTGTCGGCAGTTCGATTCTGCCCCTGGCCATTCGCCGCACCCTCGACGGGCAGCCTTCCCGCAAAACGGAGGTCTCTCATGGTCAATGTGGACGAGCAAGGCGTCGTGGTAGTGCGTGGGGGTCCGAATGGCTTCGCCCAGGAGATCACGGCGGGGCGCCATCGTCTGACGGCCGACGAGCCGGTGTCCGCCGGGGGGACCGATCGGGGGCTTGGGCCGTATGAGTTGCTTCTGGCAGGCCTCGGCGCCTGAACCTCCATGACGATCGCGCTGTATGCGCGAAGGAAAGGGTGGCCGCTCACCGGCGTGACGGTTCGCCTGCGCCATTCGAGGATCCACGCCGACGACTGCGCCGAATGTGAGACCCAACAGGGCATGCTCGATCGGATCGAGAGCGAGATCGCAGTGGCCGGCGAGCTCACGGAGGAGCAGCGTACCCGGCTCCTCGAGATCGCCAACAAGTGTCCGGTCCATCGGACCCTCACATCGGAGATCAACATTCGGACGACTCTCGTTTGATGACGCGTCCTAGCCGATGTCCAGCAGCACCTTCAGCACCCCGGGTCGCTGCGCATGCTCGAACGCCGTGACGGCCCCGGCGAGCGGGTAGCGCGCGTGGATCAGCGGCTCGACCGCGACGCGTCCTTCCGCGAGTAATCGCAGCGCCGGCCCGAACGGCCCGCAGCGCGAGCCGACCAGCGTCAGCTCATTCACCACGACCGCCGCGGCCTCGAGCGTCAGCGCTCCGGCGTACGTGCTCTTCAGCACGAGCGTGCCGCGCGGCCGCACGGCGCGCTGTGCCACCGCGAAGCCTTCGGGATTGCCGGTGCACTCGACGGCCACGTCGAAGTCCCCGCGCGCCGCTCGATCGGCGCGGCCGGTTTCGATGCCCCGCGCGGCGAGCGGGGCCAACTTGGCTTCGTGCCGTCCGACCACGAGCAGAGCGCAGCCGGTGAGCGCGAGCGTCTGTGCCACGAGCTGACCGAGCTTCCCGGCGCCCACCACCAGCACACGGTCGCGGGGACCGATCGGGACCTGCTCCTGGATCTCGAGCGCGGCCGCGAGCGGCTCCGTGAACACCGCGGCGTCCGTGGACACGGCGTCGGGGACCGGATGCAGGTTCTCCGCCGGCAGGATGAGGTAATCGGCGAACGCGCCGTGGCGGCTCACGATACCGAGCACCGTGCGCCGCGTGCAGTGCGTGCGCCGGCCCGCGAGACACGCGCCGCACACGCCGCACACGGCGTTGATCTCACCGACGACGCGGTGGCCGACAAGCGCCGATGGACCGCGCTCGACGACGCCGACGAACTCGTGGCCGGGGATGCCGGTGTAGGGGTAGTACCCGCGCGTGAGCTCGATATCGGTGTTGCAGATTCCGGCGCGCAGCACCCGTACCAGCGCTTCGCCCGAGGGCGGCTCAGGGATCCGAACGTCGTCCCGCATGCGCAGGCGGCGATCCTCCAGCCAGAGAGCCCGCATGCCGGTAATATGCCGCCCGAGTCGTTGACAGGGCGTCGGGCTTCGTGGTAGTCTCGGCGCGATGAGCGACGTGCCGCCCCTTCCCGCTTGGGCCAAGACACTCCAGCGGCGCATCCGCCAGCGCGGTATCGATTTCTTCATCCTGCACGGGCCCGGCGTGCGGGATCTCCACGCGCTCGGCGCCCGGCGCTTCGGCACGATCGGCGACTGCCTCGCCCAGGTGATGCTGAACGACCGCTCGGCCATCGTCACGTACGACCGCGGCGCGGGGATCGGGTTCTCGGACCGGGACGTCGAGAACGACTTCAAGACGGTGCTGAAGGCGTACGACAAGCTCGGCGGGACCAACCTCGCCCAAGTGCAGCCCCGCGACCCCGACCGCGCCCTGCAGCTGATCGAGACCTACCTGCGCTATCAACTCACCGGGAACCTGCGCTTCTCGGCCGCCGTCATTATTGATTATGGCGAGACGGTGGCACCCGCCGGTGAGCCGGGACAGCTCCCAGCGGAAGACCGCGGCGCGATCGTCACGCTGCGCCGTTGGGCGAGCGAGCCGCTGTTCCTGCAGCGTAGCGTGACGTTCTGCCTGCTCGTGGAGACGACGGCGACGCTCTCGGCCGCACTGGTGAGCGACGCCCGCACGTTCGAGATCGCCGTCCCGGTGCCGGACGAGCAGGAGCGCTACGCGTATCTCGCGGGGCGCGGCAGCCGTCCCGAGACGTTCGCTGTGGTGGACGCCCGCCGCGTCGCCATCCTCACCGCGGGTCTCACGCGTCTCCACCTCGAGAGCCTGCTCGCCGAAGCCGAAGCGGGCGGCGCCCCGCTCGATCAGGACGCGCTCACGCGCGAAAAAAAACGGCTCATCGAGGAGGCCAGCGGAGGCTTGCTCACGTTCATGACCAGCCGCGTCGGCCTCGATGCGGTCGCCGGGCACGAAGGAGCGAAGGCGCTGTTGCGCGAGACCGCGCGGGCGCTGTCGCAGGGACGGCTGGACGTCGTGCCGATGGGCTACCTGATCTGCGGGCCGGTGGGCACCGGCAAGAGCTTCATCGTCCAATGCTTCGCGAAAGAGATCGGGATCCCGGTGGTCGAGCTTTTGAACTTCCGCTCCAAATGGCAGGGGCAGACGGAAGCGAACCTGGAGCGCGTCCTGGGGCTGCTCGACGCGATCGGTCCGGTCGCGGTGGTGGTGGACGAGGCGGACGCGGCGCTCGGGACCCGCGAAACGGGCGGAGCGGACTCCGGGGTTTCCGAGCGGGTGTTCGCCTCGCTCGCCGCCTTCATGGGTGACACGCGCCGTCGGGGCAAGGTGATCTGGTTCCTGATGACCAGCCGACCCGACCTCGTGCCCGTGGACCTGAAGCGTCAGGGGCGCGCCGAGGAGCACCTGGCGCTGTTTCCACCCGCCACCATCGCGGAGCGCGTGAAGGTGTTCGATCTGCTGCGGGAGCGGCTGGGGATCGGGCTCGAGCCCGGGGTCGATGCTGCCGCCCTGTTTGCGGAGAGCCGCGACGCGCTCTCGGCGGCGGACCTCGAGGCGATCCTGGTGCGCGGCAGCCGGCGCATGGCGTCGGCGGGCCGGACCACGTTGAGCGCCGCGCTGTTGCGCGAGCTGATCCGGGACTTTCAACCGCCCTCGTATCCGCTGGAGCTCGAGTACCAGCGCCTCATCGCCGCTTTCGAGTGCACCAGCCGTCAGCTCTTGCCTCCCGACCTTGCCGCCGTGCCGCCGGAAGCGATCGGCGCCCGGCTCGCGGAGCTGCGGGCGGCACTCGGCAAGTCGGCGTGAATCTCTCACCCTGACCCGGGTCTAGACCTCGTGTGGTTGCTCGCCGTTCTATTGATTTCCGACAGCGCGTCGGTATCGCATACGTTCATGGTGCCCGTGGCCCCGGCGGAGTCCTTGTCCGTAGAGATCACGGGCCGCGGTGACCCGGTCGTGCTCATCCCTGGGCTCTTCGGCTCGGCGTTCGGTTTCCGTAAGGTCGTCCCGCTCCTCGTCGACGCCGGCTACCGGACGATCGTCATCGAGCCGCTCGGCGTCGGGGCTTCCGGCCGGCCCGAGAAGGCGAACTACTCGCTCACCGCCCAGGCCGACCGTATCGCCGCCGCGCTCGACTCCTTGCGCGTGCGCAACGCCCTCGTCCTCGCGCATTCGATCGGCGGCTCCGAGGCGTTCCGGCTCGCCTATCGGCGGCCGGATCTCGTGCGCGCACTGTTGTCGATCGAGGGCGGGCCCACCGAGAAGGCGATCACGCCCGCGTTCAAGCGCGCGCTTCGGTTCGCACCGTGGATCAAGCTGTTCGGCGGGATCCGCCTCATCCGGCGCAAGATCCGGGGCATGCTCATCGACTCCTCCGGCGACGCGAGCTGGGTGACGGACGCGGTGGTCCTCGGCTACACGGCCGTCGCCGCGCGCGATCTCGACGCCACGCTCAAGGCGTATCTCGCCATGGCGAACGCCCGGGAGCCGGACCAGTTGGCGCCGCACCTGTCGCAGATCCGGTGTCCCGTGCGCCTGATGGTCGGCGGCGCGCGCCACGACGGCGACGTCGGGGCGCGGGAGGTGCAGCTGTTGCAGCGCAGCCTCCCCGCGTTCGTGCTCGATTCGGTGCCTGCTGCCGGGCACTTCATTCAAGAAGAGGAGCCGGGCGCGGTTTTGACCGCCGTTGCCCGCCTCAAAGGGAGCGTGACCGCGGCTCACGCCACCGGGTCACAGTGACGGAGGTTCGCCCGATGCGCATTGCCCTGGTCGCCGAGGACTACTACCCGCAGCTCGGGGGTGTCCCCGAGCACGTGCACAACCTCGCCCTGCAGCTCAACAGCTGGGGGCACCCGACCACCGTGGTCACGTCCTACATGGGAGACTACGCGGACGCCGAGTTCGTGCGTCGGGTGGGAACGAGCCGGGTGATCTATTCGAACGGCGGCGTGTCGCGCGTGACCACCGGCTGGCGGCTGCGGCGACGTCTCGAAGAGGTGTTCCGGGCCGGCCGCTACGACATCGTGCACGTACACGGCGGGCTCGCGCCGACGCTCGGGTTGGCCGCACCGTTCGCCGCGTGGCGCGCCGGCATCCCGGTGGACGCCACGTTCCACTCGTGGTTTGCCCGCTCGATCGGCTGCCGGGTGTTCCGGCGGCCGCTGCAGCGGATCCTCGACCGCCACGCGGCGACGATCGCGGTGAGCGAGCCGGTGGTGGATGCCAACGCGCGCTACTTCCGTGCCGACTGGGACATCATCCCGAACGGCGTGGATACGAGCTTCTTCCGGCCCAACGGGGGTGGCCGGCGGCCGACCGACGCGCTCACCGAGCACCCGCGACTCCTGTTCCTCGGGCGGATCGAGCCGCGCAACGGGCTGGGCACCCTACTCGACGCGATGCCGCGCATCCTGGCGCGTTTCCCCGGCGCGGTGCTCACCGTGGTGGGAGACGGGCCGTGGCGGCGCTACTACGAGCGGCGCGCCCAGAGCGGGGCGCTCGGCACGAGCGTGCGGTTCGTCGGGCAGGTGTTCGACGACCGCCCCGCGTACTACTGCTCGGCCGATCTCTATCTCTGCCCGACGACGATCGCGTCATTCGGTGTGACGCTGCTCGAGGCGATGGCGTGCGGTACACCGATGATCGTCTCGGACAACCTCGGCTTCCGCTCGGTGATCGACGGCGGCGAGGAGGCGGTAATCATCCCGAAGGACGATCCGGCGGCATGGGCGGACACGACGATCGCCCTGCTGGGCAACCCGGAGCGCCGTGCGGCGATGGGGCGCGCCGGCGTCGCGAAAGCAGCCCGGTTTGCCTGGCCGCGGATTGCGCGTGCGGAGCTCGCGGTCTACGAGCGCGTGCTGGGGCGGAGCGCCGGCGCTGCGACGAAGCGCGCGACCGATCCGCGGTACGTTCGGGTCCCCATGAAGACATCGGTGATGGCCTCGACCAGTCGCTGACCCACCCGCCGGAACATCCAGCCGCGCGCGCGCGGGTGCTCGTACAGCAGGCGCGCCAGCGTGCGGGCCACGCGCAGCTCGGCGAGCATGGGTCGCAGTGCCTCGTGGTAGCCGGCGCGCGCGCGCGGCGGGTCGAGCTCGCTCGCGATGATGGCGTCGGCGGCGAGCCCGCCGCTCCGCGCCGCGAGACTGATCCCCTCCGCCGTCACCGGGTCCGCGAGCCCCGCCGCGTCTCCGACCAGCAGCATTCGCGCGCGGGCGAGCGATCCGGTGCGCGGGCGTACCGGGATCACGAAGCCGTGGCGCTCGATCGCCTGCGGCGCAAGCCCGATCACCTGCAGATAGTCCTCGAGCTGGCGGTGCAGGTTGATCGCGCCGCGGTGCGTCGTCAGGACGCCGACTGAGAGGTGCGCCGTCTTGGGGAACACCCAGGCGTACCCGTGCGAGACGATGCCCACGTCGAACCGGGGCACTCGGGCGAACCGGTCGAGCGTGGCGTCGTCGACGCGCACCTCGTACTCGAGCGCGGGGATCAGGTGCCGCCCGTCGCCCCACCCCGCGAGCCGGGCGAGCTCACCCGTGGCGCCGTCCGCCGCGATCACCAAGGCTGCGGTCACCGGACCCGCGTCGGTGTCGAGCCGGACGTGACGTGGCTCTATGCTCACGCTGGTCACGGCACAGGGCGCGCGCAGCGTCGCTCCCGCGGCGGCGGCGGCGGACGCGAGCAGGTGGTCCAGCCGGTCGCGCATGGTCATCGTCATGATCGGCGGGCCAGGCGGATCGCGCGTCGCGCGGTAGTGCTGGTTCGCGTCGAGCAGGTGGAGCTCGGCCTCCCCGCACCGCCGCTCGAGCACCCGCTCGACGTCCGGCGGCAGCAGGGCGAGCGCGCGGCCGACGAGCGCGCCCCCGCAGGTCTTGTAGCGGGGCAGCGTGTCCTTCTCGAGGAGCGCGACTTTGAGCCCGCGTCGGGCGAGGGTGAGCGCGGCGGTCGCCCCGGCGGGGCCGGCGCCGACGACGGCGACGTCGAACATGGTGACCTTTAAGTTATCCCCCGGGTGCTCTCCGCCACGCGCTGGCACGAGCACAGGCACCAGTGACGCCCGAGCCGGTTCTTCTCCCTCCTTGCGGACCTCCGGAATCGCGCGCAACATAGCGGTCGTCGAATTTTCGTGCGGCAGAGCTGGTACCCCTGTGCACTAGGTAGGGAGGAACCGTGGTACAGCGCATCGTGCCGATTTCGCTCGCGCTGCTCGTGGCCGTTGGAACGCCGCGCGCGTGGGCGCAGCAACGCCAGATCGCCGGCCGGGTCACGGTAGCCGTCGGCGGCGAGCCAGTGGCGAGGGCCAATGTCTCCGTTGTCGGCACCGCGATCGTGGCGGTGACGAACGATCGAGGAGAATTCTCACTCGCGGCGCCTGCGGGCGACGTCACGCTCGTGGTGAGGCACATCGGTTACCAGCGCCGTCAGGTGCCGGTCGCCGTGAGCCAAGACCGGGTCGAGGTCACGCTCGAGCAGGACGTGTTCAATCTGGAGGCGGTCGTGGTCACCGGCCTCGCGACGGGAGTCGAGCGGCGCAACGCCGGAAATGCCGTGGCGACGGTGGCCGCGACGGACCTCGGCTTCGCCCCGACAGCGAGCATCGAGCAACAACTGCAGGGCAAGGTGGCCGGCGCCGACATCCAGCAGAACGGCGGTGCGCCCGGCGGCGGTCTTCAAGTCCGGCTGCGCGGCGTCACTTCCGTGAACGCGACCGCCGAGCCGCTGTACGTCGTGGACGGCGTGATCGTGAGCGACGTCGCGATTCCGTCCAACCAGAACGCCGTCACGGCCGCGTCCGGGGGATCGAATCCGTCGCTCGACCAGGATGCCCAGGTGAACCGCATCGCCGATCTGAACCCCAACGACATCGAGAGCCTGGAAATCCTGCGCGGGGCGTCGGCATCGGCGATCTACGGGCAGAAGGCGTCAAACGGTGTGGTCGTAATCCGGACAAAGCGCGGCCAAGTCGGCGGCCCGCAGTTCAACGTGTCCCAAAAGTTTGGCGTCTTCGAGATGTCGAACAAGTTCGGGTCTCGCGTCTTCCGAGACACGACCGACGCGTTCAGCGCCTACGCTCCGCTCCCTAAGGACTCCGCCAACAAACCGCTACTCAGGGCTCTCTGCAACCTGCCAAATGGGGCCTGCCCGTTCTATGACCTCGAGAACGAACTCGCCGGGCGCAAGCCGTTGTCGTACGAAACGGGGCTCAGCCTTTCTGGCGGCACGGAGAACACCCAATACTTCGCGTCGGCGACCTCAAAGGACGACGGTGGCATCATTGCAAACACCGGGTTCCAACGGCAGGCCATCCGTTTGAACCTCGATCAGCGACTGGGACCACGGGTCCGCGCGAGCCTCAACACGAGCTACACGCGCACCCTTGCCCAGCGGGGGCTCACCAACAACGACAACTCGGGCACGAGCTTCTACGTGGTGCTGTCGGCCACTCCGAGCTTCGTCAACCTCGGGCGGTTACCGGGAGACACGTTCGCGCTCAATCCATTCGTCCCGAGCAACCCGGTGCAGACCGCGGCACTGATGAAAAACGACGAGAATGTGTGGCGGTTTATCGGGGGGGCCAACGTGCAGTGGGACGCCGTGCAGACACCGCGGCACTCTCTGCGCCTCATCGCAGCCGCCGGAGCGGACCTGTTCTCCCAGACGAATACGCTGTTTTTCCCGCCGGAGCTGCAATTCGAGCCCAACGACGGCGAGCCTGGAACATCGCTCCTGTCGAACGCCGACAATCTGAACCTGAACGTGAACACCAGCGCGGTGCACACGTTTACGCCGACCAGCAACGCCTTCGCTGCAACGACCTCGATCGGTCTGCAGTACGCGCGCCGCCGGCTCGACATCTCGCGGATCTCGAGCTTCAACCTGACGGCGGGCCAGCAGAACGTGGCTTCGGGTGTCAGAATCGAAGTCGATGAGCCTCGCTCGGAAATCAAGGATCTCGGATTCTTCGCACAGGAAGAGGTCCTGGCGCATGACCAGCGTCTGCTGCTGACTGCCGGGATCCGAGCGGACCAGAGCAGCCTCAACGCGGACCCGAGCAAATTGTACTACTTCCCGAAGGCGTCCGCTTCGTATCGGTTTGTGCGACCCGCGGGCTTCGTCGACGAGTTCAAGATGCGGGCGGCGTACGGCGAATCCGGCAACGAGCCGCTTTACGCGCAGAAGTTCACGTCGTTGCGGATCAACGGCAAAACCGGCGGCGTGCCCGGCACTGTGGGCGGTGACACGACCGGAGCCAAGGATCTGCGACCGGAACGCGAGCGCGAGATCGAGGGAGGCTTCGACGCGACCCTATGGAACAGTCGTGCGAACATTGAAGTGACGGCGTACCAGAAGAATGTGAGCGATCTCCTGCTGCCACGGCAGTTAGCGCCGATCAACGGGATCAACTTCGAGATCTTCAACGGCGGCAAGCTGCGCACCCGCGGCCTCGAGATCGCGCTCGGGGTACTCCCAGTGCGGCAGCCCGATCTCACCTGGCTGTTGCGCACGACGTTCGCCCTGAACCGAAGTGTCATCACCGAGCTGCCATTTCCGTCCTTCATTGCCGGCGGATTCGGCGCTTCGATCGGCGAGTTCCGCGTCGAGCAGGGTGCCTCCGCGACCCAGATGGTGGGCAACGATACGCTCACCGCCGCCGACATCGCGTCCGGGCGCTACCCCGGCGCGAGCGTGGGTGACATCGTCGTTCGCAAGGTCGGCGATGCAAACCCCGATTTCAAGATGTCATTCACGAACGACTTCACCTATCGGAAGGTGTCCCTTCATGTCTTGCTCGACTGGCAGCATGGCAGCGATATCCTGAACCTGACGAGGCTGCTCTATGACTTTGGGCAGGTGACGCCCGATTACGCAGACCCGATTCCCGGCAGCACGCAGACGGTCGGGCAGCGCCGCCTCGCGGGTTTCCAAACAGTGACCAAGAACTACATCGAGAGCGCCAGCTTCCTCAAGCTGCGGGAGGTCACCCTGACCTACGATCTTCCCGCGAGTTTTATCCGCGGGCTGTGGCAAGGTGCCCGGTATGCCCGCCTTAGTGTGAGTGGGCGAAACCTCCTCACGAGCACGCCTTATACGGGGCTCGATCCAGAAGTGAGCAATTTCGGGAACCAACCGATCGCCCGCAACATCGATGTCACGCCGTTTCCGCCGAGCCGGAGCTTCTGGTTCGCCATCGACGTGGGGTTTTGACCATGAAGGCGCCAACGAGGTACTCGAAGATGAACGCGACGCGGTGGCTGCCGACCTGCCTGGGCCTGGTCGTGTTGGCGGCATGCAAGGATTTGGACGTTGGGAATCTGAACAGTCCAAATCTCGACGACTTTGTGAACAACCCGACGCGCAGCCAGGTGCTTTCGGTGGCAAGTGGCCTGCTCTTCGGCACGCGCGTCGGCATCGCGGCCCAGAACGGTTATGTGTCGCTCCTCGGAATTCTCGGCCGGGAGTCGTACAATTTCGATCCCGCTGATCCACGCTTCGTGACCGAGATGCTCGTAGGACCACTGGATGGCGGCAGCCCGGCGTTCGGTGGGAACCTCTGGGCCAATCCCTATCGCAACATCCGAAACGGGAATCTCGAACTGGCGGCGCTGACGAAAGTGCCCCTCGTGGCCGATGCCGAGAAGGAGGCCATTCGAGGATTCACCCAAACGATCCAGGCGCTGGATTATCTCCAGGTGATGAACACCCGGGACGCGAACGGTGCCGGCATCCCCACCGACTTGGATCCCCTCGCACCACCGGCCGCTATCGTCACGAAGGACGCCGTGTTTGCGCACATCGAGCGATTGCTGGACTCGGCACAAGCCCATTTGGATTCTGCCACCTTCCTTGAGGGTGGCGGTCTCGCGTTCCCGTTCGAGCTGAGCCCGGGCTTTGACGGGTTCACGACCACCGCTTCGTTCCGGGGTTTCAACCGCGCGCTCAGAGCACGTGTGCTGGTGTACCTCGGGAGTTTCGGCTGCACCGCGTGCTGGGATTCTGCGCTCACGGCGCTGAGTGCGTCGTTCATCGACACGACCGCCTCGTTGAATGTCGGCGTGTACCACTCGTACGCCACGGTATCGGGGGATGAGCAGAACACGCTGTTCGATCCGAAGGCTCGCGCCATCGTGGCGCACCCGTCGCTCGAGACCGATGCGCAGCTGCAAACCGGTGGCGCGAAGGACGACCGCTTCGTCCGCAAGACCGAGCCACTCGCGAACCCCAAGACCACCCAAGGCCTGACCACGCAGCTGCAGTTCACGATCTACAATTCCAACGTCGACCCGATTCCGATCATCAGGAACGAAGAGCTGATCCTCTTGCGCGCCGAGGCCAACATCGGGAAAGGCGGCGCCGTCGACCTGGCTGCGGCGGTTGCAGACATCAACGTCATTCGGATCAAGTCTGGGAAGCTGCCGGCGTATGCGGGGGCGGTCACGCAACCGGCGCTGCTCGACGAGCTCCTCTACAACCGGCGGTACTCGCTCATGTTCGAAGGTGGGCACCGCTGGATCGACCTGCGCCGTTACGGTCGGCTTGGCACGTTGCCGACTGAGGCGACGAGCAACGGTGCGGCCAAGCGGTTCGCCAAGTTCCCATTCCCGGCGTTCGACTGCGACGCGCGATCGACGAAGCCAGCGGGGTGCGGGACCGAGGTCGGATTCTGAACTCCTAGCACGACCGGGTTTCCATGAGAGCCGCCGAGCGCCCGTCCGTGCTCGGCGGTTTTTTATGCGTCCGGACGCATGTTCTGTCGCGATCCGCGACCGCCCGTCCCGCCTTGCGGGGTCGCCGTTCGGACGGCAGCATATGTCATGCTTCGTGCGGCTTCAGGCACTTCCGGGGCACCCTCCGAGGAGGTTTTCGTGGTAACGCGCATTCCCCTACTTACGCTGGCGCTGGCGACGCTCGTCGGTGTGGCGGCGGTTTCGGCGCAGCAACGCCAGATCACGGGCCGCGTGACATCGGCCACGAACGGCGAGGCAATCGCGGGCGTCAACGTGTCCGCAGTCGGCACCGCGTTCGCGGCGGTGACGAACGCCGACGGCCGCTACGCCATCTCGGCGCCGTCCGGCGCCGTCACGCTCGTGTTCCGCCGGATCGCGTTCAAGCGGCGCGAGGTCCAAGTCCCGACCGAGCAGAACACGGCCGACGCGACGCTTGACCCCGACGTGTTCAACCTCGAGGCCGTGGTCGTGACGGGCCAGGCGACCGGTATCGAGCGGCGCAATGCCGCGATCGCGACGACCAATGTGACCGGGCAGGAGATCTCGGCGGTGCCGGGCCCGTCGCTCGACCGCGCGCTCGCCGGACGGGTCCCCGGGGCGATCATCAGCCAGAACTCGGGCGCGCCCGGCGGCGGGACGCAGATCCAAATCCGGGGCAACAACACCGTGATCGGCAATCCGGATCCCCTGTTCGTCGTGGACGGCGTACTCTACAGCGACGCCTCTCTCCCGACCGGACTGTTCACTGTGACGGGCAGCTCGTCGAACCGCGGCAACGGCGAATTGCAGGACGACCCCGTGAACCGGCTGGCGGACCTGAATCAAAACGACATCGAATCGATCGAGGTGCTGCGCGGCGCGGCGGCGGCCTCCATCTACGGGTCCAAGGCGGCGAACGGAGTGATCATTGTCAAAACCAATCGTGGCAAAGCGGGTAAGGCGCGCGCGACGGTGACACAGCGATTGGGCTTCTTCGAGCTGCAGCGCGGGCCCGGGACGCGCGCGTTCACCGAGGCCGAAGCGCTCGATCTGTATGCCTCGAGCGCTGAAGACACCGCTCTCATCAAGTCGTACGAAGTGAACGGCCAGTTGCCCACATACGACCACCTGCAAGAAATCGCGGGGAACAAGCCCCTCGCGTACGAGACGAGCATCGACGTCAGCGGTGGCACCGAGAACACGCGCTACTTCCTCTCGGGGAGCACCAAGCGGGATGGCGGCATCATCCAGAACACCTTCAACGATCGGCAGAACCTTCGCGCTAATGTGGACCAGTCGTTCAGCGACAAACTGCAGCTGAGCCTCAGTACGGCGTTCACCCGGAACCAGACCGACAAGGGCTTTACCAACAACGACAACGATGGTGCGAGCGCGACCTACGCGATCGCTTACGTCCCCGGGTTTATTCCCATCGAGCCGACGAGCGCCGGGTTTGTGCAACCGGCCATCACGTACAAGTCGTCGAACCCCCTGCAGACGATCGCGCTCGGCAAGAACGACGAAGTCGTCACGCGCTTTACGGGTGGCGGCACGCTCAGCTTCCAGGCCGTCCAGACGGATCGTCACAATCTGCGATTCGTGGGATCGGGCGGCGTGGATCTGTTGAGTCAGACCACCGAAGTGTTCGCGCCACCGGCCCTCTTCTTCCAAGCGACGTCGTCGACTCCCGGCACGGCTGCCCTCGGGAACGCGAACAGTCGGCTGTGGAACTGGAACCTCAACGCCATTCACGCGTACTCGCCGGCCGGCGGCTCGTTCAAGGCGACGACCTCGGCCGGCGTCCAGGTGGAAGATCGTGAGCTCGAGCGCTGGCGCGTGGTAGCCCAGGGGCTCTTACCCGGCCAGTCTAACATCGACCAGGGATCCGCGCTCGGCCAACAGTTCGAGCTGAAAACCAAGGACCGTACCCTCGCGTTCTACGGCCAGGAGGAATTCCTCACGCTCCGTGAGCGCCTCCTCCTCTCGGCCGGGCTGCGGGCGGAGCGCTCCAGCGCCAACGGCGACATCAACAAGTACTTCCTCTACCCCAAGGCTTCCGCCTCGTATCGGTTCCCGAACCTGCTCGGGGAGGGCACGGAGCTGAAGCTACGCGGCGCGTACGGCGAGACCGGCAATCAGGCGCTGTTCGGACAAAAGTTTACGACCCTGGCCAATACCGTCATCGGCGGCCAGATCGGGACCGTGGTCCAAGGCGTCTTCGGCGCGCCCAACATCAAGCCCGAGCGCATCAAAGAGTTCGAAGTGGGCGTGGATGGCCAGCTGTGGCACGGCCGGGCCACCTTCGAGGTGACCGGCTACTCCAGGCACACGTACGACTTGCTTCTCCAGAGCACCCCGCCGCCGTACACGGGCTTCACGACCGTGATTCTGAACGGCGGCGTGCTGTGGAATGAGGGTATCGAGATCGCCGCCGGCGTTACGCCCATTCAGCGGAAGGATTTGAACTGGGTATTCCGCACCACGTTCACGTCGCTCAAGAACCGGGTCCAGGAGCTGCCGGTGCCCGATGTATGCAAGCCGAACGCGGTCATCTGTGGTTTTCGCCCGGCTAACGCAGGGTTCGGCCTCGCCTATGGCGAGTTCTTTGTGCAGAAAGACAAGCCCATCTCGCAGATCATCGGGACCGACACGGTGCCGGGCACCTGCACGCCGACGCCCGACGACTGCGCGTACGTGAACCGCTACTTCGGGCAGACCAACCCACGGTTCCGCATGGGGTTCTCGAACGATGTGACATTCCGACGCCTGTCGCTGTCGATGCTGTGGGACTGGCAAGCGGGAGGCGTGGCGCAGAACCAGACGTTGTCGCTCTACGATTGCAATGGGCTCGCTCCCGACCAGGCCACGCCGGCCGGGCAGGCGCGCTTCAACGCCTGCAACGTCTACGGGACCGCGGGAGCATTCATCCAGTCCACCACGTTCCTGAAGCTCCGGGAGGCGAGCATCGCCCTCGACCTGCCCGAGCGCTTCGCCAGTTGGTTCGGCGCGCGCACTGCTCGCGTGAGCGTCACCGGGCGGAACTTGCTGCTCTTCACGAATTACTTCGGCTACGATCCTGAAGTGAGCAACTACGGTCAGCAAGCCATCGTGCGGAATATCGACCTCGGTCCGTATCCGCCGGAGCGCAGCTTCTTCTTTTCCATTACGGCGGGGTTTTGACCATGACCACCATACTGCCTCTCCGCAGGTTGGCCACGGTCGGCACCGTCCTTGGCGCACTGCTGGCGGGTGCCGCGTGCTCGGACTTCTTCAACGTCACGAACACAAACCAACCACTCCTCGACTCCCTGCTGGCGAATCCCACGCGGGATCGCTTGTCTGCGGCGGCGATCGGCATTTTCGGTAGCGCCCGCACCGGGATCCAGCAATACATCTGGCGCCTCGGCTCGATGGGCCGAGAGGGCATCAACCTCTCAGGGAATAACCAGCCCGACTATCAGGAGCCGTTCTACGGACCCCTGCAGGGAGGGGGATTCGGCGGCGCGCTCTGGGGCGACCGCTACCAGAATATCCGCAACATCAACATCTACTTGACTGGCGTGGCTGGAAACGCGGACCTGTCGGCTGGCGAGAAGGCCGCCTCCCGCGGCATGGCGAATACCATGAAGGCGCTCGCCTTCCTGTATGTGATTCTCACGCGCGACTCGCTGGGCGCGCCGGTGGACGCCGATCGGGCGGTGAATGCCGCTCCCGCGCCCTTCGTAAGCAAGGACAGCGTCTACGGCTATGCTCTTGGGCTGTTGGACAATGGGCTGGCGGATTTGCGGACCGCAGACGCGGACAGCGCCGCGTTCCCGTTTCCGACGCCTCCCGGACTTACGGGCTTCGAGACGCCGGGTGCGTTCAAGCGCTTCAATCGGGCGGTGGCGGCCAAGGCGACGATCCTGCGGGCTACGGCGGCGGCGTGCGGGACCCCCTGCTACGCCCAGGCGCTCGCCGCCTTGGACAGCTCATTCCTCGACCGGAGCGCCACGACCGCGGCAGCATTCGGAGCGGGCGCGTACTTCGACTTCTCCAACGCCGCCGGAGACATTTCGAACGGGCTCTCGGAGCCATTGAACGGCGACACGTACTTCGCGCTCGACTCCAACGTCTTCAATGCCGACACACAGCCCGTGCCGGGCAAGGTCCGGGATCAGCGCGTGCTGGACAAAATCGATTCGGCGCTCGTGGTGCAGCGACTCGGCGGAATTCCCATCCCTGGTACGCTGAAATTCAAGGTTTACTTCACGGCAGGCAAAGCCGACCCGGCTCACCAAATACCCATCATCAGGAACGAGGAGTTGGTATTGCTCGACGCCGAGGCCCAGTGGTTTGCGGGAAGCAAGGTCACGGCCTTGAGCGACATCAACCAGGTCCGCGTCAATGCGGGAAAGCTCGCGCCGACGACGCTGACCATCGCGAGCACCGACGCCGCGTTCATCACGGAGCTGCTCTACAACCGCCGGTATTCACTTCTCTGGGAGCAGGGTACGCGCTGGGTCGATGCCCGACGCTTCGGCCGGTTGAGCACCATCCCACTACAGGTCTCCGGTGGCAGTGTCCCGGTCGTTATGCCCATCCCCGACGCGGAGTGCAACGGGCGCGGTTTCGATCGCAACTGCACCCCGCCTATTCCCTGAGACGACGGAAACGGAGGGGCGCAGCACGCTACGCCCCTCCGTTCTTATCCCTACATCTCCTTATAGATGTACGCTCCCGCGACGGTCGCGACGGGCAGCGAGATGAACGCCACGCACGTCCCGATTACCATGAGTCGCTGCGGCATGAACCCCATCGGCGATTCGCCGATCGCGTGCAGCAGGCCGACGAAGAACCATACGGCGAGCCCCGCGATCAGCGCCGTCTTCACTCCCGCGCCGAACCGCGGCCGGATGGCCGCGTACACCCACAGCAAGCCGATCCCCGACACGAAATCGAGCGCCACCCACAGCGGAATCGCGCTGTCCATCGCGGCCGGCGACTTGCCGAGCGTCGTCATCGCGGCGGCCATGTCCGCCTTCAGCCACACCCCGTAGGTGAGCCAATCGACGATGTTCAGCACCACCCCCGCCAGCAGCCCGCCCAGCACCACGCGACCCCAGTTGATCTTGCCCATAGTTACCTCAGGGAGGGAGGAGGAAACCGCACGCCGCTTCGAGAGTAGGGGCCGCTGCAAGGGCCGTCAAGCACGCCCCTGTGCGTCTACGCGTCTAGCTCTTAGGGCACGATCAGCACCGCCACCATCCCACCCAGCCCGTCGGGGACCGTCGCCACCCGGTTGGGAACGACCCACTCCGACCCGTCCACCTGCAGGTTGAAATGGTACAATCCGCGGCGGAGCAGGAGGGCGCCCTCCCAGACATCGTCGCCCACGGGGCGCAGCCGCACCGGTTGCCAGGCATTCCAGTCGCCCGCGATCGCGACCGAGCGGGCGTCGGGCATCCGGAACCGCACGACCAGGCTGTCCCCACGCAATTCCGGAACGAGGGGGGCCCACCGGGGGACGGCGACTGGTGGCGGGCGGGGAGACTTGTGAAATCGCACACCGAACGTGACGAACCCGGAGCGAGGCAGCCCCTGGTAGGGCTCGCTGAGCGAGCTCCCGCCCCCGAGCTCCAAGGACACGCGTGGTCTCACGAACACCTGCAAGGAAGCGCTGCCCGCCGCGGTCGAGCGGTACGTGGACGAGAGGCGTGCCACGGTCGAGAGGGATACGACCGCCCGACCGCGCTCGAATGTGGCGCCCAGGCTCGCGTCCGTGAACCAGCCATCCGGAAAGTGTGTCGGCTCCACGCCCAGCTGCACCGTCGGCGATGTCACGGCGTCGCTGGGTCGCCACCACAGGCGCGCGCGAGTGTGAAGAGCCGTCACGGGCAGCGCACCCGAAATCAACCCGGCGGACGGACCGGCCGCGATCCCGCCTCCCCACGTGGCGGCGGACCAGCGCAGCTCCCCCACGGCGTGCGCTGCTGCGGTCGGGCCGGCGCCCGTGAGTGTGGTGCCCGCGAAGGTCGCTTCGAGGCCGAGCTGGCGTCCGCCGGCGGAGGGCACGGTGGCCGCGGATAAATCGGCCAGGCCCAGCCCGGCCCATTCCGAGCGGGGGAGCGATGCGATCGAGCTGGAAAGGTCCGCGACGAACGCTGCACTCGTGTACCGAACGCTGGGCGAGAGGATGGCCGAGCCGAAGCTCGCTCCCCCGGGATAGCGCACGGTACCCGCGCCCACGCCGACGGACCCATCGACTTGGGCCGCTGCTGGCGCTGCGTGCGTACTCGCCGCCACCAGCAGCACGACGATCCCCCGCCTCACGGCTGCAAAGCTAGCCCGCGCCGGGCGGGACGGAAACGGCGCGGAAAAGCCAGTAGGGACGCAACAGCCTGCGCCCCTACGCTATCGGTTAGAACGGTATCGGCTGACCGCTAGGGTCGGTGATTGTCTGACTGGCCGCCCCTAATAGCGGGATTGGCGCGCGTGGCCGGGACGGTGGCGACGAAGCCATGCCCGGGTACGGCCGGCGTGGGCCCAATGACGGGCGTCGTCGCATGGGGGCCGCGCGTGGTGGGGGCGACCGCCACCACCTCGCCGCGCCGGCGCGTCGAGCGATGCGGTGTCTGCGCCGCTGCGATCGTAGGCAGGGTGAGTGCCACCGCCAACCCGAGAAGCTTGTTGATCATAGATGTCGGTCCGCCACCAAGGTCGTGTCGTAGGGCATGACGCCATGAAGACTGTTGAAGCGGGGGTCGGGTAACGCCTGCGGCCGCAAGTGCCTGCGAGGCAGGGCGTTACTAAACCTTCGGGTGGCGACTCTTTAGGGTGGGACTGGTTGCCCGCGACACCCCGGTCCTCTACCATCACCTGCATACTTCCGGCGATGGGGGGTCCTGTTGGGTCTCGAGGGTGAGGCGACCGATGCTGAAGTCGTGCGGGCGGTGCTGGCGGGCGACGTGGAGCGCTACGCCGTCCTGGTGCGGCGCTACCGCGATCGCTACGCGCGCTACGCGTCGCGCATGCTCGGCTCCCGGGACGTGGCCGAGGACGCGGTGCAGGACGCGCTGGTGCGGGCGTTCGATCGGCTGGCGGACTGCCGCGAGCCGGACAAGTTTGCGGGGTGGCTGTTCCTGATTCTGCGGAACCGCTGCTTCGCGGAGAAGCGGCGCCGGCAACGAGAGGAACGGCCGCTCGATTCGACGGATGAGATGTTTGCGGCGCCGGACCGGCCGGACGGCGAGTACGAGCAGGTGGAACGCGCGCACGCATTGGAGCGGGCGCTCCAGCACCTGACTCCGGAGCAGCGCGAGGTGTTCGTGCTGAAGCACACGGAAGGGTTAGCGTACGAGGAGATCGCGGGGATCACGGGCGCGACCGTGGCCTCGCTCAAGATGCGGATGCATCGCGCGTACGACCGGCTGCGGGACCTGATGAGGGCGCATCTATGACAACGGGTTATCATCCTCTGGTGAAGCGGGTGCTCGACGGCGAGCTGTCACTCGCCGAGCTGCCGCCCGAGCTCCGAGACGAGGGTGAGGACGCGTTGCGCCTGGTCGCCGCGGTGGACCGCGCGCCGGTCGCCCTGTCGCCGGCGCTCGAAGATCGCGTGATGGCCGCCGTCCGCCGCCACGCTGCTTCCCCCGCCCGTCGCGCCTGGCGGTGGCTCAACACGCCGCGAGACGTGGAGCTGCGGCTGCGAGTCCGCCCGTGGACTGTGTGGGCCGGCGCGCTGGCGGTGGCGGCCGCCCTGGCTCTGCTGCTTGGGCGGCCCCCGGCCGCGCCAGAGCCGGGTCCCGGCACCCAGGCGCGCGGCGCCGCGCACGATTCGGTGTTGGTGCGGTTCGTGTTGTACGCGCCCGGCGCGCGACGCGTCGCCGTGGCGGGTACATTCAATCAGTGGGACCGCAGCGCCGCGCCACTCGTGCCCGCTGGGACGAGCGGTGTGTGGACGACCACCCTTGCGCTCCCCGTCGGCCAGCATCAATACGCATTCGTCGTGGATGGTGCGCGCTGGGTGGTGGATCCGGGCGCCCCAGCTGTGGACGACGGCTTCGGCCGCCGCAACAGCGTCGTCGCCGTGACCGCGCAAGGAGCGCACACGCTGTGAGGATCATCCGACTCGCCCTCACCCTGGTCGTGGCGCCCGCCCTCGCGGGCGGACTCCGCGCCCAGGACGTCCAGGCGCGGCTCGACGGGCGTGTCTCACCGCAGGTGCAACGGGCTGTCCGGAGCATCGCGGCGGACGCGGCGGCACATGGCCTCCCGGTCGATCCGCTCCTGCAGAAGGCGGTCGAGGGTGCGGCGAAGGGAGTACCGGGCGATCGCGTGATCGCGGCGGTGCGCGCCTTGGCCGGACGCCTCGCTGAGGCGATGGCGGCCGTGCGCGACGCGGGTATCGCCGCACCGAGCGGCGACGTCGTGGAAGGAGGGGCCGACGCTCTCAACGCGGGGATCAATGGGCGTCAGGTGAGTGACCTGGTGCGGGTGAGCCAGCCGCCACAGGACCCCGCACTCACGCTCCGGGTGGCCGCCACGTTGGCGGCTCTCGGCGTGCCCGCGACAGAGGCGCTCCAGTTGGTGGAGGGGATGATCACGGCCGGCCGGTCGCCGAGCGACCTGCTCAGCTTGCCCGGCCAGGTCCAGGCCGGCGTGGCACGTGGCTCGACTCCGGCGCAGGCGGCTGCGGGCCTGGCGCGCGCTGCCGGCGGCACGCCGCCGGGTCGCACCCCCGGCTGGGTGCCACCGGGGCAGACGAACCCCAACAAGCCACCCCCGAACCCCCACAAGCCACCCCCGAACCCGCACAAGCCCTGAGGCCGCGCCGATCGGCGCGTTACGTCCGGCCCCGGGCGTAGGTAGATTTCACGCCCTATGCCCATCGCCCACAATCTCGGATTCCCGCACCTCGGCGCCGCGCGCGAGCTGAAGCGCGCCACCGAAGGCTACTGGGGCGGCAAGGTCTCCTTGCCGGACCTCCTCAAGACCGGCGCGGAGCTGCGCGCCCGCCACTGGCGGTTGCAGCAGGATGCCGGCATCGATCTCATCCCGTCGAACGACTTCTCGTACTACGACCGCATGCTCGACACGTGCGCGCTGGTCGGTGCCGTGCCGAAACGGTACGGCTGGGCCGGCGGCCCGGTGGACATCGACACGTATTTCGCGATGGCGCGCGGCGTGCAGTCGGGCGGGCGGGACGTCACGGCGATGGAAATGACGAAGTGGTTCGACACGAACTACCACTACCTCGTGCCCGAATTCGAGCCGGGACAGACGTTCCGGCTCTCGTCTTCGAAACCCGTGGACGACTTCCAGGAGGCGAAGGCGCTGGGCATCCACACCAAGCCCGTGCTGATCGGACCGGTGACGTTCCTGCTCCTGGGCAAGGCGCGCACGGCGCGCTTCGACCGGCTCACGCTGCTCGACGCGCTACTGCCTGTGTACGCGGAGGTGTTGTCGCGGCTTGCCGCCGCCGGCGCGACTTGGGTCCAGCTCGACGAGCCGTGCCTCGCGCTCGACCGCACG
>WNGK01004219.1_pt1 | contig 28340 bp, 28 predicted proteins | sample 5400601 | NCBI WGS metagenome assembly WNGK01 (sample SAMN13153376, study PRJNA577476) | soil metagenome | isolation source: 60 cm soil or saprolite under Garry oak tree replicate 1 | place: USA:California | collected 2016-06-15
GACATAGTTTGGGGGACTATATACGTTTCACACCCATAGAGTACAGCATAGATGTCGTAGGCATTCTCTTTTCCGATATTTTTAATATCGATACGCTGTTCCGTGGCATTCACGTCTATCCAGTTTGGGGAATTTGCCTGGAAAGTGGGGGATGTGAGGATTTTGAAATCAGGACTTGCGGTGGTAGGTAGACCTTTTTTATCCTGACTTTTTTTCCATTGTTCCTCCCATTGCTCGACAACACGCCGACCAGCCAATGTAGGGCGGATTGTCCAAGGGCCAAACACTTTAATTGCATCTAATAACCCATCCTGCTCCAACGTTGTTACTGCGGCAAGCACAACACCTCGCGCATCTGAGGAGTGAAATTGCGGATCAAAGGGAAAATCAGGAGAGAGACCAAGTTCATCGGCAAGGCGTACTGCTAGATCAGCTTCACTTACACCTGCACCGAGTGGTAATGGATTAAGACCCGTAAGAGCTACGAGATGACAAAGTATACGATCTTCAAAGTGGGGAAGGGACATGGAATTGGCTGTAGTATCTCTGGAAGGCTTTTTTGTGCTGAGCGGTTCTTTTCTCAAGGTGTCTGAATACCGCTCCTGCTTAACCTGGCTTGCCGCCGGAGCAGTAGTTTGCGGGGATTGTTGCGCCGCTACTGTTTCTCTTATAATTTCCGCAACTCTTGCCCATTGCTCTTCTTTCTGATGACGGTTCATTCTTGATAAGGGATTAGAAGGGCTGTTTACTGCCTGAAATTGCGATAACGTTGAACTTGCAAAGCTACAAGGACTCAGTATGATTGGGAGAATAACTGTACCTTTTGTTTTTGCTGCTGCCAATAATGGGGGTAATTCATTCTCTGCAATAAATTGTGAAGCCAAGAAATCGGCACTCACCAGTAATACTGCCACCTTAGCAGAGTCGATAGCTTGACTGATTTCCTCACGCCAAATAGAGCCAGGGATAATTTTTGTATCACTCCAAATATCAATCAATCCATCCCGCTCAAGGGTGACTAAATGAACCAGGAGTCTCTCTAAATGTTTACAATCTTGATGGCTATAGCTGATGAAAACTTTTAGGAGATTAGGTGAAGACATCTTCACATGTCCTATCCTTATTAGCAATTATTGGTAACTACTCAGGTGCCCAAGCGACCGGTAAAGGTTGACCATGGAAGACAGCGGTCAGAGCAGAGAGCATGGAGTGTCCTTGCTTGTGCATCGTCGACAGATAACTGCGGATGCGGCAAAAAGCGGTGACCCCAGTCGCACTGCGAAAGGTGCCCGAAATCTTTTGCTGCACTTTGGCCCAGCGCAGGTCCCGCTCGGCCTGGTTGTTGGTAAACGGAATGCGCAGGTCGTCGAGCAAGGCCAGCACTTGTTCGGCACGCAAAAGCAGGGCATCGAGCAAATTCTTGGCCTTGCTTTGCTTGCGCCGACCTTTGCGCTTTGCAGGAGAAGACGCCGGTGGTGGCGGTTGAGCCGCATAGCCGGCCGCCAGGATCTCGAAATAGCGAGCGACCCAGTCGTCGCGTTCGATGGGGGGAACCGCGCTCAGGTGGAGCAGACGCCACTGGTGGCAGGCGTCATGCAGATCGAGCAAGAAGTCCTGCATCTGGGAGGCCCACTCCTGCTGCTGCTCAGCGACGGCGGCACAATCGCGCCCAAGGTGGGCTCCACAGATGCTGTGAGCACAGTCATAGGTATCATAGCTCGTCAAGCGGTCGTGCATGCCTCGCCCGCCAAAGCGCGGCCAGATGCCGATCTCGTCCATGGCCTCCCGACCTCGCGAGGTATGCCACGCCAGATGGGTCAGGAAGGGAGTGCAGTTCACATGCAGCCAATGCAGCATGCCATACACGCGGATGCCCGTCTCATCTCCATGCTGGAGCGGGCTGGCCACGATCAGCTCAGCAATGCGCTCGACCGTCGGTGCGAGCCGCTCGGCGGCCAGTTCGCTCCACTGCAGCAAGGTGGCTTCGGAGATCTGGCAGCCACACAGCGCCGTGAGCGCCTCGCAGGTGCGAGCCGTGGGCAGCAATTGCCCCTGGTGCAGATACACAGCCAACGCCTGCAGGTGGGGGCCATATTGCACGGGCGCGCTCACCGCAGCAGGAAAGCTGCCAAAGCTGGTGCTGTGACAGCTGGGGCAACAGACCGCCTCAATCTGATGCTCGTGGGCCAGCAGGCGAATTTCCGGCACATCCAGGACTTGACGGCGTTCGGCGAGGCGCCCGGGCACAGTGCTGAGGTCCGCAGAGCACTGGCTGCACACCGTGGGACGGTGACGCACCACGGCATCTGGCGGCTCCACCATCGCGAGCGTGTGCCCAGGATGTCCCGCCTGACCTCCAGGGCGCTTGCCGCTGGGACGACGAGAGCTGCGGGGCAGACGTGCCAGCCCATCAGAAGAGGGCGGCTTACTGCTCGTGCGACTATCTTGGGCCAAGCGGTCTTCGAGGTCCTTGATCCGGGCATGCGCCTGGGCCAATTGCTCTTTCAACGGGAGCAGTTCCGCGACCAATGCTTTGAGGGTGCGATTTTCTTCGCGCAGGGCTTGCAGTTCTTCGTCTTTCGTCATGCTTGTACTTTAGTCGCTTTCCTCTCCTTTGGCAAGTCTCTAGGAGACCTGAGTAGTTACGTTCGACGTGTGAAGGAATAGATGGATTATATTGTGTTGGGGTAAGGGGATCAACTTTAGCATGCTGATACCAGATTGCTTCTATGTACATAGTCTCAACATTGAGTGGCTTATGCCCAGTTACTAATTCATAGGCAATACAGCCTAAACCATATTGATCACTTTTCGTGCTGACAATCCCTTCAAATTGCTCAGGAGCCATATAGGCAGGTGTTCCTCCCTGGCCCAACTCTTTAGTTCCTGCTGTCGTCAGGACTGCTGCAATACCAAAATCTGCTAGGAGGGCTTCTCCCCTGGCATTGAAGAGGATATTGGCGGGTTTGAGGTCACGATGTACGATGTTCTGTCTGTGGGCATGGTGGAGGGCTTGCCCGACCTGTGAGAGAATGGTGAGTGCTTCTTCGAGCAGAAACGGTTGGTTGGGGTGCTGATTGAGACGGTCACAGAGGGACCCTCGCGAGGCGTATTCCATCACAATATATGCTATCCCATTTTGAATGCTCGCATCAAGAATGGGCAGAATAAAGGGATGTTTGAGTTTTTTCAACATTTGGGCTTCGTGGACGAATTGCTCACGTTCTTGTTGGGAACTCATGTGAGCATGAAGTACTTTGATGGCAACGATAGGGTCGTCTTCAAAAATTAGGTGTTTCCCTTTGTAGACGCTGCCATAGGAACCGTTATTGAGTTCCGCGACAATACGGTAGCTCCCGAGTTCCTTGCCAATGAAGTTGCTTTTACCTATCATGCTCAGGCCTCACATATCCATTTTTTGTAGTATAAACCTGTTTTACATTGCTTCGCAACGAGGGGCGAAAAGGAGCAAAAGGCCTTGGAAAGCCCTTATATGAGAATTTACCATAGGGGATGTATCAACATAAGGCGGAACAATAGTACTATGTACACTAATAGAGCCTTGAACTAGGCCTGAAGGGGTTTTAAGGGATGATCCTGCGTTCAAATAAATGGTTTATTGGGTTTGGCTTGTTTCTTCGTAGCAAGCAAGCTCACTTAAATTGACGGAGAGCCAAAATGATTGACCGCTAACATGTGAGATTGTGCGTGTGTTCGGAGTCAGTCTGGCGACCATTGGGCGCTATCTCAAGCAACGCCGAGAAACGGGACATGTGCAGACGAAAGCGATCCCAGGACGCCCCTAATAAAACACTTGTTTAAAATAAGGCAGGATTTGCGCATGAAAAAGCCATCCTTGTAGCTTATACTACTTGGACGGCTTTTCTTGTTGCTAGCCCTTACTTTTGTTTTGGCGATGGCACAAGAGGCTCTCTCTCTTCTTCTAACCTCTCAATAAATGCCTTGATAGGTTTTGTTGCCTTTTTCAAATCTGTTAGCAGGTAAGCATCTCTTTTTCCTGCTATCTTCTCAAAGCCGAGATGTTCGACGAGTTTCTTACCTTCAGGTGTTGCAGCTACAGCGTACCACTTTTTTATGTCATATTGCCTGTCTAACGAGAGTGCCCACCTTATGGCGCTCCTAATGATGAAACGCCCTCTATCTCTATCTTTTTGGGCATCTCCCGTATGATGTATCGATATGCTTGGGATATAAACCGTCAGATTTTTATCTGTCCATTCTCTTATTGCCTCTGGTGGTATGTTCTGCTCTCTCACCTCTTCGTTTATGAGGGATTTAATGACATCTTCTTCTAGAGGCATCATTGTTACCCCTGCTATTCTTTTGCCCCCTTCTCTTGCAGACATGAAGATGTCGTAGTTTGCTTCACGCCATTCTAAGAGCCTGTCATATGTTACAATATCTTCTGGTTCGTATAACCTAAAGTGGTTCTGGTAGCTTGCCCAGAGCTCGCTGTTTGTTGCCAGGCCAAAGGTAAGTTTTGCGTTACCTTCTTTGCGCTTTAAAAGCTTTACGTGCGCGTCTATTGCTTCTTTAGGATACTTTCTCCCTCTTTTTCTTCCCTCTTCTAGTTCGCTTGGTATAGTTCCATCCTCCGCTCTTCTGTTTAGTGTTGCTTTGGATATGCCGAGAAGCTCCATGACTTCCTCCGGTTTGTAGTATTCTTTTTCCACTGTTTTCTTCTCTGCTCTCCCTCTCATTGATTTTTGATACTTGCTTTATGGAGCCATTGATATTGTAAGTCTTTAGCCTCATTTTGTCTAGCGGCATTGAGTCTTAACTTATCTTTGAGTCTTATTGATATATTGAGCGCTATTGACAAATTGATTTTTGATACTTTATAATTGATTTATGACATTTGACACAAATGTGTTTGAGTCTTACCAGGGAGATGCTTATCGACTAACGTTCACCTTGCGACAAAGCGGCAGGATGACCAGGCGGATGCCGGTTTGCTTTGGAACAATCCTGGCTAGTCAAACGATTAGCGTCGCTGTTAACTCAACAGTTCGTAAGATGCCAGTTGATGTGATCAGACACCAACTGGCGACAAGAGCTTCACCACCGTTAACGTAGTCTAGGCCCTCAAGTAAGGATACTACTTACACCAGGGCCAGTGTCAAGCAAGCGGAAAAAGGAGTATGCTATGCCAAATTCTGGCACCACTGTCCCGGTCGTCCTCATGGAAGATGACCCCATCCATACGAACACACACCCCTTTTGTCGTATGGGCCCGCATTGCCCCTGCCATGAGGATTCTGTCTTGATTCCTGAGGTTGCCCGCTTCGTCGAGGATGGTCTCCTCACTCTCGACGAAGCAACTAGCTTTGTGACAGGAAAATTGCTTAATTGGCAAAAGGAGGACCCATCATGACTACTATCGACCCGCAAGCATCCGCTGCTTCTCAGCATGATGCTCCCCCACCTTGCCATCCCTGTCCTTGTCGTGACGAGTCCGCTCCCCTGGTCATCCGTCCCGAATGGATCCCTCTCGACGAGATCGCGCAGGCCTGGGCGACCTTTAGCCTCTGTGCCAGCCACGCCCATGCCCTCCAGGCAGTGGGAACCGCCTTTCTTGCTCTCTCCTGGGAGACGAGCGCCCACACTCACTACACCCAGGCCTCTCATGGCCTGTGGAAGTCGGCTCCTTGCGTGGTGGCTCAGGGCATCGCCCAGGCCATCCTCGACCTGAAGGAGGCCTCTCAGCAGTGGGCCAGCGCCTTCCTCTGGCTGGAACGCTTTGCCAATGAAGTCTGCCATGATGAAGAGAGGCTTCCCATCATCCGCACCCTCTTTGAGGGCATCCACGAGCAGCAGCAGCGCGTGTGGCTCCTCCTGGTGCACCTGCAAGAGGAACAGCGCAGAAGGCAGGACCAGCCGCTCGTGGTGCATCTCGGACACCTCTCCTCTCCCCTGGCTGCGGCGGCGGAGGAGGAGAGGAGGGCTTGCCCATGAACCAACCGATGACCAACGCCCGCGCCAAAGCGCTCGCCAACTGCGCCCAGGACTACCACCGGTGGCACCCGACCTTCAGCTTGGGCGAGAAGCTGTGTCTCGTCTGTGGGCTGCGCGCGTATTGTCCCTTCTGCCTGAGCAGGCCACCTACCACAGATGCCAGACTGATGGCCTGTGCTCTGCATCGGCAGGAAAGGAGGAACGAGGCATGACGACCACGAGACACGGCCTGTCGGTGCAGCAAGCGCGCCTGCGGCGACTCGTACGCGCGACCGGGACCGCGACGCCGGATCAGCAGCCGTTCCCGCTCCCGGCATCGCCGCACTCGGTTGGGCACTGCGCCGGACTGCACCCAGAAGATCAACCTTACCAGTCGGCTGAGTACCCTGGTGCTGCCCCGCTTTCTGGGCACACCAGGAACGTCTCACTCCCCACCCGGCAGCGCCTCGGCCACCTGGCCACCATCGGCTACTGCCAAGCAGGAGCCGAGGCGGTCATCCGTTCCCTGCTCCACCACGAGCGCTGGCTGCTCGTCGATATCCGCCTGACCCCCTGGTCCTACTTTCCCCAGTGGTTGGGCCGGACGCTGGCGGTGCAGTTCGCCGGGCGCTACCTGCACCTGCCGGCCCTGGGCCAGGTGTACGAGGGGGAGTCAGCCACGCAGCCCGCGGACCTGGCCGACGCCCAGAGCGGGGTGCGCCACCTCGTGAGCCTCCTGGAGGTGGGCTACTCGTGCTTACTGCTGTGTGGCTGCCCCCGCTGGCAACAGTGTCACCGCGCCCTCGTCAGCGCTCTCGTGCAGGCAGCGCGCCCAGGACTCGTGGTCGAACACTTGAGGTGTGCCCTGATGCCCGCGCAGTCGGTCGAGGTCTTCTACCGCAGCCGGGGGGAACTGGGGCTCTCCCTGGAGGTGACCCTCATCCCTACGGCGTGCGCCGGAGGGGAAGAGACGCAGGACGAGCTCGTCCTGGTCACCCCGCTCACCCTCGCGGTGACGGTGCCCGGACGAGGAGGGACGATCACCCGCTCTTTTGAGGTGGTCAGCTGGCCTGTGGCTCACCCACCTGTCGGGCAGCGCAAGGAGCAGCACGGGGCGACCTTTTTCCCCGCGGAACGGGGAAGAGTCGCTCAGCACAAGGAGGTGTTCGTATGACCAGGAACTACCCCCTCCCACCGAGACGGCCATCCCTGCCCCCGGTTCCTGCCGACGTGGAGGACGACGACCTGGGTGAGGACGAGCAGGTGTGGCCCCAGCGCCTGCCCAGCAGCGCCCGCCGCTACCAGGCGCTGACCACCCAGGACGGCCACACTAGCGGAGGACATGCTGGGGCCAGACCAGTCTCCCCCACGGTAGGGGGACGAGCCACGCTCTCCCCGCGTCACGCCATCCCGGCGCGCCGTCGTGCTCTCAGCGTAGAGCAGACGAGACAGCCATCCCTCTTGCCCGCGCCTTCGGGAAGGACGCATCGCCCCCATTGGCTGCTCTTTTTCGGGTTGGCCCTCTGCACCATGCTTCTGGGCTGGATCGTCTTGAGCCTGCTCTCCACGTGGTGGCAGGTGACCCAGGATGACTGGCACTACGGCCGTCCGCGGACCTACCAGGTCGACCGGGTGGTCGGACATGCCGACTCCGCCAGCCACCCCAGCCATTTCATTGCTATCAACCTCAACAGTCATATCGAGGTGATCGAGTTCCCAGGAGGGGATGCCTCTAAGGCCAAAATCTACCTCGGCCCGACCTTGATCGGCCAGGGAGAGGACCTGGCCGTAGTGACCCTCACCTTCCTGGATGTGAGCGGCCACGGCAAGCTCGACATGATCATCAATGTCGCCGATAGTCACTTTGTCTTCATCAACGAGAATGGAGCGTTCCGCCCGGCAAGGCCTGGGGAAGCCAAGCAACTGCTCATCAGGAGGACAGTATGAGCGTAGCTGAAAAACGAACCGAGAATCAAAGGAGGAGAGCATGTCCCACTATCACCCACATCGCAGCAGGCGCACCCGCATGAAGACGGCCAGAGAGACGCAAGGCGTCCCACCGCAGGAGCAGCCCATGGAAGCCCACCAACTGGGCGACGCTCCAGGGGAAGTGCCTCCGCTGATTGGCCTGGAAAGCGTGGTCCAGTTCCTCCTGCTGATGGACCAAGCCATCCAGGCGCAAGCAGGCGCTCCCCCTGAGCTAGAGGAAAGCAGCGTCGTCGAGAGTGTGCCACAGGAAGCAGCAGCAGCAGCAGGAAGAGGATCTTTAGCACGTGTTTCACAGAGGAGGGCGCGTCCCTTTGTGCTGCTTGTCCTCTGCCTGCTGGCTGCTGGGGCCGTGGTCGTGTGCTTCCTGGTGCCCTGCTTCACCGCCTCGGCCACCGTGACCATCCTCCCGGTTGAGAGACCGATCAGCGACACGACCGCGCTCACGGTGGTCCGAGGCAGCGCCAACCCCAACCGACACCAGGTGCCCGGGAGGCGGCTCTCTGCGCTCACTCTCTCCGAGGCACAAACCGTGCCCACCACCGGCACCGGTCACCAGCCCGCCCAGGCAGCCCATGGGATGCTCACCTTCTACAACGCGTCCTTAGCCATGCAAACCATCAGCGCGGGCACCCTCCTCGTCGGGGCTGATGGCGTCGCGGTGGTGACCGAGCAGGACGCAGAGCTGCCCGCCGGATCGCTCGCGACCAATGGACAGATAAGCGTCCCTGCCCATGCCATGATCGCCGGATCCGCAGGCAACATCCCGGCCGCAGACATCTACGGAGCCTGTTGCCGACTGGACGTGTTTGTACAGAACCGCAGCGCCTTCCAGGGAGGGCAAGAGGCACGCTCGTTTCCCATGGTCACGCCCCAGGACCTGAACGGGACGGTGGCCGCACTCAAAGCCAGTCTCCAGGAGAGCATCCAGGCAGCCTTGGCGGTTCAGGTCCATGCCGATGAGTCGCTGCTTCCACCCCTGTGCACGGCCACCGTCAGGGCCACTCCTGCCGTGGGAGAGGAGGCCTCGCAGCTGCGCGTCACCGTCGCTGAGACCTGCACAGGTCTGGTCTACAACACCCAGGCGCTCCAAGACCTGGTGACTCGGGTCGTCACAGAGCAAGCGCTCAGGCAATGGGGAGGAGGCTACGTGCTGGCAGGCAGGGTGCAGGCACGTGTCGTGAAGAGCACGAGCGAGGGAGACAAGCAGGGAAGTCTCACCCTGCAGGTTACGGGGAGAGGAGCCTGGGTCTACCAGTTCACGCAGGCACAACTGCACCACTTGGCAACGCTCATTGCCGGGAAAAGCACGAGGGAGGCGAGAACGATCTTGCTTGGGGTAGCAGGCGTGCAGTCGGTGACCGTCCAACTGCACGGCACCGGAGTGGAAACGAGCACCACCCTCCCAGGCGATCCAGCCCAGATCAAGATGGGTGAGCTGATCGGATTCGGGCTGTAGGAAGAGCAGCAGCGCCAAAGAGAGGAAGGAGACCGCACCCGTGCAACTGGTCGAACAACACGTCATCAACCGCAGCGACCCGCGCTATGCCCTCATTGAGGCAGCAGCTTTCAAGTCCAAGAACCTCTACAATGCTGCTTTGTACGAGATCCGGCAAGCGTTTATCCAAAAAGGCACGTACCTCAACTATAACGAGATGGACCGCCGTATGCAGTCCCATGAGGCCTACAAAGCCCTGCCGACGAAGGTCAGTCAGCAAGTGTTGATCCTGCTACATAAGAACTGGACCTCGTTCTTCGAGGCGAGAGAAGCCTACAAAGAAAATCCCTCCAAGTTCACGGGATGCCCGCGCTTGCCCAAGTACAAGCACAAAACGGAAGGCCGCAATATCCTGGTATATACCGTCCAGGCTATCAGTAAAAGAGGCTTGAAGCACGGCCTCGTTCAACCTTCCATGCTTCCGATCAGCGTCAAAACCCAACAAAAGGACATTGATCAAGTACGCATCGTCCCCCGCAACGACCACTATGTGGTTGAGGTCATCTACACCAAAGAACCAGTTCAGGCCAATGTTGATCCCTCCTTCTGCGTCGGTATTGACCTGGGAGTCACGAATTTAGCGGCGATAGCTTCAAACCGAGAGGGTTTTGTGCCCCGGCTGGTTAACGGTCGTCCGGTCAAAGCGTGGAACCAGTGGTACAACAAGCGCATGAAAGAGTTGAAGAAGAAGCTGCCCAAAGAGAATCGAGAGCGCGTGACGAAACAAATGAAACGCATCACGAATAACCGCGACCGACAGATTAATCACTACCTGCACAGGGCCAGCAAGCGCATTGTGGACTTCCTGGTGAAAGAGGGGGTAGGGACGGTCATTATCGGCAAGAATCCCCTCTGGAAGCAAGAGTCCGGTATGGGAAGGAAAAACAATCAGAACTTTGTCTCTATCCCCCATGCCCGCTTCATTGACATGCTTACTTACAAAGCCGCGCTCGTTGGCATCCAGGTGGAAGTCAGAGAAGAGAGCTACACCAGTAAAGCCAGTTTCCTGGACCTGGACCCGATCCCTTCCTACAAAGTCAACGATGAGGAAGGGCATGTCTTTAGCGGGAAGCGGATTGGACGGAGAAACCGCCTGTACCGCACAAAAGACGGACGCGAGATTTGCGCCGATGTGAATGGCGCCTACAACATTCTACGTAAAAGTAGACCTGATGCGTTTGACGCAAAGGGAATAGCGGGCTACGTAGTTCACCCCGTACGGCTTGCCGTATAAACTCAACAAGAAATAGAGGCGTGTGGAATAAAACGCCATATTTTTTGGAACTATTATGGCTTGCAAGCTGTAAATTTGGGAATTCCCAAATTTACAACAATGCTCGGCAGGTTAAAGGATTCGCCAGTGGTGTCGATAATATGGTGACCCCAACCTGACCTGAGACCGAGATACGCGGAAAATAGGACAGGGGAAATCATATTGGAAGCTTTTACCTGTTATGCCCGTTTAGTCAACAAGTCATATTGGGGAGATCTACGCATCATACTTTTTGAGGAGTGGTATCACATATTTTTCAAAGAAGCTTGGGCTGTCCTTTTCTAGCCAGTACAGCGGTACCAACAAGAGTGGTGGTAATCCGCGTTCCAGAGACACCTCGACAGTAGCTATGGCCATTTGGTCCCCCTTTTGATAGTAGTAGGCACAAAGCATTCCTTTCCAGAAGTACGCATCCCATTCCTCCGGTAGTGATGTTATAGCTTTTTCTACTTCCTCCAAGCCCTCTTTTAGTTTTCCACGCAGCCCTAACGCTACTGCACGACACACATATGCATGGTACTGCTGTGCGTCAATTGTTGCAATCTTTTCTAGACGGTCTGCTATCTCTACGCCTATTCGTTGTCTACCCCATCCTGCCCACTCAGTCCTCCACTGAGTTTTTATGTTCCTGGGATCTCGTCCGCAGGCAAGAGATAAGTCGGCTTGCGCTCTCACGGCGTTCTTCAAGTGTAAATACGTCATGCCTCGACCAGCGTAAGAGTAGGCATTGGAGGGATCCAGTTCGATCGCATGCGTATAGTCCTCAAGTGCTTGCTGGTACTCCCGGAGATCATAGTAGACGGCACCACGACCACGGTAAGGGTAGACAGCGTTGGGATCCAGTTCGATCGCATGCGTATAGTCCTCAAGTGCTCGCGCATACTCCCGGAGATCGCGATAGACGGCACCACGACCGGTATAAGGGGAAACGCTGGAGGGATCCAGTTCGATCGCATGCGCATAGTCCTCAAGTGCTTGCTGGTACTCCTGAAGTTGACGATAGACGGCACCTCTACTTGTGTATGCAGCGGCATCATCAGGAGTTAATTCAAGAGCTCTATTCAACAATGGGAGACATTCGTCAACTTTCTTTTCCTTCCGGAGCTTGTGGGCCACATTCCAATATGTCCTGGCTGCGGCTTTTCTCAATGCAGTCTCCAAGCCAAGCCGAGTAAGCGCTTTTTCGTACCACTCCCATGCCTTTTGCTCCTCAAGTTCTCCTAACCTCCACCATAATAGCGCCTCTACCTCATCTCGGTGGTCTGTTAGTGGTAGTGGGAAGCCTATATTTTGTTGGTGTATTACGCGTGCCAGTTTCTCTAACTGATGGGATTTCTCGCGTAGAAAGGAGGGATTAACACTCTTCAATTTTGCAGTTACTAATTTGCGCAAGTCACCATAATCAACACTCCTTAAGTTTTCAATTGCTAGTTTCCACCAGTCATCACCATGATCAACACTCCTTAAGTTTTCAGTTGCTAATTTCCACCAGTCGACATATGGCGACTGTATCTTCGTATGAAAGAACTCTCCTATGCCGATCATCTCGTTACTCGCAAAACGTCGATAACGGTTTGCCACTATCATGAAAGGAAGAGCATAACGCACCCCTTCGGCTGGATCGAGCCAGAACGCCTGCTCCGCCAGGTCTATATACGTTTCCACCCACCTCTCATCTTCAAATCTTGCTCTTAAAGTAGGATAATTTCTCTGCTCTTCCAGCCTTTTCAGGGTAGCCTCATGAGCCACTTTCAATCGCTCGTTTATTGCCTGTATCTCCGGCTGTTGGTAGCGTTCTAACAACCAAAGTCGCAAAAAGGTACGCACTTCCTGGTGAAGCGACGGTTCGTCCTTCTCAGTGAAGATGAAGCTGTAGCGACGATGCAAGCGACTCAATTCACTTGCATAGCTCATCCTGGCTTGCTCAGGAGTGAGACTCAGTGCAGCGGCAATGGCCGCTGGATGATCTGCTCGCCCCAGCATAGCCAGCCCGTAAAGCCGCATGCGTTCGTCCTGGTCGTCGCGAGCGTGCAGCAGGTAGCGCTGCACCATTTCATCGACGATTTCGCGTTTGCCATCTGCCTTTTCGGTGATAAGTGCCAGGTCAACCCGCTCCCGGTACAGACTCGCTGCAATCCTGACCGCCAGCGGCACTCCCTGGGTCACATTCCAGATGCGCTCAGCGTCTTCTTCTGTCACCGCTGGCGGCGCAAGCTGCGTTGGCAGCATTTCATGCAGAAGAGTAAAGTACTCTACGATATCGCTAGTGGTAAACGCGCCCACGCCACCGACATTGAAGTCTATCGCCAGTCCGAGGCGAGCTGGGACAATCTCCTTGTAGCCATAGACCTTGCCCAGGCTGCGCTTGCGTTGTTCCAATCCAGCCCACAGATTGTCCCGTCCCGCCAGTACCCAGCCCACGCGCACGCCTGCCGCACCCATCACAAGTCGGAGCAATGTATCCCCCTCATCTATTTCCTCATAGGTGTCGAAGAAGATGAGCAGCGGAAAATTCTTTGCAAAGCGGGCCAGATCACGCCCCAAGGCAAGGCCGAGCCGCAATGCCGGTTCCAGGTAATCGTCGAGTTTATGGCCGAGCTTGTCATGCAATTGCGTGTATACATGGACGAGCTGCTCTGCTCCGATCTGCGCGCCCTGTCCAATCACCTCCTCCACTTTCTCGGTGACCTTCGCGCTATCAAGGACCTGACCCACACGTGGCGCGATCCAGCGTAGGAGTGTTACCGCTCCTGGACCCGCCAGCACCCGAAGAGAGGCGTAGCGTTCCTCTCCCTTCTGCACGCTGTCCAGCACCGCATTGGCCTGTTTTTTTGCCTCCTCTACCGCTTTGACGGCTGCCTGGTACTCTTTGAAGTCATCGGCGTGTTTATTGAGCGCAACGGCCAGCTTGCTGCACAGTAGCCGGAAGTATTCGGCAGCGTCGATTTCCTGGCCCAATACAGGATTGAAGACACTACGCCTGCCTTCGATGGCAAACTCCCAGTCCACGATTTCGCCGACGATGAACTTCTGGTTATCTGCCAGGACAATGTCGCGGTAGTGTTTGAGCAAGGTGCTTTTGCCGAAGCCGCCACGTCCATAGAGCAGCACAATGAGGCCTTGTATCTTGTTGTTGGGCGATGGTGAAGTCGTTACCGAGGGCTCAATTGGGGAAGCATTGGCCATGAGTTGCTTCCATCGGTCGAGGTACAGCTTAAAGAGGTCAAGTTGCTGTTCCCGACCAATGAAGATAGTGATCAGGTCGAAGGGCTCACCCTCATTAGAGAATGCTGTGAGGGACGTATGACTTGTCATCTACAAACTACCTTGTCGCAAACATCGTCTTGATAGAGTATATTCATGATATCTTATTTCGAGGAAAGACACCATCCCTCATTTTTTACCTCCGCATTACGGGCAAAAACTTCCAATATGATTTCCCATGTCCCTATTTTCCGCGTATCTCGGTCTCAAGTCAACCTGGGATAATCCAGAAATGCAAAAGAAAAGGCGCGGGCCTCGCCGTCATGGTGAGCACCCGCGCCGCTTTTTGGAAGAGAGCTAAGAAGTTACCCTGCCTTCTTATTTCGGGTCTTCTTATCCATTGGCCCCGATGAACAACGATTTCCCGACGTTTTGGGCCTTCCTATTCTTCCACCTTTCACATCCCTCTTCCCCTGAAGAACATCCTTTAACATAGCAAGAGCACGCATGGCAGAAACCCTCACCGTACTGGATGGACATTTCAGCTCTTCGGCTATTTCCTCATATTCGAATCCCCCAAAGAAATGAAGCTTGATGATCTTTGAGAATTGCCCTGGAAGACAGTTGACGTAATAGCGCAGCTCTTCATTTGAGATGTTGCGGAGAGCTATCATCTCAGGCTGTTCGAAGTGATAGCTTTCTCTCTCTCTATCCTGTCTCAGCTTATCAAGAAACTCCCCTGCTTTCCTTCGACGAAGGACCTCATTACGCCCGGTGTTACGAATAATGGTATGTAACTATGCTGTGGGTTTTTTTACGATTACCTCGTCTGCTTTCGGATCTACTGCTTGTTCGTCGTCCAATTGAATCCGCTTGACCACTTTCCGCGGTACAAGGTAAGGCCCTCCACTTTTAAGATTCAGGTAAGCATTGACGAAAGCTTGCTGATTAATGTCCTCAGCTGCATCCCGATCACCCCTGTATAGCGCAATGCGATTCTGAAACAGCTCTCTTTCTCCTCTGAGATAATTGGAATGAGATCATCTGGAGAGTTAATGGATGAGTAAACCATCGCAATCTTTTCGTTGGCGGCACGTTCCTCCATAGCCCGAGCTTTTTTCAACGTTGAAACAGTTCCATTGTTCTGGCCCTCCTAATTCATATTTTTCTAAAGGACCAGATTTTTTTGGAAATCTTTCCAAAAAAACTGGTCGGCTCACACATCAATGCAGCCAGCTCCCCCTATGGATGAGCCCGCGGGGGGAAGCGAACATTAATGTGTGCGCCGACTTTCTCTGTTCTGCTTTATAGACAAGCCAGAAGCCAAAAACGTTTCAGTTTGATAGACGAATTTTCACAGACCTTTTTGCACCCAAATTTACACAAGCTGATGCTATTATCCCCGTACCCCTACATAGTGAGCGACAAAAGCAGAGGGGCTATAACCATGCCTATCTCCTGGCAGAGGTTTGTGCTGCGCAAGTCAATGTATCGCTCTATGAAGATATGGTGGTACGCTACCTAACATAGTAACACAAAACAGGGTAGTTATTGCTACCCTGTTGTTTATTACGCTTGACAACCAGGTAGTAAAACGACTAGTAACCCAAGAACGAAGCGTTTATGCAGACTAAACATACAGCGCTGGCGAGCGCCATGCACCCACAGGATACTATACAGGCAGCAGTACAGCACTTGCGTGGTCGAGTTTTCCCTACCATTTCCAAACCCTCTAGCATAAAGCACTGACGTGACAGCGTTTCCCTTTAGCTTGTCGGAGTGTGACCAGTAATGCGCTTCGCGGGTACACCTGCTTCGTGTTTTTCCACCTCAATAATCGTCGCCAGGTTGTACCGAGTATGCGTGGTTTCGCTGCCATCCTGTAACTCGACTGTCCAAGTATGCTTATAAAGCACGACGTGTATCCTGTCGCCTTTGGTCAGTTTTCTTCCTTTTACTTGCTGTTTGGCCTTATTGGTTGCGTACACTTCCCATTGCTCTTTCTCGCCTTCTTTGTCAGGAAGAGGAACATCGAGGAAGAACTGTAGCGGGCTCTGTTTGCCTCTGTTCACCGGCTTGGGTGCAGCTTCAACCATACCCCATGTTTCAACCCGTTCCCCTTCTTTGGTACCAGAGGTATCAAGCATAGTTTGCGTGTATTCTGTCCCTCTTCTATCTCTGCGTTTCTGTCCTTCTGCTGCCTCTTCTAAGCCGAGCAGTTCAGGATCAGGAGCCGTATACACGTTGACATAATTGCCATTGGCATTAACCACGAGTTCCCCATCCACATACAACACATGCAGGCCGTTTGTGTCTGTTGGCTCGACTTTGTACACATCACCAACCGCAAGACGGTTGCGACGGCCCCGCACCCACAAAAGCGGCGTTGTGTCAGGCGGCAAAGGGTAAATATCAACAAGGGTTGTCCCAAAGCTGTAGCGTTCTCCGTTGCCGAATTGTTGATGAGCAGGAAGTTCTTTGGCTGGAAATTTCGCGTGCAAAGATGAGGTATCTAGTTGTTTTCGCTCAAGTGGCATAGGAAGACGTTATAGCAAGAGGAACACGGTGTGTCAAGCAAAAAGCAACCTCTCACCATTTGTAGTATACTAGCCCCTCATGACCCAGGCAGAGCGAAGACCAGAACAGAGAAATTACCCACGATACGCTCAAGACCTCAGAGAGCGGTTTTCCAATGGTATGCTTTCAGAACTGCTTCCCTATTCTCAGTTTGTTGTCTGGAAATATACTATGGAGCATAAGAAGCTGAAAAAGCGGCCATTTAACCCACGAACCAATGTACCAGCCAGGACAAATGATCCGTCTACGTGGACAGGTGTAAACCAAGCACTCAGAGCACTTGCCACCGGACGATATAACGGCATAGGATTTGTGTTCACTGAGAACGACCCATTTACCGGAACAGACTTAGATGCATGTATGTCAAAGGATGGAAGTATCGCACCTTGGGCACAAGAGATCATCACTTCCCTATCAAGCTACACTGAATATTCCCCATCAAAATTAGGCGTGCATATTCTCACCCAGGCAACACTACCAGGAGCAGGAAGAAAAAGAGGCCATGTTGAGATGTATGCAGAGGGACGGTTTTTTACCATTACGACCGATCACATAGCAGGAACACCGACAACCATAGCAGACCGTCAGCAGCAACAAACCAGCCTGTATACGTCTCTTGTTGGCGAACTATCACCCACAAGGAGTAGTGAAAACACTAGGGGTGCCGTGGGGGCAGGTGACACCCTCGCTCGATCTGCTCCAACTCGCTCAGATGAGGAAGTCTTAGAGAAAGCGCAAGCTGCTCGAAATCGTGAACGGTTTCAAGCCTTATGGAATGGTGATATTTCAGGCTACAAGTCCAAAAGTGAGGCAGATTTTACGCTGGTGTTGTATTTACTGTACTGGACGAATGATGATCTGGCACAGACCAAACGACTGTTTCAGCAATCAGGTTTATATGATCCAGAGAAAACCGACAGGCTCACCGGAGAACATACTTATCTGGATGTAACGATCTACAACGCCTTAAAGAAGCGCAAAGTGCAGACCCGCAATTTTTAGCGGGCGAAGTCCCATTCCTTACAAACTATCCGATCCGGTATTTCTGGCACACGCTGGATCAGCAACGGGAACACAAGTTACTCGACCAAGCAGCCAACATTATCCAAGAAGCAATTAATGAACACAACCTCTCGTATATTTTCATGCTCTTTAGGGATTATAAGAAGAAAAATTGTCAAAGGTAGGTCCATCTGGTAAGATAGGTGGGTCAATTTCAGAGATAAGAGGTGAACAACCAACGTGGGGAAGAAGCGAAGAGCGAAAAGGGAAAAAAAGCAGGGAATATGTGCATACTGTGGAAAGATACACCAATTGAGTGAAGATCATGTCATCCCTCAATGTCTCTTTACTGGTAAGTGCCCCGAAGATAACCCCAAAGTCTATGCTTGCGAACAGTGCAACAATATTATCAAATCTGCTAATGATAGCTATCTCAGAGATGTGCTTTTCATGGATATGCATAGTTCTCAACACCCAGTTGTCCAACAACTTTGGGAGAAATTTGAGCGTGCTATTTTCCGTAATCAATCTAAAGCAGTGAAAGAGGCCCTCCCCACTAGCCAACTCGTGCGATTGCACACCGGTTCTGGTATCTTTCGAGGATGGGCATATGAGATGAAGCTTCCCAGTGGAAGCTCAACACAAATGCTCAGTATGGTAACACGTGGATTATATCTTTCTTATGTAGGACGAAGGCTCCCTCAGAATACACAGTTCGAAGTGATGCGTATTCAAGGTGATCTTAGGCCATTTGAGACCACAGTCCAGATTCTTCTTCAACAGGGAGCACCATTTGTCAGCGTTGGGGACGGTCAGGTGTTTAAGTGCATTTATGCATGCGCATCAGTTCATCCTGAAGTGAGCCTTTGGTTCCTCTGCTTCTACGAAAGTGTGGTGTTTTCCGTAGTAACAAATCGTCAGATCTACAAGTTTACTCTGCCGAACTGAGAAGACTTATCACGCTTGAACCTTAATGAGGTGGGCGTGCAGCTGTAATTGTGGAAAACCGCTTGCTCTTTCTGCATTTCTTTGTTAGGATGCAAGCAACCTATGACGAACTACAGTCTCAAACCAATGATACCTCCCTCTCTTGCGAGCCAGGAAGCCAAAGCAGCCAGGCAGAAACAACTTGAAGAAGTCAGGAAACGCAGAGCGCGTATAGCAAAGGCTCGACAGAAGAAAGAGCAGACCTCTTATCACACAAACGAGGACTATCAGGAGTATCAAGAGCAGTTGCGAGAAGAAGCGAGACTGTAGTCATTGTTGGTCACGGCACTCCTTGTCACTTGACAAAGCAAGCACTCTCTGTTTTAATACGCTCATGAATAAAACATCGTTTCTGAAACGAGTCACGCAAAAGCACCAGAAGCCACAGATCACCCAACGGATCTATCATCAAGTCCTCAAAGAACTCTTGACCAGTATTCAGAGCGAGCTTGCAGCAGGCAGAACCGTTCAGTTTCTTGGGTTTGGCACATTTTATACGCGCATTCACAAAGGGGGCAAAGGACGCAACTTCAAAACAAACAAACCAGTTGAGTACAAAGCCGTCCGCATCCCTGCGTTTCGCCCTGGATCACTCCTGAAAAAAGCCGTCAGAAAGAAAAAATAACTCCACCTTCATTTCCTCCTTGCAAGTAAGCAGCAATTTGCTATAATTCTCTGCATATGTTGACCAAAGATGATTTAAAAGCAATTTTCGATACAATAAGCCCATATGTTGACGCAAGAGCACGAACAACAGAAACGCTTATGAAGGGAGAAATCACCGGTGCAAAAGAGGAATTGCGAGCGGAAATCAAAGCATCAGAGGAGCGACAAGCCAAACGGTTAGCCAAAGCAAAAGAAGAATTGGAAGCGGAAATTTTAGCGTCACGGGCAGCGGCAAAAGTAGAGAGTGTTACCTTACAGGCAAAAGTCGTGAAGCGGATAAACCAACTCGACGAGCGGGTTGAAGCATTAGAGCAAGAAGCAGATATTCCCCACCCGCATAAACACTAATCCTCTCCTGCGATTTTTTTTGCTGAGATTATCCCCGCAAAGTTGTAGCTTCGCTCTGCTCCCTCGTGTTCTCACGCATGCCTACACTTACCAAAACTACAAAGAACTCGGCAGCCGTTCACTACCGAGTCCCTCGTCTCCATCTGAAGAAAGGTACAGAAGGTACTAACTGGTTTGTCCTGGCGCAGGGATAGCGCCAATTTGTTGCAGCAGACCGAGCATGTCGAAGTTCGTCCACGTCTCCACTGCCTTACCGCCAACAAGACGGTTGATGGTGATGCCAGTGATGCTGGTCGACTTGCCAGTGGGAGGAATACCGATGAAGTTGCCGCTGTGGGTGGCATGCGATGTCCAGCGAGTCACCACCTCGTCTCCTTCGGCCACCATCTCCTCAATCGTGAGACGTAAGTCAGGGAAAGCAGCGAAGTAGACCGAGGCGAATTGTTTGAACCCCTCTGGGCCAGGCGGCAACCCAGGAGGACTGCCAGGCGTGTGGTCAACGTGGGTAGCGGCCATGAGTTCATCCGCGACTGCCAAATTCTTCTGATCCCAGAACTCCTGAAAGAAACGACGCACGAGCGCCTTGTTGTCTTCGGTTGACATGGAATGTGCTCCTTTCTGTTTGTCAGAACTTCGGATAAGCTTCTCTTATCCATCTAAGCGATACGGTGAAACGGTTTCCCTAGATCAGTATACTCATTCGATAAAGTTCTCTTTTTTGAGAGAGACAGGGAGATGCCTGGAATGATGAAAACACGAAAAGGCGCAGAAAAAACCCAAAGCGACGCGACCAATCACCCCCTCTCTCTCAACGCTTTCGACAGAAAAAGTGGCAGTTGCAACCAAACGGTAATCTGCTATACTGAGCTCTACCATTATGAAACCGATTGATTTAAGCCACGTCTATACAAAATACAAAGGGTTGTGGGTCGCACTGGTGAATGAGACTGAGGTGATTAGTGCTGATAAAAGCGTCAGAAAAGTGATTGAGGCAGCCAAGAAAAAAGGGTATGAAAAACCGCTCCTTTTCAAAGTACCGAAAAATGACCTTCCCTTTGTTGGTTTTGCGTAATCTATGGTACAGCCCACACACACGTTTCCCTATCGTTTTATTGATGAAAGCAAGTTTCCCCGTCCCTATCTTCCGGTGACCCTGCGGAGTCAGAAGCGGATGATGCAACCGCTGCTGGCACTGGTAGACTCGGGAGCTGATTTCTGTCTGTTTGATGGTGAACTGTCGTATTTGCTGGATATTGATCTGACCAAACTCGAAAAGATCAGTCTCAGTGGAGTGGCAGGAGCAGCAGAAGGGTATATTGCTCACATTGAGATAGGTATAAAGGAGACCTTCTTTCCTGTGCCTGTGGTCTTCTCGTTTGATTTCTCACCAAAGGGGTTTGGTGGCATTATCGGGCAAGTAGGATTTTTTGACAGTCTTCTTGTTGTGTTTAACCGAGCAAATAAGACGGTGACACTGAAATAACCTCTTAGAACCAGCCTCCACGCCGCCTAATTGCGATTGTGCGAAGCCCCTCTCTTTGGACTTGATGCAAGTACTCGTAGGACTTTTGGTCTAGTCTTCATGCAATATGAGGACATATGAAGAAAAGGCTTGATATAATCTAGCAAATGCAATCCTCCTAGCTAGCTCTTCACTTTGGAGAAAATAATGAGTGATCAGAAATATTTTGAAGGCGTGCTTGTGGAGTCATCTACGCCTGATACCTACGAATTGGATCCGCATGGGATAAACGTAGTGAAAGGTCAACAATGTGAAGTGTTTCTGGGGGGACAGTGGGTACATGGATATATAGAGCATCGTTGGGAAAGAGGCGGCTACGATTGCTTCATTAGTGAGAATGGTGGACACTGTGGATTATGCGAGGCCATGCGTGTTCGTATGCCACTTCAGTGAGTTACATTTCTTACAAGAGTAAGGTTTTCACGCTCACACAGAATTAAAGCCAGACTCAGTTCAATTTCCTCTTAACAAGTAGGCAGCGATATGCTATACTCAACGCTGCGATGGCAACTAAGCAGCAAACCTATCAAGACCGGATTATCATTGACCCTCGCATACTGACTGGAAAGCCAGTGATCAAAGGGACACGTATTCCTGTGGAGTTAGTGTTAGAGTATCTGGCAGATGATCCGAATATCACTACCCTCTTTGAAGCCTTCCCCAGGCTGACGGTAGAAGATGTCAAGGCTTGCTTTGCTTTTGCTCAGGAGTTAGTCGAAGCAGCAAAACGCAAGCATCATCATGCCCATGTATGAAATTTCTGCTTGACGAAAATATTGACGCTCGACTTCTCCCTTTTCTTCTTGACCTCGGACACGATGTGACCTCGGTTGCGAAAGACTACTTGTATGGCTTGCTGGATGAAGATGTGTTAGCATTGGCACATCAAGAACAGCGTATTCTTCTCACCAATGACCGTGACTTTGGCGAGCTGATTTTCCTACAAGGACTTCCCCACTCAGGCATTCTCCTCTTTCGGCTTGCCCCCAATGATGCCAATATTCAGCTGAGGAAAGCGCGGTTGCAGTACGTGTTAACACACTATGCAGATCGACTCCATCATTTTCTCGTGGTCACTCACAAAAGCGTGAAGATACGCAAAACTCCACAGAAAAAGGCGGCATAGCATTTTCCAACGCCGCATTGTGTCTATTGTGCGTCTTAGAAGATGGAATAGCTCATTTTGACCAATTCTATTGCCAGCTCTCTCTTAATAAGATAGACTTGGGCACACAACATACTTCTTAGGATTGTTATTGAGAAATCATATCTCTATGAAAGGTAGTCGTGGCAAGTGCCAATAAAAATAGGAGTGACCAATTTAGAGCGTGGAAAAGAAATAGCAGGTATTCTTCATCTTCCAGAGTGGTTGGTAGAAGCTCTAATTGTTGAGTACCTACCATGTCGTCGTTTTCTTGAAGCAGACACATCCATCCTTCTTGATTTTGGACACATTACCGTCCAGGACGTTAAAGCGATTGCGAGTCCATATATCACCCTCAGCAATATCAGTTTAATTCACAATGTCAAGTCGCAGACCATGCGGGAGCGAATGGCGCATGGAATTGCTGGTCTCCCACTGTCAACATTAGCTGAACATCCCCATGTAACCATTCCTGAAGGGAAAGTGAGCCCATCATACATACCTTTCATTTATAATTCATTAGATGTCGTTGATTGGAAGCTTGATTTAAACAACTTCGCACTGGTGTACAACAAAGAAGCAGGTGAACTCTTTCAGTGGAACTTAATCACGTTGCCAATGGATACTACTGAATCTCTAGCAGACTTTGATCCATCCCTGGTGGGATATAATCCAGCAATTTTTACTCGTGAACAACACGAAGCATTACGAAGCATCCGCCAGGCAATTTTCAATACCTTCTCGCAACAACCTAATTCGTCTGATGGGATTTCCTTATCCCATATGAGAGACAGTCTTAAGAGAAGTTATGAGGATTTGGAAACTCTCAGGGCGAGTATGCGTTCAGCCGTTCTCACCTATCATGAACAGCATAAGGGCAGACGTGAAGCGAAACAAGGATATACAGAAGAAGCTCCGCCTCTCCTTACCGTTTTCGATCAGATCGCCCTCGTTAAAGGTGACAAAAGTTCATCTAAAGGGCTTACCTTCAAAGTGCGTACCTTCATTGAGCCGCTCTTCTTTCGCTCCGCCTATCGTGCTTTTTTACGAGCGGCGAATGCACGAGCAAAAGTCAACGCTGGAGAAATTAACTCAACGTTTATAGCCGAAGAGATTGAAGCGGCCGCAGAGAGCATTACTTTTAGCATCATGTGTCTTGAAGCGTATATCAATGGCTTTGTTGAAGATTACCTCGATAAATGGACAGACCACGTTAAGCGAATGGAGTTAAAAGCAAAATGGCTAATGGTTCCTGCCATTCTTGGCAAACCTGATTGTTTCGATACTGGTTCGCAGCCGTTTCAGGACTTTACAACTCTCGTTCGCTGGCGCAACGATGACCTTACCCATTATAAGCATGAGTTTCATTCTCCTGAGTCACTTGGCAAATTAGGTAAAGTCAGCAAACTATATGCTATCTGTAATGCTGACAACAGCCAGATGGCAATAGCAACGGTACGTAAAATGATACAGAGACTGAATGAATTTATTGGCTTCGTTGTTCCTACATGGATACAAGAAACAAGCGGCTCTGTTAACTGGTTGACGCCTGGAGAGATTTAGATCACTGAACAGCAAACTATCCACCTCTATGTTGCTGTTACGTGTTGTCGAAGTACATGGGAGGTGGCCGCGATTAAGCACATTCAAGCAAGCACAGCGAGTCCGGAAGGCAGAAGCAGAGCAAGTAGAATTAGGTTTAAGTTGATTGAGATCATATCCTCATCCACTTATGTTTATAAGCAAGATTATTAATTGGCAGGAGTATTATTGTGAATCAGACGATTTTAGTAGCGCTGATTGGTACTACGAGTGCTATCGTAGCCGCTATTCTGACATTCCTTGCATCAGCCTTTACTGCTCGACAAAAAATTAAGGAAATTGAAATTACCTATCGGCAGCAATCGGATGAAAAATACCTGACAAATGCTCGGTTGCATATTGATACTATTTATTTGCCTATTAATATAGGGTTAACAAAGCTAGCTGATGAATACCGAGAGTTCAAGAGACGGTATCCGCTCGTTTATCAACTTAAACTCCCCTTCCATGGAAATGAATCAAGCGAGGAAGAAATAGAGCAAGAGTGGGAAGAAGAGAAAGAGCAAGCAACAGAATACTTTCGTGATGCTTGTCGTGAGTTTCTCGAACAAATTTCTGACCTGAACAATCAAGGGAAGGATGCATATCTCACAAAAAAGCTCGGTGAGCGCCTCCAATCTTTCACTGATTTCCTAGAAGCATCAATGGATGCTGATGTGCCTAAGATAGAGCCAAAGCCTATAAAATGGTTTCAAGTTCTTGATGATATTCAGCATGGTATTAAGCATCTCCATCATCAGAGCCAAATATCATCGACCAGGATATATCTAGTAGAACCAGTACCACGTAAAGGACTCAGAGTTCACGGCACTTTTAAGCAGATAATAGAAGTTAACCTTCTAAGTGACAAAACGATTGAAGGCAAAGTACTCGAAGCATCTTTTACTTCTTCCTTATTTGAAGATTGCTTTTTCAATGATATTCGCGCTCTTAAATCGCTTATTAAAGAGGTTACACTTGGCGCGATCTCATTCGATAGGACTCACTTATTTTCTGGGGGTTAGTCAAAAACTCTCTCATTGTGAGGCTGAGAACATCAGGGTATGGGTGTTCCGTTCTTTGGTACATTCAAGCAAGCGCAGCGAGTCCAGCAGCCGGAGGCACTACAGGGAGAACTAGGTTTGTCAACAGGGTAAATTGGATTAAACAGTCAGGCTAAACGTGAAGTATTTTCTTAGTGCCTGAAGCTCCTCTCTATCAATAAAAATTGTCTGTAGATACTCAAGCGAGTCCTTGTTAATTCGTCCACGTCGCGTTCGCATGACCTCATCAAGGATAAGCTGCATAATCTGTATATGCTCAAAACTCTCTTTCGGATTAAAATGTTTTGTCACCTCAACAACGGTTTCTCCACCCTCCCCTTTATCCTCTAGAGTAAGAAATGATACGGAGTCTTCTGAGTCTCCCATGACAAAGCCCTGTCCTTGAGGATTGCCAGCAGCATCATTTGGCCACATTGCGAGCTTACTATGTCCTGTAAGGACACGTAGCCCATGCTTATACCCATTATACTCAGAAGCAGCTTCAAGGTATCTTTTTCCAGCCCGTTTAATAAACCAGTCGAGAGCTTCTACTGACTCTTTCCAGTGACCATCTTTATCTTGTTCGTCGGGGGAAAATCCTGCATAGACACTATGAATAACAAAGTCCTCTACGGTATTGACCGCGCCATTGGTTACTGCTGAGATGTTTCCATCTACATAGTGCTGTATTGCTGTTTTTATTTCGGTTGTTCCATATGTTGTTAGGTAGAGCCAGTGGGGTAATTTCTGGAAGACAGCTAGCAACAAGGCAAAGAAGCCCTCGAATTGATGCATTTCTATGAAGTAGATCTCCGCTCGCAACCCTTCAAAGTATTTGTCATCAATATCCTGGCTAGGCAGATACTTGTTCGTACCTTCCTCGCTGGTTTCTTCAACCTGTTTCACCATCTTTGTAAACCGTTCCCGCTCGTTTACAAGAAACATAAGCGTTTGAGCTTTCCGATACAAAAACTTGTGGTCAAAGCTATCATAAAACCGCTTCATAACTATGCCAGGATTGCGCAGTATGTAATTCTTTTTTTTCGGTTGTTTCCCTTGTGCCACGTATCTACTCTACTTTCCTTATGATAGATCCATGAGCAGCAATACCATGTTGTCTAGCTGTAGCACATACCGTATCAGCTATGCTCTTTGCAGTCAATCGAATAGGTCACTTGTGCTAGTGCCAACGTTGCAATCCTCTTTTTACAACGTTCATGTCCACGCCGGACAATAAATCTTATCTCGACTTTTCGCCCTTTTCACTCTCGTTTTACGTCATTGTTATATACACATCGAAGCAGCAAAGACTGAGCTCTCCTCGCAAGGTTGGAGCTTCGCTCTACGGCCCTGCCTTTTCAGGCATTCTTATCAAAGAGCGTGCGAAATTAGACTGCTCACCAGGGCTGTTGCAAGGTCGGGAATAAAATGAGTTGCCTTGCATTCGCTTTGCAATAAGTCAAAATAAGCTCGACAAAAACACAACTCTGTATTTCTACTTATATCAGTAATAGTGCGGAAAAAAGTCGAAATAAGCTTGACAAATTCACTTTTATATGGTACAAGAATCTCTTGGGTCATGTTACTAATATACTCTTTGAGGTAAAGAGAGAGGAGTATTATTCTCAGATATTTCCCCCATGCCTGGGTATACATCCCTCTGCCTGTTCTGCACAACTTCTTCTTGCGCTATCTGCCTTGTAGAGTTCGCGTTTGTAGTGCTGCTTCTCAACTGTATTCTCGTAATGAGCGAGAACCTTCGTTGCTTGTAGTGCCTCCATGTGGGAAGAACCAATAGCGTGCGTATTTGCGCTTTTTGACTGCAGGTGTTTGCATTGAACTTTGCAAGGAGATTAACCATGCGTCCAGTTAAGTACGGTCTCGCTCTGTTGTTGGCGCTGTTCCTGATCTTGGGGATCTCTCTGACAGCCTTTGCCTCCAGCCCGCACTTCAAAAAGGGCGGGGAGCCGGTGTGCACGTTCTCCGGCACGACGAGCATTCCGGTCACCTGTACAGGCACCCTCGCCGGGCTCGGCAATGAGGACCTCAACCTTCATCTATCTGTAAGCGGCTTCGCGCTCTACCAGTGCCAGAATGGGGGCGGCAACACCGCGGCCGGCCAGAACAAGGTCCTGGAAGGTCCGGCTACTTCGGATACGGCGGTACCCGCGAGCGCGATCAAGAACGGCAACTTGACGTTCACCACAAATCCGGCCACCCTGACCGCCGCACCGACAGTCAGCGGGGCCACAGCCGGCTGTCCGAACCCGAACTGGACCGGGGTGAATCCGGTCCTCACACTAACGAGCATCACGCTCGATATCTTCCAGCCCGTGACGACCCAAATCTTCCACTGCACCGCGTCGAACTCGAACGGACTGACAAGCCCCGTTACGCTTACCTGCTAGGAGCTACCAGTAGAGGGAGGCGAGGAGCCAGAAGCAAAGGGGGGCACGGTCGCGTGCCCCTCTCGCACAGGCCAGGCCACATAGGCTGCGAGTGCGGGCACGCCTGCTCCGCGGGGAACTTTCCCTGTCCTTCTGGACAGACATTGACGTTCATCTTTGTCAGTTACACACAGGTCAAGCTAACAGGAGGCCTTGTGCTGACCGTCAGGCGATGATGGTCGTATCCGGTTCGTGTCATCGCTCCTGACGGCGGGGCCCAGCGTGGGGCCTCGCGGGGGGGGGAGACCGCCCACTACAACGGGGCGGTTCCCCTCTCCCCGATAGCTTGGCGTGTATAACACCTGTAGCAGGAATATGTCCCTGATACCACAAGGTCACTGAGGGCATCCCCGCAACTGGCAAGCCGATCCCCGTGACGATCATCTCCATCTTCCGCTTTGCTGGAGGGAAGGCCGTCGAAACCTGGCAAGAGGGTGATAATTTTGGCGCGTTCCAACAACTCGGTGTGATACCTGCGATGGGGTAAGGCAGTGAGTTCACCTCTGTAGCCCCGTTCACATGATAGGCGAGGAACTGGGTAGCGTCGTGCTGCCCAGTTCTTTGTGGTTTTGGTAGGTGCGGTCTGCTTGAGAACACTAGGGGGGCTGCGATTCGTTTGTCCAAAACCGTGAAAACGGGGGAAGGACAGCAACGGGACACTCGTCCCGAGGACAACTGATAGTTCGATGGTGGGCGCAATTCCCACTCCTCTAGGTGAAGAGAGGAACAGCATTCTCCCCTCGGTAGCGACTGGTCATCAATCCGAGAAGCGGGAGGAAATGGGGTAGTGCTCCAAACTCGATGGAGTAGACACCCCTAGCAAGTTGCTATGGCTAGCGCAAGCGAATCTGTACATGAACCGTCGTCAGTGTTAACAAGCCAAAGCGAGTTAACGCAAGTAGCCACAAGCCAAAGCGGGGCTTGGTCCAACATGGACACGGATAGGGGCCGACATATCCCCCCGTGATCGGTATTCACCCCCACCAAACCCGGCGGACAGCAGGAGCCTAAAGGCAACGGAAAACGGACTATCGGAACGAAGTAACCAACAGATGACTCTCATGGAAGGTCGATAACATGAGCAGGTACCAACCGCATGCATCTGTC
>WNGK01004141.1_pt1 | contig 28335 bp, 37 predicted proteins | sample 5400601 | NCBI WGS metagenome assembly WNGK01 (sample SAMN13153376, study PRJNA577476) | soil metagenome | isolation source: 60 cm soil or saprolite under Garry oak tree replicate 1 | place: USA:California | collected 2016-06-15
CGAATTTGCACGATCCCTGCTGGCACTGGCACCCGTACGCTGAGAGAGCTGGTCGATTAGCTCGGCCAAACCAGAAGAACTCGGCGGCAAATCGCTCGTCGCTCCTGTGGATGTTGCGAGTGCCGACCACGTCGAAGCTGCGGGGAGTCAGATCGAAGCGGAGCTCGGCGAGATCGATATCTGGATCAACAACGCCATGGCTTCTGTTTTTTCACCGGTCAAAGAAATGACGCCCGACGAATTTCGACGCGTGACTGAAGTGACTTATCTGGGTTGTGTGAACGGCACGCTGGCGGCGCTGAAGCGGATGTTGCCGCGCAATCGCGGCGTGATCGTGCAAGTGGGCAGTGCGCTGGCGTATCGAGGGATTCCGTTGCAAGCGGCGTATTGCGCGGCCAAGCATGCGATCCAGGGCTTCTGCGACTCGCTGCGATGCGAGTTAATCCACGACAAAAGCGCGGTGCGCGTGACAATGGTCCAATTGCCCGCGCTGAACACGCCACAATTCGGCTGGGTAAAAAGCCGTTTGCCTCGCAGAGCGCAACCCGTGCCACCAATTTTTCAGCCGGAGGTTGCCGCCGAAGCAATTTATTTCGCCGCGCACAATCCGCGTCGAGAATTTTATGTGGGCCTGCCGGCGATGAAAGCGATCGTTGCAAACAAAATCGCGCCCGGTTTACTCGATCACATCCTGGCTCGCACCGGTTATGACTCGCAGCAATACGACGGCCCGGAAGATCCAAATCGGGCGCACAACCTATGGCAGCCAGTGGCCGGCGATCACGGCGCCCACGGCGCGTTCGGTGCACACGCGCGAAACTGGAGTCCACAACTATGGACGAGTGAACACCGCAGCTGGCTCGCAGTTGGAGCGGCAGCAGTTCTTACCGCGGGCCTTGCTGCGATTTTCAAAAATAAATGAACGGCTAGCCAAGGCGCAGCGCTCCTGGGCTAGAATTATAGTGATTTCCGAGCGGGGGAATACATCCGCGCCTTAGAGAGCGGCAACGTAAATGAGTGAAAAGATCCAGCCGTTCAGGAAGTGCAAAAAGATTGCAATCAATTTCGCGCGATCGCGGTTGGGCGTGAACATTGTGTCGAGCAGATAAGGCACGTTCATTCGGGTGACTCCGAATCTCTGACTGCCGGCCAGGATGGATTCAAGCACCACAGTGCTGACAAATCGCATAACAGCCAACTGCTCCAGTTCACTGGCCGGAACTTAGCCATATTGGCGATGCGCTAGACGGACAAAAGTCACTTATTATGCGCGGTCCTCATAGGAAGCCTAAGCGTCGGCGTCACGCAAGCGGAGCGCGGCGTATAAAGGCTATCCGCCAGCTTTGATAAAGCTGATGTCACCGCTGCGTTCGACGCGCGCCATTTTTATTTTCGATAGATCCTCAGTTTGTGCGTCAAGGCGCATATCTTCCTCGAGATCATGTTCGGAAATGTGAGTTAGAACCATGTTTTTGTGTTGCAGCTTGCCATTCTGCACAAGCACCACTGCTTTTCCTTTAATTAAGATGCCAAAACCATGTGAATAATACGCTGCTACGCTGAGGATCCGATGAAGGAACACGAGAACGAATCCAGTGCCAAGGGTTGGGAAAAAAGGCGCTGACCCGTTAATGGCACGCGCCAACACAGAAGCGATGATGACGATTAGAACGGCATCGAAAGCCGTCTTTTCAGAGAGGGAACGTTTACTGCTAAGTCGTACCATCACCAAGGTCGCGGCGAAGACAATTACCCCGCGTAGTGAAATCTGCAGGAATGTTAGTTCTTTCGGTTCCACACCCAAACCAAGCAATGCTTCGAGAAATTGTGAGAGTGCATTCATATAAGATTCTATCGCCGAGAGAAACTCCGACGCGTGTATTGACTTCTGAGAACAAACGTAAATCCAGCCCACGGACGAAATTCGTTCTTATATTGAAAAGGTTGAGATGGAGGTAATCCATGGCACGAGGAAGCAAGAAGAAATACACATCGAAGCAGAAGCGGAAGGCATCGAAGATTGAGAGAGGCTACAAGAAGCGTGGCGTCAGCAGCAAAGAAGCGGAGCGCCGCGCATGGGCGACCGTGAATAAATCGGACAAGGGTGGCCGTAAAAAAGACGGAGGTCGCGGAAAAAAGCGAAGTAAAGCGAGTTCCCGCAAGGGCGGAAGAAAAGGCGGCCGAAAGTAAAGCGCGATCTCTTATAGGAGAAACATTGCGCCAGCAGCGACGAACATGATCGCTGCCGTAAGTCCGACAACAACACGCGACAACCAAGAGCTTGGCTGGCGCCGCATCAAGCTGCGATTGCACGAGGCTATCAGAATGCCGACTAAAAGAAATGGCGCGAGTACGCCATTGATAACTGACCAGTAGGCCGACGCCCACGAGACCGATCGTATACAGAGTTGCTGCAAACCAACCGGCGAGCGGCTTGAGCGCTTCCGCAACCTGACGCGAGTTTTCAATACTCGTGTCATTGTGCGCGTGCAGCGTGAGCGCCGCGGTCAAGATGATGAAATACATAACCAGATTGGAAAAGAATGTCCCGGCTCCCACGTCCATTTCCCGATCCAGAATTTCACGCTTGGTCGCACCTTCGCGCGAGGGCCGCCGCCGCCTTCCCTTCGCTTTCTCCTCTTCTACTTCCTGGGAAGCTTGCCAGAAAAACAAGTAAGGGGTGATGGTGGTGCCGAGAACCGCCACGAGACTTTGCCAGGCGTTGTGCCCGCGCGGCCATGATGGAATGAATGTATCATACAAAACACTTCCCCAATTTGGTTTGAGGATAAACGCCGTAATAACGTAAGCGAACAGAGCCAGTGTTAGCCATTTCAAAAACGAAGGCAATTTGATAATACCTGAAATAAATTGTCGCGAGCGCAATGCCCACTCCAAAAAAAATCGTGAGCGCATGTGAATTGATTCCAGTAAGCATCGTGCCTGCGTCGGACATGCCGGCGAGATCTGCGCCAATGGTGATGATGTTCGCACTCAGCAATGCGGTTGCGGCGACAAACAAGAACCAGCGCGGACAGATCTGACGCAGCGCGCCGGCCAGGCCACGTCCTGTTACCATGCCAATGCGTGCACACATGAATTGGATACCGGCCATCAGTGGCCATGTGATAAAAGCTGTCCATAAAACGGACGTGCCGAGCTGCGCGCCGGCAATTGAATAGGTCACAATGCCGGATGGATCGTTGTCGGCGGCGCCCGTAATAAGACCTGGGCCAAGAAGCGAGAAGAAGCGCCTTAGTGGATTTTTCTTGCACGACGGGCCATTGGTCCAACTCGCTGTCACGGTCGCAAGCTCTGTTAGTCTTCGAGAAACAAGAACCGTTTCCGCGGAGAGCGAAAGGCTTCCTGCCGCCTCGTAAGAGGTTTTGGCAAAGTTTACTGTCTGTTTCGCTTTATCCATCCGAATGCAAAATCGGATAATAATGATCGGGGATCCCAGCAATGCTATGTGCTGGAGCTTTGCTCCGCGAATTCCTATAACGACGAAAATTAACGCGAACAAATAATGCTTTGTTCGCGATTCTATTTCGATGCCTTTCGTTTTTTTTGTGCGGCCTTGGCTCCTTCTTTGCCAAGCGCGGTGCGCGTCTTCTTCGGCAAATGCGCAACCGTTCTCTTTCGTCGCGCAGCTTTAGCTGCTTTCTTGATGTTTCGCTTTGCAGCGATCCGTTGCTTTCTAGTTGTCATATCTTTGGTAACACAGCGCGGAGCTAAAAAAGCACTTTCAACTCTAGGTTATCCATTCACGACAGTACCTCCATTAGGGTGCAAAATCTGACCTGTCATGTATGAGAAATCTTCGGAAGCAAGGAACACGAAGCTGGGCGCAATTTCCTCCGGTTGGCCTGGTCGACGCAATGGCACATCTGAGCCAAAGGTTTCGACATCTTTCGAAGGAAATGACGATGGTATGAGGGGTGTCCAGATCGGCCCTGGCGCGACGCCGTTTACGCGAATGGCTTTGTCAGCAAGCGCTTGCGAGAGGGATCGCGTAAAAGCTGTAATTGCTCCTTTAGTCGAAGAGTAATCGAGCAGATGCGGGTTGCCTTTGTAAGCAGTGACAGAAGTCGTGTTGATAATCACAGCGCCTTTCTTCAAATGTTTCATCACCGCTTTTGTCATGAAAAAGAATGAGAAGATGTTCGTGCGAAATGTCCGTTCGAGCTGTTTTGCAGTGATTTTCTCAATTGATTCCTGCGGATGTTGTTCAGCGGCGTTGTTGACCAAAACGTCCACTTTCCGAACTCTTTCACGGTTTGCTCGACAGCTTTTCGACAGAACTCTTCCTGGCCGACATCGCCTCCGATCAACAAACATTTGCGGCCTTCTTTCTCTACTAGTCGCTTGGTCTCATTTGCGTCCTTGTGCTCTTCGAGGTACACGACCGAAATCTCCGCACCCTCTTCCGCAAAGGCAATTGCGACTGCGCGGCCAATCCCGCTGTCACCGCCAGTGATGAGCGCCACTTTCCTTCGCAATTTTCCACTACCGCGATATTTTTCGTCTTGGGCTCTCGGCCGCGGCTTCATTTCGTGTTCCCGGCCAGGTCGTCGGTCTTGATATTGAGGCGGCTGAATTTTCCTTTCTTTGGCCATAAACGAATTTCCCGTGCGATGGATTTTGCTCGATCTCCCTAAAAGCGCGCCAGCGCCAAATCTTTACGAAAGCTTCAACGCTGCGTTAGCGACGTCGCTTTCGCGTACGGGCAGCTTTCTTTGCTGCGGCCGAACGTGAACGCGGTGAGCGTCGAGCCGCCGCTCGCTTCGCTTGCCCTGACAGCGCCTTTTTCGAAGCCGACCGGCGACTTTCGCGTTTGAGCGCACCTTTAGTGGCACGCGAACGCGTACGCGAAGGTTTTTTGCGACGGCCAGCGCGACCCTTCGCGAGATCGCGCTTGGCTTGACGTTTCGTTCGCGGCTTTCCCCGCTTGGGCGGAGGCAGCTTCACTCCAGCTCTGCGCGCTTTTGACAAACCGATGGCGACCGCCTGTTCGGGCGAACGAGCACCATGTTCGCCTTCGCGAATATGTTCCATTTCTTCGCGCACGAATTCGCCTGCTTGGGTGGAAGGCGCTTTGCCTTCGCGTTCGTCCTCGCGCGCCCGTTCGATTGGTTCTTCTTCTGGCATACCAATAGTGTTTCGCCCCTAACCGAGCGCTTGGACGTAACGAACGCTGGGTCTGCTACTCCAGCGGCGAGCTGAACCCTCATTCTTTTGATCGTTCTGATCCTCGGGCTGGCGCGACGAAGCCTGTACGAACTCTCGATCTTCTCGAGGGATTTGTCTCGATCAGCTCTATTTGGTGGTATCGCGGAGGTTTTTTATGCGATCGTGGGCCTCTTTGATTTGGGCATATTGACGCGAAACGATCTGCCGCAAAGGTGCCGATAAATTGTCGTTCATCGCCTTTTTATATTCTTCGACTGCGGAATCTTCTCCCCGTTCGCATTCGGCTAGGATCGCGTGGTCATCGCCTCCGGTGACAGCGGATTTCAAGTTAATCCAGGCACGGTGCAATGCGCCAGCAGCACTGCTGCTGGTTTCGGGTTCTGATTCACCCAGAATGCGGGCCTCGCTCTGCAGCTCAGTGGCGAACCGTGACCGTTGCAGCGAATAGTCATTGAAGAGCGATTTCAATTGCGGATCTTTCACGCCTTCAGCGGCCTGTTTAAAGCCTTCCTGCCCATCCTTGAGCGTTTCGATCAAGTTGTTGATGGTTGAGATAACTTCTTTTTGTTCCTTCATATAAACTTACTCGCATGCCGTGGCTGTTGTGCGTGTCTCATTTTTTGATTTAGATATTCAACAGTCGATCGAAGAAGGCGCGGTAACGCTGAAGGGCGACACGTAGATCTTCCGTTGAGACGTTATCACCTCGACCCCATTGTCCCTCTAGTCTGGAACGTTCCTGTGCGAAACTGTCCGCGAGGCGCTTAATTACTTCTGCAACCAATTCATCCGCCCGCTCGACAGCGTGTCGTGGCTCGTCCACGAAGGCTGTTTGAATATCTGTCCAGCGTTTGTGAAAGTCCCTCGACTCATTCTCTGGGAACAGAGCGGTGGTCCCGCTGTCGTCGGCTTTCTCGGCGGGCGCGCGCTCCAAATCCTTTGCCACCTCCCTCGTCGATATTGCCCGATCAGCACGTTGTTGCTCGTGCTCCTCTTGGTCAACTGCAGCTATTTTTCCTTCATTTTCTTGATGAACTTTCTCGTGTTCTTCGACTTTCATCGCATTGCCTCCTTGCTTGTTGCTGGTTCTGTTACCTCCACCAATTCTTCAAATAGCGAGCGATAATGCATCATCGCCTGCCGTAAATCCTCCGTCGTTGCCTCCCCGCTCTTGTTGCGCGCTGCGATTTTGCGCCCGGCACGGTAATTAGTCACCACGTTCGGATGATCCACCGAGATGTCGGCAGCACGCTGGTCGAAGTCCCCAACTGGATAGCCACGCGTCTGCATGACTTCTTTGAGGAGCCCATCCGCTTCGCCAACTGCTTTAGATGGCTCATCCACGAAGCGCGCTTGTGTTCTTCTCCAAAGCTCTGCGAAACGGCTTTGCTCTTCGGGCGTAAGCGGGCGAATCTCGAGTTTCCGGACGCGTTTCTCGCGCGCAGCGAGTTCGGCCTCGGCTTTGCGTGGGTCACCATACGGTTTGACGGCGTGCGTGTATTCCGGGCCGAATTGCTCTCGCAGACTTTGTGAGCGGCGCTGCCGCATCAAGATAAACAGCCCAAGAGCGATGAGTACAACCACCACAATCGCGAGAATTAGGAGTGTTGTAGTGGTCACTCGTACCTCCACTTTCTACCTAGGTGCGTCCATTTCCTATTCAGATATGAGCAAAGGCAAACCAGTTTCGCACAGCTGATGAATATCACCGTAATGAATACGCAATGCGGCGCACCTTCGCGTGTAAGGAAATTGTGAACTCAAATTCAATGACTAAGCGAAAGAATGAGACATCCATGACGAACCGCTTCCTTTTGCCCATGCTCCGTGGTCAGAGCGGTCGTCTGCCTCGAAGCAAGTTGATAACCAACACGACGACAGCAAACACCAACAGCAGATGAATCAGCGAGCCGCGAACCTGTCCGAGAAGGCCGAGAAGCCAGAGAACAAGAAGAATTACAACAATTGTCCAAAGCATAAATTTATTCCGATTATCGATTCCAACTCCGCGACAAAGTCGCGCGTATTCGGACGAACCGCGCAATGTAAGCCACGTCTAAAAAGTTTCTAGGACGGCTGAACTCGCCATTTCGTGCGAACTGGCAAAGATGAGAAGCGTCCCTTTTTGGATCGATACCGCGCCTATTAGGCGATTTCCGCCCCTAGAAAAGAATACGAAGGTCGATGTGGTCGTTGTCGGGGCGGGCATTACCGGTATCACGACGGCTTATCTCATGAAGAAGGCCGGATTAACCGTAGCGCTGATCGAGCGAGAGCACGTCGCTTCAATCGACACCGGCCACACAACTGCCCACCTCACATATATCACCGATGTACAGTTGCAGGAATTGACACGTAATTTTGGCGACGATCATGCGCAAGCCGCATGGGATGCGGGGGCGGCCGCGATCGACGAGATCGAGAGCATTGTGCGGGCCGACGGCATTGAGTGCGAGTTTACGCGCGTGCCAGCATATGTGCACCTTTGCGCAGACGGTTTTTCCAAAAAGGACATTTCCTCACTCAAAAAAGAGGCCAAGCTCGCTGCGAAACTTGGATTCGACGTGGCTTACCTGAAATTGGTCCCGTACTTCAATTTGCCCGCTGTGCGATTTCCCAATCAAGCGAAATTTCATCCGAGGAAATATCTTCGGTCGCTAGTCGTGAAACTTCCTAGCAAGGGTTCGCACGTTTTCGAGAAAACCGCGGCGACGGAGTTCGATTCGAAAAAACGCCGCGTTAAAGCCAACCGCCATTGGATCAGCTTTGATCGTTTGATCATGGCGACAAACAATCCGCTTGTAGGTTTGGCCACGATTACCAGCGCGACGCTTCTGCAAACAAAACTATCTCTTTATACCAGTTATGCGCTCGGCGCCCAAGTACCATCAGAAGTGATTCCAGAAGCATTGTTCTGGGACACCAGGGAGCCTTACGATTATCTGCGAGTGGATCCGCATCGCCGCTTCGATTATGTGATCTACGGCGGTGAAGATCATAAGACGGGACAAAAGAGGAAGACCCAGCGCGTTTATGCTCGGTTGCTGGCGCGATTGAAAAAGATCGCTCCCGAGGCGCGCGTCGACCATGGGTGGTCGGGACAGATCATTTCCACACCTGATGGTTTGCCCTACATTGGCGAGAATGCTGAGCATCAGTTCATTGCCACAGGGTTTTGCGGTAACGGCATCACATTTGGAACGGTAGCCGCAATCATGGCGCGCGACTGGGCAATGGGAAGAAAAAATCCATGGACCGATCTTTTTGCCGTCGACCGAAAAAAAATCAAAGGCGCAACCTGGAATTATCTCCGAGAAAATAAGGACTACCCATACTACATGATCAAAGATCGGATTGCTCGTCCCGAAGCTGATTCGGTCCGGGAGCTAAAACGTGGCGACGGCATGATTATAGGCTCACGTCACAAGAAACTTGCCTTCTTTCGGGATCGCAACGGGAACCTCCACAAGCTCTCGCCCGTTTGCCCACATCTTGGCTGCCATGTCGGTTGGAATTCCGCCGAATCAACGTGGGATTGCCCATGTCACGGCTCGCGCTTCAAGCCCACCGGCGAAGTGATAGCCGGACCGGCTGAAGAATCATTGGAACCGATGTAGCTTGTCCCTGCATGCCATCCCATGAAGGAATTGGATTCATACTTAAACGATCATCTCGCCGGCTCAGTTGGCGCGCTCGAACTCGTTGCTCACTGGAAGCATCTGTACAAGGGCAAGCCGCTCGGCGCCTTCTTCGCCGACATCGAAGCCGAAATCCAAGCGGATCAAGATACATTGCGCGATTTGATGCGTACCTTCGGCATCGAAGAGAGCAGCGTGCGTCAGGCGGGCGCATGGGCGGCGGAAAAGGTTGGCCGCGCGCGATTCATCATTGCAGGCGATGAGCCAAACGGCCTGGGATTGGTGCTTGCTTTGGAAGGACTGATTATGGGAATCACCGGAAAGAAACTAATGTGGTGTGCATTGGCGGCGGCGAATTTGCCGAAGCTTGAAGCATTCGACTTTAAGGAGTTACAGCATCGCGCTGAACAACAAGTTGAGTCAATGGAGGCCGAACGGATTCGGGCTGTGCGGCAGGCGCTTAAAAATCCGACCGGTTAAGATTGACGTTCCCGATGACCCCACCCGCGAAAAAGGTCAGAAAGGATGCGCCCATCGAAGCCGCGTCTCGTGTTGACCTCGTAGATGTCGCGGAAGAGGCCGGTTTGCGCTATGTCAGCGATCATACTCCTGGCTACAGGCGTAAAGGCAATGGCGACCACTTCGAGTATCTAGACACAGAGGGAAAACGAATTCGCGACGAGCAGCGCCTTCTGCGAATCAAACGGCTGGCCATTCCGCCAGCGTGGACGGATGTCTGGATTTGCCCCTCCGCAAATGGACACATCCAAGCCACTGGACGCGACGCGCGTCGGCGGAAACAATATCGTTATCACGACCGTTGGCGCGAGATCCGCGACGAAAATAAATTCGAACGCCTCACGGACTTTGCGAAAGCCCTGCCCAATATCCGTCGGCGAGTCGCTTGGGACATCAAATTGCCAGGTCTGCCGCGGCAAAAGGTGCTTGCGACGATCGTACGCTTGCTCGAGCGAACCTTCATCCGGATCGGAAATGAAGAATACGCGCGCGAGAATAAATCATTCGGCTTAACGACGATGAAAAATCGGCATGCCACTGCCAAAGGCGCACAAGTGCGCTTTCGTTTTCGCGGCAAGAGCGGACGTCAACAGGAAGTGGAGGTGACTGACCGCCGAATAGCGAAAATTGTCTCGAAGTGCCAGGACTTGCCTGGTCAGGATCTATTCCAGCATGTCAACGACGACGGTGATGTGCAGGACGTTACGTCACAGGACGTAAATGACTATTTGCGCGAAATCACTGGCAAAGATTTCACCGCAAAAGACTTTCGCACCTGGGGTGGGACGGTGCTTGCAGCAATTGGGCTAAACGCGCAAGGAAAGTTCGAAACGAACAAACAGGCCAAGGCGAACATTAAAACAGCCATTTACGCAGTCGCCGAGCTTCTCGGTAACACACCTGCGATTTGCCGCAAATGTTACGTGCATCCAGCCGTCGTCGAAGCTTATCTGAACGGAACACAGGTTGCGGGTCTCAACGGATCCATCAAACTAGCTCAGCCTGTTAATCTGTGCGCTGCCGAGCGGGCTGTTTTGAAATTCCTCCGCGCGCGAGACTCCGATGCGGCGTCCGGAAAACGCCGCCGAACAGCCTGAGCGTGGCGTCACGCTTTGTAATACGTTTCATTACAAAAGCGCGAGCGATTTACCCTCGTGACGCGTCACCTGGTCCATCGTACACTGGCGGGGCGTCTTGTCGGGACGCCAGCGAAGAAACTTGGTGCCGTGACGGAAGCGGCCGCCGGTGAAATGGTCGTAGCTAACTTCCACGACTACTTCGGGAGAGAGCGGTTCCCATTCGCCAGTGCGATCCGTGCTCCAACGGCTAGGTCCTCCGGGCGAGCTGCCAGTAAACCCAGGTGGTTTCTTCAGTGCTTCAAATTTTCTTGTTAACACGCGGCGTTCTGATGCTTTGAAGGCTGACGTGAATCCCACGTGATGAAGCAGTCCATCATCGCCATACAGTCCGAGCAGAAGTGAACCGATCAGGCGCGCGCCACGCGCGTAACGGAACCCGCCCACAACACAGTCAGCCGTCCGGATTTGCTTTACCTTAACCACGGCAGTGCGTTCGCCGGAAGCGTACGCGGCGTCGAGACGTTTCGCGATCACACCGTCGAGATCGCCTCCGGCTTTTCGAAACCAATCGCTCGCAACCCGGTAATCAGTAGTGGCCGGGGAAAGGCGTATGTTTTCTGCGGATCGCAAACTCGAACCCGCGAATCGTTCGAGAAGCTGGCGACGCTCGCGCAAAGTCTGTTTCAGGTACGACCGTTGATCCTCACCGAGCAGATCGAATATGATGTACACCGCCGGATGAGCTCTGGCTAATTTCTGCACGCGACTGGCGGCTGGATGCAGGCGCAGTTGCAATTCGTTGAATGAAAGCGCACCGCCAACCGGAATGACGAGTTCGCCGTCGAGAACAAACTGCTGCTGCGGCAGCTTGGCTAGAGTATCAACGGCATCGGGAAAATAACGCGCGAGCGGCTGACCAGCCTTTGATTGTAAATAAATTGTGCCGCCGTCGCGAAACGCGATACAGCGAAACCCGTCCCACTTCGGCTCGTACTGCCAACCGTGATCGCCCGGAATTTCCTCAACCGAACGCGCTTCCATCGGTGGCAATGGCGGTTTTAGGAGCATCGTCCAGCGTGTTTTCGCAGCGGCAAATGCTGGTGGACGCTCGTTCTCGGCTTAAATGTTGAGCAGCTGAGCTTCTGCGCGACAACCAAACCCAGCATGATAAGCGAACTTCTCCATGTGTAACGCTTCCGCCACCTGCGCGATCCACTCATGCGTCTTCTGCGTCGTTGACTCAATGGTTTCAAGACCTTGCTGACTCATATCTAAAATCCTTTCTATTTCTTAAATACTTCTTCGAGATGCGAGAGGATGCCTTCTTCCTAACTTCACTTTTCGACGCCGCCTCGCGTGTTTTTCGGTGGCGCGATGCGCATCATGGCAGTGAGGTCGCTCTAAATATCGTCACGTTAATACACATTTTAGATGATCGCCTGTCTCTGAAAACCAAAACCGTGTCGGCATTCGAAACAATTAGAGGAAAGTCATAACTTTCTTAAGTCATGCAGATTTCACTATTGCGCGAACAGGGCTTTTCGGAATGAAAACGGATTCGGCTAATGCCGCGGGTAGCAAAAGGTCACGACTCGTGCAAGGGAAGAAGGGAGAAATATGCGAATCGCCCAGGTTGCGCCGCTATTCGAGAGCGTGCCTCCAAAACGTTATGGAGGAACAGAACGAATCGTTTCTTATCTTACTGAGGAATTAGTCCGCCAAGGGCACGATGTGACCCTTTTCGCCAGTGGTGACTCAGTGACGCAGGCTGAGCTCGTTCCCGCGTGCCGCCGCTCGCTTCGGTTGAATGATCAATGTGTCGACGGGGTAGCGCACCACATCGTGCTGTTAGACCAGGTATTTCAGCGGGCTCGCGACTTCGATGTCGTCCATTTCCATATCGATTACTTGCATTTTCCGCTTTCTCGGCACGTGGCTATTCCGGAAATCACGACACTTCATGGTCGGCTTGATATCCCGGACCTGGTTCCTCTCTACCAACGATTTCGAGATATGCCGGTTATTTCGATTTCGAACTCCCAACGGGAACCCCTCCCTTGGGCGAACTGGCAGGCCACTATCTATCATGGCCTGCCGGAAGATCTGTTTCGGTTTCGATCGGAACCGGGAAGGTATCTCGCCTTTCTAGGGCGAATCGCACCAGAAAAGCGGGTGGATCGAGCGATCGAAATCGCTAAGCGTGTGGGTATATCGCTCAAGATTGCCGCCAAGATCGACCCGGTCGACAAACGATACTTCAAACGGGTAATCGAGCCGCTGTTACGTGACTCCTCGGTAGCAGAATGGGTTGGTGAAATCACTGACGAACAGAAGGACGAATTCCTCGGAAATGCTTATGCCTTGCTGTTCCCGATTGATTGGCCGGAGCCATTCGGGCTCGTTATGATCGAAGCGATGGCTTGCGGCACGCCGGTAATCGCTTATGACGGCGGAGCAGTGTCGGAAGTGGTCGAAGAAGGCCGGACCGGCTTTATCGTTAAAGAATTGGAGGACGCGATAAGGGCAGTTCGGCGGGTTCCCGAGCTCCATCGCGGACGTTGTAGGCGAGTTTTTGAGAAGCGGTTCACAGTGAGTCGCATGGCGCGAGATTACATCAAGGCGTATGAGCGCGTAATCGGCCGTCACGTTAAAACTCGCGGTTTGGCGCCGGCCGCGACAATCAAACGTTGCGCTAAAAAATTCTGAATCAGAGACACGCGCTCCTGCATTTCGCCGCGTTTTCTTCTTGGTGCTGCAGGTTCAACACGCCAGCAGACAAACGAAAAAAATCAAAATAAGGAAGGGAAAAGGGTAAGATTATGAAACTCGATACATTACAAAAACTCTACACCAATGAACTGCGCGATCTTTATAACGCGGAGAATCAGTTGTTGAAAGCATTGCCAAAGATGGCGAAAGCTGCCTCATCGGAGGAATTAAAGAACGCTTTCCAGAAACATCTGGAACAGACAAAGGGCCATGTGGAACGGCTTGAACAAGTCTTCAAAGAGCTTGACGAGAAGCCAAAGGGCAAGACCTGTCACGGAATGAAGGGACTCATCGAAGAGGGATCGCAAATATTGGAGGAAGACGGCGAAGAATCGGTGCTCGATGCTGGCATAATCGTTGCCGCTCAGAAAGTCGAACACTACGAAATTGCGGCTTATGGGAGCGTTCGGACCTTTGCTGAGCTGCTGGGAAAGAACAAATCGGCGGAGCTTCTGCAAACCACGCTCGACGAAGAATCCGAAACGAACGAGACGCTTAACCAATTGGCTGAGGGCATCGTAAATCCGGAAGCTATTATGGAAACCGAGCTGGCCGGCGCGGCTTCTAACCAATAACACGTTGCTTCTGGAAAGAATATCACGCCAGGCACTGGTTCGATTATGGCAAGATTCGTGGGTCCAAAATGCCTTTCCGAGGCGATTGTTAGGAAAAGACAGGTTTCATCGCAAAGCGCGAACGGGACCGATCAGTAAATTCAGTAACTAGAAGAAAGGTACCATGGAAACACAACGCAATCCGAACGAACCGGGCAAACCTACCGCTCCCGGACAGCAAGGCGGGCAACAACAGGAAGATCGCGACAAACAAGAACGTGAACGCCAACAGCGTGAACGCGAGAAACAAGGCGGCGGCCAACAAGGCGGCGGCCAACAAGGCGGCGGCCAACAACGCGGACAATAAGCCCGGTTACCCGGATTAATGAACGGCGGGAGGCAACTCCCGCCGTTTTGCTTGTCCGTGTATCTCCAGAGCAGTCCCGCAGAAGCTCGTTAGGTCGTTGTTACAACTGGCGGCCCGATCTGAAATAAAAAGACGCGCATGGTAATCAGCTGATGCGATTCATTACTAAAGGAGGTGAGAACATGTTAGGTTGGGCTGTAACTTTTCTAATAATTGCGCTAGTGGCAGCGGTGTTTGGATTTGGAGGCATCGCCGCGGCCTCGGCAGGAATCGCTAAGGTTTTGTTCTTTTTGTTCCTGGTGATGTGCGTGATTTTTTTTATTTTCGGCTGGAGAGGGAGAGGAGTGCCATAATTAGCGACGGCCTCGATAGGCAGTTGTGGATCGCGTTTGCGACAGGGTTGTTTGCCGTAACATGTAAGTTATGCCCGGCGTGCCGCGAAGCACAAGTTGCCGCCATCGACCCTGAGGAAAGGCTGCGATGAAATTGGGACGCATTAAGCTGGCGAGTGCTTAGTGCATAGAGATGAGCAGCCCGACACCCTTTTATCGGCTCGTGGCCCAATTTCGCAAACGTGTCGCTGGTTGGGTCTGCTGGGCGCACCCAATCTTTTTGGTTTTTTGGAATCAGCAAACCTGGATGATTCGGGTTATTGAAGACGGTTAGGGCGTTCCTGTCTCCTCTTTTGCGCCGCACGCAACACGATTCCAGAAGACGACCGGGTATCGGCTTTCAGAAATTTTCTCATGAGTGCAAGCGCAGAGTCGTTTTCCTTCTTTGTGTTCGATACCGTGCAATCCAAGGGCACAAGCAAATTAAAATCGCGCATATAGGCGTCGTTCGCGGTGAAAAGGACACAAAAATTCCCGGCTATACCGGTGAGAATCAAGGTTTGCGTTTCCAAGTAGCGAAGAAGTGTTTCTAGGGTGGTAGAAAAGAATCCGGAATGCTTTTGGCTTGAGCACGAAGTAATCATTTTCTTCGGGCTGCAGTAATTTCACCACCGTGCGACCGCAGCCATGCCGCGCACAATGCTCGACAGTGCGCCGGAAATCGGATTTCCATCGCCCGAAATTGTCATTTACATAAACCACTGACACGCCTGCTTTTTGCGCGCGTCGTTTCAAGCGTAAGAGATTTCTCGCCATCGGCCGAGCATATTTCAGTAACTGATCCGCTTCGGGAAAATCAAAATCGTTAATGACGTCGATTAAAAGCAGCGCGAACTTATGTTTGTCCGGTGCACTGCCGTGCAGATCGATGTTTTTTTCCGGCATCTTTCCAAGTCCCGAACTTATTTATCGAAACGAAGCCACTGATTAATTATCAGGGCGACAGCGCTGAAGCCCAGACAATGGACGATCCATTCCTGCAGTGTGAGACGCAGACCACCCGTCCAAAGAAGCAGGCAAACGACAGCGCTTGCGCTGAGAGAAAAACAAAAGATGCAACTGACCCATTCCTGAGCTGACCCGCGACCGCGCGGTAACACGTTTCGAATACGTTCAAAAACAGAAAGCGGCCCGCGCTCTTTCGAAACCAAATGGCTTAAGCGAAAGGTCGCGAGCGCCCCAGAAACAAATAATAACCAGCGCACGCTCTTAACGCGATCTATCAGCGCAATTCGGCAGGCTCTGCGTGACGCGAAGGACTTCCATCGTTCTCGGCTCGTTTGCGCATGCTCTGGAACTGTTTCTCGAGTTTCTTCAGCTCCTCATCGGATAAATCTTCAAGATCAACAAGTTCATTGCGTGCGTCTTTGAGGGCGCGGATCAGCTCGTCTAATTTGAGATGCACTGCTTTGGCATCGCGGTTTTGCGTGTTCTGAATCAGAAACACCATGAGGAAGGTGATGATCGTCGTGGCGGTGTTGATGACCAGTTGCCAGGTATCGGAAAAATGAAACGTTGGTCCGGTGAGAATCCAGACAAGAATCACGAGCACGGCTCCGGCAAAAGCCCAGGCGCTCCCGAGGGCGATCGCAGAGTGGCGGGCGAACACACGAAATGCATCGCTTACCACGCAAAAGAAATCCCGCTTCTTTTCCTGTTTCTTTAGCTTTTCAGTTTGGGTTTCCATTATCGCCTTAACTTCGCACGCAAGCCGAACAATGGTCGGAAGAACAGTCACCGATGTCTGTAAGTACAAAGAGATGGCAGTCTATGTGCTACGGGTGCGGCGTCCACCGGCAGTGCCGGTCAGTCGGTTTTTGACGAACTCCGCTATCGCCGGCCGGATCAGGCTTGCGCCAATGTTGAGCGCACCTAGAGCAAAGCCGGTTTCGGCAAGCTTCTTCTTTGTTTTTCGACCGTTCTCTGCACCAACATAAATTTTCTTCTTCCGCATTGGTAGCAGGACAACCAACACACCGACAGCCGCGGCGGCGGCGAGCCAGCAAGTAGTATATTCGTGAAAGGACCTCCGTAGTTTCGCGGGAAAATCCAATTCGTAGTGCAGGCCGCGCAACTCGCGCCCCACACGCTCGCGTGAACGGGCTACGTCTGCACTTAGCTCGTCGGTTGATTTGTTGCGCTCAGATTTTTCAGCCATTCGCGATCTTCTTTTAATTGAGATAATGCCGCGCGAAATACTGGCTTGCTGATTCGACTCCGCACGACTATGAGCAAAATCAGTGTGGTTACAAAATGCGCTCCAGCAGCAGCGAACGCCGTCCATAGCCACGAAATCCCAGCAAGGTGCGCCACACCAACGATGGCGCTAGCGATGAGAAAAATGTATCCAAACAGGCAAAGGACCAGCGCCAGCATCAAACAAGCTGCTATGAGTGCCAATTCTACAACGGCTCCTTTCGATTCGTGAGCGAAAAGAGCAAAGCGAGACTCGAAGAAATCTGCAAGACCGCTCGCGAGGGCTAGGAGATTTTTCACCAAACCGGCGTGCCCCGCAGGATTGCGAAATCGAGTGGTCTTGCCAATCATTCGACTCCAGCGCGACTAACGCCGAAAGATTAGGCCCAGGACGAACCCGATTCCGAGCGCTGTAAATACTGCCTTGGTCGGATTTTCCCGCACATATTGGTCAGCGTCTTGCTGGAACGTCCGGACGCGATCTCTGGCATCGTCCCACACTTGCTCGGCTTACCGCGATACTCTCCCGCGATCACACCTGCCGCCGATTTCAAATCCTCGGCCGCTTGCCGGGCGTGAGTTCTACTACTTTGTAGGTTCTCCTGCGCGTCTGTTGTAGCAGACCCAGTTTGTTGTGCTTCGTTTTCTTCGGCCATTGATAAACTCCAGTTGATTTTTCCTAGCTTCTGCGCGCTTGCCGTTTCGGCAGACGCGACGATAAACAATGCTTTGTAAAGCGGAAACGAAAGTCGCGCTATGTTTGCGCTTAAGAATTTGGCGTTCGAATTGCGTCCGATTTCCACGGTCTTTGTCTTTTTGGACAGCTATCACGCTGTCATTCACCTCAAGGACACCGGTAACTTGGTAAGTCTTAGATCCTGCAGCGAGCGATTCCGCGCCGAGCGCAAGAGTTGCAGCTGCGACTAGACTTCCGAATGTTGTCGACGGCATTTTCCATCATCGTTGGGCTTAAAAGCCTTGAAATCGCCCGCTTACGCATCCGTTTCGATTACGTTGTCTGCGTCATCGTAAACGCGGTCGTTATCGTAATCGTGCTCAAATTGCTCGGCCTCTTCTAGGAATTGGCCGTGCCGGTGCAATCGCCACAAGCGAAGAATCTTCTTTGCTGATCGGCGTCGCGATGCTCAGGATTTCATTGTCAGTGCCAACGAAAGGCTGACAGGATTTCTCGAATCGAAGTCAGTTGTCAGTTGCGACTGACTGTCGCAAGGCATTTTAACTTTGTTACGGCTATGTCGCCTTTGTCATCCGATACATCTTTGCAGCGAATCGAAGATACTGAGGAGCCCGCCATTTATGCCTGACCGTCCAAAGCCAGAAAGGAAAAAAAGCCCGCCATTATCTGAAGATATCCAGGTTCCTCCAATTCCGAAGCAAACAGCTGGCGCCGTAACTGGTGCGGCGATCGGCAGCATAGCCGGCCCGACTGGCGCAGTCGTTGGCGGAGTGATCGGTGCTCTTATGGGAAAAGCCGCGGCCGATCGGCGGCCAGTTCGGAAGCCTGTTAGACGTGCCACAGCCGTCTCAAAACGTGCATTAAAGCCACATCCGGTGAAAAAGTCCGGGTCTAAGTCGCGCAAACGGAGCCGGGGGTCACAGAAGAAGGCTGCGAAAAGGGAAGGGTCTCGGCGATCGTCAACACCGCGCGCGCGCAAATCGACAAGATTTCGGCAAAGATCGACATCCACGCGTGCACGGCAGAAACCTCGCGGAAGTCGCACGAAAAGACATTAGACCGCTAGGACTTCGTGCATTACCGGGAGCGCGCCATGGGCGCCGGTTCTGACAATGAGCCGTTTACCTTTCCAGGGAATTTTTCCGCGGCCGAAAGCGGCGTGTGGGCCGAACTTTTCACAAAATTGCTTGGAAGGTGCTTTCTTGCGTTTCCGGACTTTGCCGCTTCGGTCACCACATCACGCGTGTAGCGCCTTTTGACCGCTCCTCCCTCGGAAGGGCAGAAAAACAGATGCGCAATACGCGCCTTATTTTACTGCCAGTGGCCTGCGATCCAAACCCAGCCACCGGGACGACGCACCCAATGGCCTTCCACCCAAACAGCCGTTGGCGTTTGACGCGCGACCCACGTGCCTGGAACCCACACATACTGCGCTCCGGTCCAGCGCCAATAACCGCTTGTCCAAATATACCCGGGACCTGGCGAGACGGGTTGTGTCTCGACGCGAACCGCAGGCGGAGCCTGAGTTACCAACACCTCTCGCGTGGCTGGACCCGTCGTTGTTACTTCTCGCGTGGTAGTTGTCGTCGCCACCGTCGTTGGTTCCTCAGCGCAGCCGACCAGTGCACATGTCGCCAACCCGAATAGGTAAGGGCTTATTTTCATATATGTCTCTTCACTTAGTAATTCGGTTTGCGCTAGACGCTTGGCTTTATCAGAAATGAAACCTTTGTAAAACCGGCAAGCCGCTGCCGGGAGAAGCGTCCTCCGCCCTATTCAAAAGCCGTTTAGCGGCCCCCAGTTTTGGAAGAATTATGCTGGCTTGTCAAGCCAATACGTCGCAACTTCGACTTGCCAATTCAAGTTCGACAAACGCCGTCAGCTTTTCATCGGTACGCACAATGAAACGCCTTCCAGCATCGCACTGCGCGCCAGTAACAGAACCTGTTCGTCGCTTCTTGCGATAGAATTACTTCCACACCCCGGACCGGCCACCCTCCGTCGGCAACAGTGAGCTATCACAAATCCTTTCGACTTTTCGGCCAGTGCTTTACGAGGAAACCAAACGCCCCGGGCGCTCGTAGACGGCACCTCAAACGCTAAGGGAAATGAGAAGTGAGAAAATCGCGCGCACCGCTTAGCGCCCAACACGATGTCACTAGGTCATCGTAATGGGCGAGAAAGTCGGCGGGATCGCGGTAGATGGCGATGGCGCCGGCTTCGCGCAACACTAAGTCCGATGTTCCGCCACAGAGAAACGCAATTGTTGTCAGGCCGGCTTTTCTGGCGGCTTCGATGTCGAACCTTGTGTCGCCCACCGTCACGGCATCAGCAGGCGAAATGCCCGCAAGCTTTTTCAATGAAGCGGCAAAGATGTCAGGCGCCGGTTTAGAATTGTCGGCATCGTCGCCGAAGGTGTAACCTTCGATGAGATTGTCGATCTCTAGAAGATCGATGTAATATTTCGTGTCAGCCTTTTTGCCGGAACTGGCGAGCACGATGCGTTTGTCGTCATCACGGATTCGCTTAAACAGGTCGCGCACTTTGGGAAACGGTCGCACCTTTGGAAGGCATTCTTTTCTGAACAGATCGGATCGGTAATCATCCAGCTTTTTGCCGAAACGGTCCATCTCGTTCGGCGTAAGAAACTTGGGTAAATACTGGTCGGAGCCTTTGCCGATCTGTGCGCGTAACTCTTCCCGAGAGAATTGTTTGCCGAACAGGCGGAACGCGCCGCCGTCCCAAGAATCAACGTGCAGCTCATTGGAATCGACCAGAGTGCCGTCAATGTCGAAGATGAAAGCGAGCATGTTTTTTCTCGATCCCACAAGCTCAAAGACCTGAGCCCAGGCACCGACGCGAATGTTTTCTTAGCGTTGAGCGGCAAGATTGCCTTGTTTGCTATCGAGTTCGTCGTTCTTGAAGGTGAAGAGAGCGAACTTCGCTCCCTCTTCATAGCGATAAGTCGTCCGTTTGAAGATAATCATGTCCTTAGTCTCGGTCCTAGTCGGCGGCCCCATGATCATTTCCACCTGCGCCTTGGTCATGCCGTTCGTGATTTGATCGTAGTTTCCAATTGTCAACTTCGAACCGGTCAGCGTGCGATTGCAGCCGGTGCTGGGCACCAGTAACGCGGCGATAATAAGCGCAAGTGAATATATTTTTTTCACAGAAGGCTATCCTGTCGAACGCCGCCTATTTCCCGAAGACTTTCTTCACATCGCCGATTTTGCGCTGGATTTTGCCGGCGGTTTTCTCGGCCCTGCCGCGGTCCCGCAAGTCTGAATCAGCCGCCGCGTCACCGGTTTTCTCTTTCACTTTCCCTTTCGCTTCATCGATCCGACCCTTTATTTTATCCTTGGTGCTTGATTTCACGAGAGGAGAATCGGCGTTGATGAGGATCCTGGATGTGGACCTCGGCCTCCAGTTGTTTATTTTCCTTTTTTAGTTTTTCTCCCGACGGGCTTGACCCTGCCAGTGCACATCTGAAAAAGGGGAAATTGTGTCTCTGTTGCTCGGCACAGGAATGACAAAGTGATATGAACGGGCACAATGACGCGCGCCCAGAATTAATCGCCGATTCCATCCAACATGCCTACGGCAAGGTTAATGAATCGTAAGCGCAAGCTGGGCGCATACTCTCATGCTGAAACTGTCTTTGCTGAGGTTGAAATACCGCAACTAGCTCAGTGGTTGCATTCGTAGTTAATCAACCGCTCCCCTACTACGAGAAATAGACGACCACGACTAGGCCCTAAGAGACTGTTTCGATAGTTCTTGGAAATTCAAAGCGTCCGCGGAACGCGACTCCGCAGGCGCTCTTAGTGTAGTTGGGGCGGCAAGCTCGTGTTACTCTAGGATTTTGTCTGATAAGGCAATCATCCTTCAACCCGATTGTGTCTTTCATCAGGCGAAGCAAGTTCATGTGGACAACGAAGAGTTCCGAATCAATAACACTAACAAAGGATATCTGAGATGCGTTTAACGAATAGAATCAAAGAAGCAGGGGCGACTGGATACATTTTACTTTGGCTTCTCGGAATTCCGATTCCGATTTTGCTCCTGATCTTTCTGCTGCGTGGTTGCACATAAGATTTGGAAAAGAATAAAGGATGGTATTTTAACCTTCGCCAAACGGCCGCACCTCTTAATGTATGTTATGTCAGCTAAGAAATTCTGCGAGCGGCTCCATGGGTTTAATGTGCGCGCAGAAAATCTTGAAAGCGGCCAGGATCGGCACGGCTAAAATAATGCCGGCGATTCCCCACATCCAGCCCCAGAAAGTGAGCGAGAACAGGATGATCACGGGATTCAAAGTAAGGGAGCGTCCCATAACCCATGGGGTGATGAAACTGCCCTCCAACGTGCCAAAAGCGAGATAGACGGCAGGAAAGACCAGGGCGTACCCCAAGCTACCGAAGCTCAAGACGGCGCCGATGGTCATGCAGATGATGCCTGTGAGCGCGCCCAGGTAAGGAACAAAATTGAGCAGCGCGACCATCACACCCCACATTACCGGGTTGCGCAGACCGAGCAGCCCCGCTGCGGTTCCGACGGCCAGTCCAAGGCAGGCATTAATCGCTGTGATGGTGAAGAGATAACGTGAGACCTGCGATTCGATGTCCTGCGCGATGCCGACGGCCGTCTTCTTATCTGAGAGCGTGGGCAGCAACTTGACCAGCTTGGCGATAAAGACCTGGTCGTAGACGAGCAGGAAATAGAGCAGGATCGACGACAGAACAGCGCTGGCGATAAACTCTGGCGTGTGCATGAAAAACATTTCAGTAATGGGATGCCGCTTAACTTCGACGGTTTTAATCTCTGCATTAGTTGAAGCGAGTTTCTCGATTTCGCCGGTCGCCTGGGTCACTTGCGCTACCGATTTTTTTACCGGCAGGAGCTTGCGTTGCAGTTCCGTCAAACCGACCGGTGCTTTCCGGAGCCATTCGGCCGTGGGTGTAGCCAGCGCGGAGATTCCATAACCGGCAAGTCCAAGAAGTCCGATGAGGATGAACGCCGCTCCCACCGGCAACGGGATCTTCAATTTCGCGAGTCCACGCACTATCGGCCTCAACAGATAGCTGAGCAGCAGCGCAAGAACGAGCGGCAGCAGGACCGAGCGCATGAAGTAGATGGTGTAGAATACTGCCAGGATAAACAGGCCTGTAAGGGCGATCGACCTGACATCGAAAGGTTTCTGCAATAGCTCGGCGGTCCGCGAGCGGGCACGCGATACGACCTTTCCCGCTTCGTACTCGTCGTCGGAAACGTCACTGCGCGATTCCATCTTAGCGGAGGGCAACCATCTATGTTGATGAATCGGATGCTACTTTGCACCCACGGGTCTCAATCTTCTTCCGGACACTACCCGAGCAGCGATTTAGGCTTCGTTCTGGTGATCGTGTTGCTTGTCGTTGTTCTTCGGTAGACATCGCGTCGCACGGCCTGCTCGAGTGATCAGACGAACCCAACGGCACTCGGCCTCTGCCATCGCAATTGTTATCAACACTTCTTCGGTTGGCCGTACCCATTCCATCGGCATCGAATCACAATGTTCCGTCGGGCAAATGACGCGCAGCAGCCCGTTTCCACGCATGCCTTCAATCACCTGGATTTCCAGCCCAGTGATGATTTCGCCGCAAACGAGGCAATAACGTTTCTCATCCAAGGAGTGCCACTGCCGGAATCGATCCAGCTGTTGCAAGATATCGAGTTTTTCTTCATCGGATAACTTGATCGAAGAAACAAGCGCCATGGCCAAAGCATGCTGTTCCCCGAATTGTCGCGCAATCCGGCAAACGCCGGATTGGCGTATCAGCCAAAATCCTAGCTAACTTAGCGACCCTTGGAAACTGCGTTCGGCGGGTCGGGAGCTTCTTGTCAGCAGCTGCGCCACCGAACACGCGACTCGCTGCACCATGCAAACAGATGTAAAACTTGGAGTGGCGATTGCGGCATTTATAATGCAAATTTCGGCCAAACGCCCTGCGCGGGCTACGGTCTTGGAAGTTGTCCGATTGCTTGTGCGTTTCGATCACGCTGCCTGGTAAATCGTGAACACGAGTTTTCGGTTCCTTTCATATTTTGTGCGGAGAACCGTAACCGATGTCTTTCTCGCTAGATGTACACAAGTCGCGCCTTCGTTGTTCCTCCAATGGGACAGAACAAGAAGGCGCGAGGAGACAAACGAGTTTAACTCTTTTGGCTCTTAATCCTCATCGAGAATCACGCGATCAACCATTATGTTGTCGCCCGTTCCGACGTAATGGACGCGGACTGGGATACCCACCTTAACTCTCGTTCTTACGGTATCTTCATCGAGGACCTTACCGCTCCGCGTCACGTAAGCGACGGTCTTTCCGAAGTGGTAAGTCCGCGGCCCGCTACTTTCTCTGAGTATAATCGTACTGCCCGGAGTATACTCCGTGATCGTGCCGCTGCCTTCAGTCGTGGTGGTCGTTGTCGTGCTCTCCGACACCTGCGCCCATGCGAACGGCGCCACAACTGCCAAAACTATGCTGAGTAGTATTTTTTTCATTGTATTGTTTCTTTTTCTTCTTTTACGCAGGGGCGAACGCTCCTGCTAACGAGCTTTCGTCGACGCCGGAAGTGCGCCCCGGCTTTGTATATGATGTAATCGGGCGCGGGCCTTTGTTCGGTCGCCTGAAGAACGAGCATTTATTGTTTCCGGGCGCTGCGGTCTTGTATCTGTTGTACCCAGCTTTTCAAATCCAGAATGGGCATGAAGTTGACGATTTGCTGTGCTGGAATTTTCTCTTGTAGTGCAGCGGCGAGACCAAACTCAATAAATTCCAGCTGCCATGGATGATGGGCATCTGTGCCCAGTGAGATAAGCGTCTCTTGTTGTCGTGCAATTTTGAGCAAGACGAGATTCAAATCCTGTCGATCGGGATAGCAGTCAATTTCCAGTGCCTTATTGAGCCTGGTCGCTTCTGCAAAAACGCGCGGCCAGTCTGCTTTCAAGCCGAGTCGATAATTATAAATGCGGCCACGCGGGTGACCCAGGATTTGGATGTTTGGATTGCGCAGTGCTGCAAGATATCGCTCGGTTTGATCTTCAAGTGTCCGCAGAGAGGAGTGAAATGAGCCTAAAACCAGATCCAAAGCCAGTAGGGATGTCGGCAACATATCCCCTTCACCACGCGGATTGAGATTCATTTCGATGGAACAGAGAACAGCTAGTTTCCCGCCTGATCTTGAGGTCTCTATGTTGATCTTCGCTATCTCCGCGCCCTGCTTCTTCAGAGAGCGTTCGTCGATTCCGCCGGCAATTTTCAAACCCTTAGAATGATCAGTGATCGCGATATATTCATATGACCGCTCCTTCGCCGCATCGGCCATTTCCGCGATCGTGCCCGATCCGTCACTCCAGCGAGTGTGCATTTGTAAATCGCCCCGCAGACGCTTTGACCAGGCAGGCTTTGTCGCGAGTAGCTGTCTGCCTTCAGCGAGCGAAATGAAATCCCGACGAATTGCGGGAACGCTTTCGCTTAGACGGGGAGGCTTATCGATCCAGCGCCGAATTTGTTTCTCTATAAATGGTCCAATGCCACGCAATTCAGTTAGCGGTCGATTCTGCGCTACAAGATCGACAACGTTTTCCGGCCACAGAAAGGCACTGCGGGCAGCCCGCCGAAAAGCGGGCGAAAGGATCCCTGTCTCGCGCTCTGCCTGCTGGGCGAGCAACTCTGCTAGCTCAGTATTCGTTAGCACACTTGAGAATCGATCCCGCCTGGCGGTTTAGCGGCCTTCAAACCAAATGAGCGGCTGGCGTTGCCAGCCATGAGCGGCTGGCGTTGCCAGCCCGTTGCGCCCGTTTTTTCTTCCAATGCGATTTAATAGTGATGCCTGAGTCTACGGAAGAAATTTCACAACAGCCTGAAGTCCGCAAAGAACTTCAACGGGCCACTGGCGAAAAGCGGCGTCAAAAGGTCAAGGCACAGGGAACAGACAAATTCTGGTTTCTTATATATGGGCTTATTCTTCTCGGTTGCGCCGTGTTCCATTTGCTGCTCGGCTCGAAACTGATTCCGCTGCCTCAGCCAACTATCGAAATCGCGAGGCGAATTCTACGCGGCGCAGCGCTGATCGTTCTTGTGCTCGCGATCGCACAAGCTGCTTCCGTCTACGGGCTCGCTCGTATTGAGGACGCTTCCACTCGTTTCACGCTCCAGCGCATCATGCATCTGGTCGTTGCACTGCTAATCGCGCTTATTGCTATATCGATAATTTTTGTCAATTGGTATGCCGCCCTTGCCGCGCTTGGTGTTGGATCAATCATTGTTGCTCTGGCTGTACAAACGCCGATGAAAAGTTTCATCGCGTGGATATACATCCTCGTTCGGCAACCTTATCGCGTAGGCGATCGCATCAAGATAGGTGACGCAACCGGCGACGTAATCGATGTCGGTTACTTGGACACGACGCTGTGGGAATTCGGCGGCCAATACATTTCCGGTGATCACCCGAGCGGTCGCCTGATCAAGTTCCCGAACGAAAAAGTACTCGACGAGTTGATTTACAACTATTCATGGCCGCTTTTTCCTTATATCTGGAACGAAATCAAATTTCAGATCGCTTATCAGAGCGATTTGAAATTCGTCGCCGATACGATGCAGCAGATTGTTGAGAAGGAGCTCGGCCAGGAAATGATGAAGCGAATCGAAGTTTTCCGCGACCTGCTGGCTCGCACGCCAGTAGATGAGCTTGAAGTTCGTTCGCATCCGCGAGTCATTTTTCGTGTCGATGAAGTAACCTGGATCGATGCGATCGTACGTTATCTCGTATCGCCGCGCGAGGCCGGCTCGGTCAAAACACGCTTAATTCCAAAATTGCTCGCTGCTCTCAATGCCGAGCCAGATAAAGTGATGTTTCCGGCGGGAGCGAACCGTTAGGCATTCGCTGGTTTGGTCGAGCTAATCGACCAACTCTCTCAGCGTACGGGTGCCAGTGCCAGCAGGGATCGCGCAAATTCGCCGATGCGACCGACCAAGTCCGAGGAGCCGGTCATTTTTTCAATTTGGCTGACGATAGCGCTACCGACGACTGCAGCATCTGCAAAACGCCAGACTTCGCGTACTTGCTCTGCAGTCGAGATACCGAACCCGACCGCAACCGGCAAATCGCTGACCGATCGCACCCGTTGCACAAGAGCTTCGGCGTCGCGCGTCATTTCATTGCGCGCGCCGGTCACGCCTGCACGCGAGACTGCGTAGATGAACCCACGCGCTCGCTGCGCAATCCTCGCAAGCCGCTCGTCCGACGTGGTGGGCGCGACGAGGAAAATCGGGTCCAAGTCGTGCTGAATCAGTGTCTCTGTCCACGGTTCAGCTTCTTCGGGAATCAAGTCCGTGACCAGCACTGCGTCGACGCCTGCCTGTTTTGCGTCCTTTGCCAGCCGATCTTCGCCAAATTTCAGCAGTGGATTGAAATAGCTGAAGAGAACGATCGGTACATCGATGTGCTGCTTTGCATTCGCCACGCATGTGAGCGCGTCGCGGAGAGTAACACCGTTGCGCAACGCGCGTTCAGAGGCGCGTTGAATCACCTCACCATCTGCAACGGGATCGCTGAAAGGGACGCCTAGCTCGATAATGTCCGCGCCGGCAGCCGTAAGCTCAATCAGTAAAAGTTCCGTTGTCGCAAGATCGGGATGACCCGCCGTGATGAATGGAATGAATCCGCCGCGTCCAGAGCGCTTCAGCTCAGCGAACGTCTCCCCGATTCGACTCATTAGGTTTGCAATTCCGCAATAAGCTGAACGTCTTTGTCGCCGCGGCCGGACAAATTCACGATAATTGCGTCGTCTTGGGGCAATTCGCTTGCGACACGAATGGCAGGCAGAATGGCGTGCGATGTTTCGAGCGCGGGAATGATTCCCTCAAGTTTGGCACAAAGTCTAAATCCTTCGAGCGCCTCAGCGTCAGTCGCCCAAATGTATTCGGCTCGCCCACCATCATGGAGAAACGCGTGCTCCGGGCCGATTGCTGAATAATCGAGCCCCGCTGAGATGGAATGAGTCGTTGCAATCTGACCGTTCGCATCCTGAAGCACGTACGACATGGTGCCCTGCAAAACACCGACGCGTCCGCCACCACTTATGGCGCCGCTGTGAAATCTCGCGGCATGTTCGCCTAACGAATCGCCACGTCCTCCCGCCTCCACGCCGATCAATCGGACTTGTTCGTCCGCAATGAAAGGATGAAACAAACCGATCGAATTCGAGCCGCCGCCGACACACGCAATCAGGGCGCGCGGCAATTTTCCGGTCGTGGATAAAATCTGTTCGCGCGCTTCGCGTCCAATTACAGTCTGAAACTCGCGCACCATCAGCGGATACGGATGCGGACCGAGCGCGCTGCCTAACAAGTAATAGGTGTCGTGCACGTTCGTCACCCAATCGCGCAACGCCTCATTGATTGCGTCCTTCAGCGTGCGTGTGCCGGCGTTTACAGTTACAACTTCCGCGCCAAGCAATCGCATTCGGAAAACGTTCAGCGCCTGGCGGCGCACATCTTCCGCGCCCATGTAGATGATGCAGCGCAATCCGAATAGCGCGCAAACCGTCGCCGTCGCGACGCCATGCTGACCTGCACCTGTCTCGGCAATGATGCGATGCTTGCCCATCCGGCGAGCGAGCAGCGCTTGCCCCGTGGCATTGTTGATTTTGTGCGCGCCAGTGTGCAAAAGATCTTCCCGTTTGAGATAAATTTGCGCACCGCCCGCATGCGCCGTAAGCCGCTCGGCGTGAAACAACGGCGTCGACCGGCCACAGTAATCGCGCAACAGTTGATTAAGGTCGCGCCAGAAGTGCGGATCGTTGCGCGCCCGTGTGAACTCTTTCGTTAGTTCCTCCAGCGGTGCCACCAATGTTTCTGGAACATAGCGGCCGCCAAAGTTGCCCCAATGTCCAG
>WNGK01001141.1_pt1 | contig 28286 bp, 19 predicted proteins | sample 5400601 | NCBI WGS metagenome assembly WNGK01 (sample SAMN13153376, study PRJNA577476) | soil metagenome | isolation source: 60 cm soil or saprolite under Garry oak tree replicate 1 | place: USA:California | collected 2016-06-15
AGCAGGATGACGTCGTTGCCGTTGACGGTGAACACCGGGCATGCGGCGTCGTCGTGGTAGTCGAAGCACGGCGCTGGCGTGCCGCCTGGCCCGATGTCGTGAGAGAGCATCATTGCCGCTTCACCACGATCACGCTCAGCGTCACGCACATGACGCCAAGGGCGCCAGCCACGAAGGCGGAGGCATCGAAGATGCCATGAGCGCGGCTGACGAGACCGAAACCGAGGGCGGTCGGAATGAAAACGCCGTACCCGATAGTGCTGACCACCGACGAGGCCCCGGCCCTGATATTCGACGGCATCGCGTCATGCAGGTAGCGGGTCAAGGCGATGTTGAGGACCATGATCCCGATGATCGCGGCCACCTGGGCGCCGATCACCACGACCGGGGCCCTGATGAACAGCCCGGCCGCGATCGCGAGCGTGCCGAATCCGGTCACCAGCACCGTGCGCCCGTCCCGCAGCCTGTCGGCGAGGGCGCCGCCGCTCCAGGCACCGGAATACAGGAGTGCGAAACTGGGGCCGTACCAGACCGCGGGCAAGGCCAGGCCGAGATACCAGAGCTGGCAGAATTCAAACAGCAGGCGCATGGCCAGGCCGTTGGCCACCAGGGCGACGACGATCCAGGCGACGTCTGCCTTGGTCGCGCTGCGCAGAATCTGGCCGAGGTGAGCCGACAAGCGCGCTTCAGGCGCCTTGCGGTGCAGGCTGGGCTCGCGGAACCGGTGCAAGGTGAAGAACGCGCAGCAGGTAAAGGGAATCGTCAGGAAGTATTCGAGCCGCAGGCTGCCGAATCGCGCAACGCCCGCGCTGAGCAGCGCACCGGTGATAAATGCCGCGGAGTCGAACATCTGCACCCGGCCGTAAAAGCGCTCGAAGCTGTCAGCCGAGCCCGTTTCTTCTAGGACCACGTCGTAGATCACCGAATCGTAGGTCCCTGCGTACGCCGCATAGAAAAGGCCCCAGACCGAAATCCCGGTGGCGTACATCGCGAGACCGTGGCTGAGGCCGCATACCAGGGAACTGGCGATGAGCGCGCAGGTGGCGAGGTAGAGCACTCCCTTACGGCTCCACCGGTCGGCGAGAATGCCGAGCGGAATGTTAGCTATCATCATGACCACGATGTACACGAGCGTGGCGATAGTGATGAGGTAATCATTCAAGCCTATGGACCGCATGAAGAGTTTCTCGATCGAATACCATAGCGCGAAGCCATGAATGAATCCGGTCGCATACAGGGGCCGTAGCCGTGTGTCAATAGGCCGGGCTGCCAGCGTGGTTGTCATGGCGCGCTCCTACGCCGCCGCAGTTCGCGCGCAGCCGGCCGGCCAGCACGGCGCCGGCACCGGGCTGTGCACCACCACCAGGACAGTTCGCTGACACCGGACCGTCTGTCCCCTCACCGCGTCCAGGCCGAACGGCCCGTGCACCCGCTCCCGCATGAAAAGGCGCCCTTCGGTAGCTGGCAGCCAGCGACTTCCGCTGCCGGGAACTGTGGCACAAGCGTGCGCTACCAGCCCTGACGTCCGTGTTGCACTCGCCTTGACGGCTACCTTGCACCCCAGGTCACACACGCAAGCCGGATGCGCTCAGGGCGCGGCCAGCCGGATTCCAGGCGATAAATCGGCGGCCGGCTCGAGGCCGCTGAGAACCACACAGGACCGGCTCAGGACGTAAAACTTTCAGGTCCCCGACCGGCGCTGAGCCGAGAGCTGGTTTCGTTGTTCATGGGGACGGGGAGCCAGCCAGGAACGGCTGCCCGGGGCGGTGGTACCTGCACGCGGACTACGAGGTGCGGCGGCCGAAGGCGGGGTCCATGGTCTCTATGCGTATACGTGCCGACTCCGCCTCTGGCACGCCGAGCCGTTCGAAGATGTGCAGCGCCTGCCTAAATACGATCCGCGCAGTGTCGGGCCGCTGTGTGCTGAGCGTCGTTTCCGCGATTCCTTCGAGGATTTTGCCCTCCTCGTATGAGTCACCGATCTCCCTGGCCAGCCTCAGCGCGGAGTGATAATGATCAAACGCCTCGCCGTACCGGCCAGATCTGCGACGCACGTCGGCTATCCTGCGAATTGCGATCACCTGCTGGGACAGGTTTCCGATCTCCTCGGCGATCAATCTCGCCTTCTGGTGATGAATCAGCGCCTCGTCGTAGCACTCCGCGCTTTGGTAAATAGCGCCGATGTCATTGAGCACGTCAGCTTCATCCGGGATGTCACCGATCTCCCGGTATATAGCGAGTGCGCGCCGGCAAGCAGCCAGCCCTTCCGCGTAACTGCCCTTGTAATGATGGACGCTTCCTATATTATGATACAGAATCGCCTCGTTCTGCGCTCCGCCTATCTCACTAAATATTTCCAGTGACTTCTGGTAGCCTTCGAGCGCGTCCCTATGATAGCCGCTATACAGTTGCATCTTTCCCAGATTATTGAGGGTCTTCGCCTCACCGCGCCTGTCGCCGACGTCACGGTAGAGCGAAAGCGCGTCACGCAGGTGACCCATTGCGTCAGGGTAGCGCCCAAGATGCCAGCAGGCGATCCCGGAGTGACTCAACGTATTGGCTACGCCGTGCTGGTCCGCGGCGTGGCTGTACAGAATCCTTGCTTCGTGGAAATAGGCGAGGGCCTCACGGGAACGAGCCGCACGCTGGTGGGCCATGCCTATCTGGTCGAGGGCTTCGGCCTCGCCTCGCCGGTCGGACAGCGACCGGTAGATCGCCGCGGCGTCCTCAGCTAGGGGAAGCGTCGCCTCGTGCCGGCCGGTCTGCTGGCTCACCACGCTGAGCTCCAGTGACGCCTGCGCGATCCTGGCCGGATCAGCAAGGTCACGGCAGGCCTGCAGGGCCAGTGTGTGGGCCGCGATTGCCTCGTCCCAGTAAGCCCTGATCTCCACGAAGTCGGCAAGCACGTGGGTGAGATCGGCGCACTTCCGCTTCCATTCGTGCCTGCCCGCGTGCTGCGCGGCCTGCAAGATGTTGCGCCACTCCGATTCCAGCCAGCCTGCCGCGTCTTCCTGCGTGCCCAATGCTGGGCTCGCGGCTGGCGGATGGGTGACCGACACGGGCATCCGGCGCCGGAACGGATGAAGTACCCGGTCAGCCTTATCGGCTGTGTGCAGGTAGTAGTCAAGGAGCCTGCCGACTGCCTGTCGCTGCTCAGGCTCTGAGTCATCACGCGCGGCGCGCACGGCCGCGTATCCGCGGATGAGGTCGTGGAAACGGAACTGACCCCCTGGGGCTCGTGCCAGCAGGTGATGATCGAGCAGGGCGGCGATGGCTTTTTCTGCTTCGGCGAGGGTGCCGCCGCCCAGGGCTGCCGCAGCCTGCAGGCTGACATGAGCGCAAGGGCTCGCGCCCAGCCGCCGGAAGAACCGCTGGTGGTCGGGTTCCAGCGCACGGTAGGACAGGTCGAAGGCAGACATCACTTCCGGGCTTGCTGCGCCCGTGCCGCCCAGGCGAGCGGGAGACTGCGACAGTTCCTCGACCAGGTCGGCGAGCCTGGGCGGGTAGTCTTGCGCGAGCCTGCCGGCGGTGAGCTGGATCGCGAGCGGCAAGCGCCCGCACAGGCCCACGGCCGTCGCGACCCCATCCTCGTCGTGGGCCCTGCCTTGCCCCGCGATCCGCCGGAACAGCGTGATCGCGTCGTCGATGGACAGCACGTCCAGGGTCAGCGCGCGGGCGCCCGCAAGGTCGGGAAGACTGCGCCGGGTGGTGATCAAGATCAGGCACCGGCCTGCCACCGGCAGCAGCGGGCGGATCTGGTCGTGCCTGGCCGCGTCGTCGAGAATCACGACGGCGCGACGGCGGCTCAGCTGGGCTCGCCACAGCGCGGTGCGCTCGCCGATAGCGTCAGGTATCTGCATAGCAGGCACGGCCAGCATCCGGAGCAGGCGGTGCAGGGCCTCGGCTGCGTCGAGCGAAGGGCGCCCGGGCTCGTGGGTATGGAAGTTGAGATAGAAGATCCCGTCCGGGTACTGCCCGGAGACAGTGCGGGCAGCGTGGACCGCCAGCGCGGTCTTTCCCACGCCGGGCATGCCCTCGATCACGCTGATCCTGGGGGTGTCGCCGTGCTCCCCGGTGAGCAGCCCGAGTTCCTCGCTGCGGCCCACGAACTCCACCGTCTCGGGCGGAAGCGTGTCTGGCCGTGACATCCGGCCAGGACGCCGGCCGGCCAGCCGCACGGCAAGCTGCGGGTCACGGCGCAGGATGCGCTCATGCAGTTCGGACAGCATTGGCCCCGGTTCTGTGCCCTGCTCATCGATAAGGCGGCTGCGGGTCTCCCGGTAGAGGCTGAGTGCGTCACCCGGCCTGCCGCTCCAGTAAAGAGCCGCCATCTGGTGGGCGATGAATGTCTCATCCAGCGGGTATTGAGCCAGCAGGTGGCGAAGCTCACCTACCAGGTCCGCATGCCGGCCAAGCTCCAGCTCACACTCGACGCGCTCCAGGATGGCCGCCCGGCGTTCCTCTTCGAGGCTGTCACGCATCCGCGCCACCCAGTCGCCGCGGATCCCTGCCAGCGCCTGACCGCGCCAGAGCCCGTCCGCCTCGCGCAGCAGCATGGCCGCATGATCGTAGTCGCCGCTTGCGGTCAGTGCATCCGCTTGCCGGCGCAACCGGCGGAACTGATGCAAGTCGACCGCCTCGGGATCGACGTCGAGCACGTAGCCTCTAGCGCGCCCCGCCAGCCGGACGCCATCGTCAAGGGCCTGCCGGAGCGACGCTCGAAGCCTGGCGATGTAGACCGAGAGACTCTCTCGGGCCTTTGGCGGAGGCCGGGTGTCCCACAGCCGGTCAATGAGAGCCTCAGCCGGCACTATTGTGCCCGGCGTCAACAGGAGGATGGCCAGGACACATCGCACCCTGGCCGGCCCAAGATCACGTTGCTGCCCAGCAGACCAAAGCTCAATCGGCCCGAGCACCCGAAATTCCATGATCGCCTTGCATCTTCTACCGCCTGCGGACGAGTTCGCAGCTGGTACCCGATAGGGATGTACGGAACCATTCAGCCGCGTTAATACCCGTTATGGGCAGTTCTCACGCGAATCCTGGAAGAACTAGCAGGAACGGGGGAACGATCACGCTCCGCCGGTCCGCAGGTGGCGCAATTGCACGCCGGTTTCACGATGCCGCCGCGGCCGTCGGCCCGCAATGCCGTATGGAAGAACGTATTCGCGTGATGGCTGGGACTGAAGACGCCTGATAATGGTGAGTGATAGCCGGTGCTGTGCGGGCTGGCGGGGCGCGAGAGGACCGGTGAGATCCCCGTTGTTACAGGGATCTGAGCAGGCTCCCGGTAGCAGAAGCGGTGCCTAGGCCCTTCGTCCCCGGAGTTCCCCGTACCGTGTCTTTCTGCCCTGCCCGCATGCTGCTTTCGCGGCAGCTTGCCTGGTTGCTTCAGCGCGATCGCGCGCGGCTGCGGCTTGCCCTTGGACAGCTGATGCGCGAACGGCTTCCACCGGTCCCTTCGGCCGGGCAACTGCCCGGTGACCAGCGGCTCGCGGACATCCACCGCATGGCGCACCTGATGCCGGTAGCAAGCACGCCCGGCAGGACGCCGCACGAATCGATCCAAATGCCATATCCCGAGACGGATCGTGGTGTAGTTTCTCACTCTCGGAGGGGCCTGATATCTAAGTTACCAATGAGGGGACCTTCTCGATGGAGACTCATAGGTCGTTATGGCACGTCATCATGCGGACCGGCGGATCGGCGGGCAGCGCTCGCCGTGAACACTCGGCGGGGGCGGTTCGCGTCCCGGCGACGCGCGGGGTTCTCGTTCTAGCTCTCGCGTTAGGCAGCCTCGGTGCCGCAGCACCGGCAGCGTCGGCGCAAGGCAGCGCTGGCCATATCTATGCGAGCGCACATCAGCCAGCGGATAGCCCTGCTCTCTCGGCGGGCGCTGGCTCAATGAGCTCCTGCAACACCGGCAGCATGCCCTGGATGTATGCACCCCTGCTCATGCCCTGGATGTATGCGCCCCTGATCTCGTCGCGCGACATGGTCGCGTTTCTGCCTGCTTCCATCCCTGCTGAACAAGGGGTCAGCATATCCAAGCGTCATGATCTTCAGCGGCGTGATCGCTGTCTCTCCCGCTGGCTGAAAGGTGCCAGGTGCCGTGCGGCGCTGCTCGCGGCAAGCCGTCGTCCCGTCACGACAGCACTGGCCGGGCGCCATCGGCCGCGCTGCGCGATCAGGCCCTAGGCGACTGATTAGCGCTGTCACCGCCGGCTAGACCTCCCGCGGCCGAAGTCGGCGGCGGCGTGGAACTGCTGGAACTGGTCCGGGATGGGGCACCGGGCTGGTCCGGGATGGGGCACCGGGCTGGTCCGGGATGGGGCACCAGGCCGACTCGAAGCTGGTGGTATCCCAGCGCGGCGGTTGGCGGCTACACCGGGCCGACCGGGCTCTGGACCGCTTACCCGGGCGGGAACTACACGCCAAGTATCATCAGCACCTACAACCTCACGAAGAGTTCGGGGACTCCGCCTCCGAATATGGTGAGCGACACCCTCGGGTATCTGGAACCGGTCTTCCCGGGTGTAACCGCGGCGTACAACGGGCTGGCGTGGTACGACTTCGGCCTGCTAGACCCATACCTGCAGGGAGCATATTCGTATTGGCGCGTCGGCCAGTACACGGGCTTCTCAGGCTACGAAGGAGCGCAAGAGGGCCACGTTCATTTCGCCGGAGAGCACACCACCCAGGACTTCCAGGGCTACATGGAGGGCGCCACGCTGAGTGGCGAGCGCTGTGCAAAGGAGATAGGAACCGGGGGAGGCTGAGCTCCTTGCCTCTCGAGTCCGCCCGAGGGCCCACGTGTCAACGGGTCATCGCCTGCTTGATGAGCGTGCGCCCGAAGTCCCACATCAGGCCGGTGCCCCGGTGCGCTTCGTCCATCACGTTGGCGAAGGCGTCGCAGAAAAGCGATACCTCGGCGTCTCCGATCGTCAGCGGCGGCAATAGCTTGATCACCTCCATGTGGTCGCCGGCCACCTGGGTGAGGATGTGGTGCCGCTGAAACAGCGTGACGGCCACCATCTGCGCGAACAGCCCGTGCCTGGCCGCTTGCAGCATGTTCCAGCCGGCCCGGAGCTTCAGTGACCGAGGCCTGCCGAACTCCAGTCCGATCATCAGCCCGCGTCCTCGCACGTCGGCGAGCAGTTCGTACTCTTCGGCCATGCCCTTGAGCGCGCCCTGCAGCGCATTCCCGGTCCGCTCGGCGCTCCTGACAAGCTGCTCGTCCTCTATGACCGCGAGCGAGGCCAGGCCGGCGGCCATGGCTGGCGCATTGGCGCCGAAGGTCGAGTCATGCACGAGCACCCGGTCCATGGAGGAGTAGACCTTCTCGAAGATCCAGCCTCTGGCCAGCGTGGCACCCACCGGGACGAACCCGCCGGAAAGGGCCTTCGCGACGGTGATGATGTCCGGCATGACAACCTCATGCTGATAGCCGAAGAACCGCCCGGTTCGCCCGAGGCCGGTTTGCACCTCATCGCATATGAGCAGTGCCCCATGGTCGTGCAGCAGCGTCCGGGCGCCCGTTAGGAATCCGGGCGGTGCCACGTGGACGCCCTTGCCCTGAATCGGCTCGACGATGAGCGCAGCGACGTCGCCCTTGCGGAGCTCGGCTTCCAGCGCGTCAAGATTCCCGAACGGGATGCCGGTGTCGGTCAGCAGCGGGTCGAAGCCGCGCCGGAACTCGGCCGACCCATTTACCGACAGCGAGCCGACCGTGAGACCGTGGTAGGCGCGGTCGCAGAACACCACCCGCGGCCTGCCTGTCGCATATCTGGCGAATTTCAGCGCCGCCTCCACCGCCTCGGTGCCGCTGTTGCAGAAATACACACGATCCAGTCCCGGCGCCTTGGCGAGCAGCTGTTCGGCAAGCAGGCCGGGCAGCACAGCACAGTCGAATTGGGTCATGTCCGCGAGTCCGCCGTCGAGCACGTCGGTTAGCGCCCTGCGGACCACCGGATGATTGCGGCCCACGGCGAAGACACCGAAGCCGCTCAGGTAGTCGGCGTAGCGGCTGCCGTCGCGGTCGTAGAGGTAGCAGCCTTCCCCCTGTTCATAGACCCTGTCGAAGCCGATGGCATGCAACATGCGCGGCAGCTGCGGGTTCAGGTGGCGGGCGTGCAGTTCGTATCCGTGATCCCGCCGAGCGGCGAGGAGTGCTGGCAAGTCGAATCCCATGACCGCAGTCTCGCTGCCGGGCCAGCCTCTTGGATGGCCGATTCCGGACAATGATGGCGATCTTTTACGGCCGGCCGGGACCGCCGCAGGCCGGCCTTGACGAGTACTGCCCTGCCGAGGTGACGACGGCCGAGCTGGAGGGGCGGGCCACCTGGCGCCCGGCATGCATCCCGACATCGTCAACGCAGCCATAGAGAAGCACGTGGCCCAGCTAGGCTGCCCTCACGGAATACCGGCTACCTGCTGAAACCTGATTTCCAAGCCCGCCTTGGGGAGGCTCATCATGACTAACGTCGCCGACTGGCACACGCGGGCGCTTGATGCCACCGGCCGCGTGGTCGCACGTATTCCAGCGGATCGCTGGCGGGTACGCACCCCCTGTCCTGAGTGGGATGTGCGAGGGCTGGTCAGCCACCTGGTGTCGGGCAACTTGTGGGCAGCCGAGCTCGGCACGGGCGAGACGATCGAACAGGTGGGCGACCGGCTCGACGGCGACCTGCTCGGCGCTGACCCGGCCGCGGCGTATGCCGCTTCGGCCAGGGCCGCCTCGGATGTCTTCCACCGGCCGGGGGCGCTCGACGCGCCGTGCGCGGTGTCGTACGGGCCGGTCCCCGGGTCGGTATACGCCGGTCACCGGCTCATCGACGTGCTAATCCACGGCTGGGATCTAGCCACTGCCACCGGGCAAGACGCGGCGCTCGATGATGACCTCGTCGAAGCCTGCCGCCAGGTCGTGCAGCCGCAGATCGACATGCTGCGGGCCAGCGGCGCGTTCGGCGAAGGCAAGCCGGTCCCGCCGGGTGCGAGCGGCCAGGCCCGGCTTCTTGCCATGCTCGGCCGAAGCGGCTGAGTGCCGGCTGCTCAGCGGCCCGGCCCGCAGGCGCGGCCGGTTCCGGTAGTTTCCGGGCATGGAAGCGGTCCTGATGGATATCGACGGCGTGCTGACCGTGTCCTGGCGGCCGCTGCCCGGCGCCGTCGCAGCGGTCTGGAGGCTGCGCGATGCCGGGCTCAAGATTGCGCTGCTGACCAACACCACCTCGCGGACGCGGGCCTCGATCGCGGCGACGCTGGAAGGCGCGGGCTTTCCTGTTACCGCCGGCGACGTCCTGACGGCGCCGGCGCTGGCCGCCGGATACCTGGCCGAGCACTATCCGGGCGCCCGGTGCCTGCTGCTGAACAGCGGGGACATCCGCGCAGACCTGGAGGGAGTCGTGCTCGTCGACGACCATCCCGACATCGTCCTGATCGGGGGGGCCGGCCCTGAGTTCGGCTATCAGGCGCTGAATCGGGTGTTCGGGTACGTGCAGGGGGGTGCCCGCCTGCTGGCCCTGCACCGCAATCTGTACTGGCGGACCGATGCGGGCCTGCAACTGGACACCGGTGCCTTCCTGGCCGGACTGGAACAGGCAGCCGGCGTGACGGCAGAATTGATCGGCAAGCCTGCTGCCGTATTCTTCCAGGCCGCGCTCGCCAGCTTGCGGGCTGGCCCGGCGGAGACCGTGATGATCGGCGACGACATCGAGGCGGATGTCCTGGCCGCGCAGCGGGCCGGAATCACCGGGGTCCTGGTCAGGACGGGCAAGTACCTGCCCCGGGTGCTCAAGGGCGCCAGCGGGACGCCCGATCACATCGTCGACTCCATCGCCGACGTGCCCTCGATACTGCTCAGCCGATCCTGAGCAGCGACGAGCCCAGGGAACGGGGGAACGCCGCTCCGGATCCGGCGGCTGGTCGAGGTCGATCACGCGTCAGCGGCCGGGCCTTCCTGGATGACGTGGCGTAGCGCGGCGCCTTCGTAGAGCTGGCGTGGCCGCGAGATCTTCTGGTCCGGGTCGAGTATGCCCTCTACCCACTGGGCGAGCCAGCCTGGCGTGCGGCCGATCGCGAACAGCACCGGGAACATCTCTACCGGGAATCCCATGGCCTGGTAGATGATGCCCGAGTAGAAGTCCACGTTCGGGTAGAGCTTGTGGCTCACGAAATACTCGTCGTCGAGCGCGATCCGCTCGAGTTCCAGCGCGATATCGAGCAATGGGTTCCGCCCGGTGACGGTGAACACCTTGTCGGCGATCTCCTTGATGATGGTGGCGCGCGGATCGAAATTCTTGTACACCCGGTGGCCGAACCCCATCAGGCGGAAATCGCCCCTTTTCACGCGTTCGATATAGCCAGGGACGTTGTCCACCGTCCCGATCTCGTCGAGCATCTTGAGCACCTGCTCGTTGGCGCCCCCGTGCAGCGGGCCGTACAGCGCCGCGGCGGCCGCGGCGGCCGCGGAGTAGGGATCGGAGTGCGCGCTGCCGACCGCTCGCATCGTGTTCGCCGAGCAGTTCTGCTCATGGTCAGCATGCAGGATGAACAGCACATCGAGCGCGTGCTCGAGTACGGGGTCAGGCCGGTAAGTCAGCTCGGTGGTCCGCCACATCATGGACAGGAAGTTGCCCGCATAGGACAGCTGGTTGTCGGGATACGCGTACGGCAGCCCGACCGCGTGCCGGTAGGCGAACGCTGCCAGGGTGGGCATCTTGGCGATCAGCCGCTCCACCTGCTTGCTGCGCTTGTCCCGGTCAAAGATCGCCTTCGCGTCCGGGTAGAACGTCGAAAGCGCGCCGACCGTGCTGACCAGGATCCCCATCGGGTGGGCATCGTGGTGGAAGCCGTCGATGAACTTCTTGACGTTCTCGTGCACGAATGTGTGGTGGGTGATCTCCTCGGTCCAGGCGTGCTCCTCGGCTGCGCTCGGCAGGCTGCCGTTCAGCAGCAGCCAGGCCACCTGGAGAAACGAGCAGTGCTCGGCAAGCTCCTCGATCGGGTAGCCGCGGTAGCGGAGGATACCGCGCTCTCCGTCGATGAACGTGATCGCGCTGCGGCAGCTGGCCGTGTTCAGGAACGCCGGGTCGTACGACAGCAGCCCGTCGTCCTGGTCGGAGGTCTTGATCTGGCTCAGGTCCGTGGCCCGGATCGCGCCGCGGGCGATCGGGATTTCGTAGCTGCGCCCGGTCCTGCTGTCGGTGACGTGCAGCACCCCGTCGCCATTGTCAATGCCGTCAGGCGAACTCATCGCGACCCTCTGTTCCCGTTGTCTTTGCTGTCATTGGCATCAGCTAGCCCGTATCCGGGCACCCGCATAGCGACCTCCCTGCTGACGTCCTGAAGATGGATCCGCCTGGCCGCCGGCATCCTGCCCGTCAGCCCCGCCTGAACCGGCCCGAGTCCTACTCAGCTGGGGGTCACCTGCAAGTGGTCTCAGTTGACCGGATTCTGCCAGTGGCGGCAAGGCGGCCGGTCTTTCTCGTTTCTTCACCGCGGGCCGGGCCATGGTCGCGCCGATGCCCCGCGCTGGACCGGGATCGCGGCCATTGTCAGCGGCGGAAGGCTCGTATCTGGCCCGATATGAGCCGTGTTCCGGGCACCGGGATCGCGGTAGCTGCCTGCTCGTGGGAGTCTGGGAGTACCGCGAGCGTGTCCTGCGGCGCGCCGGCAGCGCGGGGATTACGGACCTGCGCGGGCGAGTGCTGATGAGGAGGTGGGCGTATGCAGGCGGTCATCGGGGACTGGCTTCACGTGCACGGCAACGTCGTGGGCCAGCCGGAGCGGTCGGGCGAGATCGTGGAGGTCCGCGGCGCCGGCGGGGAGCCGCCCTATATGGTGCGATTCGACGACGGTCACATGGCCCTGGTGTTTCCCGGCCCGGACGCGGTCATCGAGCATCCGCGCGGGAAGGGCAGGAAGAGGCCGGCCAAGGGGAGCGGCCCGTGACGGGTTAGGCACCGCGTAGGCCGGCCCGGCGCACCTTTCCGCTCATCGGCGCGTCCGGCTTCCGGCTGGCGCCACTCAGCTGCGCTGTCCTTCCTGCCCTGTCTTGACAGGTTAGTTTGGAAAGTATACGAACTAACTGATGTCTGGGGGGCAGCCAGCATCGCGGCCAGCCGGCCGCAGGAGGAGTTGCCAGCCATGGGCTCTGTCATTCGTCCGCGCCTCGCTCTCTGTGCCGCCACCACGCTGGCGGCCGCGTTACTGGTGTCCGCCGCGTCCGGTGCGCAGGCCGCCCCGCAGACCGGCAGACCGGGTCCCGGCGGCAGCGCCCGGGCCGCCGTGGGCCGCCTCGGCCCGGGCTCGCCGTCGGCCAGCGGCGCGAGCGACCTGTCCGACCTGGGATCCGGCGGCTGGAAGGTGGCCAGCAGCGGCACCGCGACCCAGGCCGGGGCGCAGATCTCCACGCCGGGATTCAGCACAAGCTCATGGCTGCCGGTCGCCAACGACGACGCCGGGGCACCAGGCACCGAGCTTGAGGCCCTGCAGCAGAACGGCCAGTGCCCGAACATCTTCTTCTCCACCAACATGCAAACCTGCTACGGCCAGATGACCAGGATCGGGCCGGACCGGATCAAGCAGTTCTCGGTGCCGTGGTGGTGGCGGACCGACTTCACTCCGAGCCTGCAGGCCGGGCAGGACGCCAAGCTGATCGTCAACGGGGTGGTTGGCTCGGCCGACGTCTGGCTCAACGGTCATCAGGTGGCAACCTCGTCGACCGTCACCGGCGCATACACCCGCTTCACTTTCGATGTCACCGGCCAGCTGCTGCAGGGCACGAACTCGCTCGCGATCGAGGTCAACCCGAACGACCCGACCACGATGTTCACGCTGGACAACGTGGACTGGACGCAGATCCCGCCGGACAACAACACCGGCATCCAGTTCCCCGTCCAGCTTCAGGTCGGCGGCGCCCTGACGGACGGCAACGCGCACGTGCTGCAGTCCAACGCGGCCGACCTGAGCAGCTCGGCACTGACGGTCAGCAGCGACATCACCAACACCACAAGCTCGGCCCAGGCCGGCCTGGTAACGGCCACGATCACGCCGCCAGGCACCGGCACGCCGATCACCGTGAGCCAGCAGGTCACCGTCCCGGCGAGCACGACCCAGACGGTATCGTTCAGGCCGGCCCAGTTCCCCGCCCTGACGATTGCCAATCCGCAGGTCTGGTGGCCCTATCAGCTGGGCGCGCAGCCGTTGTACACGCTGACCACGTCGGTGTCCCAGAACAGCGTGGTGCTCAACTCCACCAGCGAGACGTTCGGGATCCGGAACGTCACGTCCGCGCTGACGACCGGGACGTCGGCGGGGGCGCCGGACGGCGTCCGCACGTTCAAGATCAACGGGGTTCCGATCGTCATCCGCGGCGGCGGCTTCGACCCGAACCTGTTCCTGCACTACTCCGCGGCCGACACCGCCAAGCAGATCGCGCTGATGAAGAGCATGGGCATCAACGCGATCCGGCTGGAGGGCCACATCATGCCCGAGGACTTCTTCGAGCAGATGGACCAGGCCGGGATCCTGGTCAACGCGGGATACCAGTGCTGCGACGCGTGGGAGGTTTCTGGCACGCTGACCGCTGCCCAGCTTGCGATCCTGCAGCTGTCGGCGCTGACCATCGGGCAGAACCTGCGCAACCACCCGAGCGTGTTCAGCTTCCAGTGGAGCGACAACGCGCCGACCGCGCAGCAGGAGTCGGTGTCCCTGGCGGGCTTCTCGCAGGCCGATTTCCAGGACCCGCTGATCTCCTCCGCCGAGTACAAGAGCAGCGCGCAGCTCGGCCCGGCCGGCGAGAAGGAGGGTCCCTACGACTGGGTTCCGCCCAATTACTGGTATGACACCACGCATTTCGTCGGAGGCGACGAGACCAACGCCGGCGGCTCGTGGGGCTACGACAGCGAGCAGAGCGCCGGGGACACCGTCCCCACCCTCGACTCCATCAACCGGTTCATGTCCGCCACGGACCAGGCGAACCTGTGGCAGAAGCCGAGCTTCAACCAGTACCACACCAACTATGAGGGAACCCAGCACAGCGGCTACAACTTCGGCACGCTATTCAACTTCGATACCGCGCTCACTCAGCGGTATGGCGCCTGGTCGGGCCTGAACCAGTACGTCCAGGAGGCCCAGGTGCAGAACTACGAGAACACCCGGGCGCAGTTCGAGGCATTCATCGACCACGCCAACAACACGCCGGTCCCCTCCACTGGCACGATCTACTGGCAGCTGAACAAGGGCTGGCCGAGCCTGCTGTGGACCCTGTACAACAACGACGGCGACCAGGCAGGCAGCTATTTCGGCGCGCAGAAGGCCAACGAGCCGCTGCACGCGATCTATGCGCAGGACAACGGCACCGTCACGCTCGACAACCTCGGCGGCGCCACCCAGTCAGGGCTGTCCGTGCAGGCCAAGGTGTACAACGTGGCGGGAACCCTGCTGGACGACCAGACGGCCAGCAACATCACGCTGGCCAGCCAGCAGGTCGCCAACGGCGTCCTGACGCCGAGGGTGCCCGCCGTCACTGCCCCGCCCGCGCCCGCGACCGTCTACTTCGTCGAGCTGCTGCTCCGTCAAAGCGGCACGATCGTGGACCGCAACGTGTACTGGCAGTCCACCCAGCAGGACGTCACGAACTGGTCGAAGACGCTGGGCAAGCCGCAGGGCACGCTCTCCCAGTACGCCAACCTGCAGCAGCTGCAGACGCTGCCGCAGGCCACGGCCACGGCCACGGCCGCGACCACGCACCAGGCCGGCCCGGCCGGCGCCGACCTGGCCACCACGGTGACGATCACCAACGCCTCGGCCGCACCGACCGTTGGCTTCTTCCTGCGGGCCGACGTCAGGCGGGGGACGGCCGGCGGGCAGGAGCTATCCGGCGATAACGAGCTGCAGTCCTCGATCTGGTCAGGCAACGACATCACGCTGTGGCCTGGCGAGTCCGAGACGCTGACAGTCAGGTACAACTCGGCCGACCTGCAGGGCGCGACGCCGGTGATCAGCGTGTCGGGCTGGAACGCGGCCAAGACCGATATCGCCGCGCCGGTGCCGTAGGCAGCACGGCCGCCGCGTCGTGCCGCGGCCTTGCCTAGCGGCATGGCCGCGGCACGACCCAAGATCACGCCGGGGAGAGACCCGTAGTCACGGCTTGCGGAATACCCTGGACCAATGCCCCCTTCTACGCCCTCGACGTACTCAAGATTCTCCCAATCACAATACGTCTGGGCGCTGCTCGGGCTTGTTGTCCTCGTCCTCACCCTGGTACTGGCCCTCACGAACCTCCAATCCATCTATCAGGCCCAGAAGGACTTCATCGTCGGCTCGCTGCTTTCTCTCACGGGCTTTTGCTTTGGAAAGGCGCTGAGCCGGACGCAGGAGCAGAAGGCGGTCGAGCTCATTCGGACCGCACCCACCAGGACCGTCGTCGCGGCGCTGGAGATGGACCGGACGGCTCGCCTGCATGCCGACGGACTGTTCCAGCAACTATCGCTGCTGGCCAGGAACCTGGAAGCGGCGGTGGACCGGATCTCGGAGTACTACGATTCGCAGGCCAGGCGGGCCGACTTCTACCGGCACCTGCCGTTGCTCAGGGTCGCGCTCGATGATCTCGACAAGGCCAACGGGAACGTCATTAACGCCGGGCAGATCCTGGCGCCGGCGCCCGAGGGCCCAGCCTACGCCGTCTCCCCGGCCGCGCGGCTGTCCCTCACATCGATCCGCCGCGACCTGCGTGAGTCACTCGGGCGCAGGGATCAGTCGTACGAATGGTTCGCGGCGCGGCTAGAACGGCCCGCCAACAGTGAATTCTGGGATGTATTCGATGTCATGACCTCGGATGCGCTGAAGGCTGATCGCTTGCTTGACGCACTGCTCGGGCAGCATGTCGCATTCCCGCCGGAGGAACTTCTCGTCACCACTATCGGCTACCTGGCCGCGGCGATCAGGCGGGCTAATGAAGTGGGGAAGATCCTGCACTCGATGCAGATCGAGAAGCCAAAGATCTTCGACGTCATGGCCGAGGATCTCGACAAGGCCCTGGACGACCTCGGCCACATCGATGTCCGTGAGCCACACGGGACAGCAGGCTCGTGATTGACCGTTCGCCTATCCAGCCGTGCTCAGCACCCCGGCTCGTGCCCCAAGCCGAGAGGGGTGCTGGTCATGTCTGGCCACACGTCGGCGACGATGTCGTGGTCGACCGCATAGGATGTCGGGGCTCGGGATGCGCCCGGGGCGGCTGGTACGTTGCGGTCTCGTGACATGCCGCAGGCCCATCGCCCACGCTGTGGGTTCGGCGCGGTCGCGGCTTACCCCGCTCGACTGGGTGTCGCTCGGCGTTTTCGCCGTCGGCCTCCTCGCGGTCGCGACCGGGCTGCTGCCGGTCGCCGCCGCCTCGCATACGCTGCGCCGGATCCTGCCGCTGCTTGGCTTCCTCGTGGCAGTGATCGTGCTGGCCGAGCTCACCGCCGAGGCTGAGCTCTTCGGCATCATCGCCACCCGCCTGGCGATCATCGCGCGCGGTAGCTTCGCCGCGATGTTCGTCCTGTGTGGGCTTTTCGCGGCGACCACAACCGCCGCGCTCAATCTCGACACGACCGCTGTGCTGCTCACGCCCGTGATGCTGGCGGTGGCCAGGCCCGCCGATATTCCGCCCTTGCCGCTGGCGATGACGACGGTGTGGCTCGCGAACACCGCGAGCCTGCTGCTGCCGGTCTCCAACCTGACCAACCTGCTGGCGGTGAACCGCCTCGGGTTGACCGCGCCCGGCTTCGCCGGCGAGATGTACCTGCCGGAACTCGCGTCGGTAGCAGCCACGGTCGCCTGTCTGTGGATCATGTACTGGCGCCGCGGCCTGCGGTCAGCCGATCGCTACCGCGTGCCGGAGCCGTACCAGCCTCGCGACCCCGTGCTTACCGGTCTCTCGGCGGCGGCATGCGCGCTGTTCGTACTGCTTGTGTTGTTGTCGGTGCCGCTCGCCGGCGCCGCATTGAGCGCCGTCTGCATCGTCATCGCCGGGTTCGCCGCGCGCTCGAGGAGCTCGCTGCGCGCAGGCTTGATCCCGTGGCAGTTGCTGACGTTCGTGATCGGGCTGTTCCTCGTTATCCAGGTCATCGACCAGCACGGGCTCGGCAGGATCCTCAGTTCCGCGGTTGGCTCCGGCGCAGGCACTCTCGGTGTGTGGCGCGCGGCTGGCCTCGGCGCCGGGTTGTCCAACGTGGTGAACAACCTGCCCGCGTACGTCGCGGGCGAGCTGGCGGTCGGCGGGGGCAACCACGATCAGCTTCTCGGGCTGCTCATCGGGACGAACGTCGGCCCGCTGGTGGTGCCGTGGGCGTCGCTGGCCACGATGCTCTGGTACGCCCGGTGCCGGGCGCAGGGACTGGAGATCTCCTGGCGCCATTTCGCCGGCACCGGAGCGATTACCGCGACCGTGTCCATGGCGGTCGCGACCGGCGCACTGCTGCTGACCAGCTAGCCCGCGGTCGCGGAGCCGGACGGCGTCCCTGGCGGGGCGAGCGAAGCCCGGGGGTACGGCCGGCGGCGATGGACCACGGCACGCAGATCGGCTACCGTCCCCGATAGATCGCGACTGATAGGGGACGAATCGATGTCACCGCGGTTCGGAGTCGCGGGCCAGGGCCCGGCGTACTCGCTGGCTTTCGTGCGGCTGCAGGACCGTGCGCTGATCGCGCGGGGCGGATCCGATGGCGTCATCCGGTTCATCGAGATCCCCGGCGGCGAAACCCGGCACGAAATCGAGGCGCATCGAGGTGCGGTCCGTGCCCTGACGGCTTTACCTGACGCGAAGGACGGCCGGCCACGGCTGGCGAGCTGCGGCGTAGATTGCGTCGCACGAGTGTGGGACCTCGACGCCTTTGCTTGCGTGAGCGAAGTCACGCTTGCCAACCCCAGGCAGGATCACGCGCAGATCACCCACGCCACGATTGCCGACCGTACGCTGGTCGCGGTGACGGTGGGTGCGGAGGTCCATCTATGGGATCCGGACGCGAACCACGACCCCGTGCAGCTGGGACAGCCGGCTGACCAGGTCTGGTCGCTGACCACGACGATGGTTCACGGTGCGCCCAGGATCGCCGGCGGCGGGAACGATGGGCGCATCCACCTGTGGGACCCGGCGACCGGCGAGCTCGTCCGGTGGTTCCCGGCCCACCAGTCCACCGTCTGGGCCCTTGCCTCGCACAACGGGGGGAGTTCCCCGCTGCTGGCCAGCGGCGCCGCCGACTCCAGGATCCGGGTATGGGATCCGGCGACCGGCAGCCTCCTGCACGAGCTGGCGGGCCACTCGAGCACGATCCGTACCCTTGCCGTTGTCGGATCCCCGGGCGGCGAGCGCCTGGTGAGTGGCAGCGCCGACTCAACAATCCGGCTCTGGGATCCCCGCACCGGCACCCTCGCCGCCGACCCTTTCCAGGACTACCGCGGCGAGGTGTGGGCGCTTGCCCCGGTCGAGATCGACGGCCGGTGGCAGATCATGGCCGGCGGAGCCGAGGGATCGCTGCTTCTCCTCGATCCGCAGACCCGGCATGGCGAGACCGTGCTGGCCGGTTCAACCGGCACGGTGTGGGCACTATCCACTGTCACTGTCGATGACAAGGTCCTGCTCGCCAGCGGCGGAGTCGAGGGCTCGATCCGCATCACCGAGATAGCCACCGACACCGACGTCCGCACGCTCGTCGGGCATCGCAGCACGGTCCGGGCGCTGGCCGCCGTACCCGCGGCCGGCCCGTCGGCAGCGCTCATCGCTAGTGGTGGAGCGGACGGGATCGTACGGCTCTGGGACGCGCGGCTTGGCGCGGAGGTCCAGAAATTCCAGCGTGACCACGTCGGCGAAGTCTGGTCGCTGGCCGCATTTGCCGACGGTGACGCCCGGTACGTCGTCAGTGGTGGCGCGGACAGGAAGGTCCGGCTCTGGGACGCCGACGGAAGCACGCGCGACCCGAAGCTAGTCGGCGAGCACAACGGCGCCATCACCGAACTCGCCGTCGTCACCGGGCCCGGCCCGCCGCTGATCGCAACCGGCAGCACATCGGGCATGATCCGGTTCTGGCATCCGGACGGCACCGTGCCGCTGCCCAGCTACGACACGGGTGGCGTCAGCGTGACCGCCCTCGCCGCCTACTCGCATGACGGCGGCTCGCGGCTGGCGTGCGGTCTCGGCAACGGCAGGGTCGTCCTGCTTGATCCGCTGACCGGCAAACCCGTGGGCGAGTTCGCGCAGTCGCCGAGCACAGTGCACGCACTCGCGGGCTGTCAGACCGACAGCGGCGTCGTGATCATGGGCGGCTGCGAGGACGGCGGGATCCGGGTCTGGAATCCGGCCACCAGATCGCTGACACACCGGATCGAGTCGGCACATACCTCGACCGTGCGTGCGCTCGCGCCCGCCTCGGTTGACGGCCGCCCGATGGTGGTCAGCGCGAGTGATGACGGGTCGATGCGCCGGTGGGATCTCGCCGTGCTGCGGGCTTATGGAGAGAAGCAGCCGCTGCGCGCGCGCCCGGCGACAAAGGTCGACCCGGACCGCCCAAGCAGCGTCGACGCGCTGCAGCGCAAGGTGTTCGTCGACGCGCTCTACGACTTCCTTACCTCGCCGATGACCGACCCGCCCGTCGTCATCGGCGTGCACGGGCCATGGGGACACGGGAAGTCGAGCGTGCTGACGCAGCTACGCGACCGGCTCGACCCGCCATCGCCGCCGCACCCTGGCTCGGCCTCGCACAAGATCGGCTGGTACGACGACGCGAGCAGGCCGCTGACGCCGGCCTGGGCCCTGCGCCGGCTCAATGCGCACGCCCGCAATCCATCACAAGACCTGCCGGGACGGCTCGAAGCCGCCGACGCGGGCGCCAGCGGCGTGGCCGCGCACAACCTCACCGTCTGGTTCAGCCCGTGGATGTACCACAGCCGCGAGGAACTGTGGGCCGGACTGTCGCAAGAGATCATCAAGGCCGTGACGGGAGGCCTGTCCCAGGAGGACCAGGTACGCCTGTGGTTCGAGTTGAACCTGCGGCGCTCGGATCCGGTTCCGATCCGGCTGCGGCTGATGTCGGCCGTATTGCCGCGCACCCCCGTCGGCTGGGCGACAGCGCTGCTCGCCCTCTCGGCCGCGATCGTGGCTATCGGTTCCGAGGGCTTCGTCATCTACCACCGGCCGGTCCTGGCCGGGGTCGTCGCGGGGCTCTCGGTGCTGTTTGTCGCTGGCCGGCTCGCCTGGACGGCCATGCGCGGTTCGGTGCTCGGCGTCCTGCATCCGCGGATGTTTCAGGGCCCGCTCGGCGGCCTGGGCACTGGCCCGGGCGGCAGCGCGCCACCCGCTGAGGCATCGACCGACCCGCTGCACGAGAGCCGGGCTGGCTATCTCTACCTGCTCCAGCACGATATCGGCCGGATCGTGGAGGTCGCCACCGCGGAGCGGCCGATCACGGTCTTCGTCGATGATCTCGACCGCTGCTCCTCGGAGCTGATCGGCCAGACCATGGAGGCCATTAACCTGTTCGTCAACGGCGGGGCGTTCCGGCACTGCAACTTCGTCCTCGCCGTAGATCCGGCGATGATCGCGGCGCACATCGAAGCCGACCGGGAGCGCGTCATCGCGCGCATCGCAGGGGATCCGGTCTCCTATGGCGGCATGGACAACCTGGGCTGGAGCTTCATGGAGAAGATGATCCACCTGCCAGTCCGGATTCCAGAGCTGGGCCAGCAGGCGGTTAGCGACTACGCCGACTCGCTGCTGACACAGTTCCCCGCAGTGCCTGCCGCGGTCACCGACGCTGCGCCGCCACCGGAAGCTGCGCCACCGGAAGCCTTGCCAGCCGATCCCGCGGAGATCGGTCATCCTGCTGAGGCCGCGCCCCCATCCGCGGCGTCCGGTCAGCCGGGCGAGGCCGATCCGGGGGAATCAGCTGACGTCATCAGCCTCATCGAGAGTATCCCTGAGGTCTCGCAGGCTCTTCGCGAGTCGATCAAGCGACTGCCCAGGCGCAGCCCGCGCCACATCAAGCGGTTCGTGAACCTCTGGCGGTTCTACATCACGCTCGAATACCGGGCGGACCAAATCTCCGGAGACGTCGACGACGTGGTGACCCATGCCCGGCAGGTTGCCCGGTTCGTCGAGGTCGTGCTGGGCTGGCCGCAGTACCTTGACCGGCTGAGCAGGGCCACGGACGGCAGGTCGCCGATCCGCGAGCTTGCCGAGGCCGCGGGCGAGCCGGAGCGATGGCCAGCCGCCGCGCGCAGGCTGGGCCTCGACCCGGAGGGCGAGCAGGTCGAAGCGCTGCGGGTGTTGCTTGCGGAAGTCGAAGTGAATGCGCTCGTGGATCTATGCGATCGGTACCTCTGACTGGGGGGCCGCCGGCCTTACTGGTGCAGCCGCAGCTCAGCGGACTAGGGATGGCTGTCAGCCACGGGCAGCACAGCAGGCCGGATGGCCGGCCCGCCAGGCCCGGGAATCGTGTGCACCGTGTCGGCGCAATGCGCGTCAACGTATCGTCTCCTGATAGCGCGTCAACGTATCGTCTCCTCATAGGAGGTCCATATGCGAGCACGCGCAAAGGCATCGCACGCCGCCGCGCCGGCCGTGCCGCGCACCTCAGCAGCCAGGCACGCCAAGGCCGGGGTTCCCCCCGCCGGGGTTCCCTCAGCCGGGGATCTTCCCGCCGGGGTTCTCTCAGCCGGGGATCTTCCCGCCGTGGTTCCCCCCGCCGGGGATCTTCCCGCCGGGGATCTTCCCGAGGAAGAGTTTGACTTCAGCCAGCCATTCGAGGTTGACCTTGGCCGTGCGGCTGTCATCGCGGAGGGGCTGCGCGAGTCCGGATTCCCGCTTTGCACCGCTGATGTGGTGATATCAGAGCTGGCCAGGTCCGGGGGTGAGCGCGGAGTCATCGGCCGCTTCGCCGCCGACCAGCTGGAACGGGCCGGATGGCGGCCATGAGCCAGGCGCTGGCCGAACCCACTACCTGCCACCAGCGAGACCGCAGCTCAGCGTGACTGCCGGAGATCATCTGCCCGGTCAAGGGCGACGGGCTGCGGCACCGGCGGTGACACACTGAGGCGATGATGTTGTGGCGGGTGCGTGATTTCCATGCCGACGACCTCGACGCCGCGGTGCGACTCTGGGACAGCCCCGCCGCTGCGAGCCAGGCGCCGGTCTTCGGGCTATCCGACCTGATCGCCGCGGTTCGCGCGCACGAGCCGGCGGTCGTGGCCGTGGTGGGCGAGGAACTCGCCGGAGCCACGGTGGCGACCATTAGCGGCGACACGGCCTGGGTGATGCGGATCAGCCTGGCTGCCGCCTGGCGCCACCGGGGCATCGGCAGTGCGATGCTCGGCGAGCTAGAACGGCGGCTGGTGGCGGCCGGGGTGCACCGGATCCACTGCCTGCTGGCCGATGAGGGCGAGACCGGCGCCCTGGCGCTGGAGCACTCCGGGTACTCCGCCCGGCCAGGGATGGTCTTCTACGAGAAGCTCGAGCCAGTCGGGCCGGGGAGCGCCGGCGTGCTCGGGCAGCTTGGCGGGCGGATGGTGCGGGCAGGCGCCTGGGATCAGCTCGGCGGGATGGCCAGGGAGAAGGAACTGATTGAGCGGCGGGTCATCCTTCCGCTGGCCCGGCCGCAGCTTGCCGGGCGACTGGGCCTGGTGCCGCCCAGGGCCGTCGTGCTCTTCGGCCCGCCGGGAACGGGCAAGACCAGCTTCGCGAAGGGAGTAGCGTCCCGGCTCGGCTGGCCCTTCGTCGAGCTGTTCCCTTCCCGGCTGGCTGGCGATTCCCCGGCTGGCCTGGCCGCCGCGCTACGTGATGCGTTCGCGCTGGTGGCCGAGCTAGACAAGGTCGTGCTTTTCATCGACGAGGTGGAGGAGATCGCCGGGCTGCGCCAGCCGCGGACCGTCTCGGTGGCGCAGGGGGTCACCAACGAGATGCTCAAGCTCATCCCGCCATTCCGCGAGCAGGATGAGCGGCTGCTCATCTGCGCCACGAACTCGGTCCGGGCTCTGGACACCGCGTTCCTGCGGCACGGCAGGTTCGACTACGTCCTGCCGATCGGCCCGCCGGATACGGCCGCCCGGCATGCGATCTGGGACGCATATCTCACCACGATCCCGCACGGCGAGCTTGACATGGACGCGATTGTTGAGCAGTCCCGGCTGTTCACCCCGGCCGACATCGAGTTCGCCGCCCGCAGGACAGCCCAGCTGGTGTTCGAGCGTGTCATGTTCGCCGGCGGCGAGGAACTCGCCGTGACCGCGGACATCCTGCGCGGCCTCGGCGAGACCCGCCGCACCCTTACCCCGGAGACAGTGGCCGAGTTCGAGCAGGACATCACCGATTATGCGCGGGTATGAGCGACCGTAACGCCGCCTGACCAGCTGAGCATGACTCGTCACGCAAACGGGCAGTGCCGGGCCGGCCGGGATCCGCCGCCGGCTGACCGAGGCGGACCGCGCGTTCGGCCGGGACGCGAGGCTGCCATCCATGCCAGGGCCGGCCGGCGGCAGGTGTCAGCCGGCTAACCGGAGCGTGTTCAGCGCGGGATAGTCGGTGTAGCCTTCCGCGCCGCCGCCGTAGAAGGTGGCCCGCTGCGGCTGCGCCAGCGGCGCGTTCCGCGCGAGCCGCGCGGGCGGCCTGCCGAGCTGACCCGGGGAGGCGTGCGGCCTCCGGCGGTGCTGAGCCCCGGATTCCGGCGCGCTACCGCTAACTCTCGCCGCGGTTCTCGTCGTTCTGGCATGACAGCGCCCGGCGTGCTGCCGTCATGGGAAATGATTGCCCGCATGCCTTTGCGCCGTTCCTGCCGAATGTCAGCTATTGCCATCGCGGGCGTCTGCGCGCTCGCCATGAGCGTGCTGGCCGGATGCAAGTCGGCCTGGCCCGCGGAGCGGGTCAGCGGCGGCCCGGCGGGCAGCTATCTGATCGCTTCCGGCATCCACAAGATCAAGCACGTGATCATCGTGATGCAGGAAAATCGGTCATTCGACTCCTACTTCGGCACCTTCCCTGGGGCGGACGGCATCCCGATGAGCAACCGGTCACCCAGTGTGTGCGTGCCCAGTCCGGCAGGCGGTTGTACTCGCCCGTACCACGATGCCGCCGATGTCAACGGCGGCGGTCCGCACGGCGTGGCCAACGCGGTCGCGGACGTGGACGGCGGCACGATGGACGGGTTCATCAGGGAGCGCGATGCGGCGCGCACCACCTGCAGGAACCCCGACGACCCGGCGTGCGTCCCTGGCGCCGCCCGGGATGTGATGGGCTACCACACCGGGGCGGAGATCCCCAACTACTGGGCCTACGCCAGGGACTTCGTCCTCGACGACCATATGTTCGCGCCGGTCAGGTCGTGGTCGCTGCCCGAACACCTGTACCAGGTATCGGCCTGGTCGGCTCGATGCAAGAACAGCTCGCCGGGCAGTTGCGCAAACGACGTAGTCGGCCCCTACCCGTCTGGGCGGTTCGACCGGGCCGTCCGCAGGGAGCTGAGAAGGGGCCAGACGTCCATCGACCTGGCCTGGACCGACATCACCTGGCTGCTCTACCGCTACCACGTCAGCTGGCGGTACTACGTGCAGGCAGGCACCGAGCCCGACTGCGCCAATGACGCGGCCCAAACCTGCGCGCCGGTCAGGCAGCGCGCCAGCACGCCGGGGATCTGGAACCCGCTGCCGCTGTTCGGTGACGTCCAGGAAGACCACCAGACCGGCAACATCCAGCCGCTCGGCGACTACTTCAGCGCCGCCAGGGCAGGCCGGCTGCCGGCGGTGAGCTGGATCACCCCGTCGGGACCTGACAGCGAGCACCCCCCGGCCGGCGTGCACCGCGGTCAGGCGTACGTGACCTCGATCGTCAACGCGGCGATGAAAAGCCCGGACTGGAACTCGACGGCGATCTTCCTGGCCTGGGACGACTGGGGCGGCTTCTACGACCACGTGGTCCCCCCGAATGTGGACCAGAACGGATACGGGCTGCGCGTCCCGGCGATCGTCATCTCCCCGTACGCCAAGAAGGGCTATATCGACCACCAGACGCTCAGCAGCGACGCCTACCTGAAATTCATCGAGGACGACTTCCTCGGCGGAGCCAGGCTGGACCCCAGCACAGACGGCCGCCCGGATCGTCGGCCTGACGTCCGCGAAGACCAGCCGATTCTCGGCAGCATGACCCAGGATTTCGACTTCAGCCAGCCGCCACGGGCGCCGATGTTGCTGCCGACCAATCCGCCCACGGACTCGCCCGACATCCCCGCCTATTTCGCAGCCGCGCCGCCGTGCCTTGGGTGCACGACGCCACCGTTCGCCGGACTAGGCCGCCGCCACGCATCGCCATCAAGGCCGGCGATGTTCCGCGCGAGAATAGCTGGCGGCGGCCGCCGCACGGCCCCTGGGCCTCGCGAACCAGGCCGGGCGGCCGTTGGCCCGGTCGCGGCCTGGCGCGAGCGTTTCAGCGCGGCTCGCAGATGACCAGCGGGATGTCGCGCTCGGTGCGGCGCTGGTACTCGCCGTAGCCCCGGTAGGCTGCCACCACCCGGGGCCACAACTCGGCCTTCTCCTCCGCCGACGCACGGCGGGCCAGCATGGGCCGGCGCCGGCCGGCCATGGTCAGCTCGATCTCGGGATGGGCCACCAGGTTGCGGAACCATTCGGGATCCCGGTCATCGCCTCCCTTGGAGGCCACCAGCACGACCCGGTCACCGTCGACGACCGGCGCGGTGAGCATGGTCGAGCGGGGCTGGCCCGACTTGCGCCCGACGGTGTGCAACTCGACGGCGGGCATCCCGAAGGCCGAGCCAAGCACCCGGCCGCCGCTCAGCCGGACGATGGCCAGGTGCGCCTGGCTCATGGCCTTCAGGCCGATGTCGGCCAGGGACTGCTGCAGGGCCATGGCCCGACCATATCCAACCGAGCATGCCGGACCATTCCCGCGCCCGTCGCTACGCCGTGGCAGAACTAAGCTGCCGCACCGTTCCCGGCCCGCTGACGGCTGTTAGGGTGCGCCCGGGCCGAACGGATGAGCATGCCCGGGCCGACGGATGAGCACGCCCGGGCCGACGGATGAGCACCCCCGGGTCAGGGCTTGCGCCCGACCCCGACCCAGCCTGACACCTCATAGTCTCCGACGGCTGTGCCCGGCTCGGGATGCCACCGGTGGCATTGCACTACGCCGGGCTCCGCCAGCTCAAGGCCGTCGAAGAAGCGCGAGACTTCCGCCAGGCTGCGCCGGGTCTGCGGGGTAGCGACCGTCTGGTTATACGCCCTGGCACCCTCCGCCACGACCTCGGCGTGCACGTCGCTGGCGGGGTGGCTCACGACGAGGTAGCTGCCCGGCGGCGTCGCCGCCATCAGCCGCGCCACGATCCCGTACGGGTCCTGATCATCGCTGATCAGGTGCAGGACTCCCACGAGGATGACGGCGACGGGACGGCTGAATTCCAGGGTCCGCGCCGCATCCCGCAGGATCTTCGCCGAATCCCGCAGATCAGCGTCGATGTAGGCGGTTGCACCCTCCGGCGTGCTGGTGAGCAGCGCGCGGGCATGGGCCAGCACGATCGGGTCGTTGTCGACGTAGACGACACGCGCTTCCGGCGCGACGTCCTGGACTACCTCGTGCACGTTGGGGCTGGTCGGGATGCCGGTGCCGACATCGAGGAACTGCCGCAGGCCCGCCTCGGCGGCCAGGTATGCCACCGCCCGGCGGAGGAAGTCCCGGTTAGCGCGGATGTCGCGCCGGATCGTCGGCCGGACCGCGATCACGCGCTCGGCCGCCGCGCGGTCGGCGGCGAAGTTGTCCTTTCCGCCCAGCCAGTAGTCGTAGACCCGGGCCGGGTGCGCGACGGAGGTGTCGAATGAGGAAGGCTCCGTGGCCGGCGGCCTGGCAGCGGGAGAGTCCTCGGTCCGGTCGTCGGCCACCATGGACACCTTTGCTGAAACGGGTTTTCGTCGGATCACCGACAGCGTAGCCCTACTCGACGGCCCGGCTGACCGCCGATATACCGGCCAGCGGGGCGAGCGTCGGCCGTCATGGATAGCTCACCACGTCACCGGGCCGTCAGGGTGCGGGCCGTCAATGGGCTGGCCGTCAGTGGGCTGGCCTTCTGGGTGCGGGCCGTCAGTGGGCTGGCCTTCTGGGTGCGGGCCGTCAGTGGGCTGGCCGTCAGGGTGCGGGCCGTCAGGGTGCGAAGTTGTAGAGCCCGTGTGCCTCGCTGGCGACGAACAGGGTGCCCTGCGCGAAGACGGGCTGGCCGAAGACCCGGCCGGAACCGACCGGGAGCGTCTTGAGTACGGCCCCGGTTGCGGCATTGATCAGATAGGCGCCCGGGGTATTGAGCTGGGTGCAGCTGTAGGTGCCGACCGCCAGCACGCCGGCGCTGTCCAGTCCTGGCGTGCCCATCACCGCGCAGGGCAGGCCGGTCTGCCAGCTGAAGGCGCCGGTGCCCGGGCTGACCTTGCGAATCGATCCGCCGTAGCTGGTGCCGCCGATGGTCGTGCCGTCGCCGCCGATGTAGAGCGTGCCGGCTGGCCCGTTCCAGACGGCGCTAGCCAGGCACGAGCTGAGCGAGCCGGCCGGCGCGCCGATGGTGTCTGTCCACAGCGGCGTGCTGCCGAGCGGGTTCGCTGCTAGCGCGTAGTACCGCCCGTTCTTGTTACAGGCACCCACGTCGGCCGGTGGGCTGCCGCTGCCGAACAGGGTGGGTGAGGAGCCGAAATCCGAGTCCCGGCCTTGCCCGGCGACGCCAGGCACCTGCCATGCCTGGAGCAAGTTCAGCGACGAGGACAGGTGCACGATGGACAGCGAATGCCCGATCTGGTTGCCTGCCGGGCAGGTGTTGATGGTCGGGTCGCATTCGTTGCCGGTCGACACCCACAGATCGCTGCCACTGGACGACGCGGCGACGCTGGACCAGACGCTGCCGCCGACCGACCCGGATGGCACCGTGTGCCAGGTGTGCAGCACCAGGCCGGTGTGCTGGTCGAGTTCAACCACCCCGCCGCGGATGAGCGGCTTGTCGCAGTTCGAAGCGAGGCCGACGTAGATGTGCCCGCCGACCACCGTCGGCGACGACCAGTTGTAGAACGCGTCGGGGGCGGACGTGCTGGCCGGGCCGATCCTGGTCTTCCAGGCCACGGCGCCGGTCGCGGCGTTCAGCGCGTAGAGGAAGCGAGCGCCAGACACGTAGACGGTGCTCGTGCCGGAGACCGGGTCGGGCAGCACGGCCGCGGTCGAGCTGATCCCGCGTGCCGGGCAGGTCAGGTTCGGCTCGGTGTCGAGCTGGCGCTGC
>WNGK01002207.1_pt1 | contig 28269 bp, 25 predicted proteins | sample 5400601 | NCBI WGS metagenome assembly WNGK01 (sample SAMN13153376, study PRJNA577476) | soil metagenome | isolation source: 60 cm soil or saprolite under Garry oak tree replicate 1 | place: USA:California | collected 2016-06-15
GGGTCGGTACCCGCGCCTAATTCATCGAGCAGCACCAGGGCGTTCAGGCGGCCACTATCTGGCTTGCCCGTCAGCGTTTCCGACAGTTTGCCGCGAATGTCAGGCATTTCGCGCTTCATCTCCTCATCGATACGACGCAGGATTTCGATGATGCGAGTCAGGTGCGACGAAAAGGTGCTGAGGCTCTGCTCGATGCTCTGCTCGTCGCCGATATCGGCGAAAATTTCTTCAAAGACGGCCACCTCCGATTGCTCTTCCGCCGGAATGTGCAGGCCCGCCTGCGCCATCAGTGTGAGCAGCCCGACGGTCTTGAGCGCGACGGTCTTACCGCCGGTGTTAGGGCCGGTAATCACGACAATAAAGAATTCGCGGCCAAGGTGGAAGTTGATCGGCACGACTTTGCCTGTAAGCAAGGGGTGGCGGGCGTTGCGCAGGTCGATGCGTCCCTGGTCGTTTAACTGCGGTTCGGTAGAGCGCGTCATACGCCCGTAGCGGGCCTTTGCCAGGTGCAGGTCAAACTCCGCCAGCAACTCCACGTCGCGTGTCAGCGGCTCTGCTTCTTTGCCGATTTCAAGGGAGAGCGCGCGCAGAATACGCTCGACTTCCTGTCGCTCTTCTATTTGCAACTGGCGGAGTTTGTTGTTGAGTTCCACAACCACCATTGGCTCGATGAAGACCGTCGCGCCGCTCGCCGATTGGTCGTGAACAATGCCGCGCACCTGTCCGCGGCTCTCGGCCTTGACGGGAATGACGTAACGGTCGCTGCGGATGGTGACAATCGGCTCCTGCAGCGCGTTGCCAAATTCGTGTACCAGGGTACGCAGGCGATCCTGTAAACGCTGATTGGCTCCACGAATGTCGAAACGCAGTTTGCGCAGCGCCGGGCTGGCGGTGTCGAGTACCTCGCCCTCTTCGCTGATGGTTTCTTCGATACGCCGCGCGATATGCGGTCGTTGTGGTATGTCCGCGCCCAGCTCACGCAGCAGGGGAAAGGTTTCCTCGTCGAGCTTTTCGATCATGCGCGCGACATACATGGCGCTCTGCACGGTTGCCAGTACCTCTAACATATCGCCCGGACTCAGCACGCCTTCGCGCGCGGCGCGCTCCAGGTGGGGGCGGATGTCGTGCGCGCCCTGCACACCTGCATCGGCGCGCAGTTCGATCAGCTGGTAGGCCTCGGTGGTGTAGGCGAGACGCCGCCGCGCCTCTTCTATGTTGGGTGTGGGCTGTAGCTCCCTTACCCGCTCTTTACTAGCTGAGAAGGCGGCCTCTCTGGCCACTTTCTCAAGAATCTTGGGATACTCCAGTGTATATATACTTTTCTCATGCATGATGATGGTAAGAAGTCCTTTATTATGAATCAGGCAGCAACACATGGCCGCCGCATTCGTTTCTTCGATGGGCAGAGTGAGAATATATTCCAGTGATGCGCGATGATAAGATATCACATTCGCGGGTAGAATGTAAGGTGTCTGGCATTGTTTGTGTGGTGTCTCTTTGGAACTTCGCTCCTATTGACACGTATACTACAGTGAGTTCATGTACAGAGAGAACGAAGAGGAGCAAGCAGCATGATTCTCCATCTTGGAGAGCGCGTCTACTGGGGCGCCCCTGAAGTGATTTACCTGGAGGGAGTCATCACGCGCCTGGACGAGGCGACGCAAACGGTGCTGGTGCATGTTGATCGCGCTACCCCTAATTCCTCTCACTTGATCGGTGACGACGTGCCGTTTGCCGCCGATGGATTGGCACCCCTGCAAGGCGATAGCCCACAGGGTATCACAAGCGAACGTGGTGCATCCGATGAGCACGCCCGGCCAATGAGCGACGAGGAAAAGATTCGCAGCGCAGCGGCTGTCGCTGTCTATCAAAAATTTGGTACGACCATTTCATCTGAGCAGCGACAAGCGATGATCGAGCAGGTATCCGGGGTGCTCGATAACGATGCTGAGATGCGCGCACGCATCATCCAGTCAATGGATCAGATCCTACAGCGTAAACGATAAAAAAGTGAAGTAGTTTATAGAGGCATATCCAAAACCAGGCTATACTAAGCGTTGAGACAGGGGAACTAGCTCGAAATACATGATGAAAGGTGAATTATATGAATTGCCAAAGATGCAATGCACCTCTTATGGAAGATGCCCGGTTTTGCCGGATATGCGGCCTTCCAGTCTCTACAAGCGCTCCAAATAATGTAGTTGACTACCCTGCTCAAGCGAATCCAACACTAGAGGGATCGCCAACGGTCGCCACGCGGTGGGAGGAAGTACCGCCTGAGTCGTTCCAATCAGCGCAGCCTGCACAGTGGCAACCTCCATATGTCCAGTATAGCGCGCCCCCAGTGCAACCAACCCAACTATCGCCCCAACCACAATGGATGCCGCAAAATGCTCAGCAGCCCCTCGTAAATTCACCGGGAAATTTCCAGGGTTCTGGCGTGCAGCAGCCGACTCGCCGCAAGGGACGAGCATGGAGACGAATAGTAATTACGCTGCTCGTGCTGGTGGTGCTGGTAGTTGGAGGATGGTTCCTGGTGGCGCGCCCCATTTTGCATGGTATCGCGGAGAGTCAGATAAACCAGGTAGCATCGAGCGGGATAAATCAAATTCTGCCATTTCCCCCATTTGTGAGAACTCCTTCGATAGCGGTAACAGAAACCGGTCTCAACAACCTGATTGTACTCAATCATGCTCCCTCTGACCCCGTGCAGAATGCCGTTGTCCACATCACACAGCCCGGCATAGCAAGTGATGGCTCCAATACAGGCGGAGTGCGGTTTGATTTTCAACTGTACGGGTTTGCATGCTCGATTACAGGGATACCTATGGCCAGTAATGGCGATATCGTTATGACGCATGTGCAGGTTCAAGGTATCCTCTGGTGGGTGATGTCTCCAGACGAAATGACCTCGATCTTCAACTCGCGTTTTCACGATGCGATTGTACGATTACAACGCCAGGTGACGAGCGTCACTACTAAAAACCAGGAGATCGATATTCAATTCAATTAGCATAGATGCAGGGTGGGGGCCTTATAGTGGCCTTCTCGATCATCGGGGAGGACAAGCACAAGGCCCAATACATCTCACGTAAGCTCTTTAAACACAACCATTGTTCGAGTTTTTTGAGGTCAAATCGCCCTCTTCCCGAGACGATAATGATGAGCGTATCAGGCTGAAGTGAGCTGTATTGGGCACCAGGCCCCCTGCCCTCATCCACACTTCCCCCAGTCCCTACACGCGAACAACACCTACCCGTGTAAAGCAGCAAGGGGTCGAAAGAGTGTGCACCTAGCGCCCATTTTGCGCGGGCTGTTATGCAATCCACTGAAAGCCTGCATTGATAAAGTTGGAATAGTGTGCAAATACCGCGCATTTTGCGCGGTATTATTTTTGAATGGTTGAGCTTTACCATGCAAGCGTGAGGAGGTGGGAGCGTTGGAAACGGGTCAGGGTGCGTGTGGCTGGTCATGGAGAGCTTCCTTTCTTGAAGAGAAGAGTGGATGGGTAGGGGACGCACAGGCTCTACTACGAGTATAGCTGGTGGGGAAAATGATGGCTGCTGACCTGCCTGGGTGAGACTGACAACGGCAGGGTCTTGTATGGTTTTGCATCATCGTCACCCGATTTCCCCTCATCGTATACTGGCAAGCAAGCAGAGAGCAGCAAGAGGGGAGAGGAGATCCCATGGTGTTCTCCCTGGATCCTGCCTGTCGAGACAGCTGGCGTGCGGGCGAGTTTGCTGAGGGAGTGGTTGGCTTGCTGAAACCACCCTCACAGGCAGATGGGAGCAGCACCTCTTGCTCCACGTGGAGGCAGAGGCTTTCAAGGCCTCTGCAAGAGGCGCTGGGCGTGTCTGTCGCAAGAACCGCTGTCCCTGGCTGCAGCCCATGACCCACGCGGGCTCACAGATCCAAGGAGCGCTGACGAAGTCGGTGTTGCCTGTCCAACAAGCGACGTTCTTCCGAGCGGGCTTGCTCGGTCATGAAGGCCACATACTGCGGCCAGGTCATCTGCTCAAACCTCGCCACGGATGGTTTACAAATCCTGGCAGTGACGATGACCGATGCGCCTCTGAAGCCAGTGGAATGGTGAGAAAATCGTCCTATGTTCTGAAACAGAATCTTGTCACGATCAAGCTTTTCCTGTAGCATAACGAGAAGATCATCGAGCTGGCAAAGGATGCCCCTTCGTCTCATTTCCTTTGCCTCCATCTTGGAGCTGCGTGTATGCCAAAGGCCAAGCGAGAACGCCGGGAGCGAACGGACAACTACCATCTGCTCCAACAATGGTGTCGAACCCCAGAGCAACGCTTGTATGAGGGGATCAGACCTGTCGTGCTTTTCGGCATTCCACCAGCAGAACGGGCGCAAGAAACGGGCTTGGCGGAACGGAGCCTGGGTCGAGCCGCTGATGCCTTTGATACGCATGGCATGATCAGCCTCTTCCGGCCTACCAAAGCCCAGCGAGAAGACCATCATCGGTCGCTGCCGGTCGCCATGCGTCAACTGATCGTCGATCTCAAAGCCGAGTATGCAGACTTTACCGATGGAGAGATCGCCGCGATTTGTGCCATCCAGTTCGCCGGGCGCCGTCCGTCTCATCATACGGTGAAAGCAGTGTTAGCTGATGGCCCACCGCCACAGCGAACCAGCCGGCAATTCCCACGCTATGAAGAGATCGGCTCGCCGGAGGAGCGCCGCCATGCCGTCATTCGCTTACATGCCCAGGGCTGGAGTATTTCGACGATCGCTCGCTATTTAGATGTCTCACGCCCCACGATTTATGCCATTCTGAAACGGTGGGTCGAGGAGGGGGTGCAGGGGCTTGCTGAGAAATCGCATGCGAATACGAGTAAGCCAGGCGTCGATTTACCGACGCGCAACCTCATTCGCAAAAAGCAAGAAGCGAATCCGTTACTTGGGGAGTGGAGAATGTATGCCGCCCTCAAGCAGCTTGGCATTTCCGTGTCTCCACGAACGTGTGGCCGCATTATGGCCGAGAATCGTCAGCTCTATGGAATCAAGCCACCCCCAAAAGAGCCACACCAACCAAAGCCCCACCCATTCAAAGCGGGTTCTCGCCATGAGCGATGGTGCGTCGATATTCGCTACATCGAAAAACATCGCATTCCTGAGATCAAAGGCTCGTCCCGCTCCCCCAGTTGTCTGCGTGCCTCCCCGTTACATGCCTGCGCCACCTAGTGGGAGCGCAGCGGGAAGAGCAGCCAGTAACACCCCAGGCAGTAGAGACCGTGCTCCAGGCCCATGCGAAAAGCACCAGGGGAACCATCACGCCAGGAATGGAGGATGAAATCCAGAGGTGTGCAGCATTTCGCCAGGCAAACACGTTTGAGTGGTGTGAGTTGGTAGAGCCCGGCCAGTACCACGACGCCACCAACGATGCGGGACGCATTCATCATGAGCCAGGGGACCTGTTGGGCCAGTACCCCGGAGACGTTCGCGCCGAGATACGCAAGCCCCCCGAAGAGGGTCCAGATCAGCAGGTACGCGCCAGCGAAGATCCACGTGGGCACAAAGGCCCACCCGCCACGACGCCGGTCACGCTGGACCTGTGCGAACACCAGGATCATCGGGGCTGCCGCAGGAAACATCATCGCCATCATCATCACGACCCAGATCGAAAGGCTCAACGCGGCTCCCATACCCATAGTCAGGCCCATGCCCATCGTCTTCGCTGTTGTGGACTGCCAGATCAGAAGCGCCCACGACCCAGCGGTCAGGATCAGGAGCACCGTCAGGATGAGGGTCCGTTCTCGTTGCAAACTCATGGTGCTCCCTCCCAGTGGTACGCGCATCCGCGCCACTCTCGCATGCCAGTTCCGCGCATCTCTGTCCATAGCTCAGTCCTCGTATCTGTCATGGTACCGGACCCAGGCCAGCGGACCTTCTGGACCATCCTCATCTCGTCCCCTGGGAGTCAGGTCGAGGTATTGGTAGGTGGCGTTCATCATGTCGATACCTCGCGAGTAGCAGGAGTAGGTGTGAAACACCACGCCGCTCTCGTCTTTGTAGAAGACGCTGATCCCCTCCCGGTCCAGATCCAGAGGGCCGGGATCGGTTCTGCCATAGTTGTAGAACCGCGTTCTATTGTGGGCTTCCTCGGGGGGAAAGGATGCCTGATAGTCAAAGTTGAAATCGGTGTGGAACGAGGAGACCCATTTGAAGCTCCATCCCATGCGCTGTTTGAACGGCTCGATCTTGGAAAGCGGAGCCCGCGAAATGGCCACAAAGCTCACATCACGGGGCGGAAGGTGAACACTGCTCCCATTGAATGTGTCGGCCCAGAACGAGCAGGTCGAGCACCCTTCCTCCCACTCAGGATCGAACATAAAGTGATAGACGACGAGCTGGCTCCTGCTTTCGAAGAGCTCGGCCAACGTCTCCTTCCCTGTGGGCCCATCGAAGACATACTGCTTGTCCACCTTCTCCCACGGGAGTGCGCGCCGCTGCTGGCTCAGCTCGTCGCGCAGCCGCGTGAATTCCTTTTCCTTCGCAAGAAACGCTGTTCGTGCGGAGAGCCACTCCTCGTGCGAAACCACCGGGTGGTCCTTGATACCACTGCTGTTTATCATGTCCTCTCCTTCTGTTGTCAGATCGGGATAACCTGATCTGACGCGCAAAAACGGTGTCAACCTGCTCGCGCGTGCGCGGAGATCGACATCCATGCAAGTGCATGGATACTCATGTTCAAGAGCTTTCTGCTGCCTCCTCACCTCCCAGCGCCTTGCTCGTCTCAAGCGAGAGCAGCACAAGACCAAGCCGGGTGACCTGTAAAAGCACCCCGTGCAGCGCGGCCTGATCTGGGAGTGTCCCCGAGAGCAGCGTGGTGCCAGCCTCCTGCTGCTGGATGCGGAGTCCCCCAAAGCGGTCTTGCCAGCCAGGATCAAGGTGTCCCTGTACACGAATACGGTAGTACATCGGTCTGCTCCTCTGTTCGGGTGACTCTCGTCTGAGAAAAGTATAGCACGGAGACCATCTGGAACACAGTCGTCAAAGGTCTACCAAAAGGAGTAGTTTTGAAAGGCAGGAAGGCGAGCGGTTGGGAGGAAACAGGTCTAGAGCAGCGAGCGGGCACGCGCCAGGGCAATTGCCTGAGTGCGACGGGTGACTCCCAGCTTGCCGAGCAGGTTGCTGACATGTTTTTTGACGGTGGCCTGGGAGATGACCAGGGTCTGGGCGATCTCCTGATTGGAGGCCCCGGCGGCCAGCAGGCGTAGGACCTCCTGCTCGCGCCGGGTGAGGAAGGCATCCGGCGCGGAGGAGAGAGCCGATGGCTGCGGGGCCGGGGAGGACGCAGGTTCGGGGGCAGTTGCCTCCTCCAGAGATCTGCTCACGCCTTGTGCCTCCTGCTCGAAGGCAGCCAAGAGCTTTGCGACATAGGCCGTCGTGGATGGAGCTAACTCGTGCTGCTGAGAGTGGGGAGTGAGAAACGCCTGGAGCGCCTGCCGCATTGGTTCGCCCTCATCCAGGTACACGCGCAGGTAGCCCTCTGGTTCCGTCAAAGCAAATAGGCGCGCCGCGACCCCACGGGCTTGTTCACTTTTGCCTGCCCAGTGCAGCGCCACCAGATACTGGGCCAGAAACGTGATGGTGATCCTGATATTGGCCGAGCGATCCAGGTGCCTGCTGAAGCTGTCCAGCAGCGCCAGCGCCTCCCTCCAGCGACGCTGGGCAAAATACACCCGCATCACGACCGGGAAAGCGTCATAGGAGGCGCCTTCCCAGGACCCGTGAGGAAAGACGACGCTCGCCGCCCAGTCGGACGCTGCTTGGAGCTGCCCCTGGGCCAGCCACCACTGTGCTCGCATGGTCGGCAGCCAGTCTGGGTAAGTCCCATACTGTTCGCGTTGCACCAGCTGTTCCATCTCCTGCTGCGCCTGCTGCGCGAGAGACCACTCACCTCTGGCCAGCGCGACCTGTATCAGCTCGCCGTATCCCCATCCGAGCACATCCAGATGCTGCCAGGCGGCGGCGTCATGCACGGCCGCCTGCAGCAAGCTGCGTGCTTCCTCCAGCCGGTTCCACTGGTACCACACCTGTGCCAGAACGATCTCGAAGTACCCTTTGAGCAGAGCGTAGCCCGCCATCTGCTCGATCAGGTCAAGGGCAGCCAGGCTCTCCTGGGAGGCCAGGTGCAGGTGTCCCGCCTCCACCGCCGCCTCCGCCAGGTATTGCCTGACCTTGAGGGAGGCAAAGGAGCTTCCCGACCGGCTCACCTGCTCTTTTGTCTCCAGCAGCCGCGATAACAGACTCGCTCCCGCTTGCCAGATGCTGTAGTGAAGCATGAAGTTGCAGGCGAGCGGGACAATCTGCCAGATCGCCTCCTCGTCTCGCTCAAGCTCCTCCTGGATCTCCTGCTGCATACTGTTCAAGCGCTCATAGTCCCCATTTGCCACCGCTTCAAAAAAGGTCAGATGCATATGGAGCAGGCGCCGGCGCCGGTGCAGCAGGGCTTCCTCGGCAGTACCAGCGTCCAAATCGACGACGCGAGAGACGGCACCAGCACCTGCTCCGGTAGCCGAGATCTCCTGAGCGGTCCCGTCACTCTCCCGCCGCAGAGCCATCTCGACCCGCGCCATGAGCTGCCGCGCCTGCTGGTGGACCCTGGCGCGCTGCTCTTGAGTCGTCTGCGTGACCGTGTTGAGGAGATAGAGCGCCGTGGTGAGCGCCAGCCGCGCGTGCTCGCGTACCACAAGCTCAGGCAACGCCAGCACCCAGCGCGCTATCGTCGCGGCTTCCCCACGCACCCAGAACTGTTCGACCGTCTGCTCCATCAGACGCGCTGCCGTGGAGTAGTCTCGGGCCTCAAGCGCATGGGTAATCGCCTCGTGCCATTGCCCTTGGGCTTCATAAAAGCTGGCGGCCCGACGGTGCAAGAGCGGCACCAGTTCCGGGTGGCTGGTGTGGAGATACACCAGCATCGCTTCACGAAAGAGATCATGCAGCCGATAGCCGCGCCGCTCTTCGTCCAGGGGCACCAGAAAGAGATTGTTGCGTTCCAGGAACAGAAGCAGCTGCTGGCTGGCTGTTTGTGTGGGTGCGGCGGTCACCGCCTGGCATACGGAGGCGTCCAGGCGCGAGAGGATGGCGGTGTGCAGCAAAAAGTCGCGCACGCTGGTGGGCAGGCGCGCCAGGATCTCCTCCTGCACGTAGTCCAACAGATAGCGCTGGCTGCCGGTCAACGCCTGCAGAAACGCCGCGCGATCCGCACGCTTCTGCATGGCCAGGGCCGCCAGTTGTAAACCGGCGATCCAGCCCTCGGTGCGGTTCACGAGCTGGTTCACCTCTTCTGCGGAGAGCGTGGGGGAGAGCATGTGGCCGAGATAGTCGTTCGCCTCTTCGAGGCTGAAGCGCAGCTCGTCCGCGCGGATCTCGGTCATCTGCCCCCCCACCCGAAGCCGCGCCAGCGGCAGGTCCGGGTCGACACGGCTGGAGAGGATCAGATGCAGGGAGGCAGGCAGATGCTCCAGGAAGAAGCGCATTCCCTCGTGAATGGCCGGATCGCTGATCACCTGATAATCATCCACCATGAGCACGAGGGGAGCAGAATGCGCCTCGCAGCTTTCCAGCTCATGGAGCAGGACGGAAAGACAGGAGGAAAGCGGCGGAGGCTGGGGGGATCGGAGCAGCTCTACGGCTATTTCCCCAAAGTTCGCTGCCAGGCTGGGGCAGCGGCGCAAGGCGGCGATCAGCGCGACCCAGAAGCGGGTCGGGCTAGTGTCCAGTTCGTCCAGCGAGAGCCAGGCAACCTGCGCCTGATGCCAGCTCGCCCAGGTGGAGAGCAGCGTGGTTTTGCCCCACCCCGCCGAGGCCGAGAGCAGCGTCAGCGGGGTGGAAAGCGCCCCATCGAGCGCGGTAAGCAAGCGTTCGCGCTCCACCAGCGCGCTCGGCAGGCGCGGCGGAGTGAGCTTGCTGGAGAGCACTAGCATCCCCTGGTCGAGCGCCTGCGCGGGCTGCTGCTCGGGCAAGAGCATCTGCGCCGTCTCCTCCAAATGAGCCAGCGAGAGGGTCTCCGTCCGTCCGAGATAGCGCTTGCGGGTGCGACCTCGGCTGGTATGGTAGGCATACCAGTACGCTCCCCCGCGTGGCCTCTGCTCCAGGTAGAGATTGAGAGAGCCTCCTCTTCCGTGGAAGGCAAAGGAGGACATCTCGCGGAGCCAGGCGAGCCACGCGGCTTCCTCTGCTGGTCGAAAACGCTGCTTGAGCTGGCCCTGCGTGTACAGCTCGTACAGGCTCTGCTCGGAGGACCAGATGAGCGCGTGAAGAGGTAATCTGGACATAAAGCCTTCCCTGCGTGCGCGTTGTTCCCAACTGCCCTCAATTCCTCCCAACACCAGGGAGTATATCAAAGAGGAGGCCAACGCGCAAGGAGCGTGCCTCTCGTCGTGACGATCCGATCTGCTCTCGCGGCTGTCTACGGCTCTGCACCCCTCACAATGGCAAAATAATCACCCGTAGACATTTCAGGCAATATTCAAAAAAGAGCATCTCAGAATCCACCGTTTCTTGCGACAAACGGCTCCGGTTCGAGAGAACCGGAGCGCATCAGAAGGGCAAGCGCGGCATGAACGGCTGAGCTATCTCAAAACTCATGTCAAAATCAAAATCTCATTTTTCTTCATGTGAAATGAGTAAGTGAGACAAAAGGGAGAGCTTATTTGAGGCTATCGGTCATCGTCACTGCCAGGATTTGTAAACCATCCGTGGCGAGGTTTGATCTGCTGGCCAACCAGACCCTTGATGGGAAGCGACTTGATCAGACGGCCCTCCAGCCAGACCGCAAAGCTTCGATCAGGAGCACTGACCAACAGCACGACGCGTTGACCAGCCAGTGCCTGCTGGATGGAGTAGTGCTCGTCATCGACATCCACCCCCCCGTCAGTGCCCACTTTGCGGGAAAACCCCCGCCCATGGATGGCATCGAGCCAGCGATCTGGGTCGACTCGTTCGGGCAAGGGCGGCAGCGCAGGCAGGCTGGGAAAGGCGACCTGTGGTGGCCGATTGCCACAGGCCGTTCGCCTCTTGCGGTCGCTCCTGGTTGTCATGCCACAGGAAGCTCTTGGTGGCCTCTCGCACCTCCCCAAGCGTGCTGGGCAGATGAACGAGGCCCCCATTCCTGGTTGAGCGTGCGGTGCAGCCGCTCGACATAGGCATTTTTGTCCGGTCGGCGTGGCGGACAGATAGTGGGCTGAATGCCCAGGCACAACAAGAAGCGGCAGAATGCTGAGGGAAAATGACGCAGGCCGTAGCTGCCGACCCAGCGCGTATCGCGGTCAAAGGTCATGCGAGGAGGACACCCATAGTGGATGAGAAACTGTACCACCGTTGGAAGCCGCGCTCTCCGCGTGAAAATCCGAGCGGGCCTCGGCCATGAGCCAGGTAGAGGTTCCGGCATCCACAACATTACAAATTTCCACGACATGCTGCTGCTTGCCATCAGGATCAGGTGGCACGCTGGTCGCATCCTTGAAATCGAGTTGGATCTCTTCCATGGGCTCGGGGCGATGCTGTGGTCGATGATGGCGACCAGGTGGATCCAGGATACATCCGAGCTGGCGCAAGATGCGCCAGCTGGTGCGGGTGGAACGCGGAAGGGACAAGCCTTGCGCGAGGCCCCTCCTGATCTCGATGCAGGTAGTACAGAATCGCTCTGGGACCTGGTGTTCGCTGGAGGTTCTCAGGCGGGTGTTCGCGCATCTCCTCAATCCGCTGGACGAGACGAGCAGGGATCTGGGGAGAGGGGCTGTGATGGGCACGAGAGTGCGAAAACAGCACCTGCAGATCATCGGCCGGAGCCTCTCGCAATCGCTTCAGCCACTGGCTTTCCCCAACTGAAGGAGCGACCCACAGCCTCAGCGAGATCCTGTTGGGTCCATTCGGGATGTTCACGGGCCAGGCTGCGCAGGGTGGCCCGGTCGGCGATCCAATCGACTTCCATAGTAGCTTCACCTCGCTTTTTTCCCTCAGTATGACGCCTGTGAAGCTTCTCAAGCAACCTCTTCCTTTTTCTCCTTCCAGAGCCTCTTCGCTCGCTTGCTAGGACATGATGAGAGGAAATCGGGTGACGATGATGCAAAACCATACACCTGCCTGGGTGAGACTGACAGAGGCAGGGTCTGTGAAAGATGGCCGGGGCGACCGCCAGGGCTTACACCGGGAGGGTTTTTCCCAGGTGTAGGGACAGGGGGAAGTGTGGATGAGGGCAGGGGGCCGGGTCCCTACGAAACGGGGAAGTCTGGCTCTTTCAATTGGGACACGGTTGAATGTTTTCGACGGAAGCGCTGCTTCTGGTTCAGAGTGAATGCGAAGAAAACGACAGGGGTGAGCAGCAGCAAGAACAGATTTGCTCCACCGGTGATGATCCCATCATTCGAATAGTAGGAGGTGCTTCCGGGCAGGTGGACACTGGCAAAGACCGGTGAGACGTTGGGGAGGAAGCCGTAGTTATCCTCATGAAGCGGCCAGTAGACAAGAGCGGCACGCCCAATGATATTGTTGCGTGGCACAAATCCCCAATCCCTTGAATCAGAACTGCGTATGCGATCATCGCCCAGGACGAAATACTTGTTGGGTGGAACAAGCATGTTATGGATGTTCTTATAGTTGAAGATGTTACCCTGGTTGGCAGGGTCAACGTAGGTCTCTTTCAGGGTGACGCCGTCGACAATGACCGTTGTGTTATCGATGGTGATTCTATCGCCCGGTATGCCGATAATACGTTTGACATAATCCAGGTTGTGGTCCGGTGGAGCGACAAAGACGATCACATCGCCACGCTGGGGCGGGTGGAACAGGTACGTCCATTTGTCTACCAGGATGAGTTCGGTATCGTGCAGGCTGGGTTCCATACTGGTGCCTTCAACGTTGAAGTTTTGCACGGCAAAGCGAATGACCAGAAACATGAGGATGGTGAGGACGATCGTTTCAATCACCTCACGCACCAGGCGATATTTTTTTTCAAAATCAAGTTCTGGTTTCATGCATCTCCCCCAGGCGAATCGGGTTAATTTGATGAGTATGTGCCGCTTCTACCTCATTATACGATATGTGTTATCCGAAAGTTACGACGCGTGAGCCGCATTCAGCTACCTGGTTGATTGGTGATCAGGTTGTTTCTAGTGTAGTATTATCGGACGAATTCTGGCTACCTTGCTAGGAAATATGGCCTATTTAAGCAGGATGTTTTCTTTATGACACAAGGTGTCAGGAATTAGCTGGTATAGTCAAGTCTGTAGGCAGAGAACACGACCATTAGGAAATAAAGGCTACGTCCTTTTGCGTTCTAATATATAGAAGTGTGTCAAAACGTCTCATCTTTACGAGTGCCATTATCTTCCTGGTGTTTGAGAACCTCTCGCCTCAGAGAGTATGGTATAATCTCGATATCGAACGTTTGTATCAAATTTAGCAGGTGTACAAGGAATGATACATCTGCGTGATGGGTGGTCTAGTTGTATGCCCCAGGATAAAATCGTTATACGCGGCGCCCGCGAACATAACCTGAAAAATATTGATGTCACTATTCCCCGTGATAGGTTGGTGGTGATTACCGGCCTCTCAGGGTCAGGCAAGAGTAGCCTGGCCTTTGATACCATTTTTGCCGAGGGACAACGCCGCTATGTTGAGTCGTTGTCTGCCTATGCCCGCCAATTTTTGGATAAGATGGAGAAGCCCGACGTCGATCATATCGACGGACTGTCTCCTGCTATCTCTATCGACCAGAAAGGCACAACGCATAATCCCCGCTCCACGGTTGGTACCGTGACCGAGATTTATGACTATCTGCGCCTGCTCTATGCGCGTGTTGGCCATCCGCATTGTCCCAAGTGTGGACGGGAAGTAACCCAGCAGACGATCCAGCAAATTGTAGACGCGGTACTCAATCTGCCGGAGGGGTCGCGTATTTTGCTGCTTGCACCCCTGGTGCAGGGACGCAAGGGCGAATACAAGCAAATCTTCGAAGAGATGCGGCGCGCGGGCTATGTGCGCGTGCGTGTCGATGGCACGATTTACGATCTGGGCGACGAGATCGAACTCGATAAGCAGAAAAAACATACCATTGAAGTGGTGGTTGACCGGTTGGTAATTCGCCGGGGACAAGGGCGCAATGTTGGCGAACCTATTGATAGCCAGCCTGCCAACGAGACTGCGTCTCTACCTGCGGTCAGGCAGGCTGCAAGGAACGAATTGCGCCCCTACAAGAAGGTGGCGGAACGTCCGGCGCTATATGATGTGAACGCGGATAGGGATGAGATGGATGGCGTAGGGGCGCAATTCATCGCACCCGAAAATACTCCTGAGCCGGTGGAGGAGGTTGACCGGGATTTCCGGCAGCGCGTTGCCGATTCGTTGGAGACGACGTTGAAGCTGGGAAATGGTGTGGTACTGGTTTCCATCGTTGATGGGGAAGAGATTCTGTTCTCGGAGAAATTTGCCTGTGTGTACTGCGGCATCAGCCTGCCAGAAATTGCGCCGCGCACCTTTAGCTTTAATAGCCCGCACGGCGCATGTCCAACCTGCACCGGACTGGGAACGCAGCAGGAGATTGACGCGGAGCTGATTGTCACGCATCCCGAGCTAAGCCTGCTGGAAGGAGCGATCGCGCCCTGGAGCAAGGTCGTGAACGGCAGCCAGTGGCATGCAGCTATTCTTGATGCGCTGGCGAAGAAGTACCAGTTCAGTTTGCATACTCCATGGCGTGATCTGACGGAGGAGCAGCGCAAGGCCGTGCTATACGGTACCTCTGAACCGTTGACGATTCGCTATACGCCGCAGCACGGTGGGACGCGCAGCTATACCATTAACTTTGAGGGAGTCATACCCAACCTTGATCGCCGCTACAAGCAGACCGATAGCGAGAGCATTCGAGAGGAGATTGAGGCGTATATGTCGGCGCGCATCTGTCCCGATTGTCACGGCGCACGTTTGAAACCTGAGCCGCTGGCGGTGACGGTGGGCGGGCACAATATCGTGCAGGTGACGCGGCTCTCAATTGTGAATGCGCAGCGCTTCTTCCAGGAACTGGAAGCAGATGCGGCATCGCTGCCCACTCCATCCAATGTGTATGCATTGAATGGTAATGGTAAGAAGAATGGTAAAGGTGTTACTACTGTCCCTGCTTTGGCCGATCCACTGACACCCATTGATCCGCTCGGTCCAATGGTCGAAGTGACATTGACCGAGCGCGAGCGTTTTATTGGGCGGCAAGTGCTGAAGGAGATACGGTCCAGGCTGCAATTCCTGGTGGATGTAGGTCTGGATTACCTGAGCCTGGACCGCGCCGCCGCCAGTCTTTCCGGTGGTGAGGCGCAGCGTATTCGCCTGGCAACGCAGATCGGCTCCGGTCTGATGGGCGTGTTGTACATCCTGGATGAACCAAGCATCGGACTGCACCAGCGTGACAATGCGCGCCTGATAAAGACGCTGCTGCGGTTACGTGACCTCGGGAATACCCTGCTGGTGGTTGAGCATGACGAGGATACCATGCGGGCCGCCGATCACATCATTGACATTGGCCCAGGCGCCGGTGAACACGGCGGGAAGGTGGTCGCGGAAGGGACTTACAAAGAGATTATCGCCAATCCCGACTCCATTACCGGCGATTACCTTTCGCGACGCAGGCGCATTACTTTGCCAGAAAAGCGGCACGAGGGCAATGGTAAGTCGCTACTCGTCAAGGGAGCGCGCGAGAACAATCTGAAGAACATAGACGTTGAGATTCCCCTGGGGAAATTTGTGGTGGTGACCGGTGTTTCTGGTTCTGGTAAGAGTACGCTGATTACGGATATTCTCTATCGCAAGATAGCCCACTCGCTCTATCGCGCGCATGATAAACCAGGAGCGCATGACGCGATCGAGGGCATAGAATACCTGGATAAAATCATCGAAATCGATCAGTCACCCATTGGTCGCACGCCGCGCTCGAATCCCGCGACGTATACCAATGCTTTCACGGGCATTCGCGATCTGTTTGCGCAGGTGCCGGAGTCGCGTATTCGAGGGTACCTGCCGGGTCGTTTCTCCTTTAATGTCAAGGGTGGGCGCTGCGAAGCCTGTAAGGGTGAGGGTATCGTCAAGATCGAAATGAACTTCTTGCCCGACGTGTACGTGCCGTGCGAGGTATGTAAGGGGAAACGCTACAACCGCGAGGCGCTGGAGATTCACTACAAGGGCAAGAGCATCGCCGATGTACTGGATATGACGGTAGAAGAGGCGTCGAGCTTTTTCGCCAATGTTCCCTCGATCTACAATAAAATGAAGACGCTGAACGATGTGGGTCTGGGCTATATGCGCCTGGGGCAGCCGGCGACAACTTTATCTGGCGGCGAGGCGCAGCGCGTCAAGCTAGCGACAGAACTGTCTAAGCGAGCAACGGGGCGCACCCTGTATATCCTGGATGAGCCAACCACCGGGTTGCATTTTGCAGACGTGGATCGTCTTCTGCAGGTCTTGCAGCGTCTTGTCGACGCGGGCAACTCGATTGTGGTGATCGAACATAACCTGGAAGTGATCAAAAGCGCGGACTGGATCATCGATTTAGGGCCAGATGGCGGAGACGCCGGTGGGCGAGTCATTGCCGAGGGAACTCCAGAAGACGTGGCGGAGAATGAGCAATCCTACACGGGCTACTTTTTGAAGCGCATGTTTACAGAAGAAGCGGCCCTGGAAAATGCTCGCCACTCGAAGGAGATTACAGCGGGCTAGCCTGTGCTGGCCCTTTTTTTCCTGTAAGCGCAGGTTCTTTCCCAGATGTATAGTATACGGCCGCTATTGCAGGTGGCCCCTGTATCCGTTACGCGGGAAAGGATTTTTTTCATGACTTTGAAGATATCTATGCAGCGTCGGCAATCATTGCTCTGGTGATTATCGTCTTGACCGTACCCTGGGGAAGGCGGGGTTCTCATCGGCTTTTCCGGTTCCGGCAAGGCCGGAAAGAATTGAGACACATGAGCCAAGAGCAGCCAGCAGCCAAGACCAAACCACTCTATGATGTGCGCCGCGTCCACATCGGCAAGAACGCCTACCTGCAGGAGTTGTCCCACGAATGCGGAGAACTCTATAGCCGAACGCTGGTCTTCTTCTGGCGGACGGTGCGGCGCAAAGGCATCTGGTTGCAAGCGAAACATCTCATGCGCCTCTTTAGCTCCCCCAAACTGCATGCCCATACCTCCGATGCCTGTGTCCAGGCGTTCTTTGCTTCCCTGGCATCGTGGAGACAGCGGCGCAAAACGGATGCGCACGCCAGACCGCCCAGCAAGCGTCGTTGGTATTTCCGGATCGAATACAAGCGCAGTGCCATGCAACTCAGCGGCGGGATGCTCAGACTCTCCAATGGCCAGGGAAACAGGCCGCTCCTGCTGCCCTGGACACATGCCCTGCCGCAAACCGTCGTCATCCGCTGGACGGGAACGGGCTACGAGGCGATTGCCACCTACAAGATCGGGGATGAGCTCAGCGAAGAGGAGCCACAAGACTTCGATCAGCGTCGCAGGTTGCACACAGCCGGGATCGATCTTGGCGAGGTGCATATCGCCGTCTCCCATGACGGCCAGCACAGCCACCTGCTCAATGGGCGGCTCCTGCGCAGCAAGCGGCAGTATCAAAACAAGCTCAAAGCGAAACTAGAGAGCAGGATTGCTGCCAAGCAGAAAGGAAGCAAACGGCGCAAGCTCCTGATCCGATCGAAGCAGAAACAACTCAGGAAGATCAAGCATCAGATCAAAGATGTCGAACATAAGCAGACGAGCGCGTTGATCTCCACCCTGCGAGCTGAAGGGGTGCAGAGGCTTGTCATCGGTGACGTGAGGGACATCAGGCGAGAGTTAGATGTTGGCCCCACCACGAATCAGAAACTGCATCAGTGGTCCTTTGGTTCTGTGCGGCACAAGCTCACCTACAAGGCGCAGCGGGTGGGCATGCGCGTCGCCCTGCAAGAGGAGAGCTACACCAGCAGGACGTGCCCCATGTGCGACCATCGACGCAAGAGCAGTCCAGACGGACGCGTCTTCAGCTGCAGCAACAAAACATGCAGGTGGCGTGGGCATCGGGACGCAGTGGGCGCGTGCAACATCAGGCGCAGGTATCTGGGTCTGGGCCCAGTAGTTGGGGTGATGGCTCCCCCCACGGGCATTCGCTACGTCGCGGGTGTCCGCGTAGCTCAGCGTGCAAGCTCTGAGAAGCCGCTGTCCCTTTAGGGCGTGCGGAGTAGTCACTATGAACCCGTTAAGGGGGGAGTAACGGTAGCGTGTACTTTGTTCCCTACGTCCGGGGCATCTGACTGGCCATTACAGGCCATGTTGTCAGTCGACATTTTCTCGCCTCCGCCGGGAGTTAGTTCGGGCGGAGGACCTTCGGGTCGAATAGGCAATCCACGTTGGCGCAGGCGTTGCTCAACCCACAGAATAAGGCCGAGCATGGTCAAACCCACCAGGCCAAGTCCGATGAACTTGAAGATGCGATCGAGACGCAGCGCCAGCAAGCCGAACATAATGGTCAGGCCGTAGAAGAGCAGGCAGATCTGCTTCACACTTAGCCCGGTTGCTTTCATACGATAATGCAGGTGGGTGGTGTCATAGTGCAAGGGAGATTGTCCCCGGCGAATGCGGTTAAACGCGACGACGGCCAGGTCGAGAATGGGAATGCCGAGCACCATCAAGGCCAGGGCCAGCTTCGCGCCTCCCATGATTGATAAGACCGCCAGTCCCAACCCCAGGAACATGGAGCCGCTATCGCCCATGAAAATCTTCGCGGGATTCCAGTTATGCGGTAAGAAGCCAAACACGGCCCCGGTGAAGACGGCGGAGAGGATGGCGATGCTCTCCTGACCGAGTAGAAAGCTGATGATAGTAATAAAGAGCGCGGTAATGCCTACAACACCGGTTGCCAGTCCATCCAGGCCATCGATCAAATTGACAGTATTCATCATGCCAACGATCCAGAACCAGGTCAACAAGACGGCGGGAATGGCGAAGAAACTGAAATCGGCGTGCTGCATAAACAGGTAGATATTGGGTTCATGCAGCCAGGGAATATGGAAGTGGTAAAACGGATTGCTAAAGGTATACAGGAGTACGCCGCGAAAGGTCGGTATCCAGGGTCCTATGACAATGATGACGGCGATGGACTGGGCGATCAACTTGGTCGTTGGTTTGAGCCCCTTGACATCATCGTAGGCGTGAACGATCACCATCAGGGCAGAGGCCACCAGGAGTAACCAGTAGATTGAGATTTCAGTGGGATTGGAGTTGACGCCAGGAGCATAGAAGAGCAGCGACGCCACAACAAACGCCAGGAACATAGCAATACCGCCAAGACGGGGGACAGGCCTTTTGTGCACGCGGCGTGGAGCCGGGTAATCCAGCCATCCTACCTTGAAGCAGAAGGCTTTCACCACAAATGTGAAAACGAAGGCAAACACAAAGGCAGATGCGCCGCCGACAAGCAGGGTAACGATATCGTTTGGGAACAGCCGGGTAGGAATGAGCAATAAGAGTCGGATGTGGATAAGGCTTGCCTCTCGCATGTTAGATCTCCTTGCTATGGAGAGAGTAGTTTCTTCTATCCCTAAAACGTATTAAGACGGTAAATGTATTACATATTCAGGTGTCAATTACCCCAGCCCTAAAGGGCGGGGCTTGTGTCTAAGCTCCACCGCAACTCTGCATAGCGAGAGCGCCGCGCAGCTTTGGCTTCATCGCTTGACACATCAGGGACGATTGACAACCGCCCCGTACTCGTCCAGTCTTGCCGCACGAGCAACGTTCGCAAGGTCACATTTCTGGCGCCGACCAGGTCGGCATGCAGCGCGTAATGACAGGTTTGACACACAAACAGGAGTCCATTGCCGGGGCGGTTGGCTTTCGCCGTATACCCGCAGCGGGGGCACGCCTGGCTGGTGTAGTGGGCATCCACTTTTACCGCTATACTCCCTGCCCGTGCTGCTTTGTAGGCGAGGTAGCTGTGCAACTCGGCGAAGGCCCACTGGCTGGTGTGGCGGTTGGCCTTCCGCCGTTTCTTGCTGGGTCGCTTCCCATGCTTGCGCCTCGTTCGCTGGCGGATGCCTGTCAGGTCTTCCAGGCCAAGCATGCTCTGTGGGTAGCGTTCCACGATACGTCGGCTGATCATGTGGTTGGCAGCTTGCTTCAACCGTCTCTCTCGCCCGCTGATGACGATGAGTCGTCGGGTAGCAGAGCGAGTGCCTTTGCGTTGCAACCGCTTTCTCAATCTCGCATAGTGGTCGGCTTTGGCGCGGACTGCGCTGCCAGAAAAGAAGGCAGTGTGGTCTTGGGTATCGGTCGAGACCGCTAGATAGCGCTCTCCTACGTCTATCCCAACCACACTGCTATGGGTCCCTGCTGTGGGGTCTGCCACGTCCATCTCCAGGGAGACGAGCAAATAGAACTGCTTCCTGGACTTGTCATACCAGAGCTTGGCGGCTCCGATGTGGGCCGACTTCTGTATCAGGGCGACGTGCTTGTCGTAGCCGGTGTAGCAGACAATGACCCGACCGGAAAGCGTCAGGATGCTCACGCGGCGCTCCGTCTTGAAGCTATAGTCATGGCCCACATGGTATTGCAAGGTGGGAGAGACGAACTTTGGGGGCTGGTCCAGTCCCTTGTAGCGCTTTTTCGTGTGGCCGGCCTTGCGGTGCGCGGCATTCTGCTTGGCCTTCGTCCACAAGGCTGTGTAGGTCGCACCGACCTGGCGAGGCACAGAACACGCCATCTGTGCGGGAAGGCCAAAACGCGCCCGTATCTCGTGGTACGTGCCATCCTGAAGGGCCAGCTTGTTGCTCATCTTCCCATGCTGGAAAGCATAGCGGCTGACATAGTTCAGCGCATCACGGTACGCCAGTTGGGTCTGGCGCAGGGCGGCGAACTGCTCCGATGTCGTGCGCAATTTGAGCTTGGCAACGATGGTCTGTTTCATAGAACAAGTATACGAGATTTCACAGGAGTTGGAAAGCGCGGAAATGCTGATGAACATCTCGGCCCCCACCCCCGAACAAGGAACGCCGCATTCCTCCCCACGCGTGAATGCGGGGCATCCTGCGGCAGGTTTTGGTGAGACGTATTTTTTGTACTGTACCATATTATCTTAAGAAAACGTATGCGCTGATGTGCCGCTTTTACATCACCAGGCATATCATACCTCGATACACAAGTCGGCACGCTGTCTTTTTTAACGATTGACAAATTGACCTGTAACACGGTAGTCCTGGAGTCTATTATAGTTGTCTACGCCATAGCCAAATATGGCATTTGGCATGGTTTCGTTAACCTACGTCCGTTGAAGTCGCCGGGTGGTCCCAGAGGCCCAACTGGATGGGGGGGACATACTACAAATGCCCCATTTTTCTGCTCCCATTCATCATGCCGCTTCATACAGAAAAATGTGCTCTGGTCGGGGGGAGCTTTCCCACCCCCTTCTTCTTCAAACAGGCGCGGAGTTTCGCTTTGCGCCGCCGCTTCTCTCGGTCACGCTCGTGCCGCTTCGCCAGTTCGCCATGAAACGTACCGTAATGCTTGCCCGTCGAGGTCGTGATGAAATTGGCGTTCCCCACATCGACACCCACGCGAGGGGCTGATGGCTGCGTTTGAAGAGGAACGTCCTCATCAAAACTCAAGGTGAGCCACCAGACGCCTTTACGCTTGGTGAGAGTTGTCGAGGTGTTGATCGTGCGCGCGTGGAGGGCCTTGCGCTTAGGGTCTGGGTTCTGCTCCTGTGCGAGCTTCCAGTTCACCAAGTCTTCTACATGGGCATCATAGGCGGCTTGACGATTGGTCCTCCAGGACTTGGCGATACCTGCTGCCTGGCGACCCGATGCCAGCACTTGTTCTGTCTTCCATTTAGCGCGCCTGCGGGCGTAGAAGGAGGTGATGATGGTCACGAATTCGGCCACCAGATCGTCTTCGGCCGTATCATAGGTGTGGACGATCACCTGTTCCTGTCCCTGCAAGGCGAGTAGCGTCTGGATGTAGGCCACTCCAAAGCGGATGGCTCGATCCTTGTGCTCCACCACAATGTGACCGATCTTGGGATGTTGTAACTGATCCCGATCTTTGTTGCGTAGCCCGACAACCTCATGGGGATAGCTTAGCACGTTTGTTCTTATCTTGCAAGAGCTTCTTTGTTACGAATGACTACAAAAAAGGTATACAACTGTCGATGAGCAGAGGGATTTGTGATCTTGCCAGTACGGTTCAGCAATGCTACAATGCCACTGCAATAGTACTATTGCAGCATACCCCACTCTTCGTACAGAAAGGACGTATCATGGACATAAACGCACAAGCCGGGCAGGCTCACATGAGTGGGTCACCATCATCCGCACGAACAACTTGGCTACGTGCTAGAAGGTTCGATGGTGCTGAACATGGCAGGAGACGAGCGCAACCTGCAACCCGGCGATGCCTATACCATCCCTGGCGGTGTCACACATCGTGCTATGGGTGGACCCAACGGCTGTCTTGTGCTCGACGCCTTCAGTCCTCCACGCGAAGAATACCTTGAACGCGCACGCCAGGCGGCGAAGGCAGAATAAAGGAAGATCCTTTGAATAAGGAGAAGCAAGCAAGCTCTTGATTTTCTACGCGGATATGTGTTACCGTGGAAGTATGTATACATCATCTCAGTTCGCGAAAAAGGTCGGTGTCTCCGTCAAGACCATCCAAAAATGGGATCGCATGGATCTGTTGCCTGCGAAACGGACGATCACCAACCGACGCTACTATACGGATGAAGATCTTGCTGCTGCGCTGCGGTTGCCGCGTCTGCACAAAGACCGGCGCACGGTGGCCTACTGCCGCGTCTCCAGTCTGGCACAAGACGCCCGACCTGCTCCATCAGCAAGCGGGGCTTGGCGACTATTGTGAACAACAGGAAATTCAGGTGGATGAATGGATGACCGAGATCGGCGGTGGTCTCAACTTTGAGCGCACACAGTTCTTGAGGCTGGTCGATGCGATTGTTGCTGGTGAAATTGCCTGTGTTGTCCTGGCTCATCAGGATCGATTGGCTCGCTTTGGGTACAAGTTGCTGGCACACTTATGCCAGACGCATCAATGCAGGCTGCTGGTGATGAATACCGAGTCACTCTCACCTGAGCAAGAGCTCGTGCAAGATCTGATCACGATTACGCACTGTTTTTCCAGTCGGTTGTACGGCCTGTGCAACTACCGCCAGGCGTTAGAGAAAGCCCTCAAGGATGATCAAAGCGCACAAAATCCGGCTTCATCCGACACCTGAACAGGCCAATTACTTTGCCCGCGCTGCTGGCACGGCGCGCTTTGTGTTCAATTGGGCACTGGCGCAATGGAAGGCGCAGTATGCAGCAGGGGGCAAGCCGAATGCGATGGCTCTCAAAAAGCAGTTCAATGCCATCCGACGCGAGCAGTTTCCCTGGTCCTATGAGGTGAGCAAGTGTGCGGTTGAGGGCGCGTTCATGGATGTAGCCGCCGCTTTCCAGAACTTTTTTGAGGGGCGCAAAGGCGGACGGTCGGTGGGCTATCCCCAGTTCAAAAGCAAGAAACGTTCCCGGCAGTCGTTTTACCTGGCCAACGATAAATTCACCGTCGGCGATCACTGGATCGAGGTTCCCAAACTGGGCCGGGTGAATATGGCGGAAAAGCTCCGCTTGGCGGGCAAAATCCTCTCGGCACGCATCAGTAAAACGGCAGATTGGTGGTTTGTCTCCATCAACGTCGAAATGCCTGATGGCGTGTCTGAGGCAAACACAAAGCCTGCCGTTGGGATCGATGTGGGCCTGTTGAGACTGGCGACGCTCTCAGATGGCAGGCGGTACGAGAACCAAAGACCGCTGCGCCATCTCTTGAAGAAGCTGCGCCGCTTGAACAAAGCACTGGCTCGCCGGAGCAAGGGGAGCAAGAACTGGCAGAAAACGAAAAGCAAGCTCGCCCGGTTGCACTACCGGATTGCCTGTCTGCGTGCGGATTTGCTGCACAAACTGACGACCGAGGTAGCCAAGACCAGCGGGCTGGTCGCGGTGGAGGATCTGCACGTTAAGGGGCTTGTGCGGAATCGGTGCCTGTCGCGCTCATTCTCTGACGCAGCGTTAGGGACGCTGCTGGACCTGCTGGAAAGCAAAGTGCCACGCGCGGGAGGGATGCTGGTGAAAGTGGGACGCTTCTACCCATCGAGCCAGGTGTGTCATTGCTGTGGCTTGCGGCGAGCCGAGCTGAGCCTGGACGAGCGCATTTATGTGTGTGTCAATCCAGACTGCGGCTATGTCGGCGACCGCGACGAGAATGCCAGTTACAACATTTTACAAGAGGCCCTTCGCCTTGTCGGGCCCTAACTGACGAGGTGGTGCCGGTAGTGGCTACGACGGCACCCAAATCGCCTGAGGACTTGGGGTAAGACCAAAGAGGCGCAAGCTTTGAGGCACCTGGGGATGAGCCAGGAACAACCAATTGTGTACGGCGAATCACATTCGCGTACAAGAAAGGTAGCAGAAGTGGCATGGATCTTGGATTGCAGGATAAAGTGGCGATAGTCATGGCAGCCAGCAAGGGGCTTGGACGTGCATGCGCTACAGCGCTGGCTGCTGAGGGAGCCAGGGTGACGATTGGCGCACGCGGTGCGCAGGCGCTGGAGGAGACAGCCCAGGAAATCCAGCGGGCTACTGGCAGCCGGGTGCTGGCCGTCCCTACAGACGTGACCAGAGCGGAGGACGTAGAGGCCATCGTGGCTGCCACAGTACGCGAGTTCGGGCGCATAGATATCCTCGTCAACAACGCGGGAGGGCCACCGGCGGGCAAGTTTGAGTCATTCGGCGATGCCCAATGGCAGGCTGCTTTTGAACTGAATTTACTCAGCACGGTGCGGCTGGTGCGGCTGGTAGTGCCACACATGCGCAAAACAGGCAGCGGACGCATCATCACCATCGTCAGCACCTCGGTGAAGCAGCCAATCGACGGACTGCTCCTCTCCAATGCCATCCGTTCAGGCGTGGTGGGCCTGGCAAAAACGTTATCGGTTGAACTGGCCCCCGACAGCATCACGGTGAACAACGTCTGCCCTGGACGCATCCTTACCGACCGTTTTCGCCAGATCTACCACATTGCTGAAAGGGTGCAGCAGGGGGTGAGCGAAGAAGCGGCGCTCAAGGAAGTGGCGCGGGATGTCCCGATGGGCCGGATAGGTAAACCCGAAGAGCTGGGGGCGTTCGTTGCCTTTCTGGCCTCGCAGCAAGCTGCCTACATCACCGGAACTACCATCCAGGTTGATGGAGGCCTGGTGCGGTCGTTGTTGTGAAGAAAATTAACCTCTAGACAAGAATCGCTGCTTTATCAAATCGGCGCGTAAAACCCTGGGCTTCCAGCCTGGGGGAGTCGTCATATAGCTCTACTTCTCGGGAAGCTCCATGTTCATTTCCATTTTTAGCCTGCCTCTTTCAGAATAGAAGAGGGAGAGGCTATCACCTTATAAAAAGGAGGAGACCGTACTTGATTTCCCATGAAACCGACGACAATGCCTACACCCACGGCGGGCTGGACTACCACGCGACCGTGCGCGAACTGCCCAGCAACGAGCGCCCGCGCGAACGCCTGCAGCACTTCGGCCCCCAGGCGCTCTCGCTGGCCGAGCTGCTGGCTATCATCCTGCGCACCGGCACCCGCGGCGACAACGCCCTGGAACTGGCCAACAAACTGCTCGCGAAGTACGGAGGGCTCCCCGGGCTGGTGCGGGCAGACTTCCGCGAGCTGTGCGCCGAGCACGGCATTGGCGAGGCCAAGTCGGCGCAGGTGAAGGCTGCCCTGGAGATCGGGCGCAGGCTGGCCCTGGTGCAGGTGGACACCCGCTACAAGATCGGCACGCCCGCCGATGCGGCCAACCTGGTAATGCTGGAGATGGCCTACCTGGACACCGAGCAGATGCGTATCCTGCTGCTGGACGCCAAGAGCCAGCTGATCGAGAAGGCGAGCCTCTACCAGGGCACCGCTAACAGTTCGGTGCTGCGCGCCGCCGAGATCTTCCGTCCGGCCATCATCCGCAACTGTCCGGGTCTCATCCTCTGCCACAACCACCCCAGCGGCGACCCGACGCCCTCGCCGGAGGATATCAAGGTGACGAAGCAGCTCGTGGCGGCGGGGCGCGTCCTGGACATCGAGCTGGTCGACCACATCATCATCGGCCAGCAGCGCTTCGTGAGCCTGAAGGAACACCTGCGCTGGAAGTAGACCGGCGCTGCTACTGTGCGAAGGACAGGTGCCTGACAGGCAGATCGATGCGGACAATAAGCATTCCGAAGTCATCGAATGGCAGCTGACCAACGGTTGGTCGTGGGTGCATCCTGAGGACGTAGGCTCGTTAACCGAGACGCCCATTCTCACTGAAGACATCGACAACGATGACCAGGGTATTGTGCGTAGCTTGGGCACGGTGTTGAGAGCGTTCCTAAGAAACGGTGTCAGATATTGACAAATGCGTACATTTGTTCTATATTTCTTCTATGAAGTTAAGTCAGTACGCCAAACAACAAGGCATCAGTTATCGCACGGCCCTTCGCTGGTTTCGGTCTGGAACGCTTCAGGGCTATCAGGCTCCATCGGGAACCATCATCGTCATCGAGCATGAACGAGCGAACGCCGCACAAAAAGTCGCCATCTATGCCCGCGTCTCCGAGGCTTCGCACAAAGCGAATTTAGAGCGGCAGGCGGAGCGGCTCTCACAGTATTGTGAGGTGAAGGGGTACCAGGTCTCACAGGTGGGGAAGCGAGATTGCCTCTGGCGTCAATGATCGCCGTCCGAAGCTCTTGAGCCTGCTCAGAGATACGAGCATCACTCTGCTGGTCGTGGAACATCGGGATCGGCTCACGCGCTTTGGCTTCCACTACATCGAAACGCTCTTAGAGACAAAGGCGGCGCAAGATCGAGGTCGTCAATGCGGCGGAGAACAACAAAGAGGATTTGATGGCAGACCTGGTCGCCATTGTCTATAGCTTCACTGCCCGTCTGTGCGGCCAACGCCGCGCCAAACGCAAGACGGAGCGGATTGTCGCTGAACTACAAGAGCAGGAGAAAGAGGATGCAACTTGTTGAGCGGCATGTCATCCGCAAGACAGACAGCCGCTATCAGGCCATCGATGCCGCAGCCTTCGCTTCCAAGAACCTCTACAACCTGGCAAACTATCACATGCGGCAAAGCTTCATTCATACGGGCACCTACCTGGGCTATGCGGCAGTCTATCATCTTGTCAAAGGCTCTGACGCCTATACTGCGCTGCCGCGCAAAGTCAGCAATGATGTGCTGCGCCTCCTCGCCAAGAACTGGAAAGCCTTTCGCAACGCACTTGCCGCCTGGTATGAAGACCCGTCACAATTCTTAGGCCGCCCGTGCTTGCCCAAGTACAAAGACAAGCAAAAGGGCCGCAACATCCTCATCTATGATATCCAAGCCCTCAGCAAGAAAGGACTCAAGCGCGGCGTGATCCAGCCCTCCGGGCTCGGCGGCATCGTCATTCATACCAAACAAACGACGGTCAAACAAGCGCGCATTGTGCCACGCGTCGGCTACTATGTGGTGGAAGTGGTCTACGAGCGCAAAGAAACGCGCGGATCGGTCGATCCTGCTCTGGTTGCCGCGATAGATATTGGCGTGAACAAGCCTTCCGGCTCTAACATCAAACCAAGTGGGGTTTCTCCCACGTCTTGTTAACGGGAGACCGCTCAAGTCCACGAACCAGTACTACAACAAGCGCAAGGCCCCCTTGCAGCAGAAGCTAGGAACGACCGGCACTACTAACCGCATGGAACGCATGACCGCCAAACGTACTCGGCGGATTGACCTCTACCTGCACACCGCCTCCAAGCGGATTGTCGCGCTCCTCGTGGCTGAGGGCATCGGCACGCTCGTCATCGGCAAGAACCCCTGCTGGAAGCAGGAAGCGGAGATGCGCAAAAAGGACAAGCAGCACTTTGTCCAACTCCCGCATGCGCGCTTTGTGGACATGCTCTGCTACAAGGCCAGACTCGTCGGAATACAGGTGGTGCTGCAAGAAGAGAGCTACACGAGCAAGGCCAGTTTCCTCGACGGCGATGCGATCCCGACCTATGGGGAAGTGGAACAGGAGCCGCGCTTCAGCGGGAGACGGGTGAAACGTGGCTTGTACCGGGCATCGGGCAAGCGGTTCCTCAATGCGGATGTGAACGGCTCATACAACATTTTGCGCAAAGCATCTCCCGACGCCTTTGGCAAGGGAGTAGAGGCTGTTGCAGTGCAGC
>WNGK01002514.1_pt1 | contig 28269 bp, 18 predicted proteins | sample 5400601 | NCBI WGS metagenome assembly WNGK01 (sample SAMN13153376, study PRJNA577476) | soil metagenome | isolation source: 60 cm soil or saprolite under Garry oak tree replicate 1 | place: USA:California | collected 2016-06-15
GCCATGCCCCGGAGCTGATCACGCAGCTCGCGGCGGTGATGGTGAGCGCCGCCGAGCCGCTCTGGCCTTCGCTCGTGGCCGTGATCGTCGCCGGCCCGCCGGCGACGCCCGTCGCCAGCCCGCTGCCGCTCACCATGGCGACGGCGGTGTTGCTGCTCGCCCACGTCACAGTCCGACCGGTGAGCGTATTCCCGGCTGCGTCCTTGGTCACGGCGGTGAACTGCTGAGTGGCGCCGACTAGGAGACTCGCGGAGGCCGGACTCACCGTCACCGATGCCACGGGAACGTTCGTGACCGTGACGGCGGCAGTGCTGCTCTTCGTCTCGCTCGTCGCCGTGATCGTCGCCGAGCCCGCGGCCTTCCCGCTGACCACGCCACTGCTGCTCACGGTGGCGATGGCGGTGTTGCTGCTTGCCCACGTGACGACGCGCCCAGTGAGTGTGTTGCCCGCCGCGTCTTTGGGCACGGCGGTGAATTGCTGGGTGGCGCCCACCTGGATACCCGCCGTCGTCGGGCTCACGGTCACCGACGCCACGGGGATCGTGGTTATCGTGACGGCCGCAGTGTCGGTCAGCGCCCCACCGCCGCTTACAGTGGCTACCACGCGGTATGGTCCCGCAGTCTGCCCTGCCGTATAGAGCCCGGCGGCAGAGATGGTGCCCCCGGTGGCGCCGTACACCACGCTTACCGAGGTACTGTCGCCGTTCTTCCTCCTCCCGTAGGCCGCGAACTGCAGCGTTCCGCCGACGAGCACGGAGGCGGTCGCCGGGGTCAGAATGGCCTGTGTCAGCGGACCCGTGTTCTTGACCGTCGAGCTACCAGACGGCCTTGTGTTAGTAGGGGTTGCGGCGGCTGGAGCCGTTGCCGCCACCTGCGCGGTTGCCGTTACTTGGTAGGTGCCGGCGTTGGTGTCTGCGGCGTACAGACCGCCGCTCGTGATCGTGCCCCCCGACGCGCTCCAACTCGCGACGACGGCGACGCTGTCGCCGGCCTGCGTGCGACCGTACGCGAGAAACTGTTGCGTCTGGTAGGGATCGAGCGTGACGCTCGTGGGTGACGAGACGATTTGCACCACGGGGTCGCCGGGCGGCGGCTGAGTGGGACCGACTGGGCGTTCGCACGCCGCGACGAGCCCGAGCCCCGCGACGGCCATTAGCCAACTCCTGGCGCAACCACGCATATCCGCTCCTGCGTGAGGTTCGGCGGCTCGACTGGCATGGCACACAGGGCGTGCGGTAGCCTCGGAGCTTTGCGTCGCCGGTTTTCACCGGGTTTGCCTTTGTCGCCCCCTCGAGGAGGGGACAGGAATCCTTTGGGACCTGCGTTGTGCGAGCGCCGACAAAAAAAAGCCAGCAGCTCGCGAAACTTCTCGAGTCGCTGGCGGCCGGGCTGACGTGGCGACCTGCTGTCGCTGTAGTCCCCTAAAGCTCTGCGTCACCGCCTTTCGGCGGTTTTGCTCTGAGCAGCGTACGTCCATGTTGCGGAGGTGCAACACCCGTGCCGCTTAGGCGGCACCTGGGCGCAGCAAAGGCGGGATTCAATGAGTTAGTAAAGCCATAGATCATACAAATTCAACGAAATATTGTGTATTCTGTACAGTATTATGCAATAAAATTTGCATAATGCACTGCTAATTGGCTACTAAGCACGGCCAACGCAGCTCAGACCGTCCAGGCCCGCAGAGTCCCAGTGAACTGGTGTGCGCCTTGCCTCGTGACTCCCGCAGCATGTCGCGGCATACAGGAATCAAAGTCCCAGCGGGGACTCCCCCGCCGCCCCCGCGGCCCCTCGTCTCGATTGTGGTGCCGTGCCGCAATGAAGCCGAATACATCCGGCCGCTATTGGACTCGGTTTTGGCGAACAACTACCCACAGGACCGGCTCGAGGTGCTGGTCGTCGACGGCCTGAGTGACGATGGGACACGCGCCGTGGTTGCGGACTACGCCCGTCGCCATCCGATGATTCAGGTGCTCGACAACCCGAAACGCACGGCGCCCCACGCCCTGAACCTCGGCATCACCCGGGCGCGCGGCGCGATCATCATGCGCATGGACGCCCACGCCCATTACCCGCCGAACTACGTGGCCGACCTCGTCGACTGGCTCGAGCGCACCGGTGCCGATTATGTCGGCGGGGCGTGGGTGACGCTCCCGGCGGACGGAACGCCGATGCCGATTATGTCGGCGGGGCGTGGGTGACGCTCCCGGCGGACGGAACGCCGACGGCCCGCGCGATCGCGGCGGTCCTCGCACATCCGTTCGGGATCGGCGACTCTCACTACCGTCTCGGAACGAACGAAGTCCGGGAGGTTGAGACCCTGCCGTTCGGTTGCTTCCGGCGTGAATTGTTCGAGCGGGTGGGGCTATTCGACGAGGAGCTCGCTCGGGACCAGGACGAGGAGTTCAGTTTCCGGGTGGTACGGGCGGGCGGACGGATCCTGCTGGTACCCGGCGTCGTGTCCTCCTACTACGCGCGGCGCTCGCTGCGCCAGGTGGGCCGCATGTTCTATCAGTACGGCCTGTTCAAGCCGCTCGTCGCGCTCAAGATCGGAAGGATCATGACCCTCCGTCAGCTCGTGCCGGCGGCGTTCGTGCTCAGCGTCCTGCTGACAGTGCTCGCGGCGCCGTGGGTTGCCGCGGCGCGGGTGCTCGGCGCCGTCATTGTGGGGACCTACCTCGCCTTGACCGCCGTGTGCGTGCTCGCGCTCGGGTGGCGCCACGGGGCGCGCGTTGCTCTTGCTGCCGCCGGGGTCTTCCCGGTGCTGCATGTCTGCTACGGCTGTGGGTTCCTGCGAGGCACCTGGGCGCTGCTCGCGCAATCACGCGGTGCATTCGATTTGAGCTCCACGCCGTTGTCCCGCTAGGGGTGCGCGATCGAGCGCACACTGTCGCAGCGCCGCGACAAAGGGCGCGGCGCGGCGTCAGCACGGTCTTTGCTCGCGCCATCCGGGTATGACGCTTTCTCAGCAAGGATCGTCCAGGTGACCGTGCCCTTCCACGCGCAACAGGCGACGGACCCGACTCTGCGTCCGGGCACTGCGCCGCGACCGCGTCGCAGTAGCTATCTCTCGTTCTCGCCCCCGCTCATCGGGGAAGAGGAGATCGCGGAAGTCGTCGATACCCTGCGCTCCGACTGGATCACCACCGGCCCCAAGGCGGCCCAGTTCGAGGCGGAGTTCGCGGCCGCCGTCTCGGCTCCGGCGGCCGTCGCCGTCAACTCGTGCACGGCTGCCCTCCATACGGCGCTGCTGGCGAGCGGAATCGGCCCGGGCGACGAAGTGATCACCACGCCGCTCACGTTCGCCGCGACCGTCAACGTCGTCGAGCACGTGGGCGCCCGGCCGGTGCTGGTCGATGTGGAGCGGGACACGCTCACGATCAATCCCGGCCTGATCGAGGCGGCGATCACGGGGCGCACCCGAGCCATCATGCCGGTGCATTATGCCGGTCATCCGGCCGACCTGGATCCGATCCACGGATTGGCGCGCGCGCGACGGCTCCTGGTGCTGGAGGACGCGGCCCACGCCATTCCTGCCGCCTACCGCGGACGCAAGATCGGTTCAGGTGCGAATCCGGTGGCGTTCAGTTTCTACGCCACGAAGAACCTCACGACCGCCGAGGGAGGGATGCTCACGGGCGAACATGGCTTCCTCGAACGCGCGCGTCTGTTGAGTCTGCACGGCCTGAGTCGGGACGCCTGGAAACGGTACGACAAGGGCGGCAGCTGGCGCTACGAGGTCCTCGCGCCCGGCTTCAAGTACAACATGACGGACATCCAGGCCGCACTTGGCTTGTGGCAGCTCCGGAAGCTCCCGGCATTTCAGGAACGGCGGCGCCAAGTCGTGCGACGGTATACGGAGGCCTTTCAGGGCGACGAGGCCCTCGAGCTGCCCGTCGAACGGCCGAACGTGGAGCACGCGTGGCATCTCTACGTGCTGCGGCTCCGTCCCGGCGTGCTGCGGATTGGGCGCGACCGGTTCATCGAGGAGCTCGCGACGTGCAACATCGGGACATCGGTGCACTTCACGCCGATTCACCTGCACCCGTACTACCGCGACAAGTACGGCTACCAGGCGACTGCGTTTCCGGTCGCGTACGACAGCTTCCAGCGGATGCTCAGCCTGCCGCTGAATCCGCGACTCAGCGACCAGGACGTGGCCGACGTGATCGACGCCGTGCGCGATGTCGTGCGAAGGCACCGCCGATGACGCGGGCGAAGCGCACCTTCGACCTGGTCGGCGCGGGCCTCGGCGTGGTGCTGCTGGCGCCACTGCTCGCGCTGCTGGCGCTCCTGGTCAAGGCCGAAGACGGCGGGCCCGTCTTGTTCAAGCAGGAGCGCGTCGGGTACCGCGGCCGTCGGTTCCGCATCTGGAAATTCCGGACGATGGTGCCGAACGCCGAGGCACGCGGGCTGCCCCTGACGGTGGGGCGTGATCCCCGGGTGACTCGGATCGGGGCGTGGTTGCGCCGACTGAAGCTGGACGAGCTGCCACAGCTGTTCAACGTGCTGCGCGGTGACATGAGCTTGGTGGGCCCCCGACCGGACGTGCCGGGCTACGTCGCCTTGTATCGTGCCCCGGAACGTCGGGTGCTCGAGCTGGTGCCGGGCATGACCGACGAAGCGTCCATTAGGTACCTCGGCGAGGGCACATTATTGGCCGCTTCGCCGGACCCGGAGCCGTACTATCTGGAGGTGATTGCTCCCGAGAAGATCCGGCTCAGTTTGGAGTACGCGGCGCGTGCTACGGTGTGGACCGACCTACTGGTGATCGTAGGGACCTTGCGCCACCTCTACTGGCCGACGGCCGGTACCGAGCTCCCCGCCGCCCTCGGTCGGGCCGACCCGACGGTCGATCCGAGGTCGCTGACGCGCTGAGACCGCAAGCGTGCCTTCGGCCACGACTATCCCCAGGACGAACCAGAATTGCTTTCGATAGCCCAGCTCGAGCGATAACGATCCCACCCCCAGGGTCAGGAGTAGCACGATGCCGAACCGCCGCGGGAGCCGCGGCACGGCCCGCAACGCCGTGATCGCCGCCCCGAACATCGCAAGAAATATGAGGAGTCCGACGATGCCATCCTCGACCAGAATCGACAGCGGAACGCTGTGGGATGCCCATTCAAAGTTAAGGGACGGCACTACGGCCGCTCCGAACGCTCCGGCACCCACGCCGACGAGCGGATGCTCCCGGGCCACCTCCACGCCAGCACGCCAGATACGACCACGGTTTCCGAAGTACCCGGACTCGATGTCGCCTCGGGTGGTTTGCAGGCGTTCCAGAGTCGCCTCCGGCACGAAGCTGAACGCCAGAAGGAGCGACCCGACGGCCAGGACGCACAGGGCGGCCTTCGTGCGCAGGCGCAGCCGCCCTTGGGTCGCTGGAATGATCGCGAGGGCTACGAGCATCGTGAGGAAAGCACCCCGCGACGCCGTGAGGAGAATCGCTGTGATGGCGAGCGGTAGGTAGAGTTGCCACAGCCACGCGACGCCCCGCTGCCGCTGCGACAGGCTCAAGTACCACGCCATCGGAAGGCCGAGCGCCAGTGTCACGCCGAGCTCGTTGGGGTCAACGCTCAGGCCGTTGAACCGCCCCGGATACCCGGTGGCGTGTACACCCGACAGGTAGTCGTGTACGGTGGCGACCGCGGCAACCGAGACCCCCAGAACATACGCACCGAGCAGGGCTCGGGTACGCTGGGGTGACCAGGCGATTTCCCAGATCAGCCACACCAAGACCGTAAGCTGCAAGTAGGTCAGCAACCGCGTTCGCGTCGCCTCGGTATCGATCGACCAGAGCGTGCTTACCGCAGCCCAAAGCACGAACAAGAGGGTGAGCACGTGAAACCAAGACAGTGGCCTCACGCGGCGTCGCGCGACGATGTAGAGCACGCCGACGGCTGACGCCACGATGCCGACGAGGCGAGGGATGGAGCCTACAACCGGCAGATCGGCGTACATGTCCCACGGGAGGACGAAGACGAAGCACCAGAGACATGCGAATGCAGCCTTACTCAACGCGTTGAGCACACCGGCCGGCCTCCTCTCTCTGGTCACTGGTGGCATATGCCATGCCTCTAGCGAGGCCCGGCACCCACGACCGTCCGTGGCGGCACCGCAACAGCAGCGCTCGCGCATGCGTGCCAGCACGGTCTTTGCGACCGAATTGCCCCGTTCGCACCAAGGCGGTCTGTGATGTCGCGTGAAAAAGTGGAACGTCGGCCGGGCCTCGGCGCCAGGTGGGTCGTTGCCGCTCTGCTCTTGGCTCCCGTCACGTCCGCTGCGGCCCAGGCGCGGGTCCTGCGGGATCCCGTGCTGCGCCCTGGTGACATGCTCCGGATCACCGTGTGGCGCCACCCCGAAATGAGTGGCGACTTTGCGGTCGCCCCGGACAGTACGCTGGTCCACCCGCTGTACCAGACGGTCAGGGTTGCGGGAGCGCCCCTGGCAACAGTGCGAGAGCGGTTGCGCGGCCTTCTCGTCACTTATGAGCAGGGCGTGGAGTTCGTGATCGAGCCCCTGTTCGCGGTGACGGTGGCAGGAGAGGTGCGTCAGCCCAACCTGTACCAACTGCCCCAGGGAACGACATTCGCCCAGGCGATCGCGCGGGCGGGCGGCCCCACAGAACTGGGCCGGCTGGACAAAGTCCGTGTGATCCGCCGGGACAGCTCGATGGTAATAGACCTGGGACGGGGGTATTCTCGATATGAGGGGCTGCCGATTGCGTCCGGTGACCAGGTGCTAGTGGCTCGTCGCTCCAGCTTCAACCTGTTGCGGGACGTGGTGTACCCGCTGGCGAGTCTCACCGCTGCGGTAGCCGCCGTCCTTGCGTATAGTCGATACCGGTGAGCCGAGTAATGTCTGAGCACCCCCCCAACGATGCTCGCGCCACTTCGGGCTCGATCGTGGACCGAGGAGAGCTGGAGGCGCCCGTGAGCACGGTCCGCCTGGACGACCTGTTCGCGGTCGTGCGTCGCCACATCCGGTTGGTGCTGGGGGTGGCTGCGGCCGTCGTGGCGGCGGCCGGATATGTGGCATATGTGACGGGGTCGGTCTATCGCGCCGTCGCGGTGATTCGCTTGTCGGATCCGCGTCGGGCATTTACCGGTGGCGTGGTGGACGACCCAGCCTTGGGTGCGGACGGGCGGTACGCCGACCCTCTATTGTCGCAAGTGGAGCTTCTGAAGAGTCACGCCGTCGCCGGTGGGGTGGTCGACAGTATGCCGATGCTGCGCGTCGTCCTGCGGAAGTCTTCGCGCAGCCTCCTGGAGCGCGTGTTCCGACGGAGGCTTTCACCGGACCTGCTGGGGGACGTGGCGGTGGCGGCCGATGCGCCGGCCGACTCGTTGCCACTCACGTTCGACCGGGACGGCTTCGTGGTAGGAGAGCCGCCTGAGCGGCGACGTGCGGCGTACGACACGGTCGTCAAGGTCGACGGCGTCCGGTTTACAGTCGTGCGTCGGCCGGATGCGGCACAAGCGCTCCTCCGGGTGCTGAGCCGCGACGCGGCAATCAGCCAGTTGCTCACCGAGCTCCGCGTCAGGCCTCGGATGCGCACCGACATCGTGGACGTCGCGTATTCCGCGCCAGACCCGTCTCGCGCGCAGGAGGTTGTCAATCGGGTGGTCGACGTCTTCCGAGCGACCAGCGCGGAAGCCGCGCAGCGGCAATCGAGATTGCGACGCGAGTTTCTCCAGGCCCAGCTCAAGGTCAACGATTCGCTCGTGGCCGGTGCTCAAGAGGCGCTCACGGCGTTTCGGCGCCGGGCTCATTCCGATGGTTCAGGGCAGTCCTCGGGGCGGGAGCAGACCGAACTGCCGGGCCTCGAGCTTCAGCGCCAGCAGCTGCTCGCCGAGCGCCGGACAGACGAGGACCTACTCGCGGCCCTCCAAGACAGCGGCGCCGGCCGGAAGGCCATCCAAACGGCCCTCTCGACCCCCGGGGTTGCCCCGAGCCCGGCAGTGGTGCAGCTGAACACCCAGCTGTTCCAGTACGAGATGGCGCGCGATTCGCTGGCGAGCCTCTCGACCGCGCACCCGGACCTGCCCCGCCTCAATCTGCTGATTTCCTCCACCGAGGCGAAGCTGCTCCGCGCGGTGCAGGCGGGGGTCCAAGGCGCCATCGCTTCCCTCGACGGGCGCATCGCCGCGATCAACGACTTGCGAGCCCGCCGGGCGGGGAACCTGCAACATGACGCGGAGGAGGCGCGGCTGACCGAACGGGTCGACAATGCGCGGAAGGTCGCGGATGAGCTGCGAACCGAATACCAGAAGGCCGGGATCGCCGAGGCCGTCACGGTTGGGCAGGTCGAGATCGTCGACCACGCCACCCTCCCGACGAAACCCGCCGGGATCGGGCTCGCGGAGCAACTCGCTCTCGGGCTGCTGGTCGGCCTGATCCTCGGCGCGGGCGGCGCCTTCGTGGCCGAGCGCGTGGGGAGCTCGATCGCTCGGCGAGTCGAGGTGGAGCATCTCGGTCTGTCGGTCCTGGGCATCGTGCCGCGGTGCGGCCAGGCAACCGACAAGAAAGGCCCGGGGAGCGCGGACGCGGCGGTCGCGGTCGAAGCGTTCCGCGGTATCCGGCTGAACGTGCTGAACGCACACGGCGCCCCCGGCCCTGTCGTGGTGGCGGTAACGAGCCCGGGCAGTGGCGATGGGAAGTCGTTTGTGTGCTCGAACCTGGCGCTTGCGTTCGCCTATGCGAACCATCGCACGTTGTTGGTCGATGCCGACCTCCGGCGGGGCGCGCTGCACCGCACGCTGCAGCTGCGTCGGGAGCCAGGCTTGACGGACCTGCTCGTCGCCGATGCTTCCCCGGAGCGCGTGCTGCAAGCCACAACGCATCCATCCCTCGCCTTTCTTGCCAGCGGATCTCGCCGAGGCGATGCGCCCGAGTTGCTGGGCGCCGCCCGGATGGCCGACTTCATGACCAGTGTGCGGTCGAGTTACGGAGTCATCGTCGTGGACACGCCACCGCTCGGCGCAGGCGTCGATGCGTTTGTGCTGGCTTCGCTGGCCGGAAGCCTGCTCATGGTCCTGCGGCTGGGAAAGACCGACCGGGAATTGGCCGAGGCCAAGATGGACCTCCTGCGTCAGTTGCCGGTGCGGGTGTTGGGCGCGGTCCTCAATGATGTGCGGGGAGGGTCCGAGTATCGCGCCTACAGCTATTACATGGACGGCTACGAGCTCACGGGGGAGCCTCTCTTCCGGCCGCTCGTGGACGGCACGAAGCGCGGGAGACCGCCCGTCACAGCGCGCCAGTGAGCGCGGATCTTAGCGGGCGGTGGGCAAGGCGAACGCCAGCAAGTTTCGTCCCGCTGCGATGACGACGAACTGCTCTCGGTCCGTCGAGAACGTCACGGGGGCCGCGCAGATTGTGCCGCCGGTCTCGACGGACCAGAGGGGCGTGCCCGTGCGTGAGTCGAGCGCGAAGAAGCTGGTCTGGTCGCCCCCGAACACGATGCCGCCCCGCGTGGAGAGAACGCCGCCCATTCTCACTCCCCCGAGTCTATCGTTGCGCAGTCGCGGCTCGCGCCGATACTCCCATACCCGTGCGCCAGTGGATGCGTCCAGGGCACGGACCGCCGTGTAAAACGGTCTGCCGCTGATTGCCGCCGGCGGACCCGACGTGAAGAAGACCATGCCCTGCTCCAAGACCGGAACAAACATCAGGTTCAGCGCAGGATCAAAACTGGGCGACCACCAACTGGTGGCACCAACGTAGCCCGGGTAGAGGAGAAACCCTTCGCGGTCTCGGGAGGCACTGGACAGTGGCCGGGGGCGTCCCGTCGTATCGAGTCCCTCGGTCCAGGTCTGACGCACGAACGGTGCGGCCTTGAGATACTTCCCGGACACGCGATCCAAGACATAGTAGAAGCCGTTCCGATTGGCCCAGAGCACACGCTTCTCCGTGCCCTCACGAGTTCGTCGATCGGCCAGCACCGGAATCTCATTCGCGTCCCAATCGTGATCGTCCCCCGGCGTGAACTGAAAGGACCACACGAGTGCTCCCGTAGAACCACGCAGCGCCACGGCTGAGTTCGTATACAGGTTGTCGCCCCTTCTCGCCGCCGCGTCATAATCAGGCTTCGGATTCCCGACGGGCCAAACGAGAAGGTCGAGCTCCGGATCGTATGAGCCCGTCAACCAGGTGGGCGCGCCTCCTTCACGCCAGGAGTCGCCCTCCCAAGTCTCGTTGCCCGGCTCGCCCCGCTTGGGGATCGCACCGAACCGCCATCGCTCCTTGCCGGAATTGGCATCGTAGGCTGCGACGAAGCCCTGCCCGCCGGCCGCGCTACCCCTGATGGCGACACCGGTCACGACGAGATCGCGATAGGCCAGCGGCGCGGCCGTAATCGCGTACCGGGTCACATCGGTCGCAACGGTCGCTTCCCATTGCAAGGCGCCCGTCGTGGCCGAAACCGCGATGAGGTGGGCGTCCGGCGTTCCAAAGAAGACCTTATCGCCAAGGACGGCGACGCCCCGATTGGCCATTACACTGAAGTCGTTGACGTCGCTCATCGGGACCGCGCGCGACGCCTGGTGATCGTAGGCCCATATCTCTTTGCCCGTGGTCGCGTCCAACGCCAGGACTCGGCTGGGCGGTTGCGTCACGAACATGATTCCCTTGCGCACCACCGGCGAGACCTCAACGCAGTCGGGTGCGCCTTCGAGCTGGTGAATCCATCTCAGGGCGAGGTGACCAACGTTGCCGCGATTGATCTGGCTCAGCGCGCTGTGGCGGGACGACCAGTACGATCCGGAGTAGGTAAGCCAGTCCTCACCCGGCTCGCGTATCGCGGCAAGCTCGTCGTACGGCACAGGCACACTGGCGGCGCCACGGGAACCGCGCGCCGTGGCTCCCAAGGTGCTGCCCGAGGTGTCGATCGAGCGGACGAAGGCTTCCAGCTGCCACACCGCTGTGTCCGGCAAGGGGTGCGGGCCCATGGTGGTGTTGCGAATGCCGAAGCGAATCGTGCGGTACACCGCCCAATCGGTCTCACCGTGAGTGAATTGGCGACCTATCAAACGGGGACCGCGGCCACCGCTCCCGTCTGGGGCGTGGCATTCAGCGCACTGACTGCGAAACAGCGTGGCACCCGCCTGAATGTCGGCCGGAGTGGTCTTGACGTTGCGGAGCACCGCGTAGGGATTGTGTGTGTCGATGAGGGGTCTCAGCCACTGGCCCGAACCCGGCATCATGTAGGCCAGCAATTGCTTCAGCTCGATGTCAGGGATCCGGCCGGCCAAGGACAAGAGGACGACCTCGGCCCGCCACCGCACCGGTGCGGGGATCATGATCGCGACGAATGCCGCCACCAGCACCCCGACCGCGGACAGCCGCTTGCCGCGTTTAGTCAGCATGGAGCCATGTCCGAAGCTCCCGAGGCAGGACTCGAACCTGCGACCCGTAGCCTGAGCGAGCCGGGCGAGCCTCCCTCAGACGGTGCAGCTGAGGCTACAACGGGACCGGAAGTTCCGCCAGTCGAGCGGCCGACCAACGAACAGTCGCCCCCGGGCGTTCACCCCCGCTGCACGCCGCCGACATTCCCAGCAGCGATGGCCTCCAAACGCTTCTGCAGTCGGCCCAGGTAAATGGCTGGAGGCTCCAAGAGCGGAATTGGCGGCTGAACACGGGGCTTGACCTGAGCGAGCAGGTCCAGCGCCACTCGCGCCGATAGGGCGCGCGGCAGGTCGAAGTCTTTAAGACGGTACGAAACCGGGAGGCTGTTCTGCCAATTGCTGTGGTTTTCAATGAAGCGGAGGACTCGCCCCAGAACGCCCCTCGTCTTCTCGTCGGCAACGAAACCAGCGAACTGGTCGATCGAGCGCTCCGGCGTCAGCTCAGCCGAGCGACACATCTGTCCGAATGCGTAGATGTTCAGGGACTCAGCCTCTCGAAAGATCGCATTGGCGACCAGACCGTCCAGGCCGAGCCTGAGACCGCAATCGACGAGAGCCCGGATGTAGCGCGTCTCGCAGGAGGATTGCCCACCGGATTCGTGGTTGTTGGGCTTCACGAAGCCGTCGTCGGCTTCGTCCACGAGGAAATACGGCCAGCCAAGCAGTGGGCCGACTCCTCGCGTTCGCAGCGTCTCAATATCTTGTGCAGCGGGATAGAGCTCTGGCTTTAGCCCCGCTCGCGAGTACCGGCTCAGGGCAAGCGACCGGTAGTAGTTATGGAGGGGGAAAGACACGCCACTCCTGGGCCCAAGCAGCCCGGGTGCCGCCACGGCAGCGCGCGACAGTTTGACCTCCTGCTCCCAAAAGCGCAGGCTGGATGGCGATGGAAAGCCCTCCCACTGGGCTATGGCCCAGAGATTCAGGAGGAACGTTGCTGCAGACGCTTCCTGCTTTACGATTTCCCGCACCTGGCGACAGAACGACACGCAGTCTTCCAACGTGCTGTTGCCTTCGGGGTCTCCACCCGGATCTCCGGGAAGGAAGACAAATACGTCGGCGCCCCGCAGTTGGGACACGGCGTGCCGCAGATGCGCGAAACGCTCGGTCAGTTTAGTCTTGTCGCGCGGGCTGAAAACCCCGGGAAAGTTAGCCCCCAAAGTACTGTCAGGCCCCGTCCACTGCTCCATGCCGGCGAGCAGGACGATCCCCACGCGGAAGCCCTTGTCATGCGCCAACGTGATCGCGCTTGACATGGCTTTGTAGTATTCTGGCAGCAGGTCGGGGCGAGAGCGAAATCCGGCTTCGCAGAATTCCAGGTAGTTATAGCCGCAGGCTTTGAAGAAGTCATAGACTCGGGGGTCCTTCGGCGGCGGATCGGTCGGAAGGGAGGCGTACAACCCAACAGTCTCGAAACCGCCTGCGTGCTCCGCCGAGCGACTTGCTTCCCGCTCGAACATCGAGGAATTCTGAAACAGCAAAGGTCCGGCGGACGTTGCCAGGACGGCTCGGAGAAAGCCTCTGCGATCGATGCTCTCTCGCATACGCTACTCCAGCTCACGTTCAACAGATGTGGTTGAGAGGACGCTGGTTGGAAAGCTCCCGAGGCAGGACTCGAACCTGCGACCCGCCGGTTAACAGCCGGCTGCTCTACCAGCTGAGCTACTCGGGAATGAACGCGGGACAAATATCGCGGGAGCGGCGACGGAGTTCAACCGGACCGCCCGCGCACCGGCACCTCCGCCAGCACCATGCCCACCAGGATCAAGGCGCCGCCACCCCATTGCAGCCATGAAAGCCGCTCCCCGAGGATGAGCCACGACGTGACCGCCGCGAACAGTGGCTCGAAGCAGAAGATGAGCGCGGCCCGCGCGGTCGACATCTCCCGCTGGGCGCGCATCTGGAGCAGGAAGCAGAACGTGCTCGCGAACAGGACGGTGTACAGCAGGGCGCCGATGAAGCGTGGCGTCCAGTGGATCTGCGGTCGCTCGAACAGGGCGGTCGCGAGCGCGCCGACCACGGCCGTAGCGGCGATCTGGACGAACACCAGGCGCCGTGGATCATAGCGCCGCGTCAGCTCCGTGACCGCCACGATCTGGCCGCCGAAGCAGACGGCACAGATCAGCGTCAGCAGATCCCCTCGATTCAAGCCCCCGGCGTCCGGTGCGGTGAGGAGGTAGATACCCAGCGTGGCGAGGGCGAGCGCCGCCACGGTGAGCCAGCGCGGCCGCTCGCCCAGCAGGCCCAGTGCGATCACCGGGGCGAGCACCGACGACACCGCGACGATGAACGCCGAGCGCGAGGGCGTCGTGATCACGAGCCCTGCGGTTTGCGCGATGAACCCGACGGCGACGAGAATGCCGAGCACGGCGCCGCCGGAGAGCTCCCGGCCGGCGGGGCGCGGGCGAAAACGCGTTCCCGGGGCGAGCGCGAGCGCCGCGATGCCGAAGCGGACAGTCAGGAACGCGAACGGTGTCGCGTCCGCGAGGGCGCTCTTGACCGCGACGAAGCTCGTGCCCCACAGCGCGGTCGCGACCAGCAGCGCCAGGTCCGCCTGGCGCCGCGTCAGCGGGACCACCGGCTCACGCGACGTCCCTGAGATAACGTCCCGTGGGAGAGTCGGCGCTGCGGGCGATATCCTCCGGCGTGCCCTGCGCCACGACGCGCCCGCCTGCGTCGCCGGCCCCCGGTCCCAGCTCGATCACCCAATCGGCCCGCTTGACGACGTCGAGATGGTGCTCGATCACGAGGACCGTGTGACCGGCGTCGACGAGCCGGTCGAGCACGCGGCACAGGGTCCGGACGTCGTCGAGGTGGAGGCCGGTCGTCGGCTCGTCGAGGATATAGAGCTTGCGGCCGGCGCGGCCTTTCCCCCCCGCAAGCGCCAGCTCGCGGGCGATCTTCAAGCGCTGCGCCTCACCGCCGGACAGCGTGGTTGCCGGCTGGCCGAGCCGCAGGTACCCGAGCCCCACCTGCTGCAGGTGCCAGAGGGCGCGGGCCAGCCGCGGCTGACGGTGGAAGCGCTGCAGCGCGTGGTCCACGGTCCACTCGAGCACCTCGTGGATCGAGCTGCCGCCGAGCTTCACCTCGAGCACCTCTTTCTTGAAGCGCTTGCCGGCGCAGATCTCGCATGGCACGAACACGTTGGCGAGGAACACCATCTCGACCAGCACGTGCCCCGCGCCCTCGCAGGCTTCGCACCGCCCCCCCGCCACGTTGAACGAGAACGTGCTCGGCGTGTATCCTCTCGCGCGGGCGAGCGGCTCGGCTGCGAACAGGGCGCGCAGCTCGTCGAACGCCTTGATGTAGGTGATCGGGTTGGAGCGCGGCGTGCGGCCGATGGGGGCCTGGTCCACCAGCACCACGGCGCTGATCGCCTCCCAGCCATCGAGCGCGCGCACCTCCCCCACCGGCTCGCCCAGGTGCTGCTTCGCGCCGTGCGTTCCCGTGAGTCGGGACTCGAGCTGCCGGAACAGCACGTCGTGCACCAGGGTCGACTTGCCGGACCCCGAGACTCCCGTCACCGCGGTGAGCGTTCCCAGCGGAATGCGCGTGTCGACCCCCCGGAGGTTGTGCAGGCGCGCACCCTTCACATCGAGCCAGCGCCGCGCCGGGCGGCGCGCCGACGGCACACCGATGCGCTTCTCTCCCGACAGGTACTGTCCGGTGAGGGTCCCCGCCGCGCTCACCCCGGCCGCCGGCCCCTGGTACACGAGCGCGCCCCCCGCCTCGCCGCTGGCGGGACCGAGCTCCACCATCCAGTCGGCGGCCCGCATCGCGGCGGGGTCATGCTCCACGACCACCACCGTGTTGCCGCCGTCGGCCAGCCGGCGCAACAGGCCGAGCAGCCGGCCGGTATCTGCGGGGTGGAGGCCGATGGTCGGCTCGTCGAGCACGTACAGCGTATCGACGAGGTGCGCGCCAAGGGCGTTGGAGAGCGCGATCCGCTGCGCCTCGCCCCCCGACAGCGTGCGCGTCAGCCGGTCGAGCGTGAGGTACCCCAGGCCGACGTCGTCGACGAACGAGACTCGAGCCGCGAGCTCCGCCAGGATGTGCACCGCCACCGCGCGCTGGAACGGCGTCAGCTCGAGCGTCGCGATCCAGTCGCGCACGGCGCCGACGGTGAGCGCGGCGACGTCCGCGATCGTCCGGCCGCCGACCCGGACCGCCAGCGCCTCGGGCTTGAGCCGGGCGCCGCCGCAGGCGGGGCAGACTTTCGCCAGCTGGTACTGCCGCAAGAAGACACGGATGTACTGCTTGTACCGCTTCGCCTCGAGACGCTGGAGGAACGGGAGCATGCCGAGGAATCGACCGCTCGCACCATTGAGCAGGAAATGCCGGGCCTTACCGCTCAGGGTCGCCCACGGCGCGTCCAGCGGGATGGCCTTCGCCCGCGCCGTTTCGCGCAGGATGCGGCGGCGACCCTCGTAACGCGGCTTGGTCCACGGATCGAGCGCGCCTTGCGCCAGTGTCCTCCCAGGGTGGGGCACGATCAGCGACTCGTCGTACTCCAAGACGGCCCCGAAGCCGTTGCACCCGGGGCAGGCGCCCCGTGGGTTGTTGAACGAGAACAGGATCGGCGTGAGCGCCGGAGCCCCCGTGCCGCAGGTCGAGCACGTGGGGTGGGCCGAGAAGCGACGGCGGTCGCCATTGTCGAGCGCGACGGCAACGCCCTCACCCTCGTTGAAAGCGGTGGCGACCGCGTCGGCGAGTCGGCCCCGATTCGCGTCGGACGCCGGCAGGCGGTCCACGACCACGAGGACTTCCTGCGCGTCGCGCACCCGCTGCTCCGCGTCGGGGGGGTCGAGACGGGCCACGACCCCGTCGAGCTGTGCCCGCACGAACCCCGCCGCGCGGAGCTGTGCCGCCACTTCGACATCAGGACGGTGCGCGCTCGCGGGGAGCGGAAAGGCGATCAGCATGGGTAGGGGCGCAGCATGCTGCGCCCCTACGTCGACCAATTCATCCACCACTTCCTGCACCGTGTCGACTTTCACGACGCTGCCGCACTTCACACAGTGCTGCGTGCCGGTGCGTGCCCACAGCAGCCGGAGGAAATCGTAGATCTCCGTGGCCGTGCCGACCGTCGAGCGGCTGCTCGTCGTGGGATTCTTCTGCTCGATGGCCACCGCCGGAGAGATCCCCTCGATCGCGTCGACCAGCGGTTTCGGCATCCGCTCGAGAAACTGTTTGGCATACGTCGAGAGCGACTCGATGTAGCGGCGTTGACCCTCGGCGTAGAGGGTATCGAACGCCAGCGTGCTCTTGCCGGACCCGGACGGCCCGGTGATCACCGTGAGGGCGCACCGCGGCAGCTCGACGGTGATGCCCTTGAGATTATGCTGCCGCGCGTTGCGAATGATCACGCGGTCGGGTGAGCGAGGCATAACCACATAAGATAACAGGGGGCTCGGGATTGGGGGCTCGGGGTTCGTGCAACCGGCGTCCGAGCACCTAGCCCCGAGCCCCGAGCCCCCCTAGTTTCGCCCCCAATGGCCCTCGCCCTCACGCCACGCCTGCTGCGCCGCGGCCTGGAACTGTTCGCCATCATCTCACTGGCCGGTGTCGTGGTCGTGCTCGCCGTCTACGGCGAGAACGTCCAGGCGGTCGCGCGCGCCCTGCTGCACCTGCATTGGAGATGGATCGTGCTGGGCCTGGGACTCGCCTCTATGGACTGGTTCGGCGGCGGGACCCGGTTGTGGGTCGTCGCCCGGCACGTCCACCCCGGCGTCCGGTTGAAGGACATGATCATCGCCGGGGGCATGAGCGCGTGGGCGGCATACCTGACCCCGTTCCAGTCGGGTGCGGGGCCCACCATGATGTGGGTCATGCGCCGTGCCGGCGTGCGACTCCCCGAAGCGATGACGTCCACCTTCATGACGTTCGTCGCTACCGTGGCGTTTTTCGCCGTCGCGGGACCGCTCGCCATTTACCTCGGCGCCGGCAAGTCCCTCGCGCAACACAACGTGGTGTTGGGGATCACGTACTACGGACTGTTTCGCACCAGCCTCACGATCTTCGGGATCCTTGGGGTCGTCATGCTGATCGCGATGGTGTTCCCGGCCTGGATGCGGGACGCGGTGCACTGGCTCGCGGGACGGCTCGAGCGCAGGAGCCACCGCATCGCGGCGCGCATCGAGCAGCTGCGCGAAGGGATCGACCGGGCGCACGAATGCCTGGTCGCGTTCGGCAACCCGAAGGGCTGGCTGGCGCTGTTTTGGGCCGTGTTGCTCTCGGCGCCGTCGCATGCCAACAAGCTGCTTGCGGGATACGTCGCGCTGCGCGCGCTCGGTATCCCCGCCAACTTCGTTGACATCCTCCTCCTCCAGACGTTCATCACCTTCCTACTCTATTTCGCACCGACGCCCGGGTCGGCCGGGCTCGCCGAGTTCCTCTCCGCCGCGGTCATGCAGATCTATGTCGGGCCCTCGCAGCTGCCCTTGTACGCGCTCATCTGGCGTTTCATCAACAGCTACGCGACCGTGATCACGGGATCGCTGCTGTTCTGGTACTGGCTGCGGAGCGGCCTGGTGGGGCGCGGGGAAGCGGTCAACATCGCGTAAAGCGTGTTTCCTTGCGCGGTTACGCCGTCGAGCGTTAACTTCCGGCCTCCCAGATGGCACTGCTCGAACTCGGCGGCAAGAAGTTCACCATCCCGGTGGGCGAGGTGACGCTCGGCAGCGATGCAGGCTGCGCGATCTCCGTCGCCGGCCCCGCAGTACTGCCGCAGCACGCCCTGCTGCAAGGGCAGGCCGACGGCCAAGTGATCATCCGGAAAGCGTCCCCCGCCGCCGACGTCCTCATCAACGGAGTACGCCTCGGCGCCGAGCCGACACCCCTCCTGCACGGCGACAAGGTCGAGGTCGGCGGTCACGAGCTCACCTTCGTGGATGAGCGGCGGTCGGGCAGCACTCAGTACGTGAAGGCGTTCACCCCTGCCACGACCGGTGGACCGCCCAAGGCGGACGTGAAGCCGCCCGCCATCGGTGTGAAGGGCGGCCGGGTCGTGAGCCTCACGGATGGCCGCGAGTACGTGATCACCGGGGCGTCGCTGGTGTTCGGTCGCGAGGCGGGGTGCGATGTCGTGGTAGCGGGGAACGACGTTTCGCGTCGACACGCCGAGATCGTCCAAACGCCGAAGGGCTATCTGCTGGTCGATTCGAGCACGAACGGGACGTTCGTCAACGAGGAGCGCGTGGAGGGCCAGCGGATTCTCGCCCGGGCCGACGTGATCCGCCTGGGCGACGAGCAGTTTCGCTTTTACGCGGACGTGGCGCCTGCCACGGCGGTCCCCCCCCCTCCACCGGGGCCGGCCGCTAGCCCGCCGCAGGCCGTGCCCCCCTCCCCGGCCCCGCCTCCAGGGGCGCGACAGGCGGGCGGGCCGGGCCAGGCGGCGCCCCCGCCCGGCGCAACGGATCGCCTCAGACACACGGTGCATGGCCTCGAGGCCTTCGTGCCGGCCTCCCCCCGATCTGTCGCGGGCGGCCCGTTCGCGAGCTTCCTCGTGCGAAGCGGGGGCCTCATGGGGCAGCGCCTGCCGGTGAAGACTCCCGTGGTGAACATCGGGCGGGCCGATTACAACGACCTCGTCGTACCCGATCCGTCCGTGTCCACCAGCCACGCCAAGCTGCAGCGCCGGGAAGGGATCTGGGTGCTCGTGGACCTCGATTCCACCAACGGCACGTTCGTGGACGGGGAGCGGGTGAAGGGGGAGGCTCCGCTTGCTCCAGGCGCGACCGTGCGGTTCGGGGACGTGCAGCTCGTGTTCGAACCCACCGACGAGGCGCTGGGCGTCGCGAAGGGCGGCGGGACTCAGGTGATGAGGACTCCCCACTCGATCGCCCCGAATCTCCCTCCCGCGCCGCCACCCGGTCCTGCACCGCCCTCCCCCCGCCGTCCCTCCCCAGGTCCCGTGCCCTCGCCTGCTGCGGGAGCCAAAGCCGCCCCACCGCCGAGGCCGCAGCCGCCCACACCGCGGCCCAGTCCCAGACCGGGTCCGAAGCGGCCGGCGGCCCAGCACACACCGCCCAAGAAGGGCACGGGTTGTGGCGGAAGTGCGGCGGTGCTGGTTGTGGGTGGTGGAGCTCTCGTCGCCCTCCTCCACCGGCTGCTGGCGTAACGGCGCCCCGTGCATATCACCTGCGCCGGTCGCAGCGACGTCGGGATCATCCGCTCCGGGAATGAGGACAACTTTCTCATGGTCCCCGACCGGGGGATCTTCGTGGTGGCGGACGGTATGGGCGGGCACGCCGCCGGTGAGGTGGCGAGTGAGATGGCGGTGCGCTTCGTGGCGCGCGAGCTCGGGTCTCTGAAAAGTCTCTCGGACGACCAGGTCGCGGACCGGATGCGCACGGCGATCCGCGGCGCGAACGGTTCCATCTTCCAGCGGACGCTGACCGAGCACGACAAGCGCGGCATGGGAACCACGGTCACCGCCCTCGTGCTGTACGAGACGCGGTTCCTCATCGGACAGGTAGGAGACAGCCGTGCGTACCTCTACCGTGATCAGAAGCTGATGCAGCTCACCAAGGATCACTCGTACGTGCAGGAGCAAGTCGACGCGGGGTATCTCACGCCCGAGCAGGCGCGCTCCCATCCGTATTCGAACGTGATTACGCGCTGCGTGGGCGCGAACAGCGATGTGATGCCGGATGTCTACCTCGGGACGGTGAAGCCGCGCGACCTGTTCCTGCTCGCCTCCGACGGATTGACGGGGATGCTCGAAGACCCTCAACTGGCGGAGCTCCTGGCGGGAGACCGGATGCCGCAGGAGCAGGTGGACGATCTGATCACCGAGGCCAACCGCCACGGCGGGCTCGACAACATCACGGCGATCATCATACGGATCGATTCGGTGGACGCGGTCGTGGGCGACGGCACGCAAGTCACCCAGCCGGGCGCCCGACCGCGCTAGAGCCGCGGCTTCAGCCGCGGATCATTGGGCGCCCTTCCTCAACCATGTTCGCCACTTCCTCGCGCGGCAGCATCACGAGCTCCACGATCGCCTGCGCCGGCAGCTTCGCGGTCCCGAGGACGAACACACGCAGCCGCCGCGCCGAGCGGTACAGCTCGGCCGCGACCCGCGGGAGACCGAGCTGGGCCGCGGCGGCGGCGCCTCCGAGCTGCGTCACGGTGCCGTCGCGCTTCACGAGCGGCAGGTCGTGCGCGAGCATCGCGGCCTTAGCGGGGAAGTCCAGGAACAGTTCCCCCGGCGCGAGCCTCACGTCCTGGGCGAGCCGGTCCTCCACGCGCTCGAGCAAGTCGGGGTCGTCGGACGGCCACGCCGGAGTGTCGGCGGGTAGCTCGGTCGCGGGCAGGTCGAGCGCCCGCTTCGCGAGGTGGCGCTCGCGGAGACTGCGGGCGAGGCCGGTCGCGTCCCGTTGCAGCAGCTCGTGGATCAGCCCGTCGTCGGTGGCGACCGCGACGGCGTCCGGGCGGACTCGGGCCTCCGCGATCGCGCGCCGCACCACGCGCTTGAACATCGAGGTGGCGCTGCGCACGGCGTGGTGCCAATACACGTTACGATACATCTGATATTTGGCGAACAGCAGCGATTCGAGCGCCGCGAGCCCCTTCTCGTGGAGGGCGAGCGTGGGATGCCCGTCCTGCCCGGGAGCCAACGTCAGCGACGTGAGCAGCCGGTCCACGTCGATCACCCCGTAGGGAACGCCGCACATCCACGCGTCGCGGGACAGATAGTCGAGCTTGTCCACGTCGAGCGAGCCCGAGACCAGGCCGGCGAGGGGGTCGCGTGCTCGGCACTGGATGAGGGGCAGCAGGCGCGGCGCCGGAGTCCCCAGCTCCGCCAGCCGCTGCGCCAGCTCGCCGTCCGCCAGGTACCGCGCCGCCAGCTCCTCGTGGTGCGGGAGGCCGGCTTCCTCGAGGGAATGGGAAAAGGGATAGTGCCCGATGTCGTGCAACAGCGCGGCGAGCTTCAGCTGGACGCGGTCCGCGGCGTCGAGCCGGACGTCGCCCGCGTCTTCCAGCTGCGACAGGGCGCGACGCGCGAGATGGTATGTGCCGAGCGCGTGCTCGAAGCGGCTATGGGTGGCACCGGGATAGACGAGGAACGCGTGCCCCAGCTGGCGCACGTAGCGCAGCCGCTGGAAGGCGGGGGTGTCCACCACGGCCAGCGCTTCGGGATCGAGCCGGATGTTGTCCCAGAGCGGGTCGCGAACGACCTCGAACCGCGTCAATGCGTAGGGCCTGCGTTCCCGACCGCGGCGTGCACCTGATCCTGGAATTGGGCGAAGTTGTCCTGGAACATCCGTGCGAGGCGCGCGGCCTGTGCATCGTACGCCACCGGGTCGCTCCACGTGCCGCGCGGCAGGAGCAGGTCGTCCGGCACGCCTGGGACCTGCAGCGGCACCTCGACACCGAACACCGGATCGGGCGTGGTGGGGATGCGGTCGAGCTTCCCGGTGAGTGCGGCGCGCACCATGGTGCGCGTGAGGCCGAGCCGGATCCGCTGGCCCACCCCGTAGGGTCCACCCGTCCAGCCGGTGTTGACGAGCCAGCTCTGCACGCCGTGCGTGGCGATCTTCTCGCCGAGCAGCGACGCGTAGACCTCGGGACTCAGCGGCAGGAACGGGGCGCCGAAGCAGGTGGAAAACGTGGCCTTGGGCTCGGTCACTCCACGCTCCGTGCCGGCGACCTTCGCGGTGTATCCTGAGAGGAAGTGGTACATCGCCTGGGCCGGCGAGAGGCGGGCGATCGGAGGCATGATCCCGTACGCGTCGCACGTGAGGAACAGGATATGCGACGGGTGCCCGCCCGCCCCACCGGGGACGTGGTTCGGGATGTAGTGGATGGGATACGAGGCGCGCGTGTTCTCGGTGATCTGGTCCGAGTCGAGGTCGATGGCGCGGGTCTCGGGGTCGACCACCACGTTCTCGAGCACGGTGCCGAACATGCGGGTGGTCGCGAAAATCTCGGGCTCGCCCTCGCGCGACAGGCGGATGACCTTCGCGTAGCAGCCGCCCTCGAAGTTGAAAATCCCCCGGTCGGACCAGCCGTGCTCGTCGTCCCCGATGAGCGCCCGTTCCGGATCGGCGGAGAGGGTCGTCTTCCCGGTGCCCGACAGGCCGAAGAACAGCGCGACGTCGCCCGCCCGGCCGACGTTGGCGGAGCAGTGCATCGAGAGCACGCCGCGGGTCGGCAGCAGGTAGTTGAGAATCGTAAAGACCGACTTTTTCATCTCGCCCGCGTAGCGCGTGCCGCCGATCAGGATCGTCCGCTGCGCGAAATGGATGACCACGAACGTGCCCGACTTGGTGCCGTGGGTCGCGGGATCGGCGTGGAATTCCGGCGCGTGGAGCACGATCCAGGCGGGTGAGAACGCAGTGAGGTCGGCGGGGTTGGGGCGCAGGAACATGTTGTAGACGAACAGCGCGTGCCACGCGTTCGGCGTCACAAACCGGATACCCAAGCGGTGATCCGCGTCCGCGCCGGCGAACAGGTCGCGCACGAACAACTCCTGTCCGGCGAGGTGCGCGAGCACCGACGCCTTGAGTCGCTCGAAGTGATCGGCCTCGAGCGGCTGGTTCAGGCGGTTCCACCGGATCTCGTCCGCCGAGGAGGGTTCACGCACCAGGAACTTGTCGTTCGGACTGCGCCCGGTGTGCGGGGCGGTCACGGCGCAGAACGCCCCGCCCTCGGCGATCACACCCTCGGCGCGACGCACCGCATGCTCGTAGAGCTCGGGTGGCCCGAGGTTCCAATGCACGGCGCGCTGCGGCGTGAGGCCCGCGGCCTCCAGAGCGGAGGCCCGTCTGCGTTCGGCGGGGCGGGTGGCATGCGCGGTCATGCAGTCGGTTCCGATGAAAAGGGTTCAGGCACGCGAACGCCGTCCGTGCTCCTGCGCGTCCACGGCGGCGATGACGGCCATGTTCACGATATCGTTTACGTCGGAGCCCCGCTGCAGCACATGCACAGGCTGTGCCATCCCCACCAGAATCGGGCCGATGGCCTCCGCGCCGCCGACCCGGCTGAGCAGCTTGTAGCTGATGTTGGCGGCATCGAGATTCGGAAAAATGAGCACGTTGGCGGGTCCGCGCAGCTTGGAGAACGGATAGGTCCTGGTCAAGATCCGCTCTACCACGGCGGTGTCGGCCTGCATCTCGCCGTCCGCCTGCAGCGCGGGCTCGCGCTCGTGGAGGAACGCTACGGCCCGCTGCACCTTGGCGGCTGCCGCGTGGCGCACCGAGCCGAAGTCCGAGAACGAGAGCAGAGCCACGCGAGGCTCGATCCCCAGCCGCCCGACGAACTCGGCCGTCGCTGACGCGATCTCCGCGAGCGTCTCGGCGTCCGGATCGATGTTCACGGTGCAGTCGGCGAAGAAGAAGGTTTGTTGCGGCAACACCAGCATGTAGATGCCGCTCACGTGCCGGCGCCCGGGTTCGGCACCGATCACCTCGAGCGCCGGGCGCATCGCGTCGGGATAGTACATGTCGACGCCGACAACGACCGCGTCGGCATGGCCGGCGCGCAGCATCAGGAGTGCGTGGTACAGCGGGTCGACCACCCGGCGGCGGGCCTCGCGGAGCGTGATGCCCTTGCGGCGCCGGCGCTCCCACAGCTCCTGGGCGAACGTCTCGACGTGGACGCTCCCGCGCGGCTGCGCGAGCGTGATGTCCTCGAGCGTCACCCCCGCGTCGTCCGCCTCGCGGCGGATCGCGTCCGGGTCGCCGAGCAAGATCGGCTCCGCCACGCCATCGTCCGCCAGGATTCGGGCGGCCTTGAGGATACGGGGATCCTCGCCCTCGGGAAAGACGATGCGTTGCGCCGCCGTCTGGGCGCGGCTCGACAGGCCTCGCATGACCTCCCGCGCCCGCCCCAGCCGGGCGTCCAGCTCGGCGCGGTATTCGTCCACGTCGATCACCCGCCCCGCGACTCCCGAGCCCACGGCCGCCCATGCCACCGCCGGCGCCACCCACAGGAGCACGCGCGGGTCGAACGGCTTGGGGATGAGGTAGTCGACACCAAAGCGGAGGCGCTCCAGTCCGTACGCGCGCATCACCGCATCGGGCACTTCTTCCTTCGCGAGCGCTGCGAGCGCTCGCGTCGCCGCCATCTCCATTTCCTCGTTGATCTTCTTGGCGCGCACGTCGAGCGCACCGCGAAAAATGAACGGGAAGCCCAGCACGTTGTTCACCTGATTGGGGTAGTCCGACCGACCGGTGGCGATGATCGCATCGCCGCGCGCCTGACGGGCCTCCTCCGGCGTGATCTCGGGATTGGGATTGGCCAGTGCGAACACGATCGGGCGCTGCGCCATGCCCTTGAGCATCTCCCCGGTGACGATCCCGCCCACCGAGAGTCCCACGAACACGTCCGCGTCCTTCAGGGCCTCGCCGAGCGTCCGGGCGCTCCCCCGGACGGCAAACCGCCGCCGGTACTCGTCCAGGTCGCTCCGGTCGGCGTGCACGACTCCATGCTGGTCGCACAGCGTGATGTGCTCGCGGGGCACACCCAGCCGGACGTAGTGCTCCGCCGTGGCGATCGCCGCGGCGCCCGCACCCGCGAACACCACCGTGACGCTCCCGAGGTCCTTCTGTACCACCTCCAGCGCGTTGAGCAGCGCCGCGCCCGTGATGATCGCCGTGCCGTGCTGGTCGTCGTGAAACACTGGAATGGAGAGGGTGTCGCGCAGGGTCTTTTCGATGTAGAAGCAGTCGGGGGAGCGGATGTCCTCGAGGTTGATGCCGCCCACGGTCGGCTCGAGCAGTCGACAGAATCGGATCATGTCCTCCGGGTCTTCCGACCCGACCTCGAGGTCGAAGACGTCGATGTCGGCGAACGACTTGAAGAGGATCCCCTTACCCTCCATGACCGGCTTGCTCGCGAGCGGACCGATATTGCCCAGGCCGAGCACGGCGGTCCCGTTGGTGACCACGGCCACGAGGTTCCCCTTCGCCGTGTAGGCGTACGCCTCCTCCGGCCGGGCCGCGATTTCCCGGCACGGCTCCGCCACCCCGGGGGTGTAGGCGAGGGACAGGTCGCGCTGGTTCTTGAAGGGCTTGGTAGGCGAGACCTGGATCTTCCCAGGACGACCCTGTGCGTGGTAATCGAGGGCCTCCTGGCGGCGGATCGACATCGAGGGCACAAGTCCTTTTTTGTGAAGGGGTTATGGTATCCGCCCCGGCCGCCGCTGTCAAGCAGACGGCGGGCCCTTCAGCGGATCCGGATCACGTTGAGCCGCGGCACGGCGGCCGTAAACGCCGCGGCGGAGCCGCCGCTGAACAGCAGCGTGAACGCTGGCGCCCCCGGAGCCTGGAGCGCCCGCCCGTACACGCCCGAGCCGGATCGGAGCGTCCCGCTGAGGCTCACGGCGCTCCCTGCACTCGTGACCGGGACGAGCGGGTAAGGGAGGGGGAAGGTACTGGGGTCCTGCTGGTGCAGCGACGCGAAGGTGCGAGTGCGGAAGTGCCACGACGTGTCGCTCAGCTCGGGCGGCGTGGCGAACCCCGGCAGGTCGGACACCCAGTTGGAAAGCGCCCAGCGGGTGACGGTCGTGTCGAAGCTGTGCCCGGTCTGGGCGGCGACATTGGCGGACCCCGCCAAGGAGGTTTGGACGAGCCTGCCGGGCAAGGCCGCCCCGTACTGATCCACCAAATATCGCGTGAACAGCCAGCTCGCGCCCACCTCCGCCAGTGTGCCCTGGTCGAACTCGATCAGCAGCGGGGAAGCGCCGGTGGCGCTCAGGTACTTATAGGCGTCGTCCACGTCGTTGAACGCGTACAGCGAGAACGTGCCGTTGTCCGGGGGCGTGAGCGCCAGGTACTTTCGGCCGGCGAGCTCCTCGGCGTACTTGGATAGCCCTTCGTCCAGCCAACCCTCTTCGGTCGTCGTCCCTCTCAGGATGTGCTCGGCGAAGCTGATCATGTGCTGCAACTCGTGGACGAATGTACCGGGGGCGATGCTGTCCACCTCGCCGCTCGTGTGCGCGCAGCTGAGGGTCGCGGTCGGATCGGCGACGATCGAGTAGAAGATCTCGCCGTGATTGGAACTGCTGAGAGGGGCCGACAGATCCAGGTCTCCCGGGTAGAAGAACCCCGCGATAAAGCCCGAGCTGGTGCAGGCGGTCTTCGTCACCAGGGCATTCACGACCGGAGTCATCAGGGCGATGACGACGCCATTTGTGTCGAGATCCGTTACCGCGCCGAACGTGGTGGAGTCGAGCGGATAGAGGAGCGTATCGAACACCTGCCTCAACGTGTCGAGATGGACCGAATCGAGCCCGCCCGCCGGCGCTAGGGTGTCGATGTAGATGGCCACGTGCGCCCCCACGGCTCGCGCGCGCGCGCTCACGTTCTTGAACGTGGTGCAGTCGAGCGAGGCGCAAACGGCGAAGGTGCGAACGCTCCCCACGACAGGTGGGGCAGGGGCGACCAGCGCCCGCTGGGCGGCGGCCGCAGGAGCCGATCGCATCGCCGTCGCTGCGGCGAACGATCGGGTGTGTCCCAGGACCCGGAGCATGCCGTCGAACCGTATCGCGGTGGCGCGCGGTGACGCGGGCTCCACGAGACGCTGCGCCAGCGGCGTCGCCGTGGCCTGCAGGGTCGCCGTTCGGAGGCTGAACGGCGCGGTCTGGCCGAACGTGCCCGCTGCGGACTGCGCCACCAGCAGGTATTCGGCCGAATCCACCGACGTGTTGGCCGGGAACACGACGCATCCCGCATTGGAGGCAGGGTCGATCGACGCGTACGCGCCGATCGCGAGGGTGACTTGCAATGCCAGCGCGGAGCTGCACGTCGCAGCGCCGGGGCCGGTGGCGCGGTCGCTGCTGCACGCGGCCGTGGCAAAGAGCGCCCATGTGACGATTCGTTCCGCTGTGCGATACGTCATCTCGACCTCCGCGCTGGCATCCCGTGATGATCCCTCAGGCTCCGATGTTCATCCGCAGCTGCACGCTGCGTGGCCTACCGAACGACGCACCGCTGAAGAACGCGCCCTTCAGCAGGTACTGTTTGTCGAACACGTTTTCCATGTAGATCTGGGGCCGAAGGACCGCTCCGCCCACCGCGAACGCGTACCCGGCGCTCGCGTTCAGAATGACGTTCGACGGCACCTTGATCGACTTGTTGAAGTCTAAGAGGCCGGTACCGTACGTGGCGTCGGGGTCCGCCCCGTTCGTGAGACCGCTGCCATAGATGCCCGATGCCGACAGGTAGAAGCCATGGGCGGAATACACGATGTTCGCGATCCCGGACAGACGCTGGTCGTGGTCGAGATCGAAGGTTCCCGACGGCGGCACGGCGGGAAAGAACCCACCGGTGATCGCTCCGTACCCGTACGCATGGTTCAAGGCGACGTTCAGGTACGCCGACACCGGCCCGCTCGGCCGGATCTCGACGACGCCCTCGATCCCGGCGATACGCACCTGCTCGATGTTCACCGACGTCACGATCGCCGAGCCGGGAATCGTATTGTCGTCGATCCCCGGTGAGCTGCGCTTGTGATACGCGGACAGCTTGGTGACGACGCCGAGCGGGAAGCGATGGACGTACCCGATCTCGTAGAAGTCGTCCCGCTCGGGCAGGGTGGGGGCGGCCACGACGCCGCCCTGGGCGTCGCTCGTGATGGCGCGTAGGTCCTCGACGTTTGTGGGGAGGAACAGCCGGCCGTAGTAGACCCAAAACGTGTTGGCCGGGTCCGGGAAGAAGCTGAGCTTCACTCGTGGACTGACCTGATGCTGGTTGCCGGCAAACGGGGCGTTGTGGTTGTCGACCCGCGCGCCGGTCCGCAGCTCCCATTTGTCCGAGGGCGCGATGGCGGTCTGCGCGTATACGCCGACGTCACTGCCCCTGAGTCCCGAGTTCGACGCAGGCCCGGGGCTGCCTGTGGAGGTGACCGACGCGAAGTCTTCGTGCCC
>WNGK01001759.1_pt1 | contig 28221 bp, 23 predicted proteins | sample 5400601 | NCBI WGS metagenome assembly WNGK01 (sample SAMN13153376, study PRJNA577476) | soil metagenome | isolation source: 60 cm soil or saprolite under Garry oak tree replicate 1 | place: USA:California | collected 2016-06-15
CCCGCTACAAGTGCGATGAATTTCGTCTGACCTTCACCGATCCTCCATGTCTTTGAGTTTCTTGAACTCCTGTAGCTCGCTCAGCCTATGGCGCATGATGCTACTTTCCAACTCTGCCTGGAGTAAAGCGAAAATATCCCTGTGGATCGTGATGAACTCCGAATCAGTGGAGGTTCTCGGCCTCTCGAGATCGACTCCGACAATACTTTTGACCCTCGCCGGCCGAGCCGAGAGTACCAGTATTCTATCTGCCAATTCTATAGCCTCAGGAAGATTGTGCGTGACCAGGAGGAAGGTCTTCCCGGTCTCCCTGTGAATATCCGAAACCTCAGCCCGCAAAGCCCCAGCCGTGAACTCGTCTATCGCACTGAACGCCTCATCCATCAACACCACTTCCGGATCTATCGCTAGAGCTCTGGCGATTCCGACTCGCTGCTTCATTCCACCCGAGAGTTGTTTGGGGTAGAGATTCTCGGAGCCTCGTAATCCAACCATCTCTAAGAGACGCATTGCCACGGCTTCACGGTCCCGCTTCGGCTTCCCCTGTAGTTCTAGACCGAACTCGACATTCTGGACAACGGTTCTCCAGGGAAGGAGAGCGAAGGTCTGGAATACCATGCTTATCTTGGAATGAGGAGCAGTGAGAGGGTCCCCCCTGAACCGGATCTCGCCGGAGGATGGATGGTCGAGCCCTGCGATCATACGCAGGAGGGTCGACTTGCCACAGCCGCTAGGTCCCACGATGCAGAGAAACTCTCCCTCGTTTACGTTGAATGAGATATCCTGAAGTGCAGTCACCCTCTCGGGTGGATCTTCGTAGACCTTTGTCACGTTAGACAATTCGACGTGCAAGAATCTAGTGCCACCTCTTTGTCCGATTTTCCAACCTCTCGAAGAACGCCCTGTCCATCGTGATAGTGATGATTCCAACCGTCATTATCGCCGCGAGCCCGTAGGTGAGGGAGTGCGCAGAGCTTCCAAGACTGGTGGAGATAAGTGTCCCGACTCCGGCGACGCTAGCGATGATTTCTACTGCTAGAAGGACGTTCCAGCTGAATTCGAAAGATAGTCGAAGCCCTGTAAGTAGGCTAGGAAAGATCGAGGGAAGAACCATTTTAGTGAAAGTCTGAACTTTTCCAGCTTTGAATACCGACGCGACGTGAAAGTAGTCAGCTGGAATCTCTTTCACCCCTTGGCGAATGGTGAAGTAGATCGGGAAGAAGGCGCTGAACGCTGAGATAGCGACTGCTGCAACGTTGCCTTTGCCGATTATTGTAACCATGAAGGTCAGAATTGCAAGATCGGGAAGCGCGCCTACCAGCATTATGATGGGCGTGAGCGCCTGGTCAAGTTTTGTTCGCATTCCTACTAGCAACGCGAGAGGTAGTACTAGTACAAGCGCAACTGAGACTCCTGTTGTCACATTTACCAGACTCTGGCCGACATGAGAGAGGAAGAACGGAGTGCCAGCGAGTTGGATCAGAGTTAGAAGTACAGAGTGCAATGGCGGAAGCTGGTTGCTCGATACGAGTCCTGAAACTGAGATAGACTCCCAGAAGGCAAAGATCAGAATCAATGACAGTGCCCAAGATGGGAGGTGGAATCTCCTCCTTGTCTTGTCATGCACCCGGTGAAAGCCTCTTGAACCGAATAGTCGAAACGGCACCCCATTACCTCCGGGGCGTCGCAAGTCGGGCGTCAGAACTAATTAGCTTTGGACGAAATTCAGGTAAAAACCTACGCTGACTAGGAGACCCAACTCAGGACTCTCCTCAAGATGAGTTACCGATTACGAGGAAAGATTGCCTCTGCCAGTCTGGTGTATTTGACTCAGTTGAGTCCAAAACTCGCCCCTTCCGGTCGGGAGTAGACTGTGCAGGTCCGTGCATGAGTCTGTGCAATCGGCTCAGAAACGCCAGGACTGGGCGTACCTTCGCTGAGCAGTTGTCAGTGCATCGATCTTCTTCCCAAACGCCTCTAGACGCCAGCGGGCAATCTGAAGGTCAATCTCTTCAGGGACGCGAACGACTTGGGCCTCGAGTCTGCGACCTTGATGGAGAAGGTACTCCCCTGACAAAGCCTGGCCGGCAAAACTCATGTCCATAACTTCAGCTGGGTGACCATCTGCTGCAGCAAGGTTGACCAGCCGACCGTTAGACAGCAAATACAGCCGTTTTCCCGACTTCAGCCGGTATTCAGTGACTTCAGGCCTGACGTTACGTTTGCGCTGCGCAATTCTCTCGAGATCCTTCACGCTAACCTCGACATCATAATGTCCCACGTTGCACAGAATCGCTCTGTCTTTCATTGCAGACATGTGAGAAGCGGTTATGATGCCCGAGTTCCCGGTAGCGGTGATAAAGAGGTCTCCCAGGGTGGCAGCTTCGATCATCGGCATCACATCGAATCCCTCCATCAGAGCCTCAAGAGCCCGGACAGGATCCACTTCGGTGACTATCACCCTCGATCCCATTCCCTTCGCCCTCAGAGCAACTCCCCGACCCACCCACCCAAAGCCCGCAACTACGATCGTTTTACCCGCGAGCAGTAGGTTGGTAGCTCGCATTATCCCCTCCAGCCCTGACTGGCCAGTGCCGTATCTGCTGTCGAAGAGAAACTTCGTGTACGCATCGTTGACAGCTATGACCGGAAACCTGAGACGTCCCTCCTTCTCCATTGCTCTCAAACGAGAAACCCCTGTCGTGGTTTCTTCACAAGCACCAATGATCGTTTCAACCAGACGGGAACCCTTCAGATGCGCAGCGATCGAGAGTTCTGCACCATCGTCGATCAACACATCCGGTTTCAAGGCTAGGACCTGGTCGAGGTTTGACTTGTGTTCTCGCTCTGTGACTCCTCGCCAAGCGTGGACGCGGACCCCGGTTTCAGAGAGCGCTGCGGCCACGTCGTCTTGGGTGGAAAGAGGATTACTTCCGGTAATAGCGACCTCCGCGCCCGATTTGAGAAAGACCTCGGCGAGCACTGCGGTCTTCGCCTCGAGGTGCAGGCATATTCCAACTCTGTGATCCTTGAAGACTTTAGTCGAGGAGAAGCGCCTAGCGATCCTAGCTAGGACCGGCATGTTGTCTCGAGCCCACTCAATCTTCACCCGCCCTGACGGAGCGAGGGCGGGATCCTTTACTTGGCTCAACGCGGACCGAAAGGACCGGCTCAATATTCCAATTATATATGTTCTGGCAGAATGCCATTCCTATTGGAATGATCGAAACTTCGACCGACAAATCTCCCAACGAGGACTGGAATCGCTCCTCCAGCATTTTCTCGGAACGAATCTAGATTTGAGAGGGATTGCCGCCATGTATAATAAGGAAAGAGGCCCGGCTACGGTGAAACCTACTGGGGGCACTTGGGAATAGGTGTCGGAACAAGGGTTCAGAGCTAAATTCAAAAATTCAGATGTCGCCGTCACGTTCAGGGATCTGATTCTTCTTCCTGGATGGACGGAGGTTGAGCCCAGCCAAGTTGAACTCTCCACGCAGGTTTCGCTAAACCACTCGATCAACATCCCCTTCATCTCCAGTCCGATGGACACCGTCACCGAGAGCGAGATGGCCATTTCGCTCGCCCGCCTGGGTGGACTGGGAGTTATTCACCGAAACTGTACGATCGAGGAGGAGACAGAAATGGCCCGAAAGGTCAAACGGGCCGAGTCGCTGATAATCCGGGACGTAATAACGATCAGTCCAATGGAGACGGTCAAGTATGCGACCGAGCTGATGCAGAAACACAACATCTCCGGGCTCCCGGTCGTTCAAGGCGAACACTTGGTTGGAATCTTGACTGGACGAGACGTTCGCTTCGCCGACCCCAGTCTCCTAACCAGTGACGTTATGACAAAGAAAGTCATCACAGCTCCCGCGGACACGGACATCGAGGGCGCCAAGGAGATTCTCCACAAGCACCGGGTCGAGAAGCTTCCTCTGATCGATTCTGAAGGCCGTCTCAGAGGTCTCATGACAATTAAAGATATTCTCCTAAGAGGGGCGTTTCCTAACGCGGCTCGTGATGAGAAGGGTCAGCTGCTCTGCGGCGCTGCTGTCTCACCCTTCGACCTGAAACGGGCAAAGAAGCTCAGCGAGTTTGCAGACATTCTGGTCATAGACGTAGCTCACTTCCACAACGCCAACGTTTTCAGCGCAACGAAGAAGATTCTCGAAGAGGTCGACACTGATGTGATAGTTGGGAGCATTGGAACATACAAGGCAGCCGAAGACATTCTCACGAAACTGGACGGAGTAGCAGGGTTTAGAGTTGGGATCGGCTCTGGCTCGATATGCACCACCATGGAGTCGACCAAGGCAGGGTCTCCCACCGTTTATGCCACCGCCCAAGTGGCAGACGCGGTAAGAACGTATGGGTCTAAACTACCGATAATCGCCGACGGTGGAATCCGTGGCCCAGGAGATGCCGCCATCGCACTCTCCCTCGGAGCATCTTCCGTGATGATGGGCAACCTGTTCGCCCGATCCAAAGAGGCACCAGGGACCCTTATCACGATCGGAGGCAGGTATTACAAGCAGTACAGGGGAATGGGCAGCCCATCCGCGATGGCCAAGAGATTCTCCACAGACAGGTACGCACAACCGTCTAAGGGCCTCCCGGAGGGAGTAGAAGGATGGGTCCCGTACAAAGGCGAAGTCAGCGTCGTAACACAAGAGCTCGTTGCCGGATTACAGGCCTCGATGGGCTATGCGGGGGCGCGTACGATAAATGAGCTTTGGGAGAAGGCTCGGCTCGCGGGAATCACCAACTCTGGGGCAGAGGAGGCTCGGCCGCATGACGTGCTCTTGCCAAGCGAGCATCCTGAAAGAGTCTAATAGAATACTCTTCCACCGATTATCGTCTTGAGTACTCTCGTTTTCCGAACAGCCTCAGGATTCGATTCGAAGGGGTCCTTGTCGACTACAACCATGTCAGCCCTTTTTCCAGGCTCCAATGTTCCCCTAGCATCTTCGCAAAAACAAGCGTAGGCGGCGTTTGCCGAGTATGCTGTGAGAATTTCGCTGACTGTCAACCTCTCGTCTCCACTAATTCCGGGCCGCACGATAGCAGACCAAATTCCCTCGAACGGATTAGGGTCTTCGACCGGACAGTCAGAGCCGGCGGCTAAGGTGACTCCATTTCTGCTGAAGGATGCGAAAGGGTAGAGATTCTTCAGCCTCTCGGGTCCGATCCTCTCGCTCGCCCACGAGTCAGAGTAGATAAACCGCGGTTGCACAGAGGCGGTAATTCCCAGCCGACGCATATCGCGAATTGATTTCCGAGTAACCAATGACGCGTGCTCTATCCTGTGTCTTAACTCTCTGCAGCCGCGGGCTCCGAACGATTCGTCAAGGACCTGAACCGCCAGCTCTACAGCTCTGTCTCCTATGGCATGAAGGCAAAGCTGGAATCCAACTTCTTTCGCCCTGAGCGCAACCTGTTCAAGTTCGTCTCTCCTCATCGTTAGCATCCCATTAGAGCCTGGATCGTCAGAGTACGAGGAAACCAGTGCGGCTGTCCGCGCTCCCAGAGAACCGTCGAGAAACAGCTTCACGCCTCCGATACGAAAACCTTCCTCGCCCTTTTCCGTCGAGAGACCGATGGTTAGCAGCTGTTCCAATATTCTCAACGGGACGATTGCATAGATTGACTGAGGAACCTCTCCGTCCCGCTTGAGCCTTCGCAGAACCACTAGCTCGTTCAGGTCGCTGATTATGCAATGGAGAGACGTTATCCCAAGTCTCGCTAGTTTTCTGGAGGCCAGAACTAGAGCCTTCCTAGTCTCCTCAACGGATTGTGGGACGGCTCTCTCTACCAGTTCTATCGCTCGTTCTTTCAGAACACCGTTAGGCTGCCCGTCAGGGTCACGGAGAATAACGCCGCCTTCAGGGTCCGGTGTATTGTGGCTGACTCCTGCTAGGAGAAGAGCTTTCGAATTGGCTACCGCTACGTGACCGCAGACGCGTTTGAGAAAAACTGGATCCGAAGCCACCTGATCAAGGTCATGCCTGTTGGGATAGCGATGCTCTCGAAGCTTCTCATCGTCCCATCCTCTTCCCAGAATCCAACCGTTCTTGGTCGTCGACAAGCCTTTCTTGGCAATCTGGCTCTTGATCTGGTCGATAGATTTCGTCTTTGAGAGGTCAAGGGTTCTCAACATCATGCCATAGTTCAATAGGTGGATGTGCGAGTCGAAGAATCCGGGTAGAACGACAGAGCCGCGAAGGTTCGTCTTGGTGGTTCGTCCTGCTCCCAGGGACAGGATCTCGCCGTTAGAGCCAAGGTCAGTAACTGTCCCCTTCCAGATGGCCACAGCCTCGACGCCGTGTTGAGGTTTCGGATCTGGATAAATTCGGCCGTTGTACAGGATTAGATCGGGGATGGGCAAGGTTGCGACTGTTTGTTAATCCTTCAACCTACAGACACCATTTTCTAGGCTAGATGAGAGCCCAACCTCAAGAGGTCGTAAGCGGTCTTGCTTCGAGCAGTGAGGCGAGAGTCGCTTCTATCCGTGATGGTTCGCGGATAGGAGGCCCGCAAGTCTTTCCTACGCATATGTAGGCGGCCGGTGACGACTCTACAACGTATCCAAGGCGCGTGATTCTGTCCGAGTCTCGGTCCGGGTCAAGATATACTAAGTATCTTCTCGCCGAGTAGAGGTTGAGAGCATTGTTCTTGAATTCTGTAAATTCCTTTGATGCCGAAGCGGCAATGATTGTAATCCCGAGGGGGCCGTTAAGGTACGAATCCAACGCTAGTGCGTAGATTGCTGCTCCAAGGCCATACCTTTCATATTCTTGGTTGAATAGCTCAAGGGTCCTTCCTGCAGTTGTGAAGTAGGCGTTCTCACCTGTGATCCATGAGAGTCTGAGGAGTCCTAGAGCGGCTAGGCTATTCTCATCGATTGGCTTGTCTCGTGTATTAAGTTCTCCAAGATCCAAGTCTGAGGGTGGAATGTCGTAGAAGCCTCCGAGCGTTTCGTCGTTCAGCTTCTCAATCAGATCGTCTGCGATTAGTCGAGCCTTCTCCAAGTATTGGGTTCTGCCGGAGTACTCGTACGCGTCGATGAGAGAATTGAGGAGAGTCGCATAGTCTGTAAGCATACCTTTGAGCATCGAGCTTTCCTCATCTTTCCAGTAGCGGAATGGGAGGCTGCCCTTCTTACCCAAGCTAAGTATGCGGTCCAGAGTCTTAAGGGCGAATTTTCCGATCGTTTCCTTTTCCAGTAGGGTGCTGGCTAGTAGAAAGGATGAGACCAGGAGCGCGTTGTAGTTGGTGTACAGGGTCCTGTCGACTGCAGGGGCTTTGAGGCTTTTTCGTGCATCGAGATCTTGCTTGTAGTATTCTTCATCAGCGTCCTGGCTTCCGAAGAACCCGCCCCGGTCCTGGTCTGAGAGATTCGTCTGCACGTACTTGACGATTCCCTCGGCCTTCTCCTTGTACAGTGTTTTGGCTGTTAGCTGGTATGCCTGAAGATAGACGGTGAGTAGTTTCGCGTTGTCCTCTGCCATCTTTTCAAAATGCGGTACTGACCAGTCGCGGGTGGTTGAGTATCTGAAGAACCCCTGTTCCACCTGGTCGTAAATCCCACCGTTGGCCATGCGATCCAGCGTTCTCGTCGCAACCGTGAGCATCTCCTTTTCCCCATGATATCGATATCTCAAGAGAGCATAGTCAAGCGCTTCCGCGTGTGGAAACTTGGGCTCAAAACCAAACCCCCCATAGTCAATGTCGAAGTTGACGGCGATGGTTGTGGAAATGTCTCTCGTGATCTTTTCCGAAAGCGGTTCAGCTTTCGGGGTTGGAATCCGTGGGGCTTGAAGTTTGCTTCTGACCTTCCCCTTGTTGGTGGAGTAAAAGTCGAGAACTGAACGAAGTACATCTCTCAGTTGTTGTGGAGGAATGTAGGTCCCGCCGGTGATTATTCTTCCCTCTCCGTCAAGGAAAGCGGTTGTGGGCCATCCGCCGAGATTGTATCTGCGGTTGACGTCAGGTCTCTTGTCCGTGTCTACCCTGACTGGGATGAAATTCTTGTTGACGACACTTACGATAACTGGGTCGGAGTAGGATGTATCGTCCATAACGTGACACCAATGGCACCAAGATCCTGTAATATCGAGCAGGATCGGTTTACCAGAGGATCGGGCCTTCTCGAAGGCGTCTTGGCCCCACTCAAACCACGCAATCTTGCTCAAAACAACTAATCCTACCCTAACATCTCTGATAATGATATAATAACTCTAGAACCTAATTGATCCTCGATGAATCCGCCAACCACATCTGTCAAGCGTGACAGAACTGAAGCAGCAGTCCTAGCTCGACTAAAGACTGCAATTTCGGGCACACCGTCAGACCATGTACTCGAGAACGTGGTCAAGCTTCTAAGAGCGAACTCGGACCACTACGACTGGGTTGGGATCTATCTCACAAAAGGGGACAGTTTGATCCTAGCAGCTTACGCCGGAGTAGCTGAGACGGAACACGTAATGATTCCCATAGGACAGGGTATCTGTGGTCTGGCAGCCAAACAGGGAGCGACGGTGGTCGTTCCGGACGTAAGTAAAGATCCTCGATATCTGATGTGTTTTCCCTCAACCCGATCCGAGATAGTCGTCCCGATAAAAGCCAGGAATAAGGTGTTAGGCGAGATTGATATCGATAGCGACCGCCTCTCAGCATTTACGACACGGGATAAGGAAATACTGGAACAGGCAGCAACTCTCCTAGCAAGCTATCTGGAGAAACGGGGCGACAGGCTAGAGGCCTACAAGGTCCTACAGTAGCACTTGTCAAAGTACCAACGGGGAGAGACCACCTCCTTCCCGAAACACCGGCACTGCAACGCCTGCGGGACACCTATCGATATGGGCAGGGACTTTTGCAGCGACAAGTGTCGAGTCAGCTACAAGAAAGCATCGCGTGGCAAAACCAGAAATTTCGTCATCATCACCGCGGCTGTTCTGGTCGTCTACCTTCTCATCGTATTTGGACGATTATAGACTACGACTAGGCTTCGCTTTGCTTTGCGGCGGTTCCAACTGCATCGCGAATTGAACTCCACCCTTTCGACTCGATAAACTTGGCCATGCCTGTGGTCACATCTCGGAAAATCTCCAGTCCTCTATTTGTGACGGCGCTTCCAATCTGAACTGCGGATGCTCCCGCCATCACCATTTCCATCGCGCTCCTCCAGTCATGGATTCCTCCAACGCCGATTATGGGAATTTCAACCGCACGCCTGATCTGGTAGACAGCCCTCACGGCGATTGGATGCAAAGCGGCACCGGAAAGCCCGCCAAGAATGCCGCCTAGGATTGGATATCCAGAGTCAACATCAACTGCCATTCCCAAGGCCGTGTTGATGGCGGTTATGCCATCCGCACCGGCGTTCTGAGCTGCCTTCGCCACCTCAGTGACGTCAGTCACGTTGGGGCTCAATTTCACAAACACTGGGACTTGCACTCGGTTCTTTACTGCTTGAGTAACCTCGGCGACAACCTTTGGACGCTGGCCTATTTCTACTCCAACCTCTTTGACATGAGGACATGAGACGTTCAGCTCGATTGCTATCGCACCACTCTTCTCACCCATTGCAGCTGCAGCGGCGAATTCCTCTGCGTCAAAGCCGAAGACACTCGCAATGATTGGGACTCCAGCCTTGGAGACAGTCCGAACCTCCTCACGCATCTCCTCCATGCCCGGATTCGGGATTCCTAGAGCATTGAGGAAGCCTCCTGGAACCTCGATGAAAGAAGGGTTCCTGTACCCTTCTCGACCGTTCCGGTTAAACGACTTACAGACAACGCCCCCAGCTCCGGCGCGGCTGGCTCGAATCATTATCTCGGCTGAGACCCCAAGGATTCCGGACGCTAGGATTGTCGGGTTGGGGAGCTTTATACCAGCAAACTCAACCGACATGTCGGGTCCCAAATGAGTCACCGAACGAACGGATTCACTCGGCTAATTATCTTCGCGCGGGCTCACAACCTTGAAGGAATGCTATGGTTGCGATCGGGTGGGGTCTGTTGAAGGCTTATCTCATCGATTCGCCGGCCGGGTTGTTCCTAGTCGAGAAGACGGGCAAACTTTCGGAGAAATCGCTTTTTCCCCGCAATCCTGCAGACGCAGCGTCTCAGCTGCGACAGGTGCAAGACGGAAGCCTACCCGAAGGCTCATCAGAATTTGTTCAGAGACTCGCAGGACTAGAACTTGAAAGAGTCACGGTGGATTCGGAGCCTCTAGCCAGACTTGCCCGATCCCTGGTCAAAGCGGAGGTTGTGCAGGATGAGCATGATCCTACGATTTCCAAGCTCAGGAATAGGCTGCCCTCGATTCTAGTTCGTCTCAGGATACTGGAGTCAAAGGACGAGTACGAGAAATTCGTAAGGGATGTCTCCCTAGAACTCGCTAAGACTGCAATTGCGGAAGCAACGACAAAGCGAGACCTCTATGCAATACAGACAGTCCGTGCGATAGAAGATCTGGACAAGATCCTGAACCTTCTTGCAGGAAGAATAAGAGAATGGTATGGACTCCACTTTCCGGAACTGGACCGTTTAGTCGAGAAACACGATACATACGTTCGACTGATTCAAAATCTTGGATCACGAGAATCATTCACCTATGAAGCCCTCACTAAGCTTGGGATACCGCAGGAAAAAGCCGGCGAGATATCCCAGTCTGCGATAAAATCCGCCGGCGCTGAGATATCATCGCCAGACTTGGAATGGTTGCAGGAAGTTTGCAGAACTGTGTTAGAACTGTATGGAACACGTGAAGCCGCCGAGAAATATACGGACAAGATCATGGTAGAGGTCGCGCCCAACATGACTTCCGTGTTAGGCGCAGTCCTCTCTGCGAAGCTGATATCGATGGCGGGCGGCCTGGAAAACATCGCAAAAATGCCCGCGAGCACGCTCCAAGTGCTCGGAGCAGAGAAGGCCCTGTTCAGGACCCTGAAAACTGGTGCACGTCCACCGAAACACGGCATAATCTTCCAATATGGACCAATCCATCAGTCGCCAAAGTGGCTTCGAGGAAAGATCGCGCGGGCAGTTGCAGGAAAGCTCGCCATTGCGGCGCGAATGGACGCCTTTGGCGGGGAGAATCGAGGAGAAGGTATGAAAATGTCGCTCGAAAAGAAGATTGTAGATTTGAAGGGACGTTATCAAGGACCGCCACGTCAGAAGGAGCATGCAAGAACGTGGACCCCGGCCCCACAAGGAGTTCGAAGGGATATACTGGCTGGTCAGAGAGGGAAAAGAGAGATTGGCTACACGCAGCCAGGCACCCGGGACCACGATTTACGGCGAAGACATCGCAAAGATCGGCGATAGCGAATATCGCGTCTGGGACCCATTCAGAAGCAAGTTGGCCGCCGCGATTTTGAAGGGACTCTCCAGAGTCCCCATTTCACCGGAAAAGAGCGTACTATACTTAGGGGCCGCTAGCGGCACCACCGCAAGCCACGTGAGCGACATCGTGGGACAGAATGGGAGAGTCTACTGCGTTGAATTCGCTCAGAGATCGTTTCGAGACCTAGTAAACAACGCGTGCCAGAATCGGCGAAACATGACCCCAGTCTTCCAAGACGCTAGATTTCCTGCGCGATATCGAAGCATCGTTCAAGAGGTAGACACTATCTACTCGGACATAGCTCAACCAGATCAGGCGCGAATACTCTCCGAAAACATCAACATGTACCTTAGGGAGAAGGGAGAATTTCTGATGGCAGTAAAGGCTCGAAGCGTAGATGTAACGAAAGACCCCTCGATAATCTTCAGCCAAGAAAAGCAAACCCTAGAAGACAAAGGTCACCGGGTGACTGAGATGATTAGACTGGACCCTTTCGAAAAGGACCATTGCATGATCGTCGGATCAAAATAGTGACTCGCGACTTGGAGAATGGCGACCGATTCGCGCACGCGGCTCTCCGTGACGAATTGAGAAGACTCAACACACATCTTCCAAAGAATAGAAGGACCCTAAACGATCTCTTGGGGGACCCCTCTCCTAGTGTTCTGTCGGTCTCTGGTCACAAGATAAGAATGAGGAAAGAAGAGCTTGAGGAGCTATCGGCCTCTCTCCCCGAGGAGAGTCCGCGACGAATCAAGCTTCCAATTGTTCTCCTCCGAAGGAGAGACTTAGGGTCCGGAGCATTCACAGTCCTTGGCGATCCTTACGAGGAATATGCCATTCTACGCCTGTCTGGATCTTTCAACGAGACATTCGAAGACTTCAAACAGCAAGCGCGTGGAACGACAACGATCTACAAGCCCCAAGTCAGCCTTCTTCTCCGTCGATTCCATTCGCTGATAATTCTCGGATTCGGAACAGCAAGCTTAGAGGAATAGAATCGGCGTTCCAATGAGATCCTCTGGATAGAGGTAGACCTGTACCCGGACTGATATCCCCAATGAAATCTGCGAATGGCTCCAAGAGATCGAATGCTTAAGATTCGAGGCTAGAAGTCCACTTTCCGGCGGGAACTTTGGGCAGTGCTTTCACGGGCTTGACCGACGCATTGAGCTTCTTTCGTCTTACCTTCTTGCTCATACCGATATCCACAACGGACTGACAGGGGTATGAAATATAACTGTTTCTGATCCCGAACGAAGGAGGGAGGTCCTAGTGCGCCTCAGACACAAGATCGACAAGTCACACGAGGATCCAAGAATTAGAACCTCACCTCACATCGTGATATATTTCCAAGATGGCATACTCCTCCTAGAGAATTACCTAACCAGACAAACATTTCGCGGGACCGCTGACACTCTTCTCCTACTCGCCTATTTCAGTAGCTGGTTGACGATTAGTCAAGCTGTGAAAACCCTCAACCATTACACTTACGAATCAGTAGTCGGTTCTGTTCGTGACCTTCTTCGACACGGTCTGCTGATCGCTGAGGACTCGGAGGAAGACATACTATCTCGGAAGCTTGCCAACAGGTGGCTCTGGCCAAATGCATCACGCTACTATCACTTCGCAACAAAACTAGACGAACCGTTTTCAACACCAACTGAGATCAGACGATTCTATGACAACTATCTTAAGGGGAAGCCTCAGCCTCCCATCTACAAGACTTACGCAAAAAACCCCAAGATCAGGCTACCACCAGGTACAGGGACCGAAGCGCCGCTCTTCGAGACAATGCGGCGGAGACGGACAACCAGGATTTTTTCGGGCGACCCAATAAGTCTTGGACAGTTGTCGAGAATCATGTACTACACCTGGGGAGGGTTATCCACTTACGAAACCAAAGAGTTCGGCCGATTGCTGCACAAAGTCAGCCCTTCCGCTGGGGCGCGACATCCGATAGAAGCATATGCAGTAGTCAACAACGTGAGGGGTATTGACCCCGGAATCTACCACTACGCAGTACGGGATCATTCGCTAGAGCTCCTCAAGAGCGGCGATTTTAGAGAGAAATGCGTGAATTTCGCTGCTGGACAGGCGTGGGCTGAGAACGCAAGCGTATTCCTGATAATGACTGCTGTAGTCGCAAGAACTGCTTGGAAATACCGGATTTCTAGAGTGTATAGAGCATTCCTGCTCGACATAGGACATCTTTCTCAGACGTTTCTTCTAGTCTCGACGGCGCTCGGACTTGGCGCATTTTGCATAGGAATAATATCAGATTCAACAATCGAAAGAGAGCTAGAAATAGACGGCGTCAACGAGGTAGCACTGTTTGCGGTTGGTGTCGGACAACCGGCCGAGACCCAGATCAAGGAAAACACGTCTGACTAGGTTCTCGCTTTGGGCTTGCCCTAGCTTAGTTGTTGATCATTCGCTTCGTTTTTAGCCTTCAGTCTCTCTACTCTTGAGAGCGGAGCGCGTCGACACCAGAAGATGAAACGGGAATATTTCTTGATCCCCATCCGTGCGCGAGGATACGGAAGGGATTCAGTGTGGCTATGTTGCCGACGACGCGAAGCGTTCTTCTCCCCACGGCTTACGGGAGAAGAATTAGAGGCTAATGGGTTCTCGTATCGAGAATCCACTCGACCCTTTCAACGCTTATCTACGCGGTAAATCCTCATTACAACTGGTCTCTGCTTGCCGGATGACTCCATAGCAAGGCGCATAGTGCAGACTTCTCTAAGAATACATGAAGACGATATGGTCCTCATCGAGACCTGGCAACATACTATTGACCTTGCGAGCGACATAGCGCTCGAATGCCTCAGGACCGGGGCCAAGCCCTTGGTCACCCTCATGACAGACCGTCTCTGGTGGAAGGCTCTAGAAGAGATACCTGAACAGTATCTGAGGAAGACTCCTCGCCACATGCTGAGCGCGATAGAAAGCACCACGGTATGGGTCGGACTTGGTGGGCCGGAAGATCCGACAAGGTTTAGAGAGGTGCCATCGTCCCGCCTTGAGCCATTCTTTGAAGGAGACAAACCAGTCGTCGATAAGACAGTCGAAAGAAAAATCAGGTCACTACAAGTTCTTCTTGGCGACGTAACTCCCCAGAGAGCAAAGGCCTACGGATTCGACTATGCTCGCTGGCTTAAGAGCACAGAGGAAGCGATGAAAGTCGACTATCCGAAAATAACGGAACTGGGCAGAAAGATCGCGAACCGGCTAGAACGCGGCTCAAGAATCCACATCACCTCCAAGCTCGGAACAGACATCAGGTTCGAGATTACTAAGAGACCAATCCATGTCCAAGACGGAATAGTGGACGAGGAGGACATGGAACGCGGACTTGTCTCGACCCAACTCCCTTCTGGGAAGGTCGAAGTCGCCCCGATTGAGACGACGGCTCGGGGCACCGTCGTGTTTGACACGCCTAGAGCGCTCAAAGGCCGTTTGATAACCGACCTACAGCTGATGTTCGAAAAGGGACGGATCAAAGAATTGCACGCCAAAAAATACGAGGACGTCTTCCGAGAAGTCTTCGAAGCCACGCAAGGCGACAAAGACCGGATCGGTCACTTCGCTCTTGGAATGAACCCGAAGATCGACCTTATTGGCTATCCAAGCGACGAGCTAGCTCTGGGAACAGCCACGATAGGAATAGGCGCCAACAAGGGCAACGGTGGCCAGAACGACAGCAGTTTCGAGTTCTCGGGAACACTCACCAAACCCACCATTGAAATCGACGGGTCGGCTCTCATGGTGGACGGAAGACTGATCTTCTAGGCCATCGTCTAGTCCCCTTCAATACTGACTGTCGTCGGAGGAAGAAACGGACGAAGCGACGAATCGATCTACTCATCTACGATTCCAATGAGACAATTACAGTCAAGGGGACTGAGAAAAACGACCTTGGAATAATCGACGAGGGAGGAGTCGCTATTGATGAGGGAAGAATCGTGGAGGCTGCGTCCTCCAAACTCCTCGAACGCAAGTACTCCCCTACAAAGTCGATATCTGCTAATGGCCAAATCATCCTCCCAGGCTTTGTCGACCCTCACACACATCTTGTCTTCCAAGGTTCAAGAGAAGAAGAATTCCAGCTCAGACAGCAAGGGGCCTCCTACCTTGAGATTCTCAGAAAGGGTGGAGGAATCATGGAAACAGTGAACAAGACTCGTGAGACCGGTAAGGATGAACTTGTCTCGATATCTCGAGAAAGACTCGGCACAGTTATGGAATCGGGAACTACAACGCTGGAGATCAAGAGCGGATACGGACTCCAGCCGTATGATGAACTCAAGATACTCAAGGTCGTCCAAACCCTCCAGAAGCTAGGACCTTGTCGGATCGCGTCAACTTTCCTAGGGGCACATGCAATACCACCCTACACCAGTCAAGAGGAATACTCGAGGATCATCATAGAAGAAATGCTACCGGCCGTCAGTCAGCACAGACTCGCAGATTTCTGTGACGTATTCTGTGAAGATGGAGCATTCGACGAGGACGCCTCAATGAAAATACTCAAGGCCGGCAGTCGAAAAGGTCTCAGACCAAAGATTCATGCGGACCAGTTGACGAACAATGGAGGCGCAAAGATAGCCAACGATCTGGGAGCAATCTCGGCAGACCACCTCACCCACTCGAACATGTCCGAACTCGAGAAAATGAAGAAGACCTCGGTCATTCCGGTCGTCCTACCAGCGTCGTCCCATAGCCTCCTCAACCATGAATATGCACCTGCAAGGGACATGCTCACAATGGGTTTGCAGGTGGCCCTTGGATCCGACTTCAGCCCTTCCAACTGGACACTGGGACCACTAACCATCGCGGCGATAGCCGCAAGAGAGCTAAGGATGACCTCTGAGGAAATAATTCGAGGAATCACGATCAATGCTGCCAAAGCTCTCGGTCTTGACCGTTCGATAGGCAGTCTCAGCCCAGGCAAGTCAGCAGACATCGTCGTCTTGAAAGCGCCCAATCACCGGTGGGTCGGTTACACGTATGGTGAAGGACTGGTGGACAAGGTCCTTATCGCAGGCAGGGAAGAAGTGAGTGGGGGAAGACGAGTCACTTGACCGAGCGACGCCTGTCTCGGCCCGTTACCGCTTTGAAGTACAAGAAGCCCCCTTCGCTCATCACCGGTCCCGTACTCAATTGTAAGAACTGGCAGATCGAGGGGGCGTTGAGAATGCTCCACAATGTGTTGAATTCCGATGTGGCGAAGGATCCTGAGAACCTGATTGTCTACGGGGGTACTGGGAAAGCTGCGCGTTCGTGGGAAGCGCTGGAGGCGATCGAGGACTCGCTAAAGAAACTCGGAGAAGAAGACACGCTACTCGTCCAAAGCGGAAAACCTGTTGCGATATTCAAGACGCACCGCATGGCACCAAGGGTGCTGATCGTCAATAGCATGCTGGTGCCTAAGTGGGCTACGTGGGACTATTTCTACGAGCTGGAGCAGAAGGGCTTGATAATGTTCGCGCAGATGACAGCCGGTTCCTGGGCATTCATTGGAACACAGGGAATCCTCCAGGGAACCTATGAGACACTTTCAGCCGCTGCTAAGCAGCATTTCGGGGGGAGTCTCAGGGGAAGACTTGTCCTCACGGCAGGCCTTGGAGAGATGGGCGGGGCCCAACCGTTGGCTGTGACGATGAACGATGGAATCGCGCTAGCGGTCGAGATCGACAAACGCGCGATAGAAAGGAAGCTCAAACACGGCTATGTCGAAAAGTGGACAGACAATCTCGACGAGGCAATCGATATGGTTGACCAGGCTAAGCGAGACCAAGTTCCTGCTAGCGTAGCCTTGCTGGGAAACGCAGCAGAGGTCCATCCAGAACTGGTTCGGAGATCACTGGTTCCTGATATCGTGACCGATCAAACGTCCGCCCACGATCCCCTTAACGGCTACTATCCCATGGGATTGTCCAAAGAAGAGTCGGACCAGCTCAGAAAGTCAGACCCTAAGGAGTATCTGGATCGGGCAATGAAGAGCATCTCGACCCAAGTCAAGGCGATGATCGAAATGGGTCGCAAGGGATCGATTGTTTTCGAATACGGCAATAATCTTCGACAGCAAGCCTTCGACGCCGGGTTGAAGGAGGCCTTCGAGTTTCCAGGATTTGTCCAGAAGTACATTAGACCGATGTTTTGCGAGGGGAGAGGTCCGTTCCGGTGGACATCACTCATGGGAGACCCTGACGATATCCGGAAGATCGACGAACTGATCCTAGAAACTTTTCCCCACAATAGAGGACTGGGGCGTTGGATAGAAAAGGCGCGGGATCAGGTAAAGTTCCAGGGACTCCCAGCACGAGTCTGCTGGCTCGGGTATGGAGAGAGAGCACAGTTTGGAGGGCTAATTAACAAGATGGTGAAAAACGGAAGACTTTCAGGTCCTATATGGATCGGTCGGGATCATCTCGACTGCGGAAGTGTCGCATCACCTAGACGGGAGACTGAAGGAATGATTGATGGTAGCGATGCGATAGCAGACTGGCCCATTCTGAACGCACTGCTCAACACTGCCGCTGGAGCGACCTGGGTCAGCGTACATCAAGGAGGAGGAGTAGGCATGGGCTACAGCATCCATGCGGGAATGTGTCTCGTAGCGGATGGGACGCCCGAGTCATCTGAACGACTAGAACGCGTACTAACTGTCGACCCGGGAATAGGAATCGTTCGCCACGCTGACGCCGGATATACTACGGCAAAGAAAATAGCAAGAGAACGCGGATTGCGCATGCCCATGCTCACTTAGACCTCGGGTCATGTCCGCGGTGTAACACAGCCGTATTTTCGTAGACAGAACGCATGCTGATCATCTCACCCCGCTATAGATGGTCTAAGGGCAGTCTCTGGAATTTCTGGTACCCCCAGGGGGGGTCGAGAAAAAGATAGCAGCAAATAGTTAGTAGAAATGAAAAGATGGCGGAAAAGAAAACATTTGGTATCTTATGCGCGAGATTCGTCACTCGGATCGAGTAGATCTCCTATGGACGGAGTATTAGTGAGAATGATATCGCCAACGGCGATCTTTGGCTTCAAGGCTTTGCCGTGCCGCGATGTTTCGAGGACTGCCATTCCGCTTCTAGAAAAGAGGGCCTAAGTCGAGGGTCTCTCCGAAGCAAACGGGCTTGAGCCGGAAGACTGTGCCGGCAACCAATACTTATTTCCAGAGACAGTTCCCCGCCACCACACGTGAAACATTGACCCAAGTCACAATAGACGGGTCTCACCTCAGCATCGACCTTCTCCTAGAAGTAGCGAGAAATGGGGCACAGACAGTCGTAGCCAAGGAAGCTCTCGCTCGCGCAGACAATGGGCGCAGAGCCCTTGAAAGATTGATGAAGAAAAAAACCGTGATTTATGGAGTTAACACGGGATTTGGTGCACTTTCCAATTACCCGATTCCGACGGAAGACCTGAAACAACTTCAGACGAACCTAGTTCGAAGCCATGCAGCAAGCGTGGGAAAGCCACTCCCGTCGGACGTGGTTCGAGCCATGATGTTGCTACGCGCGAATACGCTTCTCAAAGGAAACTCCGGGATTCGGCCGGAGGTCGTGAGCACAATCGTTCGCCTTCTCAACAAGGAGATCCATCCTTACATTCCCGAGAAAGGTTCTGTCGGAGCGAGCGGGGACCTTTCACCGTTATCACATATGGCCCTAGTCCTAATCGGGGAAGGACGGGCCGAGTTTCGGGGACGCTGGGTTTCCGGGAGAGACGCGTTGAAGGCCTCTGGCAGCCCTGCTCTGGAACTTGAGGCAAAGGAGGGCCTTGCACTCAATAATGGAACCCAGCAGATGGTAGCTATGGGGGGCCTTTGCCTCCACGATGCCTACCAGCTGCTAGCGTGTGAGGAGGCTGCTCTCGCTCTATCGTTGGAGGCGTTGAACGGCTGGATAGATGCTTTCGACGAGAGAATCCACCGATTAAGACCACATCCAGGTCAACAGTCAGTTGCCGAACATGTGAGATTCCTATTGAAGGGTAGCAGAATGATTCGAACAGTGACGAGGAGAGACGCGCTTGGAGGTCATCCTCAGGACCCGTATTCTTTCAGATGCGCTCCGCAAGTGATGGGTGCAGCGAGAGACGCTCTGGACTACGTTAAGCGGGTGCTTGAAGTGGAGATGAACTCTGCTACCGATAACCCTCTCGTCTTTCCTAGCGATGGTCTGTGTGTCTCCGGTGGTAACTTTCATGGGCAGCCGGTTGCGATGGCGATCGACTTCATGTCGTTAGCGTTGTCGAACCTGGCGAACATATCCGAACGGAGAATATCTGCTCTGCTCGATCCATCTCTCAACAACGGTCTCCCGCCATTTCTTGTGGGAGGTCATTCAAGGCCTGGACTGTCGAGCGGATTAATGGCCGTTCAATACACGGCAACCTCACTAGTGGCCGAGTCTAAACTATTGACGCATCCCGCTAGCAGCGATTCTATTCCCACATCTAGCAACTTTGAAGATTTCGTCAGCATGGGACCTGGCGCAGCCCACAAGGCCAGAACCATCCTGGAGAACCTGCAATATGTTGTCGCCATTGAACTCCTCGTCGCGGCCCAAGGGATACACCTGAGGGGCGAAAAAGACATGGGTGCTGGGACGAAAAAGGTGTACCAGACAGTCAGACGCAACGTCCCGCCTCTGGAAGAGGACCGCTCCTCACACGAAGACATCGAGCTATTGTCCAAGACGATTCGTGACGGTGATATTGCAAGAATTGTCTTGGGCCCAACTCGATAAGGGAACGAGAGTGTTAGTCTATCCCCTAAAATCGGATCTGGTCAAGCCGGGGGATTCGATTCTCGAGTTGCTTTCTGTAGCTCTTGCGAGAAACCATCTTCGAATAAGAACACACGACATAGTTGCAGTCTCGAGCAAGATCATCGCGATCTCAGAAAACAGGATACGAAACATTGGCAACGTAACTGCCACGCGAGAAGCTAGAACGCTTGCAAAGAGATTCGCTCTAGCTCCCCCTTTCGCGCAGGCGGTCTTAGATGAGGCTGACTCCATTATCGGAGGAGTCAAGGGAGCAGTGCTTACGATCAAGAACGGCGAAGCAGTCCCAAACGCGGGAGTTGACAGAAAGAACGCTCCGAACGGTTCGATGGTCCTGTGGCCTCGTAATGCAGACGCTACTGCCCGGACGCTACAAAATCAAGTTAACACGAAATTTGGCAAAAAGGTTGGCGTTGTGATTGTTGACAGTCGGGTAGCTCCTTTGCGACTCGGAACAACCGGTTTTGCCATCGGCTCGTCGGGCTTCCGGCCTGTCGAGGACCTTCGCGGTGCAAGAGACCTCTCGCGCAGGCGGATAGAGATCACGTTCCAGGCGATTGCAGATGGAATTGCCGCGACCGCCCAGCTTGTCATGGGAGAGGCTGCGGAGAGAACACCCTTCGTGATAATCCGCGACGCCCCCATCCGTCTAAACTATAGTGGTGGTATTCATGAGGCTAGGTTGGCACGGGATGAGTGCCTCTACATGAGCCAGATACCATCCAGTCGTCGTAGCCGAAGCAGAAACGACATGAAGGCGAGGTCTCAAGTAGGATGATACTTAGCATGGTTGTCTGTGGTAGAGACGACCACAGGGCTAGACGGGTTTCTGGCATCTGTCGCAGTACCAGCGCATCATAGCTGGGTCCCACCTCAATGGCCGTTGGCATGTAGGACATCGGCTGTACTGGACCCCAGCAGGGTTCCTCCTTCGAAAAATCAGGTATCCCAAGAGCACACCTACGCCAACCCCTATTACTACTCCGATGAGCCCGAAGACTAGGGCTGGAGAGATAATGCTTCCGCTGAATCCTTGGGCGGAGGAAGCAGCTTCTGCGGCGGCTAATGAGTATGGTACTGCTTCGCTGTAGTTCATGGACTCATAGAGCCTATTTGCTTGCGCAATGTTTTGTTGTGCGATCAGTATATTTCCAGAGTTGAAGATAGTGTTTGAGACCGTTGACAATGTCTCTTGAGCAAATGAGAGCAACTCATCGTTAACCCCTCGCAGAATGGTGTCCCTATCGAACTGGCTATAGTTCAAGCTGTATGCGTAATAGCCCATTACCGTGTCCGTGAAGTCTTCTGTTGTATCGTAGATGAAAGGATGGTTCAAGCCGAGCATATGCCCGATTTCGTGGATAGCAACATGAGTGAATCCATCTCCCTTTCCATGCTGCTGAGGTGTTGTGCTGTTGCCGGCCATGAAGTCCGATTGTGATAATCCGATCAGAACCATGTCGCCCAGTGCTTCTCCGGCGAAACTATTCTTTGAGCTAGTCGATGCTATGTCCTCCTTGAAAGGCACCCCAAACGTGTAGTTTCCCTTCAAGGCGAAGAGAAAAACGGGGATATCGATCTCTGCTATTGTCCGTGTGACATTGATGAAGTTCGTGATGTGGCCAAGACCGCTAGTGGTGAGCCAACGGTAGACTAGGTTACCGTCCACGATGGTTCTATTGAGCGACGGATCTATGAGACTGGTAGTTGCATTTGCCACAACCGCGGCCAGCTCGGGAGAACTCGATACGTCCGCAACGTGAGGGTTGACCGTCACCGTTGCGAAAGGCACAAGGCTAGCAAGAGTCTCTTGAAGCAAAGTCTCATTGATCGTCTTCGCCAAAGGCAGACGTGACTTTTCGCTAAGGGTCCGGTTATCGATCACAAACAGTTGGATGTTGAAGATCTGAGAATAGTTCACAGGGTAAAGCTGGTCCGCGGCGAAGAGGTTGTAGACTGCCCCGAAGACGTAGGATCCTACGAACTCGCTCATCCAGAGCTTCCCGTAATAGCTGGTCGTGTCGACACCTCTGAGCTGGGAAGCGACCTGGACCGGAAGTTCGTTGGTCCAATAGCTGGGTCCCGCTGAGAGATCCATGTAATAGAACCTGCTGCTTCCACCCCATCCGGTCAGGTAGTGGCGAGAGTTCTGGAGGCCAAGGTCTGGGTCTATTACCGTCCTATTGTAGTAGTGGGGCGTGGGAGGCGGGCAGAGTGTACAGTCCGTCTTGTACGCCTGATATTGAGCGTACGTGAAGGAAGGGATTGAGCCAGTGAGATTCGCCACGAACAGAGTATAACCTGGAACAGGGTTCCCGCCGAAGAGGGCCATGTTGGATTCCAACCATGACTCGACCTTGTCAGCATCGTAGAAGTAGTTCTGGGCCGGGAAAAGGAGGCTGGAATTGGTAAAATACGGATTCTCCAGGGTAGATGTCATCGTGGTGGTTTCTTCCTTTTGGATTGACAACAGGTACTGGCGGAAACTCGCCAGGGTGGAATTGTCAGCGAATACTAGTTGATAGTGAAAGTTGTAGATGACGCCAGTGTTGATCGGACCGGCGAGGATAGTCTGATATTTCAGAAAAGGAAGTGTCACATTACTCGTAAGGTAGGTCGAGTTCAACTCGCTGGAAGTTATGCCGAGGAACACGATCTTGATCGTGAGATCAGACGACCTGTTCAGACTGGGACCTTGCTGGATGATCGCCATAGGAGCGCGTGATTGACCAGACGGAATCGAAGAGACAGAAAGCGCAATGATCAGGAGAGTAGGAAGTACCTGTCTGATCCGCATTATACGCCAGGTCAAACTGGGGACCGGGGTGTGTATTAAGCGTCGCTTATGACGATTCCATTATTGGGACTGTGAATTCTCCTTTCGGGACAACGAGTATTTTTGATTCTTTTCCCTCTACGCGTATGGCTTTCTGGACTGCCTCAGAGGCTGTCTGAGATGGTTTAAGGTTGAATGTGTCCCGGACGAAAAGCTCGGGAAGCACGGATACCAATTGAATCCTGCACTTTTCTAGTAGCTCTTGGAGGAAGAGATTGACATGGCCTCCGAGCCTGAATCTATACCTCAACTCTGTCGCGAGATCCCTGCGTTCTGGAAACCTTCTCGCGTAATCCAGGAAGGTTGAATCGCCTATCCCCTTGAAACACTCCGCTACCAGAATTACGGTGCCGCCTCTCTTTACGGCACCCAGTACGTTGGCGACGATCCTTATCGCATGGTATAGGTGAGTAGTGAGCGACTGCCTCTCTGAAAACGGGTTCAAGATCTCCTCCGAACGCGTCGCTTACGCCTCCCCAGCCGTCAGGCAAGAAAGAAATGTTGTAGATTGGACCCGCTAGCTTGCATGCTTCAAGCGAGTCCGACAGTACTGGGTTGTCGTTTGTGCTAAGAGGCTCTGGAAACCCTTTCGTAACGAGGGACCGATTCTTGGCAATGGATCGTGTTGAGGAGGCTGATGGTATGATGGCCTCCGGTCCTCCGGTGAAGCCCGTTGCAAAGTGGGGCATCACAAGGCCCACCGTCACCTTCACCTCGCAATTGAACAGCTCGGGATCGAGATCAACCGACGTGCCCGTCGCGGTTTTGCCAATTTCGCTGAACGAATTCTGGGAAGGGTCTAGGGAATTTGACCCGTCTTCGAGGGGGTTGTCAATGGACATGCGCCTCCGAACGAAGACTCTTACATTTTCGACGCCTAATTTCGAGAGCCTTGAAGTAAGAACTTCGACCGCAGTCCGTCTCGCCTCCAGCGGGACTATGGGGTCCACGACTATTCCTGCCTGTGTTCCCGGCTTGACGATGTCCCTTAGCGCGAACCTTCCTACAGGATTTTCTAACGCATTCTCTACCAGAACCCTAACGTCCTTTACCGCTGGTGACGGTTCAGGCTCTAAGATTCGATAGAAGTTATCGTCTGGGACTCGGATCGGGATCTCAGTCCTTCCGTAGGGCAACCAGAGTTCCAAGGCGCTTCTTCCCCTCTGGAGTTGGGCTTGCCTTTAAATCGCTATAGAAGGCTCGATGAAGTTATCGCCAGCAGAAGATTGAGCGTGATAGTGAATCTTGCCAAGATCGGTTGAGGAGGACCTTCCGAAGATTCTTGTTCATACGGGAGCTCTAAAGTTTGGTGTTTTCACTCTCTCTGGAGGCAAACTCAGTCCGTACTACCTTGACCTTAGGATTGTTCCAAGTTTCCCCGACGCTTTCCGAACCTCGATCGAACTACTATTGAATTCAGCAAAGAGTCTTCCTACTATTGACAAGGTAGGAGGCTTGTTGATGACGTGATAACGACCGGACACAACATTCTCGCCGCATTACAGACCCTTAGGGCTGAAGGTGGAGTTGTTGAACAGGCCCTGGTTCTGGTAGATCGAGAAGAGGGCGGAAGGGAACATCTTCTGAAAGAGGGAGTGACTCTGCACTCAGTGACTAGAATCTCCGAATTGGCTAAGAGGCTCCTCGACATGGACGCTATTAGCGAGTCGCAGTTTGAGGAGCTTACGACCCAGCTCAAGAAGTGATACTCGAAACAGGCATGAAAGATTGGCCCAGTCAGTTTCTCTCTTCAAAGAACTTCAGGTAAGCCGTCATGTTCTGGACAATGGACTCAAAGTTCTGATCCGGGAGATACCCAACGCGCCTGTCTCAGGCTGCTGGGCTATATACAGAGTCGGATCTAGAAACGAGAGGCCGGGCGTAACAGGGATCTCTCACTGGGTAGAACACATGTTGTTCAAGGGGGGAGGGAAGCTCAACAAGGGAGACATAGGCAGACTTGTCAGCAGCGTTGGAGGCGAGTACAACGGGTTCACGTCAAAGGATTTCACCGCCTATTTTGAGATCCTTCCAGCCGACCAGATCGACAAAGGACTCTTGATCGAGTCAGAGAGGATGATGAACGCAGCCTTCGACCCTAGAGAAGTCGAATCGGAAAGAACCGTCGTGGTCTCGGAGAGGGAGGGCAACGAGAACGAACCCGAGTTTCTAGCCTCGGAAGAATTGTTTCTCTCAGCGTTCCGATTCCACCCATACCGATGGTCCGAGGGCGGGCTAAAACAGGACCTTCTAAGAATAACGAGAGACGACCTCTTCGACCACTACCGGCGATACTATGTTCCAAGCAACGCAATGCTTGTTGTGGTCGGACCCTTCTCGCCAAAGAAGATCCTTCCCAAGATACAGGAATACTTCGGACCCTTGACCAAGAGTGACGCTCCCCCAGATCCTCACGTGGAGGAACCGATCCAATCCGGCGAGAGACGGGTCGAGCTTCGAACGCCATCTGAGGCTGACTACATCAAAGCAGCTTATCATGCGCCTGCGTTTGGAAGTGAAGATATCTACGGTCTGTTCATGCTAGACGCGGTTCTTAGCGGAGTCAGACTGTTCGCCTTTGGTCCCGGTCAGGCGTCTGGGAGGAGCGCAAGACTCTACAAGTCTCTTGTCGAGAAGAAGATAGCCAGCGAAGCTAGCTCCGAATTCTGGCCGACAATAGACCCCTCAGTGTTCGCTCTGGACGTTACAGTCTGGGACGGAGTCTCCATCGACAAGGCGGAGAAACTTCTGCTGGAGGAGATTGAGAAGATAAAACGGACTCCTCCAAGCAGGCATGAATTAGATAGGACCATTGCGCAGCTCAAAGCCCAGTACGCATACACTCTCGACGGCGTCGCGCGGCAAGGATTCATAATCGGAATCTTCGAAATGATAGCATCCTTTGAAACAATGGCAGGACTCGTCGAGAAGCTCGGAAAGATATCTCCCGAAAAAGTGTCAGAGATAGCTTCCAAGTACCTCAACGAGCAGAATCGCACAGTCTGCAGATGCGTCGGCATACGGAACAACCATGCCTCTTGACAACGATCTCCCTAAACTCGTGGAGGAAGATGAGCCAACACCTGGAACTCGTTGCGTTTTTTACGAAAATTCCATAAATCCGACAGTCGCGATCCACGGCAGCATCCTAGCCGGAACATCATCCGAGCCCTCGGGAAAATCAGGAGTCGCCGAGCTCACAACCCGACTGCTTATCCGAGGAACACGGAAACTAGCAGCAACGAAGATTGCTGACTTACTAGAGTCGGTAGGAGCCACTATATCGTTTCGAAACTCCCAGGACAGCATTGTGTTCCAGGCGAGGATGACGAGCCAGTGGACTAAGCGTATTCTAGGAATTTTGTCCGACTGCTTGACAAAACCTACCTTTACACCCAGAGATGTCGACCGAGAACGGGAAGGTCTCCTCACTGACATCAGGCTTAGAGACGATGACACGACGCGCCGAGGAATGCGAGAACTTGGTGCGATGGTATATCCTCGCGGTCATCCCTATAGGAGAGACAGGTTCGGCACGGCGGACAGTGTCAAGGAGCTTAGCCGGGCCAATGTGAAAGAGTACTTCGATGAGGTTGTTGCGAGGGCTCCAGTTATAGTTGCATTTGCAGGACAACTCAAGAAGAAGGATGCATCCAACTGGGTTCGCCTGACGTTTGAAGCGAGAGATGAAAAGAGAAACGTCAGCTTAGCGAGAGATAGAGGCGAACCACCCCAACCTGGATCGCAGAAAGAGATCGTCATGGCGCATAAGATGCAGTCCGATATTCTCATCGGAGGCATGGCCACATCGAGAACAGACGCCGATTATGAAGCGTTGAATCTGCTGAACACGATTCTCGGCGAGCTCGGATTCATGGGTCGGCTCGGCCAGAGGGTTAGGGACAAGGAAGGACTGGCGTATTCCTGTTCCTCTTTCATAAACTCGGGACTTGCTGGCGGAAGCTGGACAGCGCTCGCAGGCGTGAATCCGCGAAACATTGCCAAGGCAATGGAGCTGATGAGGGAGGAAATAGAGAAGATTCGGAAAGAGCCTGTCGAGGAGCAGGAGCTCGCGGATGCAAAGCAGAACCAGCTAGGGTCAGCGTTGATGGAGCTGGAGTCGACAGAAGGAATCGCCAGGACGAGTCACAACCTGGTTCATTTTGGCCTCAAGCTGGACTATTTCGTCAAGAGAAAACAACAGTTCTCGAAAATAACCCGGGAGGACCTTCAGACCGTTGCCGACAAATATCTTGACAATTCTCGATTATCAACTGTCATTGTCGGACCTCGTCCGAAGAAATAGGAATCCAAGTCTTAAATCGCGAAAAACGATTCGATGAAGATCATGGATGATCCCGCAAAGGAAGTTACGATCGACGAGTTCAAACGGCTAGAAGTGAGGGTGGGGACAGTGGTCGAGGTGTCCCGAGTCGCTCGAACCAACAAGCTGTACAAGGTGATAGTCGATCTAGGAACCCACGGCAAGAAACAGACAGTCACAAGCCTCGTCGATTTCTACAAGGCTGAAGAGCTATTGCATAAGCGCGTGATTTTTCTTGGAAACCTGAGACCGACAACGTTTGCGGGGGAAAAGTCTGATGGGATGCTCCTCGCAGCCTCTGAAGGAGACAAACTGGCGTTGCTCACGATTGACAGAGAAGCTCCGGACGGGTCTCGGATAAGCTAGCAATCCGATTAAGCATCATGACAAGGTCCTGGTTGGATAAGAGACGGAGAGACCAATACTCTCGTCTAGCTAGAATCAGGGGATATCGGAGCAGGTCAGCCTACAAGCTACTACAGACTATCAGGACCTATGATCTGATAAAGCCCAACCAGAAAGTTGTGGACTTGGGAGCGCAACCTGGCGGATGGATGCAGGTGGCGAGGGAGACGGTGGGGCCGGGCGGCTTTGTTCTGGGAATTGACATCAAGGAGATTGAGCCATTTCCAGCCGATAACGTGAGGGTGATGAGGATGGACGTTTACTCCGACGATGTTGCAGAGCGTATACTTGCGGAGTTGAAAGGCCCCGCCGATGCTGTTCTATCGGACCTGGCGCCGTCGATTATTGGAGCTTGGGACGTGGATCATGCGAGGCAGGTAGGCCTTGCCAGAAGAGCAGTGGAGATTGCAGAAAAGGTCCTCGACCATAAGGGGAATGCACTCATCAAACTCTTTCACGGTCCGGAGCTGAAAAGACTTGAAGAGGATGCG
>WNGK01001740.1_pt1 | contig 28211 bp, 27 predicted proteins | sample 5400601 | NCBI WGS metagenome assembly WNGK01 (sample SAMN13153376, study PRJNA577476) | soil metagenome | isolation source: 60 cm soil or saprolite under Garry oak tree replicate 1 | place: USA:California | collected 2016-06-15
GCCGTTATCTGGAGCCCTCAAGCCACCGTCCATGACGTGCATGACCTGGGTTAGTCCTTCCCGATCATCGTGCTGGATGCGATTACCTTCTGCTGTCCATCACGCAAGCGGGAGGTTCGATGCGTGTACAGCGGGTGCTCATGCCGGGCTCAGAGGCGGAGTCGTGGACTCTGCTCGGCGACGACCAGGTGCCCTTGGAGCCGGTGGAGCAGTTCCTGGGGTATTTGGCCTCGATCGAAAAGTCGCCGAACACGGTCAAGGGCTACGCCCATGATCTGAAGGACTGGTTCACCTACGTCGCTGGCCACGATCTCGACTGGCAGGTCGTCACGGTGGAGGACGTGGCCGGGTTCGTGGCGTGGCTGCGGCTGCCGCCCGAAGCCCGTGACGGGAAGGTCACTGTACTGCCGGCCGTCGGGAACCATTGCTCGGCGGCCAGCGTGAATCGCAAACTGGCGGCTCTGACCTCGTTTTGTGAGTTCCACGCACGCCACGGGGTGAGGCTGGCTGGGCTGCTGATCACGATGCAGCCTGCGGGACGTCGCGGGTCGGCGACGTCCTACAAGCCGTTCTTGCACCACATCTCCAAGAGCGGGCCGCAGCCGCAGCGCACGATCAAGCTGAAGTTGTCCAGGCAGCGGCCGAAGGTCCTGACCGCGGTGGAGGTGCAGGCGATCCTGGACGCCTGCGATCACCTGCGAGATCGCCTGCTGTTTGCTCTTCTACTGGACTGCGGAGTTCGAATTGGCGAGGCTCTCGGCCTCCGGCACGAGGACATGGGGATCGCCGACCGGGCCGTCACCGTCATGCCGCGGCCTAACGACAACCGGGCCCGCGCCAAGGCCGGGATCTCGCGGATGATCCCGGCCAGCGCCGAGTTGATGCGGCTGTATGCCGACTACCTCACCGGTGAGTACGGCTCGCTGGACTCGGACTATGTCTTCGTCAATCTGTGGTCGCAGCCCTACGGCCGTCCGTGGACCTACGCCGCCGTCTATGACCTGGTGCTGCGTCTGCGGCACCGGACCGGGATCGACTTCGGGCCCCATCAATGGCGGCACACCTACGCGACCTGGCTGCTGCGCCGGGGCGCCGGGATGGAGAGCGTCAAGGAATTGCTCGGACACGCCTCGATCTCCACGACGATCGATACGTATGGTCACCTCACGGTCGAGGACGCCCGTCAGACGCTGGAGGCAGCGGGCTGGTTCACCGGCCGGGAGGTCCAGCTGTGACCGCCGGCGAGCGAGTGCCAGGCCGATCGGGGCTGCTGGAGCAGCTGATGGCCGTCGTCCGCCCCGAGTTCCGGACGGAGATCTACATTGCTGCCGCGGACGATCCGGTCTTCGCTGCAGGGGAGTGCGTGGTCGCCGGCTGTGATCGGACGGCAGTCCAGCGGGGGCTGTGCAACGGTCACGTCATCCGGTGGCGGCAAAGAGGCCGCCCGGACCTGGAGAGCTTCCTCGCCGATTCCGGGCCGCCGGTCCGGGGCCGCAACCCCTTGCCGTCCTGCAGGGTGGACGGCTGCCGTTACGGTCGTGGTGGCGGCGGGTTGTGCTCCAGGCACCGCGACCGGTGGGACCGGGCTGGCAGGCCCGGCCTCGCTACCTGGGAAGCGCCGGAGCTGGCCGCGCCGGGCACTCGGCCGGCGGAGTGCCGCCTGCCGTTTTGCTCGCTGTGGGCCGAGAATCCGGCGAAGATCTTCTGCCACAGCCACGACGACCGCTGGCAGCGGCGTGGCCTGCCCGACCCCGGCCGGTTCATCGTCGATTGCGAGCTCGCCGGCACGGCCCATATCGATCTGCGTGACCTGGTCCCGCAGCTGAGGCTGGAGTTTCAGTACGCGCTGCAGTGCCGGCATGATGCCCAGGCCCGCACCGCCCGGCCACGGCTGGTGATGCAAGCGGTGCGGCAGGCCGAGAGGGCGGGCGTGTCCTCGCTGCTGGACCGCTCGGAGCAGCAATGGCGGCAGGCCGCCGGCTCGCGGGTCCGTGAGCCGGTCCTGTTCCTGCTCGACGCCCGCGACGCCATGGAGTCCTTGCGGGACGGGACCGGCTGGGAGGTGGAGTACGCCAAGGATGTGTGGCGGCTGCACAAGCTGCCCGGGATCGCCGCCCCGTCCGGCCGGCCCTGCCCGCGCGCCCGTCTGCGGTTCGACCGCATCACCCAGCTGTGGCTGCGTGACCTGGGGAAACGGTGGATGCGGCTGCGGCTGGCATCCGGCCTGAGCATCACCGCGGCAAAGGCCGGGCTGGACGCGCTCACCTGCTTCAGCCAGTTCCTCACCCTGGCCGGCGTCAAGCGGCTCGCCGGCGTCGGCCGCCCGCTGCTGGAACGGCATCTGGCCTGGGTGGTGTCCGGGTCCGGCGGGCCCGGCGTGAAGCAGATCCGGATCGGCGGGCTGAACCTGTTCTTCCAGGCCATCCGGCAGCACGGCTGGGACGACACCTTGCCGGGCACCGCGGCCTTCTACCCCGGCGACACCCCGCCGGCTCCCGAGCGGGTCTCCCGCCAGCTGGCTGAGTACGTCATGACCCAGGTCGAGTCACCCGCCAACCTGGGCCGCTGGCCCAGCCCGGCCGGGAGGCTGGTCACCGTCGTCCTCACCCGATGCGGCCTGCGGATCTCCAGCGCCCTCGCCCTCGACTTCGACTGTCTCCTCCACGACGGCCAGGGCGCTCCCTACCTGCGGTACTTCAACACCAAGATGAAACGCGAGGCCGCCGTCCCCATCGACGAAGAACTCGAGACCGCGATCCGCGGCCAGCAGCGCCGCGTGCTGGACCGCTGGCCAGCCGGCGCCACCTGCCTGTTCCCCCGGCCCCACGCCAACGTCTCCGGGAACCTCCCGCTGCCGGACAGCAGCTACCGGCGGATGCTGGGTCGCTGGCTGGCGGCCTGCGAGATCCACGATGAGCATGGCCGTCCCGTGCATCTGACACCCCATCAATGGCGTCATACGTTCGCCTGCCGCCTGATCAACCGGGATGTCCCGCAAGAGGTGGTCCGGATCCTGCTCGACCACGACTCGCACCGCATGACCTCGCACTATGCGAAGATCACCGACCAGACAGTGCGGCGCCGCTGGGAGCAGGCCACCAAGGTCAACATCAAGGGCGAACGCGTCACCCTCGACCCCGGCGGGCCGCTTGGCCAGGCACAGTGGGCGAAGACCCGGTACGGCATGGCCACCCAGACGCTGTCCAACGGCTACTGCGGATTGCCCGTCCAGAAGAGCTGCCCGCATGCCAACGCGTGCCTGACCTGCCCGGTCTTCCTCTCCGGGCCGGAGTTCCTGCCCGAACTCCGCGAGCAGCGCCACCGCACGCTCACCTTGATCGAGGTGTCCACCGGGAAGGGCCAGACCCGGGTCGCGGAGATGAACCAGCAGGTTCTCACCAGCCTGGACCGGATGATCACCGAGATCGAGAAAGACGACGATGAAGCCGAGGCCGCCGATGCGGGCTGACAACTCCCGCCACGTCATCGCGGCTGCCCAGCGCAGGGCCGAGCAGACCCGCCAGCGTGCCGTCGCCGCGTTGCGGCGCATGGACGCCGCCGGCCAGCGGATCAGTTTCGACAGCGTCAGCCGCGAGGCCGGAGTGTCCCGGTCCTGGCTCTACGCCCAGGACCTGCGTGCCGAGATCGAACGACTCCGCGCCCGGCATCCGGCCACTGCACCAGCGCCGGTCCCTCCCCAGCGACAACGGGCATCGGATCCCTCGTTGCTGCGCCGCCTGGAGGCGGCCACTGCCCGCATCCGCCGCCTGGAGGCCGACAACCAGCAGCTCCGCGACGCGCTCGCCCGAGCGCTCGGCGAACGCCGACGCGCTGGGGTGCTCGGACAGGTAAGCGGCCGCGACACGCCGAAGAGCGCTCCGCCGAAACTCATCGGACCCCGCTGACCGAGCATCCCGCACTGCTCCGTCGACAACACTGTCCGCATCGGATCACCGCAGGTCACAGCCATGATCACAAACGAAGCTAAAGATAACGGCCGTTCCGAGCCCTTCACCGACTGGGAATCGATGATCGCCGCGGTCGGCCGGGGCTTGCGCCCCGCCGCCAGCCGGACCCGCTCACGCAGGTCATCGTGCATGCGCTCAGTGCTGCCGTCTGCCTGCCACTTGCCGGCCCACCAGTAGACCGTCCCGGCGGGCGGGAAGTCGGCGGGCAGCGCCCGCCACACCGGGCCGTTATGGGTGAGGTAGCGGATTGCGTCCACGATGTCGCGCATGCAGTGGCTGGCCGGGCTGCCGCCACGCCCGGCCAGCCACGCCGGGCCGGGCAGTAACGGCTCACAGACCGCCCATTCGGCCTCGCTCATGTCCGAGGAGTAACGGCGGGCCCGGGTACTGCGCGAGACCCCGCCCGGGCAGCACCGGCACGCCACCATGACAGCGACAGGAGCTGGGTGGACATCACGATCAGCGGCAAGGTAGAACGGCACGCAAGGCTCCTGGCATCGCGCTGGCTTCGACACCCAAGCGATTACCAGGGGCTTTGTTTTCCCCGGAGTTCAGCCGGGCTGAAGGGTCCTCGGCGGGAACTGATGGGTCTTCAGCCTTCTTGGGCGGATCCGGCCCTTGGGTTCGCGGGGAACCCTGCAGGGTCTTGCTGCTCGGCCGCGGTCTGGAGGAGCTGCCGGGCGCTGGATGCGTAGCGGACGGCGGTGCCGGGGTCCAGGCCGAAGGTGGCTGCCAGGTGGAGGGGATCGGCGCCGGTGGCCATGGCTTCTTCGAGCTGGCGGTGGCCATGGCTTCTTCGAGCTGGCGGTCTGCGCGCAGGGCTTCGACGGTCGCGGTGTGGCCGCGCAGGGTGGTGGTAACCCAGGTTCTGCTGGCCATCGCGGTGCCCAGGGCGGTCTGGGCATTGATGAGCAGGTGCGGGTTGGCGGTGCCCGGCCATCTGGTGCGGCGGTTCTCCAGCCAGGCGCGTAGCAGGTGTGCAGTGAGATCGTCCAGGGGGCGGGCCTGGCCGCCCAGGAGCAGGCGGCGGCTGCCCGGGCCGGCGTCGCTGAGGCGGAGGGCGCAGATGGCTTTGCTGCGGGCCGCGTGAACGCCGGCCAGAGCCACGATGAGCCGGGCCGCCGGCGTGGCGGCAGCGGCGACAGCGTCATCGATGTCGTCTTGGGCCAGCGGCTGGATCACGGTGGTGGCGGGCCGCCTGCCAACCTTGATGCCGCGGGCGGGGTTGCGGAAGACCACGCGGGCCGAGAGGCAGAACCCGAACAGTGATCGCAGGGCTACCAGGGCGTTGTGGCGCTGTGGTCCGTGCAGGTCGCGCAGGTGGGCCTCGATGTCTTCGCGGGTGACCTCGCGGAGGTGGTGGTAGCGCGCGGACCAGTCCGACAGCGCGGGCAGCGCCTTTCCCAGGTGACTGTGGACGGTTGCGATGCTGCGGGGACGGCTGCGGGGGCCTCCGTCTTTGAGGGTGCGCAGCCAGCGCTCGGCGTCGTGGCGGATTCCGCCGGTCACGCTGCCGAGTTTGCGGTCCAGCCAGGCGTCGAAGGCGGGGCGCCGGTCGTCGTGCAGCACGCCCATCAGCTGGAGTACCTCGGCGACGTGCCCGGCGCTGATGTGCGCGGCCCGCAGCGGCGGCAGCATCTGTGACCATCGGACATCCGCGCCTTCCTGGCGGCCGGCCAGCGTGATGGCCAGTCCCTGGCGGACGCGGCGCGAGATCTCGCCGGACCAGCCGTGAGCTTCGGTGAGGCCATCGGCGACGCGGATCGCGGCGATCAGCGACGGGCTGGCCGGCGGGCGGCGGCGGTCCGGGCGGGCCAGCGGCGCGAGCAGGTCCAGCTGAACCCAGGCCGGCCGGGAGGCAGCCTTCCGGGGCAGGGCCTGCCCCCGGCGGCGTGGCATGCCGGCTGGCGGACCAGCCCCCTTGCGTGGTGCCATCCGGCCGGAGAACAGCTGATGGTGGCTGATCTTCGTGCCGGACTCGGTCAGGACGGTCACCGCCTTGGGCGTGGTGCCTTCCCAGGCATGGCCGCCGGAGACTTGCACCCAGCACAGCCGGCAGTACCGGTTCTTCACCCGCAGCCTCCGGCCGCACCCGGTGCACTCGCGCTCGTCTGGATGGCCGGAGCGAAACGAGCGGCACGCCCGGCACCGGGCCTGCTGCAGCACCCCCCAGGCCAGGCAGTCGATGCAGCTGCGGGGTTCGGCGCGGGAGGAGGATCTGCCCATGTCAGGCCGGCGGCAGGGAGCGTCCGCCGCGGCGCCTGGGCGTGATCGCGGCCCCGCCGGCTGCCGGAGCCGCTGCCTGCTGGTGCTGCCCGGCTTCGGCGGGCCTGGTTACCTTGCCGGGTTCGGGCAGCAGCAGTTCTTCGACCCCGCAGCCCAGAACGACGCAGATGACGTCGAGCTCGTCGAGCTTGACGCTGGCCGGGTTGCCCGACCACAGGCCGGACATCTTCCCGGCGCTGATGGGCAGGCCGTGGGCGGCGAGCATCCGCTGCAGCTCGCTGGCCTTCCATATGCCACGGTTGGCGGCGGTCAGCCGCAGGTTCCACTTCATCGTTCACACCTTCTTCGCCAGGTCAGGCGGGATGTCCGGCGGCAAGGTGACCGTGCCGCCCCGGTGCCCGCCGGCGTGCAGGACGGCCCTGGCCGCGGCTGCGATACTGGCACGGTCCAGCCCGGTGAGCGTCTCGCCCAGATCGGCTGGTATCCCGCCAGCGATGCTCGCCGCCAGGTGCAGCATCCGCCGCTCCCCGCTGCTGCACGGCAGGGCGCCGCCATCGAGGGCGGCGACCGCGGCGTTCCAGCCGACCACGGCCACCCTGGCCGGGCCGGCCAGGCCGGCTGTGACGATGATGAACGAGCCGGTGAAATCGCTGCGGCCCAGCCAGGACTTCTGGCCGATCAGCAGCCCGGCGCCGGCTTCAGCGCAGTACAGGCCGGCGGCGCCGGCGCGCAACGCGGCCGCCAGCATCGTGAACCGCTCACCGCCCAGGCCAGGGCAGGACCAGGGACCGGCGGTCATGACAACAGCCCCTTCAGCTTCCCGGCGGCGCGCTGCTGCCCGGCGATCCAGGCGTCTTCGACATGGGTGCGCTGGACGTGGATGTAATTCATGGTGGTGACGATCCAGGAATGACCAAGGACCTCCTGGATCGCGACCAGGTCCATCCCGTGCGCATACAGCTGGCTGGCGCAAAAATGCCGCAGAAGGTGCGGAGTGACCCTGCCCGGCCAGTCCGGCAGGTGAACCGCGGCGGCACCAGCCAGTGCGGCCCGCAGCGCCTCATCCCCGACCCTGGCGCAGGTCCCGTCGGTGTTCTTACGCTCCGAGGGCAGCAGCGGCGCCCCGGCCCGGGTGTGGTCGTCGCCGAAGTGCTCCCACACGTCCTGCACGAACCACGCCAGGGTCGCCCGTGCGTTGTTGATGAGCGGGACCATGCGCTCGCGGGGGCCGGACCCGCGGGCGCCCTTGCCCATCCGGACGTGGATCTTCCCGAATAGCCCCAGATCCCATTTGATGTCGTCCAGGTCCAGCTGGCACACCTCGCTGGCCCGCAGCCCGACCTCGGCCATCAGCTTTCCCGCGGCGTAGTTCCGCGCGGCCGGGGCGAACTTGCGGCAGCCCGCCAGCTCGCCGCGCCACCCGGCGAACAGCATCCCGATCTGGGTTTCGCTGGGCGGGATCCGCAGTGCGGCGTCCCGGCTGCCCCGCGGCCGGCTGGTCTCATCGACCGGGCACTCCACGATGTGCCCGGTCAGCTGGTGAATCCCGGCCTTGTGCCGCAGCTCCAGGAACAGGAAGTAGGTTTTCAGCGCCTGCGCCCGGGCCAGCCGGGTGCCCCTGGCCGCGCTGCGCAGCACCTGCCCGAAGTAGGCGTCCGCGTCAGCGGGCTGCATCGTCCATAGTGGCCGGCCCAGCCACGCCCTGGTCTGCTCCAGGTGGATTACCTCGCCGGCGATGGTGCTGCCGGCCAGGCCTGCGGCGGCCCGCGCCAAGACAAGCCCGGCTAGCGCGTCGGTCTCGAACGCGGCGAGTTCATCAGGGCCAGCCGGAGTGCGCGCCTCGCGCAGATCGTGAACGACCGCAAGCGCCACCCCGCACCTCCCTGGTTTCATAAAACCCGAAAGAACAACCGATGAGACGATAGCCTCTCAGGTAAGATGAAATCTGCTCAACCACAGAACTCGCCTGCGGTCAGGCCGGGACGCCCAGGTCCAGGGCCGGCGCGGAAGGGAAACGATCTCAGGAACTCAAGGGTTGTTGGGTGTAGGTCACACCAGCGACACGCTGCGCTACGCGCCAGAAGATCCAGATACATCCGGCCTACGGCAGGCCAGTTCTCAAGCAGGCTCTGAGGCTGAGTTCGAGAACATGTTCTGGCTGTTCGCGGTGGCAGGCAACGAGACGCTGCGCAACGGCTTGCCCGGTGCGTGCATCGCACTCCTCGAGCATCCGGCAGCACAGGACGACCTGCGCGCCGATCCGGCGCTGATGCCCGCAGCGGCTGAGGAAATGCTGCGCTGGTGGACGCCGGTCATGACTTTCCGCCGGACGGCGACATCCGAGTGCGAGCTCGGCGGGCAACACATCGGCAGAGGCGACAAGGTGGTCGTCTCATTCACCTCGGGAAATCGCGACGAAGCTGTCTTCGCTGACTCCGACCGCTTCGACATCCGCCGCCATCCGAATCCGCACCTGGTGTTCGGCCACGGTCCGCACTTCTGTCTCGGCGCCCACCTCGCCCGCATTCAGACATGCGCGCTCTTCGAAGAGATCCTGGCCCGCACGTCCTCGCTCACCTATCCGGGCCAGCCGTCCTACCTGCGATCGAACTTCCAGCGCGGCGTCAAGCGGCTGCCGGTCAGCTGGACCCATAAAGCTTCGGCGCATTCCTAGCTGGCAGAGCCGGATGACTCCTCCGCGGCCCGCTTGGTGATGGCCTGCAGGGTGCGAACGGTCGTCTCGATGTCGTGGATATCGAACTGGCTAAGCAGCCGGACGGTTGGGCCGGCAATGTACTCGCGCAGGCTCCGATGCAGGGCCTGCCCCTCGGGCGTCAGGTCCACGTGCGTGTCTCCGCGGATCAGTCCTTCGGCTTCGAGCCCCTCGAGAAGCTCGCGAGTGGCGTCGGCGTTCAGAGTCCGCGAGCGTTCTAGGCCGTGGCTGAGTTCCTCGCGTGAAAGCCCTGGCCCGCGTGCCGCGAGCAGCTGCAGTGCGTACCAGGTCTGCGGCTTGGTGTCGCGCTCGGCAAGGTGCGCACGCAACGTGGCCGTCAACGTCTGCTCGGCGAAGGCCAAAGCTTGGCCGAACTGACCGAAGACAGCAGGTGTTCTGGTGGTCATGATGGTCTCCGTTCCACTAATATCGACAGGTACCTGTCCACCATATGCAATAGACAGGTGGCTGTCTATCTATGGAAGCGGGCTTCCCAGAGCGCCCGGTCATCGGGCTCCTGCTCCGGCTGGTCTACCAGCACTACGCACAGAGCGTTGACGCTGCGCTGCGCGAAGCAGGTTTCGACGACATCCGCCCTGGCGCCGCGAACGTCTTCCCCTTTGTGCCGCAGGAAGGCATCACGGTCTCGCGGCTCGCCGAGCTGGCCCGGGTGCGCAAGCAGTCGATGGCCCAAGCCGTAGATCAGCTGGAACGCACGGGCTATGTCGAGCGCCGGCCTAACCCTCGCGACCACCGTTCACGGCTTGTGTTCCTGACCGACCGAGGCGCATCTGTTCCCCCGGTCACACATGCGGCGGCTGCGCGTGTGGAGAAGCACTGGGCACAGCTGACGAGCCCCGCGGAGTTCGAGGCGCTACGGGCATCGCTGGTGCGTTTGCTGGCAGAGCTCAGGGACCGCTAGCGCGTGCGGGTCCGGCGCGCTCAGCCGAGTTCGGCTAGCACGGCCGCTGCCATCGAGCCACGTGCCTTGCAGTGAGTCTTCCAGACGGCGACGGTTCCGGCGTCTACGTCAACGACCCGGGGCTTGCTGCTCTTGGTGTCGCCCTCGATCGTCTCGGCGCCCTCCCCGGGCGACCCGCACCATGCCGCCGACCGGCGCACCCGGACAGCCCCGCCTCCAGGTCCAAGTCACGCCACCGCGCCGCCAGCCATTCGCCGCGGCGGGCGCCCGTCATCGCATGGGAGTGCCAGGTTGCCTCCGCCAAAGATGCACCAGTGATGTGCGCGCGAGAGCATCATTCATCAGTGAGCATGCAATCACGGTTCGTAATGACAAGGGACGCGAGGACCGGATGGATGTAAGAAAGATCGCCGCTGCGGCCGTACTCGTCACTAGCGGCGCGCTTGCATTGGGCGGGTGCTCCGGCACTGCTCAGGCAGGCAAGGCCGCCCGCACCGTGACGGCAGCGAAGCTCAGCGAGTCGCAGCCGATCACCCGCGCTGTGTCCGCTGACTGCGCCGCCTACCGTTCCGTGGCAGCGAAGACCAGGCAGGGCACCGCCGGCGGCAACCTCGCGGCCACGCTCACTGCCGGTGGCGCGAGCGTCCTCGATGACTGGGCCCGGCCGCTGAACCTCGCGGTCAACCGCAACTACGCACGCTGGCGGGTCCCGCAGGGCCGCAATGCTGCGAGGTCGATAGGCGCGAGGCTTGCCCTCATCGCGTCAGTCGCTGGCCTGGCCCAGCTTGACGCGGACCTGCACCGCAGCCAGGCGCTGACGCTGAACTGGCTGCACCTGGGCACGCTCATGCAGAACATGGACGACGCCTGCGCCGGCCACTGACGCCTAGCTCTCACCGCGCAAAGGCATGGTCAGCAGGCTTGGAGCTCGATGACTACCTCACCGAACTCGAGGCGAGTGCTGCCATCTCCAATGCCGGCCGGCGAGGTAGGGTGCAGTGCCTGCCGGCGGATTCCACGAACACCCGCCAAGCCCCGCTCTCAGCCGGACGGCGCCGGATTCGGGCATAGGGCTACGAAGGGATGCGGACGGCGGTCATAGACGTCACTGACCCCGGCCGGAATACAAGGCAGGGAGTTGCCTGGTACTGCCACCTGCAGGCTCAGCGGGCCGTCCGTTTCCTGAGCGGCGAGCCTTACGGTGGTGAGCGTGAGCGAGATACTCGCCGACGGCGAGGTGCCTGCGGCGGTGGCCGGGGAACTCGCGCAGCTCCGCGCGGAGAACGCGCGGCTGCGCCGGTTGCTGAAGCTGACCCGGACAGAAGCGGCGCCGCCGGGGGCGGCGCAGGCAGGGTTCTTCGAGGCGCCGCCGGGCCCGGTTCATGCGGGATCGCCGGCTGAGGCGAAGGTCGCCTTGTTCGGCGCGCTGTTCGCCGCCCGTACCGACGTCTACGCGATCCGGTGGGAGAATGCTCGCAGCGGGAAGGGAGGCTGGCTGCCCGCGGTGAGGGGCGGGTGGCGCAAGGGGGTTCCGCACGCTGAGCGGGACTACCTGCCGCTTACTGCGCAGGTGCTGACCGCTCACCTTTCCGGGCAGGCCCACGTCGGCTTGTACCCGTTGCTCGACGGGGACCAATGCTGGTGGCTAGTGGCCGACTTCGACGGGCCGGCCGCGATGCTGGACGCGCTGTCGTATCTGAAGGCAGCCCGCTCGCTGGGCGTGCCGGCGGCCCTGGAGGTGTCGCGGTCGGGGGTTGGGGCACATGCGTGGGTGTTCTTCACCGCTCCCGTCCCGGCGGAGACGGCACGCCGGCTGGGCACCGGCCTGCTGCGGGAAGCGATGGCGCTGCGGGGGCAGATGGACCTGGCTAGCTATGACCGGTTGTTCCCGTCTCAGGACGTACTGCCGGCCGGCGGGGTCGGCAACCTGATTGCGGCGCCGCTGCACGGCCGGGCCCGCCGTGACGGAACGACAGTGTTCCTGGACCTGTCCACGATGGAGCCGCATGACGACCAGTGGGCGTATCTTTCCACTCTGGGCAGGATGAGCCCGCGGGAAGTGACCAGGGCGGCGGAGCGTGCCGGGAAGGTCGCTGTCGGGGCAGCGGTCAGCCGGATCGCAGCGCCGTCCTCGACCCGGACCAGGCCAGCGCCGGCGCCGGTCATCCATGCCCGTCTCGGCGCCGGAATCCGGCTGGAATCTACAGAGCTGACGCCGGCGCTGCTGGCCACCCTCAAGCACGCGGCGTCGATGCCGAACCCGCTGTTCTACGAACGGCAACGCTTGCGAGCCTCCACCTGGGACATCCCCCGGTTCCTGCGCAGCTACGACGAAACTATCGACGGTGGCCTGATCCTGCCCCGCGGCCTGGCCGGCACGACGATGCCGCTGGCCGAACAGGCCGGCAGCCGACTGGATACCCTGGACGAGCGCGCTCTCGGCCAGGATCAGGAATTCGCCTTCACCGCCGTCTTGACCGGCGAACAGCGCGGGGCAGTCGCCGAAGTGATCCAGCATGACCTGGGCGTCCTGGTGGCGCCGCCCGGCTCCGGCAAGACCGTCATCGCGTGCGCGGTCATCGCCGCGCATGCAGTCTCCACGCTGGTGCTAGTAGACCGCAAGGCCCTGGCCGACCAGTGGCGGGCCCGCATCCGTGACCATCTCGGGGTCACGCCCGGGCAGCTCGGCGGTGGCCGGACGAAGCTCCGCGGGACCATCGACATCGCCACCCTGCAGACACTGGCCCGCCACCAGGACGTCGGCACGCTCACCGCGGGTTACGGCCTGATCGTCGCCGACGAATGCCACCACGTCCCGGCAGCGGCGTTCGAGCACGCGGTCAAGCAGATCCCCGCCCGCCGATGGCTCGGCCTGACCGCCACCCCCTACCGGCGCGACAAGCTCGACGACCTGATCTACCTCCAGGTCGGCCCCGTCCGGCACACCATCTCCCCACACATCGACCGCGGCCGGGACGCAGACGGGCAAGCAGCCCGGCTGGAATTCGGGACAGGCGAGGCAGCGTCCCGGCCGACTCCCGTCCTGCGCGTGCACCCGACCATGTTCTGCTACTTGGGAGAGGCCGAGCCGTCCGCCCCTGGCGGGATGGCAGCGATCTATCGGGACCTGGTCGCCGACGACGCCCGCACCGCCCAGGTCACCGGCGACGTGCATGCAGCCCTAGACCGGGGCCGGCACTGCCTGGTGCTGACCCAGTGGACCGGGCATCTCGACCGGATCGCCGACGCCTTGCGGGACCGCGGACACGACCCGGTAATTCTCCGCGGCGGGATGGGCGCCAAAGCCCGTGCCGCCGCCCTTGCCCGTCTGCAGCCCCGGCCCGGCTCGCCGCCGCTGCTTATCGTCGCCACCGGGCCCTATGCCGGGGAAGGCTTCGACTGCCCAGCACTGGACACCCTGTTCCTCGCGGCCCCGATCGCGTTCAAAGGGCGCCTCGTCCAGTACGCCGGACGGATCCTGCGCACCTACCCGGGCAAAACCACCGCCGAGATCCACGACTACCACGACACCGCTACCGGCGTGCTCGCCGCTTCCCTGGGCAAACGCGCCCCCGGCTACACCAGCCTCGGCTTCCCCGACCCCCGCCGCCTGCCCCTGACCCCAAGCCAGAGCCCATAGCATCCGGACCACCCGCGGCGGCGTTCCCTCCAGGTTCCGCGCGGCCAATCGTCCTGCTGCGCAGCAGATTGCGTATGAGCACGCATCCATGTGTCCCCCGTGCCAGTGGATATCCTGGCCGCAATGCTAGGCAAAGGTATGAGCTCGCTATCCCGATCTGATTGGGGGCCGCTTGCAGCGTGCGTATCCCTGATCGGATGGCCAGCGGGCGTTCCTGGATGCACAGCGTTGCGCGTGCCGGAACAGAACCCGGACCGAACTTGCTGACGGGACAGCGTGAGGTAAGGCGCGCCGGGGCCATCGGACGGGATGCGACACTGGTAGCAAGACATGACGGAGGTGGTTGCAACGAGCACCAGCGCCGAGCACGAACACGACCGGGCCGACGAGGATCTGCTGCCGCTCGAGAAGCTGATCCGGCAGACGCCTGGCGCGCATCCGATCAGCTCGGCCGACGAACTGCGCTGCGATGCGTTCGAGACCGACGAGGAACTCAGCGAATTCCTCGCCTTCGTCTCTGCGTCGCGCCATGCCGACCTTGCCTGAACCTTCTTCAGCGGCGGTTGTCCTCGACACTGACGTCGCATCGCGTTCCCTCAAGGGCCTGCTGCCGCCAAGGCTGGCCGGCCGGCAGCCGCTGCTCACGTTCGTGACCATCGGAGAGCTGACCCAGTGGGCGAACCTGCGCCACTGGGGACCGCGCAACCGCGGCATGCTTGACAGCTGGCTTTCCGACAAGCCCGTGATCCCCGGAGCCCGCAGCATCGCCGTGATCTGGGGTCAGTTGTCCGCCGGAGCCACCGCCCGCGGCCGACCCAGGCCGGTCAACGACACTTGGGTCGCCGCCTGTTGCCTGGCCTACGGCCTGCCGCTCGCCACGCTGAACCTCAAGGATTTCGCTGACTTCGCCGAGCACGACGGGCTGATCTTGATCAGGGCGTAAGCCCGTCAAAGTGCCAGCGCGGGACCCTGCAGAGCCGACGACCCGGTCTGGGCCCGCCCCAGCGTCAAAGGCCGGGCCGTGCGCATCGCAGTGCCAGCGTCAGCGGTGCTGAAGTGGGCTCCCAGCGGCGCGGCGTCCTCGGCTAGCATCTGGGCGATCCTGCAGGCCAGCGCGGTGGCCGCCGTCTGGCGCTCGCGCCTGACCGCACAGGCACCTCCTCGGCTCAACCACCGCTCAACCACGCCGCCCGGATCCCCAAGTCATGCAGTTCTTCCGGATAACCAGGCAGCGCGGCTCTGACCTGGCCAAACGCGGTGCCTGCTCATGCCACCAGGCATCGGCCGCGAATACAACATTCAACCCGTCCCCGGCAGCGCGGGAGATGGCACAGCATGGCACTTGACCTGGGGTTTTACTAGGTGGCAGGTATTGGGTTCGAACCAACGTAGGCTAAGCCGACGTTTTACAGGGAACACCCGCTCAACCTCGGAAACGTCTCCGACCTGCGATGATAGGCGTAATTGTTCCTCCATCTGGCTTGTTCAACCACCACTCAACCACGAACACCCGCTAAGAACCGTTCTCAGCCGGACGCCACCGGATTCGAACAAGACCAGCCCGGCGGCGTCGACTCCCATATCGGCAGGGTCGCGCAGGTCACGTGCAGGTCTGCGTGAGTATTGCCGACAGCCGCTGCGTTGCGTGCCGCCGTGCAGTGCGCAACGGGCCACGATGTCCACTCCGCCAGGCTACGTTTTTGGGCGCCCGCTGGCCCGCCTCTCGTGCTTCGCATAGAAGAGTCCCGTCATGCTCGCCGAAGCGCACACCCATACAGGATGTGGCTACAGATTGGGCGACTGCTCGGTGCTACAGCGCAAGCGATGCATCAGCCGTTCGAAGCCAGAAGGAGGGGTTCGCGGCAACCAGCGCCGCAAACCCCTTTGACCTGGGTGCCGACCGGGTAGATCGGCAGGGACAACTCGTACCGTCACGGTGTGACGGCCCCAGGAGTTGCGTGGGATCCGTGCGGTGGTTGCCGCCGCCGGGGTTCCTGCCGCCGGTCCGCCCGCGGTGCTGGCGCAGCCGGCCCCACAAGGTGATCTGATCCGTAGGTCTCAGCGCGTGGGTGCCGACGCGCACGACTTTGCTGGTGCCGTCCGCGTTGGTCTCGCCGTCTTCGAGGAAGAAGTAGACGCCGTGGCGCGGCCATCCGTCGCTGCCGGTGCAATCGGCTCGCCGGCAAGGGCCGTCTTCGCTGCTAGCCAGCTGGTCCAGCAGCCGGTAGAACTCATCCAGGTGCGCTTGGCGGGCAGGGTTCATGACAGCTGCTCGATGGTCGTGCCGAGCGGGTAGCTGTCGTGCTGCTGGTTCCAGAACGCGCCGAATGCGAGGCCGAACCGCCGCGGCACCTCGGTCATGGCGCCATCGGTGACGCCGCTGATGGACACGAGACAGGCAGTGAGGCCGGCGTCCCGCCACGGGGTGCGGCGAAGGAGCTGGGCGTAGCCGGTGCTGTGCGACGCGAACGCGACCACCGTGTCCGCGCCTGCCCGGCGGGCCTGGCCGATCAGCGCGGATTCCAGCAGACCCGGCGGCCAGCCGGAGGGCTTGTCGTACCAGCCGATGGGCGCCTGCGCGGGCCACACCAGGCCCGGCATGGCCTCATCCGACAAGTCAACGCGCCCGCACGACGACCTCCAGCACCCGCCTGATCCAGGGCCAGCGCTCTGCCGAGCACGCGACGTTTCGAGGATAGAGGACAGCCAAGAACGACCATTTGGTAAGAATTCGAACTCCGAACATTCCCGGCGCTGGGTGTCGCAATGCTCAAACCGGCCGACGTCAGTGCTTTCTGTGCATCATCAAACACGAAGCTGCGACTTTGCCGGAGACCCAAGCCCTGGCCCGTTTGTGTAGAGACAATAGGAAGCATGGAGCACCGCAAGCGAGCTAGGTGGCGGTGGGTGGCCGCCGCTATGGTATTCGCCCTGCTCGTACTCGGGCTGGGATTCCTCTTACGCGCCGCCGGGCTGAGCGCTGCGGCAAACGCAGCCCAGCTGGTATCGCTAGCTCCTCTGATTGCGGGGTTGGCAGGCTGGGCGCGGGTCCGGCGCGAAACACGAGTTCCAGATGAGAACGTGGGCCTGGGCGAACTGCTCCGCACGATCGCCGATGCGCAGGGCCTCACCGGACAGGATCTGCGGGCTCAAGTGCCCGGGTGGAGCGGCGACGTCATCGACGCATTTCTCAATGGAACACAGCAGCCCGGGTGGGACTTTGTTACTGCCTTCCTCAACGTGGTTGGGGCGGACAATGAGTGGCATCGCGAAGTGCTGGAACGGCGAGTTCGCCGGGTCTGGGAGGGAACCAGCGGAGCTGCTCGGCCGAATGGCAGCACCAGCGGATCGGCTGCTGAGCGTAGTGCGGTAACGCCTGGGGGTGGCGAATGGATCAGCGCGCTCCAGACGGTCGCCGGGAGCCGACGCGTCATCGGCAGTGTTCAAGGATCCATCTGCCAGCATGAACTCCTCGAGAATGGCCTGGCAGACAAGCTGGATCGGCTGTCGCGAGCCGTGACACAGCTATCTATCGAACGTGATGGCCTGCACCGGGAACTGGCACTTCAGCGAGCGGAAGGTCCGGAGGAACCCGGACGCAAGGTCCAGGGCGAGGTGGAACGCCTGCGCAGCCAGTTGCGGGATGCACAACAGCGGCTCAGCGATGCCGAGCAGCTGCGGGCGGAGACGGGACTACGGCTGAGGGAATCCGAGCGGGCAGCGTCAAAACGCTGAGCGACTGAAAGGCGAAGCTATCGATCAGGCCGAGCTAGCCCAGCAACGGCTCGCCGAGCTTGAACATCGCCCAACGTCTACCCTGCTGCCTATCTCCGCCCGTCCCCAGCCAGATAGGGCGAGAACGTTGGACCTGTTGGGAGAGGCCGACCAAGAAATAACAGGAGAAATTCTAGACCGGGTAGACCGCCTGCTCCGCGATGAGGCCAGGAAACTCGGCCAACTCGGCGAGAACATGGGCAGCATCAACGGCTCAAACCGCGCTCCCGATGATGGTCATCCGGGCCGCCCCGTCTGGCGCCGCCGAACCCTCATAGGGACCGCCGCGGGCATCATTTTCCTTGGCCTGCTCACCGCGACACCCATCATTTTTGACAAGTCTCAGGGGGTGCGGCTCCTTCAGAGGTACCTGATTCCTGTATGAATGTGGATTCTGCCGGAGTGTCGTGGCATACGGGTGCAGAGCTTCGGCGTTGTCATGGTGTTTGCGCTGGCGGGGTGCTTGAGGGAGCGTGGGGCGCGGTGCAGGCGGCGCGCACCCGGGAGCGGGCGGCCACCAGCAGGACGGCGGCGGCGGCCAGGCCGAAACGCGCGAAGGTGAGCCAGGCCGGCGGCAGCCACACCAGGGCCAGCCTGGAAAGCGGCACCGTCGTGCCCCACAGCAGCCCGGCTGTGGTGAGCGCCGCGACGGCGACACGGCGGTCGGTGCGCATGAAACCATCGTCGCCGCCAGCCACACGAAATTGTCTGCCGAGGTGCGGAGACGAGACAATATTTCGTGATATGGCCGTTGAACTTGATGAAGTTGACGTGCAGCTCCTGACCGCCCTGCAGGCCGACGCAGACCGCACGAACGTCGAACTCGCCCGCCTGGTCGGACTGTCCCCCGCGGCGACCTTGCACCGGGTCCGCTGGCTGAAGGACTCCGGCGTCATCCGCATCATCAGCGCCCGGCTCGACCCGGCCGCCGCCGGATTCCCCCTGCAGATGTACGTCACCGCCACCCTCGCGCGCCATGACCCGCGCTCAAGCCGCATCTTCGAGGAACAGGTCCGGGCACTACCCCAGATCATCACCGCAGACAACGTTGCCGGCGAGACCGACTACCTGCTCACCGTCGTGGCCCGCGACGTCACCGAGCTGCAGCAAGTGCTAGCCGCGCTGGCCACCCACGGCGGGCAGCGGCTCGTAACCTACCTGCGGCTGGAGGAAATCAAACCCCCCGCCCGGCTACCGCTCACGGCTACCACCACTGCCCCCGGCCGCCCATCCCGCCAGCGCCGCCGGACAACCACCCGCTGACCGCACCAGCCGACCCCAAGAGCCAACCACCGCGATCACCGGCCAGCCTCCGCACAGCCGGATATGCGCCGATGTGCCCAGCGCCTCATGGCCGCCGACCGGCGACATGCGAGCGGGCCGAGGCTTGGATACGAGCCCCAGCTGCCAGCCAGCGCCCGGACCAACGGGGCGGCTAAGAATCCCGTGGCAATGTGACGATCATGGCCCAACTATGTTCCGTGCCTGTTCCGTAAAACAGGCACCCGGCACGGGAAAGACCGGCACGGGAAAGATCTGAAGTGCCGGGATCCGGCAAGATCGGCTCCGCGCAGTGTCACTGCAGGTCAGGGCAGTGGTGACCGGTGATGACCCGTGCCGGGCCGGGGCAAAACCGGCGGTGCGGCGGACCGCTGTCTTTTCAACGGCCCAGAAGATCTCCTGCATGGGTGCTGACCTGGGATTTTGCTGGTGGCAGGTGTTGGGTTCGAACCAACGTAGGCGCATGCCGGCGATTTTACAGACCCCGCCGATAACCCCGTGACCTCCAGGAACTCCAGGTCCTATAGCCGTTCGGGCACGCATTGGACATGATCACGCGTTCTGGCCCGCGCTCTCGTCGCGCTCCGAGCGCTAGCAACTTGATGACAACACATGATCACGCTCAGGGAGCAGTGTTCTCCCACTTCAGTCAGTGGTCAGTCGGCCATCGACGCCCATCGCACTCGCAGCCGATTCCCGGTTTCAGAATCTTGAGTCTGTGGCCGCCGGAACCGTGCACCGAGGACAGTCGCTACGCGTCTACTACATGGCAGGACTAGCGGGGCAGAGCCATTGGCCACGGGATGAATCTGTATAGACCAGGCCAGGCTGCCTGGCGCCTGCGAGCGCCGCGGTCCCCGCTCCGCCACCTCCCTACTAGGCGCTCGCCAGCCGTGAACCGGCTGACCTTCGCCCCGCGCCGCCGCGCCGTCGGGATGTTCTCGCGTTCCACGCCCTCGCCCGGGGGCGTTCCCTGACCACGGATGCGCCAAGGCGCATCACATCACTCAAGGACTTGTCATGGCCAATCCCGATCCGCCGGACGACCGGCGCGAAGAACCAGTTCTCACCCCTGACCAAGCCAGGCCAAACGTGATTCCGGAGTTCCTGCAGGCGGTCGGCCCGGCACCTGGCGCCGCTCCCGGCCATACTCCCGAGCGTCACGGAATGCCCCCGGACCCCGGCTGCTACGAAGCACGCTACGGCCTGACCAGGTGGCCCAAGCTGTACCTGGTTCTGGCCCGCGACCTGGGACTGCTCGCCGTTGGCATCTTTGGCCATGTGACGACCCCCTGGCGGGTGAGCTTTATCGCGGTCGGCGCGATATCCGTGCGGTACGTGATCGTGCTTTTCGGCCGCAAGGTCGCGTTCCGCGCCGACCAGGCGGGCATCACGCTGCCTGCCACGCCGTTCGCGCGGTTTGTGCCCAGGGCCTACACGGCGTGGGCGCGAACGCTTGCCTGGCCCCCTACGTTCGAGTCCTTCTTCGCCCCCTGGGCCGATGTCAAGCAGATCATCTTCGACACCACGAAATGGAGGGGGGTGTCCACCCCGTATATCCGAATCGAGCTCCGCGATGCGAGCGCACCTCCCGCACCCTCCCGCTCGATCACCATGTGGCGGCTGGACCGCGAGCGCCTGGCTGCCATCGTCGCGGCGGCTGCGCCGGGCGTTGCCATCCTCTATAAGGGGACGTGGCCGGTGGCGAAGATGACGCCTGAACAGGAAGCCGAATACGCTCTGGGTTTCGGGGTGGCTAGGAGCGACCTGTCGAAGGATGCGCAGCTGGCCTATGACCGCCTAGTTGAACAGCGAGCACGCGCCGGAACCCCGCCACCTGGCTCCCAGGATTAAGGATCGCCGTGCAGGGCTGACCGCACTGGTTTCCGTACCTGCTCCGAGCGCGGTGGCAGCCTCTGCTGAACCATTTCCTGCTGCACCGGTCCGCGTCAGCTCATTCCTGGCCATCCAACCGATAGGCGCTGATCTGATCCGGGGAAGATCGCGGTCAAGGGTGGCCAGTCCGCGTGCGGACCAAGATGCTTTGGCCGGGAGCCGCAGGCAGCGCGCTCGCGCGCGGTCCCGGCCAAAGGATCTTGCCGCCAGGTGGCCGCCCTTGACGGTGATCTTGACCGGCTCAAGACTGGAGCGCCGGGAGGATGGCCGTCTCCGCGCGGGTCGCGCGCCCGGCGGGCGTTACGGTGGCCAGCCGGTGACGGGCGGTGCCCGGGGTCGCGCCCGGGCGGCAGCCCGCCGTGTGCCGCAGGGTGCTAAGGCGGGGCTGCCAGCCCGGTGACCGCGGATTCCCGGGGGCGCTTCGCGCCCGCCCCGCCGGGCGCCAGCCGCCGCCGGTGCGCGCCCGGTTCGGGTCGCGCTTCCTCGCGCGGCGCGACGCGCCGGACGGCCCGCGGCGCGCTCCGCGCGTCAACCTCGACGCGGCCGAGGTCGATGTGAGCTGGCAGCTCCAGCGAGTCGGCAAACAGCTCTACCACCGGGAAACCAAGACGCCTGGGTCGGACGCTCCGCTGCCACTGCCCGCGATCTGCATTGCCGCGTTCAAGCTCCAGGCCGAGAAGCAGGCAACCTGGCGGCACGACGCTAGGCAGGCGTGGCACGACAGCGGCCTCGTGATCACCACCCGCCACGGCAGACCCTACGAGCCGCGGAACTTCACCCGGCACTTCGCCGCGCGATGCCGTGCTGCTGGTGTCCGCTACATCACGCCACACGGAGTGCGCCGAACCTGCGCCTCACTGCTGGCCGCTCTCGATGTGCACCCTCGGGTCGCGATGCGGATACTCCGCTACAGCAAGATCGCGGTCACCATGGAGATCTACACCGAGGTACCCGACCAGGCCGCCCGCGAAGCGCTCCGCCGGTTGGGAGAGCAGTTTGACAGCTAGCCACTGCTGCACTTTGCTGCTGCACAAAGATCCACAACGGCTTATTCCACGGTCGGAAGTGGCCGCTGACCTGGGCGCGCTCGGAGGGACTCGAACCCCCAACCTTCTGATCCGTAGCTACCGGCAGGCACAACGCAGCCCAAGGTCAGCGCAGGTCAGCGTCATACGTCGCGTCCGTGGTGGCATGCCGCGGTGCCCGGAGATCCGCCTGCGTCGCTGTACATCGCTGCTGTACGGATCCCCGGCAATAAGGGGCGCCCAGGCACCGGCGGAGGCACCGACCTCTACGGGGCGGGAGCCCTGAAGTGACCACCATCCTGCGCGTTCTCCGCCGCGCCGCCCTCGCCGTGACCTCGCTTTTGGTCACCGCCACATCGCTCGTGTCGTCCGCCGAAAGCTACCGCGGACTGTGGGCTGTGGGCAGACCGGCACGGCCTCCCCGGCACGGGCGGTCGCATGGCCGCTCCAGATTGACCCCTTCATCGGCGTTGGCGAGTTGGCGTTGTTCGTCGCAATGGCCGACTGCTCGCCGCCGCCTAGCGGGTGGTCGCGTGGGGCGTACGGGTTGTTCATTGCCGCTGCCGTGGCGTCGATGTTCGGCGGACCGGTACGGCAGAAGCTGACGCTGGGCGGTGACGGCGGAGGCGTCTTCGACCTGGACAACCGCGGCGCCGTCACGCTCACCGTCACCCGGGCAACCACTGCCGGGCCGCCCGCGGCCGAGGTCGCGGACGCGCTCGCCGGCCGCTCACACATCGCCGCCGTACTCGGCGATCTGCCAGCTAGCTCACGTGCCTCCCTATCGCGCATGGCGGACTTCTTCAACACACCTGCCGGGCAGAGCCCGACCTGAGGACACCAGCGAAGCAGCGAAACACGGCCCAGCGCGCCACCATTAACAACATGGGCACGGGACAGCTGGCACAGATGTCCGGTCGCTCCGAACCAGCAGGCTCGGTCCCGGGGCCTGAAGCCAGATCACGCTCAATGGCTGGCGCAGATCCACGGCCAGGGCGCAAGTATCCGCCGTTATCTCAACCCGGCCCTGGAGTGTCTCCGGCGTAGCTGACGAGGGGTATTCGTTCCGTCGTAGACACGTTATCTGAAGTGATGTCTCCGACGCAGCCGCGCGCAAACCGCCTTGTCGTTGCCGCTTTTCGATTTTGTGGTTCTTACGGAACGCCTCTACGGCGACATATGCACGACGCAGAAGTCCTGGTCATGTCGACCATCTTTGGGAGAGCTCCAGATCCGCCGATATGGACGGGTTGGTGGTCGGGGGGATTGACTGCCGACTTCAACCTATTGATCGTTATGGAGCTATGGATCGTGAACGGCAGGCTGGATTCCGGCTTGGACGCGGCCCCATGTGCATGACGATGACAGCGCGCTGGCTTTCTGCATTCGGCGATGGATCTCGCGTTACTGGTAGGTGCGGCCGGTCCGGCTGTAGCCGCTTCGCGGAGACCACCGATGGACGGTCATCCAGCCCTGCTCGGTGTTCCACTCGACGCACACTGCCCGCCCGATGCGCTGACAGAACACGATCGTCTTGTCAGGCGGCCAGGCGGACTGCCACGCTTATGCCGTACCGCCGCGGAGGTCTTGACCGGCCTCCACGGCTGATTTCCACAGCTTGAGTTCCCCCGCGCTGCTGGCTGGGCCGGTCACCGCGCTGTGTGGCACGGATTCCCGTGGGCACCGGGAGATCGTGGTTTCGGAACGCAGCCCGGGCCCGCTCACAGCGAATTGGCCCGGACCGGTACCTCGCCGATGCCGGTGATGGCCGGCCGGTCGGCGCGGAAGGCGCTGACCGGGAACCGGCTGGCGCCGTCGATGGTCAGCTCGGTCAGGATCTGCCCGAGCAGTCCGGCGAACTTGCCGGCGTGCCCCGCCCCGGCGCAGACCAGGACCCGCGCTGAGCCGGGCACATAGTCGGTGATGAAGTCGCGGTCTGGCGGGAAGTCGTAGCAGCAGACGCGGGTATAGAGCTCAGGTCCGAGGGCGCCGGGCAGGTAGCGCTCCAAGAATGCCCGCACCTGTGCCACCCGCTGTGGATCGGCGGCGTCGGTCCGGGTCTGCGGCGTCACGACGGGCCCCGCGCCATCGAGACCGGCCTTGACCGCCACCTCGCCGTACACGGGAACGCCGTAATACAGCAGGCCGTCCTCGGCGATCAAGCCGAACACGGTGAAGCGCTCGGGGGTGAACTCGCGCACGTTCGGCGTGGCGAAATACGTGACTTGTTCCTGCGTCAGCGTGATGGGCAGGCTGGTTCCCAGCAGGTTGAGCAGGGTGGGGTTCCACGCTCCGCCCGCGAGCACCACCCGGTCGGCGGTATAGCTCTCGCCCGCGGCGGTGACCGTGACCCCATGCGGCGATTCGGCGATCGCCGAAACGGGCGCGTCGGGCCGGATGGTCGCGCCGCGCGCCCGGGCCAGCGCGAGGTGCGCGGCGGTACCCCGGCGGATATCGAGGATCCCGGCTTCCGGATCGAACAGCGCAGCGTGCTGGTCGCCGAGCCGCCACTGCGGCCAGCGCTCGCTCACCTGAACGCCGCTGAGCAGCTCGAACGGCAGGCCCCTGGCGGCCATCGCGGCCGCGGTGGCATCGACGTACTCCGTCCCGGCGCTGCCCCGCGCCGCGATGATCAGGCCGCCGGTCCGGTGCACGAGCCGCAGGCCGGTCTCCCGCTCGGCGACGTTCCAGCTCTGGTAGGCGGCCGGCGTCAGCGTGGTGTAGTCCGACCGGCTGTACGCGTGCCTGATCACCCGGGAGTGATCCTCGGACGCGCCGCGGCTGTGCCCGAGTTCGTACTGCTCGAGGACCAGCACCGCGTCACCGCCCAGCCGCCGGCTCAGCCAGTACGCGGTCGCCGCGCCGATCGCGCCGCAGCCGATGACAATCACCCGGCATTGCTGCGGCATGCGTCCTCCATCAAGCCCAGGTACCACTGGTAGTAGCGGGAGATCACCGGGGCCTCGCTGGGCACCAGGACCCCGCCGCGGGCGTAGGCACGTGAGCTCATGTTCGGCTGGCACCACTGCGCGGCGGCGAAATCCTGCTCGTTGACCTTACCGAACAGGGCCACCGCGTCGGCCACGTCATACCGCCCGGCCTCGAGCGTCTGGGCCGGAAATAGCCACTCGCACACGGCCAGCGTCCGATCCGGCGCGACCGGCTCGAACCTGTGCACGATCACGTGGTCGCTGACCAGCGAGATGAAGCAGTTCGGGTGCACCACCATGCCATAGAAGAGCCGGTCGTCGGCGGGCAGCAGACCAGGCAGCCTGGGCAGCACGGTCTGCCCGGACAGCGAGAACGACGGACGGCCCGGCGCGATCGGGTAGCCGCCTGAGTCGTAGCCATCGGTCCCGATGGCCGGGGACTTGAACTGCGGAATCGTCGTCACCAGCTCCGGGTGAATGTTCCGGCAGTGATAGCACTCCTGGAAATTTTCGTAGATCAGCTTCCAGTTCGCCGCCACGTCATACTCGGCCCTGCCCCCGACCTTCAGCTCTCCGACCCGGTACCGCTCGAACTTGCCGTAGTCGGCCAGCCGGGCCTCGATCTGCGGCCGCAGTTGCTGATCCAGCGGCCCCGGCTGCCCTGCGAGGCTGACCCAGATCAGCCCTTCCCAGGTCGCGACGTGCACCTGGTGCAGCCGGTAGCGGCCGCGGTCGATGCCCTCCAGCGCCCGCCAGTTGGGCGCCGCGACAAGCTGGCCGTCCAGGCCGTAGGTCCAGGCGTGATACGGGCAGCGGATCGTCCTGCCGACCTCGCCGCTGTCGGTCAGGCACAGCTGCGCGCCGCGGTGCCGGCAAACGTTCAGGTACCCTCGGATCACCTGGTCCGGGCCGCGCACCAGCACGATCGTCTCGCGGCCCACCCGCCGCCGGATAAACCGGCCGGGGGCAGGGATCTCGTCGGCGCGGCCGGCGTAGTACCACTCCCGCTCGAAAATGCGCCCGAACTCAGCCGCCAGGATGCCGGGATCGGTGTAATAAGCGCCGTCCAGCGTCGGGGTGAGCACATCCGTTTCGGCGATCACGCGCGCCTCCCGTTGAGCCAAAACTCACAAGCCGCAAGCTGCCGCCAGCCGCGTGCGGTCCCAGGCCGCCAGCCGTATCGGGCGCCGCCCGGGCCGGCCCGGCCAGCGTAACCAGCCAGTCGCGGCTGGCTCATCGGACAGCAGCCGGAAGTTCTGGCCCCCGATTCCTACATCTGTAGGATTATGCTGAGTGGGAGGGCGCGTGTTCGAGCAGCAGCTACAGCTCATCGCCGAGCAGCTCGCGGACGTCCTGCAGCGGTCGGTGATCATCGACGATGCCGCGCTTCGGCCGGTGGCGGTCAGCGCGCAGACCGGGCTGGTGGACGCCAGCCGGGTCGAGGCGGTGCTGCAGCGGCGCACCAGCGCGCGGCACCGGCGGATGCTCGCTGAGCGCGGGATCTTCAAGGCACGCGAGCCGGTGTCGATCCCGGCCACCGATTCCGCGAGTCTGCCCCGGCTGTGCCTGCCGCTGGTGCACCGCGATCAGCTGCTCGGCTTCCTATGGCTGATCGACGAGCCAGCCCTGACCGCGGCGCAGATCGAACGGGCCAAGGCGGCCGCGGCGCAGGCCTCGCGGCTGTTGCAGCACCGGGCGGCGCGCCAGGCCGCGGAGTTCGACACCTTCGCTGCGCTGGCCGACGCGCTGCTGCAGGCCGATGAGCGGGACCGCGGCGCGGCGGCGCGCAAGCTGACCGACGAGGCCGCGCTGACAGGCCCGCCACCCTATGCTCTGGCCCTGATCCGGTACCTGGTAGATGCGCCGGCGGGCGGGCGCAACGATCTGCTTCGGGTGGCCGGCGACCTGCGGCGCCGCGCGGCATCCAGCAGCTTCGTGCTGGCCAGCCCGGGCCAGGGCGAGCTGGTGGCGATCACGACCCGGGACGCTACCGGCGTGCTGCGCGATGCGGTCCGCGCACTGCCCGGGCCGCCGCTGGTCATCGGCACGGCCGGCGCCGCTCCGACGCTGGCGGCGGTCCACGCCGAACTGGACAATGCGCGCTACGCGGCCAAGGTCGCCGCCGGCATTCCGGCGTTCGGCCGGGCCGCGGACTGGGACGAGCTGGGCAGCTACGCTGTTTTCCAGTACCTGCCGCGCGACGAGGCGGCACCGGAGCGGATCTGCCGGGGCATAACAGCGCTACTGGCCGAGCGCACCGGGATGTATAAGGCCACGGTCCGGGCCTATCTGGATTGCGGCGCGAACGCCCAGCAGACCGCGGCGCTGCTGCACATCCACCGGACGACCTTGTACTGGCGCCTGGCCCGGGTGGCTGACCTGCTGGCAGTCGACCTGAGCCGGGGCGATGACCGGCTGAAGCTGCACCTGGCCCTCAAGCTCGCCGAGCTGACCCAGCCGGGCCGGAAAGTATCTGACGCCGGCTGATCGGCTCCGAGCAGGCACAGACCCGCACCGCGGGCCAGACGGGAAACCTGGCAGCGCCAGAACTGGCGGTTCTGGTGCCGCTCAGCCGTAGCCAATTCGGGTGTCAGAAGTCTGCAAGCTTCTTGAGCTGGGACGACACCGATAGCTCGGGCAGGGCATGATGGCCGGCCATGCCCATCCGCCTGCTCTACCTGATGTTCGCCCGGACCTGCAGCTGGCTGGTCCTGCTCAGCCGCTCCACGGCGTCCAAGGACGCCGAGTTGCTCGTGCTGCGACATGAGATCGCCATCCTGCGGCGCGCCCAGCCGCGGCCCCGGCTTGACTGGGCCGACCGGGCCGTCCTCGCCGCGCTGACCCGGCTTCTGCCCCGGTGGCTGCGAGGGCACCGGCTCGTCACGCCCGGTACTGTCCTGCGCTGGCACCGCCGCCTGATCGCCCGGAAATGGACGTACCCGCACCGGACCGGCCGGCCGCCGGTCAGCGCCGAGATAACCGCGCTGATCGAGCGGCTCGCCACCGAGAACTCCTCATGGGGTTATCAGCGGATTCAAGGTGAGCTACTCAAGCTCGGCCACCGGGTCAGCGCGTCCACCATCCGCCGGGTCCTGCGGTCCCTGCGGATCCCGCCCGCACCAAAACGGCACACCGACATGACCTGGCGCCAGTTCCTGCACGCCCAGGCCGTGACGATGCTCGCTGCGGACTTCTTCCACATCGACTGCGCGGTCACGCTGCAGCGCCTCTACTGCTTGTTCGTCATCGAGGTCGGCAGCCGGTACGTGCACATCCTCGGGATCACCGCGCACCCTGACGGCCCGTGGACCACCCAGCAGATCCGCAACCTCCTGATGGACCTCGGCGAGCACGCCCCAGACTTCCGGTTCCTGATCCGCGACCGCGCCGGGCAATTCATCGCGTCGTTCGACACTGTCCTGGCCAGCGCCGGGATCCGGGCCGTGAAGATCCCTCCGCGGAGCCCGCGCGCGAACGCTTTCGCCGAACGGTTCGTTCTCACCGCCCGGACCGAGGTCACCGACCGGATGCTGATCTTCGGCGAACGACACTTGCGGGCGATCCTTACCGCATACGAGGCCCACTACAACGGACGACGACCCCACCGCGGCCGCCAGCTGCAGCCGCCGCGACCCGACCACCCCGTCGCCGACCTCTCCCAGGAACGGATCAAGCGCCGGGCCGTCCTCGGCGGCCTCATCAACGAATACGAGCGGGCCGCATAAAAGCCCAGTTCAACGCCAGTAGCCGAGTTTAGAAACCCCACACGGTCCGCCTGCTGAGCGAGGATCACCGCAGCTCCATGAAGTGCAGTAAGGAAATTGCGTAAAGCCCAG
>WNGK01001148.1_pt1 | contig 28207 bp, 38 predicted proteins | sample 5400601 | NCBI WGS metagenome assembly WNGK01 (sample SAMN13153376, study PRJNA577476) | soil metagenome | isolation source: 60 cm soil or saprolite under Garry oak tree replicate 1 | place: USA:California | collected 2016-06-15
GGGGCCCCCCGCTCTTCGGCTGCAAGTTCCGCCTCGCACTGGCGCAAGATTTCATCAACCTCGGTTCGCTGCGCGGATCGCGCACGCCTCGCGGCATCAATCTCAGTGAGTTCCACCAGCAATAGACGAAGCACCTTGGTTCGGGCAATGTCTGCCAACTGGCGCAGCCGCTGTTCATAGTCCAGTGGTTCCAGGTAGGGCTTCGCGGCTCTTAGTGCAACCAACTTCGTAGCCGCTCCCGACTTCGGATCTTTCAGGGCGCGCAAGGCAATCGTTTTGAGGCTGGCGGTCTTCGCCAAGGATTTTTCCTTTCGCGGCGTTATGACGCGCTTATGAAGAGCTTATGAAGGGCGCATGGAAGGCTTATGCGCCACCCCGTCAAAGGGACCCGAACACCCCTTCCCAGGTGACCATCCTGTAGGTGGCTGACGGCTGAGGGGTTGGGCCGGGTGCCTGGCGAGATCAAAATAGGGTCCCCTCGCCTCGAAACCGCAGAGAAAACGCGGAGAAAAACGGCGCGCAGATCGCTTTCACCGCAACCCGCACCGCGTCGCAGGGAATCCGCTAAGACGCGAATTCACAAGAGTTTGCGCAAGGTCTGCGATAGCTTGCGGATTCCAGAAACGAACGATGAACGAAGGTCTCGACTGCGATTGCAAGTTGTGTGTTCTCAATGAGTGTTTTGCATACCGTCTGTGGAATCGGCCTGAGTCTTTGCCGTCTTGCCTGGGTGCTATTGACGTTGACGATTGACGTTGACCTGCGCGTGCATCCGTTCCGAGTGCAGACTTCGCGGCGATTAGATCGCAATTTACGGCAAAAATCGCGGCGCGAATAGGCAATCACATAGCGCCATGTAACAGCCCTGCCATTCTCATACTAGAATGTGTGCACTAAAGTGTCACAGTGACGGAATTTGTTTGCCTTTTTGTGGCACTTTAAGGCTTTTTTCCTGCCTCGCATTTTATAAGTCGAATGTGTGCAACAACGCCCGTTCGGTTTTCCAATTGCTCTTAGTGTGTGCACACATTCGACATGAACGAATGTGGAACGGAGAAACCGAATGGACCTATCCACTATCAAGCACGGTCAAACGGTCTTAGTCAAAGTGAGGATTACTGGCACCAACCGTCCTACATATCTCTCGGACGGTCTTTATCAGGCTACCCGTGGACCGCACGAGATTCACTTCCGAAACGCGGCCACTGGCTCTGGCACGTTTGAGCCGTTGTCCATGCTGACCATCTTTCAACGACGCGGTTGGCTGTCAATCGAGCGAAAGGAGAACGCATAACATGCCGAACGTCTATGAAATCGTAACGGAGCGGATCATTGCGCAGTTAGAAAACGGGGTAGCGCCGTGGCGCAAACCGTGGACTAGCAAGGCACCCGCTAACCTTGTATCCCAGAAGGAATATCGCGGCCTGAACGTCATTTCGCTGGCATCACAAGGCTACCCCTCGCGCTTTTGGCTCACGTTCAATCAAGCTAACAAGATTGGCGGGCGAATTGCCAAGGGACAGAAGGGCAGTCTAGTTGTTTATTGGAACATTGGCGAAGAACGGGAAATCCGCAAACCGGACGGCACAAGCAAGACTCAGCGGCCTTTCCTGTTACGGTATTCGACCGTGTTTAACTTGTCCCAGACAGAGGGTATTGACATACCGGCCAGACTGCTTGGCGAACAACGCGAGAACAATCCCATAGCAGACTGCGAGGCAATCGTTGACGGCATGCCTAACCGTCCCGCATTCGAGCAATCCAATGCGGCATGGTACAGGCCGTCAACGGATTCTGTAGGGATGCCAGCACGCGGTCTCTTCCATTCCTCAGAAGAATTTTACAGCACGCTCTTCCATGAATTAACTCATTCAACCGGCCATGCGTCGCGCGTTGGTCGGGAAGGAATCGAACAACTGAACACGTTCGGCAGTGATAGTTACTCGCGCGAAGAACTGATTGCAGAAATGGGTGCTGCAATGCTCTGCGGAGTTACGGGCATCTCGCCTGCCACACTCGAAAACTCTGCCGCATATCTCAAAACTTGGATTGCTCGACTCAAGGCAGATTCCAAGTTAATCGTACAGGCCGCGAGTGCCGCGCAAAAGGCCGCCGACTATATCCGCAATACGAACGCAAGGACAGAGGAAAGCGAGGCGCAATCGTGAGCCTATTCGACAATCTACCTCAAGCCGCGTCGTCTGCGGTCGCAGAACAGACCGGCCTAGCATTTCCAGCCAGTCTCGCAGAGAAGTACAGGCCGCACAGTTTCACGGAGTTTGTCGGCCTAGACCGTCCCAAGAAAATACTCGCCAAGTTTGCGGATGCGCCGTACTCCTCCGCGTGGCGATTCGTTGGACCTAGCGGCATAGGCAAGACAAGCATGGCACTGGCACTGTGCGAAGCAATCAGGGGAGAACTGCATCATATCCCCTCTCAGCGCTGCAACGTCGAAACCCTAGAGGAAGTAATCCGCCAGTGTCACTACTACCCTTCGAGCGGCAAGTCTCTACACGTCGTTCTGATTGACGAAGGGGATAAGATGTCTAAACCGGCTCAGCTCCACTTGCTTTCCAAACTGGACGCGACCGCGTCCCCCCCGAATACCATTTTTATCTTTACTTGTAACAGTGTCGAGGGGTTAGAGGATCGTTTCCTGTCTCGAACGCGGGAGATTGTCTTTCAGTCTCACGGCATGGCAGAGGATGCCGCGAGTTTGCTTGAGCGTATATGGGAACGTGAGGCAGGCGACGCGGCCAAGCCTAACTTTCTGCGGATCGTGCGCGACAGCCAGAACAATGTCAGGGATGCACTCATGTCCCTGGAAACGGAGATACTCGCGGCATGAGCTACGTCATCGAAGTACCCGGCGATAAGCCCGTAACGTGCAAGGACTGGCGAGCCGTTGAAGTCTATTTGACTTTGCTGCGGCTGACGGACTGGCAAGCGTACCTGTTTTCCTTTGTGCGCGAATGTGACTAGACGTTGCCGGTAGTGAATTCGCCCGCGAATGGGCTACAGGACGCGCCTAGTTCTTACAGCTCTACAGTATAGGAACGCGCAGAGAGGAGAGCCTATCGGCGGTCATGGCTGTATACTTCGGAGCGCACAACATGCCACGCGGTAGAAAAGTCGATAAGGAATTGCGCGAGAGGATCACCAGGCTACTCAAGGCCGGAAAGTCACAGGCCGAGATTGGCCGCATCCTTCATCGCGCGCCTGGAACGATTGCACATCACGTCCGGGCGCTCGGCGTTGCACCAAAAGAGTATTTGGCACCGCTGCCCATGAAACGAGGCAAGCGAAGGTGTGTTGCCTGCCGCAAGATGAAAACTCCGGGCGCGTTTCCTAGCGAAAGACACGCGGAGTGTACGATGTGCGTCCGGGGAAAGAAAGAAAGCTAATCAAAGATTGCAGCTCTTATACGCGAATGTCATAGAGGAGAGGATCACGATAATGCGCATCGCAATTTACGGCAGAGTTTCGACGAAGGACCGGGGGCAAGAGGTTGAAAACCAGCTTGCACAGCTACGAGACTTTGCCGTCAAGCAAGGCTGGACGGTTACCCGCGAATATACCGACCATGAGACCGGATCGCGTGGTGACCGGGCTGAGTTTAAGCAGATGTTCCAGGACGCCTCGCAGCGGCGCTTTGATCTGGTGCTCTTCTGGAGCCTTGACCGCCTGTCCCGCGAAGGCGTCCTGCAAACACTCAACTACCTGAACCGGCTCACGGGCCACGGCGTCGGGTACAGGTCGTTCACCGAACAGTATTTCGATTCCTGCGGGATCTTCAAGGATGCAGTCATCGCCATAATGGCGACGGTCGCAAAGCAAGAACGGCTCCGAATCAGTGAACGCACGAAAGCGGGATTGGAAAATGCACGTCGCAAGGGCATCCCGCTTGGCCGCCGTCGTGTGCGCGTTGACGTTGTGCGGCTCAAACAGCTACTCGCCGATGGCCGAAGTTACGAACAGATCGCCAGGGAGTTGAAGTGCGGCGTGGGCACCGCGTTTCGCGCTGCGAAGGCCGCTGCATAGGACTCTTTACTTCGCCCTCCAGCTCCGCTTAAAGTTTGCAACGCGCGAGCACAGTCAATAGTTCAGGGATTGAGCGGATATCCGCTTCCGCGTAGCCGATATCGATTCCTGCCCTAGCTAAATCACCGAGCAGTGCATGCGTCATGCCCTGAAGAACGCCAATCTGATATCGAAAGTCCAAATCGCCAATCTGCCTAGAACCCATAGGGTCTGGCAACGTCTGCGGCGCGTGGGCATCTTTCGGTGAGTTCCGATAGAGATTGTCTAGCTGGGTCCACGCCAGAATTAAGGCTTGATATCTGCCCGTGAGACCGCGAAGCAACAATGCTTCATTTCCCCTCCTGATAGGTAGAAGCCCAATCGCCCATGCAACCCCTAAAAGTCCAACGCCCACAAGGAATAGGTTGAGAGCGGTGTCGGCAGCGGCGTGCATAAGGCGCGCTCCGGCAATACTGCTGACCAATAAACCGATACAAGCAACAAGGGCTTCCCATAGAGCATGACTGACAAACCATTCCGCGAATCGGTTCCATGAACCCGGTTTTTCAGCGACCACTCTGCGCCTCCACGCCCGAAGACGGGGGAGCACCTACTGTCCTGGCGTTTGCAGGATAGCAGCTTCAAATTGCTCCACGAGTTTTATGTGCACGTCTGTCTGCAGCGGTGCATCTGAGAAATACTTGTTCTCTGAAAAAGGCGTGTTATCTCGGCGTTGAATGGAAAAACGTCCGAGCGGATGTTTTCTTTCAAGCTGGTCATAGTCAATCATCAATGCGGTAAGTTCGTATTTCAGATTTTCTGCAGCAAAGACAGCCGTTGTTTTAGAGATGCTGTCGGCCAATTGTTTCACGGCGGGATGGACGCTTGTAAGGGAAAATTTGCTGTAAAACGTGAGCTGGCTCGCGTAGTGCCATCGAGAGACTGGTTTGCTCACCAAACCAAGTTCTTTGACTCCCCACTGAATAGCCTCTTCGAGCAATCGCTTGGATTCTTGGGTGGAAACTCTAGTCCCCAGGAGTAACCCATGAGTATAGATTATAAAACTGTTGATAGCGGTCTCGCCCAAGCGACCCATGCCGAAAGAGATTCCCTTCGCCTCGTCAAACTCTTCGATTTTTTGAGGAAACTGTTTGAAGCCGTAACGAGCCACAAGAGCTTCAACCAAACTGGGATAGAACGCCTTACCCCGAGGGTTCAGGTCAATCGGTTCCACGAAAGCCAACGCATTAGCTTGGTGAATAGCTGCCAGTTCCATGCGCACCTCTCTGCCCAGCACCCACTAATGCTTTGGAAGATTCCTGGCCTTCCCTCTTTTGGTCATAGTCACCAGTCTCTCGCAACAACTGCCCCCTATGACTCAGCGGGCCGGGAACTGGTGCCTGAAGCGCGGCTACGGCGTATTCAAGAATCATTAGCTTCTCTGAGCCCGCTTGAGTCCTCGCTGATCCGGTTACTTGCGGTTCACCCACTCGCTCAGAAATTGAAATCTTCTCTTTGAACGCACCCGGCGCGGCTATTTTCAGCAAGAGGAGCAGAACTAGCAGTATCAGTGTTGCGGAGCCGAACGCAATTGCCAATGCAATGAGAAAATTGGCTGCCATCAACGACCTCCATTCATCACGATTAAGACCGATGGGATCACCATTGAAATTATTCCAAGAGCGAGGATTCCAAAGGCTCTAACGGATTGTCGAACTATGCCCAAGTCGGTGGCGCGTTTCGAAACAAGCATAGCACCGGCAGCTAAAATCAATTCTAACAAGAGCACTCCAGCGGCAACTGTGCCTGCCGCCGCGCGAATCTGAACGTCAAGGAACATCGCACCGACAATCCCAATACTGATTCGGCAAAGGTCAAGCCCTGCCGCCGAAAGCACGGTCCATACTCCAGCAGTAGAGAAAGCCGCTTCCAAGATGGTAAAGAAAACGAGCGCCATAAAAGGCAAGCCGACTGCCGAGAGAATGTAAAGTCCCATGCGATGCTTCCAGTTTCCAAACGAGTACCCTATCACGCTAGATTTCGCGCGTCCAACCCGCCAGGCTTCTCGTCGCAGAATCGTGCCGTTCACCATCCGATTCCTGTTCCGATTGAATTGGCCGGGAATACGGTTACAAGAAATGTCTCAAGGTTGCTCTGTATCCCCGGAACGCCAAATCCGCAAAACGGACGGGTGCGTTACTGAATCCCGAAAAAGAATTGCCGGGGAATTGCCTTCTAGCGTCCAGAGTGAGGTTCAGGCTATGGGGATAGCAGGGAGCCAAATTTTGCGTCTGTAAGTCCTGTGGAATGAATGGCCCCGCGCCAGGTTTCGTAACAGTTAGGGCGTTCCTCTTGCTGTTACGATAGGCACGTTGTTTCTCGGCGTTGTTCTTGTGCTTCTTCGGCCTTCCACCAAGATGCGCCTCGCGCTGGGCGTTCTCAATCTGTTCCGCTGTCACGGAATGGCGCATGTTCTTCTGTAGGTTTTCGTAGCGCCGTGGGTCAGTGCGCTCCAGTTCGCGCATAAACGCGGCGTCGGCTTTCTTGCTGACATTCATACGGCATCGTTCTCCTGAAGCCGATCTGCTCTAGGCCGTCCGCTGACTTAGAACGGAATATCATCCAGCGGGTCGGACAAGTCGGCGGGCAAGTCTCGCTCCGGGATTTCGTCGGCGCGATGGGTTTGGTATATAGGACGGTCTAAGGACGGTAGTATGTCGTTTTCTATTTCACTGTGGCGCGCGTGAACTTCACTGTGGATCGCTGGATCTTCACAGTGAACAGCCGTGCACTGTGAAGCAGTGTTCACAGTGGCAGGCTCAAACTGGATGGCGTATCGGTTGCAGCCGTGCCGCCCGGCTTTGTAGTCAATGTCCAGCACGCCTTGCGCCTGGAACCATTCAAGCACGGGATAGATGGCCCTCTTCGTGACCAGGCAGACTTTAGCCAGGCTTTCGACGCTGGGCATGGCGTTCGTACCGTCCGCGTCAGCGTACTTCGCAATAGCGACGAGGACCAGCTTCCGCAGGATACGTGCTCGGCCAGTTCCGAATCGCTCAGCGGGAATCTTCTCGAGCGTGTCGATCAACGCCCGGATGCTCTTTGCCTTGTCGGCGCTCATGCCGCCGCGCTCGAGCCGAGGATGGCACGTACTTCCTCTTGCGCCTCTTCAAGGAGCCGAACGTTGCGAGCGACCCTCTTGCCCTTGTGCTCTCCGAACGTGAACTCTACTTTTGCTCCAACGCGCAGCAAGTTTTCGTTGCCTTCAAACTCGCTCGCATGGAAAAACAGGTCGGATAACTGCTCAGCCTGGCGAACGAAACCATAGCCTTTCTCGCGCCTGTAAAACACAACGGTCCCAAACATAGCCGCTTCCTTTCTTCCTTCGCCCGTGCTTTTTGCACGGGTCAGAATCTCTTGCAAATCAGTCAGGCCGCCATTTCTTCTCGCTCCTCGCTCTCACCGAGCGCGTTTTCCTCGCCAACGGCGTCTACTTCGCCCGGCGCGTTCTCTTCGATCAAGGCATCCTCGTTGCCTGGAAATTCATGCGTGCGCCGCCAGTCGGGAAATTCACTTTCTGGACTTGATTCGTCGGGAGGGAGCGGGCGCGGCGCATCTCTCCTCGGTCGTTTTGGACCCCGTTGCGCTTCCGTGTGCAAGATCCCCGGCCTGCCCTGGTCGGATGGCGGGTATCTTTCCTGAATCCATGCCGCGCGCTCTGGAGCCACCACCAGTTCGGCCAGAGGGTGCTTCCAACGTTCCAAGCTGGGTTGGTTCATCGTTCCGTGCCGTGTCGCTGGATTCGCCAAGGCTGGCCTCCTCGTACCAATCAAGGTGCTCGAACGGATGGAATGGCTCACGTCCGGGCAATCCGAGCGCAGCCGCTTCTGCGTTGGTCAACTCCCTGGTGTCTTGCTGCATACGTTCTCCAGCCGGAAAAATAAAAAAAGGGCGTCAGGCTTCTTGGGGAAAGAAACCTAACGCCCACGTTTCCGCTGGACGGGCAGGCTTTGAACCTGCCACGTATCCCAGGTGACTAGGCTGGGAATCTCTTTGTGTTACAAAACTTTTAGTCATGCCGGTCATGGCAGTGGTGCGGAAACAGGGCGCGTGATGCGCTTGGCTGGCCATTGGAAGGCCAGCGCGGTCAGGAAGAAATAAAACTTCCTTCACCTATGGGGTCGGTTTTGAGCAGATTTGTGAACACCGTCAAGCCGCCCTGCGAAGTTCCGAGGCGTACCCCACGCTGCAATGCATAATGCGCGCGACCTGGCGGACTGTAAGGCCATCTGCAAACAGTTCCTTCGCCCTGGAGGATAGCTGCGCGTTTCGCGTGGCCTTGCCCTCGGCGCGCTGCCTCTTTTCCCAAAGGGCGTTTCCCTGCGCTCGCAAGACGGACAGCGCCTTGCGCACGTCTTCGACGGATTGGTGTGTTTCTTTCGCCAGTTCCGAAAATGACTTTTGCATCCACCAGCGCCCGAGCATGACCACCAGGGCTTTGCCCATCTCCTCGCGGGTGCGATTGGCAAGCATCTCGCGCAGGAATCCTTTGTTCCTGCTCCATATCGGCCCTGGCTTTATCGCCTTCCGGGTTTCGACATGGAAGCCCTCATGCGCAAATTCTTCCCATGAGAACGAAAGTTCTTGCTCCGCTGGGCGTGGCCGTGGTGGAGCCGTTCCCTCCGGTCTGCCAGCGCGCGGGATGCGCGGGTCGTGCGCAACGTCCAGTCGTCGAGCGTTTCTCGCGTCACCCTCTGGCAGACACTCCTTGCAAGTAAAGTGAAAATCCGGCGATAGCCCTACGTCGTCAGGGATCTCGGTGAAATTCGTGGTACAGGTGGAGCAGTAAACCTTCATAGTCGTCGGGATTGCTGTTCGTAACCCGCGTCAGGACGTTCCGATTTCGAGTGCCTTCGGTGTGGAAAGAAGCGCGGGAGTGGGCTCCTGCTTTTTGTCCAAAAACTCGTTCCACTGTTTCGCGTCCTCGTAAGCCCTGCAGGCTGCTTTCAAGGCGCTGCCATAATTCCGCGTAGCTACCAGCGTTTTGTAGTACGCCTTGGATTTTTCGTAGCTCGGATTGCGGCGCTTCGGTGGCGGGGCGGGAATTTTTTCTAAGTGCTCGAACAGTTTTCGCCAGTCGCCGTATGGATCGCCAGTCAGTTCCAAGACGAACGCTTTTGCGCGCACGGGATCGAGTTTGAGGAAGAACATCCGGATCTGCAAAGCGTACTGACGGACGCGTAAATCGTCCTGTTCTTCCTTGAGAGCCTCGCGCATGTTCCCGGCGTGGAAGGCGAGGTCCAAGGCCGGGTCGTTGCCTAGAAGAATTGCTCGCTGTTCGTCCTGCCAGGATGTTTCTTTCTTCATTTACGGCTCCTTTTCTTCGGATTCCCAGTTGGGATTTCGCGCGCGTCGCACAAGCTCGTCGGCGGTGAATGGTGGATGTAGTTCGCCATAGCGCCCGGCTGCTTCTTCCGCTGTCTTGGCCGACAAAACGGCGCGGATATACGCCATTGCCTGATCCCAAGTCGCGCCGTGATCGGCGGCGATCATGTCTTCGTTGACGAACAAAGGAATGGAGTAGCTGTTTGGCGGCTCATAGGAGTCGGTCGATGGGGAAAAACCAACCCGTACCTCGTCGCGGCCAGTGAGCATGGTGTTTGTAAAATAGGCAGTCGTTTCGCCTTCATCTGCAAAAATCTCCGCCCCGCCAAAGGCTATTGCCTCCAGAGTTTTCTCCGCCTCTGCGTCCACGCACCCATGACTTTCCTCCCAATCGACAAACCCATTGTGGAGGGCGTCCCGTACCAGTGCATCGAACCCGGCAGACAAGAATTCCTTCTCTGTGACACCTAGTTTCCTCAGCTTGTACATGCCCCGCTCTTTGTCGAGCGCGACCACATTGCCCCTAAGATCCGCGGCCACCGCCCTCGCTATTGACTCGCGGATACACCGGCTGGGCATATTGTGATGGAACATCGATCCCACCATCGATTCCAGCGCTGGCAAGACCACCTTGCCGCTCGCCGCGAATCGCTGACACAGTTCCTTGAACTCCTCGTCTGTGAAACTCTCCGCTTTTGTTGCCTGTTCAACTGCCAGTGGCGTTGGCGATGTACTCATTGCTTTTCTCCTTTCTGATTCTCGATGCCTACAAACTTACGCGGCCACCTTTCCATGCAGTTCGGTATGCCGTACAGGGCTGCCGCCTTGTTGCGCACGGTCAGGGGTTGTGAAGACGGTCCAGGGGGTCCAGTTGAAAATCTTGTGCTTGGAGTGAACCAGGAAACTGACTTGGGCGGGCGGTGCATGCCGACCACAGCCGTGATCGAACTCATCCGTCCCGGTCAGCGATCCGTTGATGAGGATGTTTCCTGAAACGACGCCGGGGACATGCCAATGCCCACAGCTCATGTAGTCGAAGCCGATGTCTTTCTGATAGTTCTCGAAGCCGCGAACAGTGTCCATCATGGCCTGCATGCGCTTGGCCGCCTCGCGGCCGCGCTCGCGTTCCATGCCATAGGCGGGAATACCCATCCAGGCGCGCACCGTGTCTCCGTGTTCGATCAAGAAGTTCACACCATTCACTTTCTGGACATGCTTGATACCTGGAGCCAGGTAGGGGAACACATTCCTGTGCTCGCGCAACAGAGCGTTCGCCATCGAATAGGTGACGAAGCTCATGTTGTTCTGCGCTTTTTGCTTGAACTGCGGTTTGCGTTCCAACCGACCGTGATTGTCGGGCGAGACCTCGATCAGATGAACTTCTTCAAAATGAGGGGCCAGCACACCAACCGCCTCGGCCAAAAGGTTGCCAGCGTTGACGGCCTGCACCGGAAGGGGAAACTCATTAGTGCGGACCAATTCCTCGTGAATGTCGCCACTAACCCAATCGCCTTCGCCAAAAATGTAGAGTTTGCGAATGTCGTGAATCTGGCGGTTTGCCTGGATGCTGGCGATGAATTTGTCGGTGATGTAGCGGACCCTGAGCTGCGCGATGTCCCAATTGAATTCGCCGAATCCTTCAGTCTCTGCCGCTGAAATTCGCGCGCCGATGTGCCAATCGCTTTTCTTGATGACTGCCGCGATCTCCGCGCTGCTCTTTGGCGGGCGCTTGTAGGGAATCAGCGGCAGAGGTTCCAGCGCTTCCACGGCCTCGCGGATCGTCACCAAAACTTCTTCCCGGAAGCCCTCGGCATCTTTCAGCTTCTCGATCTGCCGGGCAAGACGCTGATTCTCTTTGCGCAGGAATAACATTTGCGCGGATTCATCGGGTTCGTCGTTTCTGCTCGGCGGGTTTGCGCACGCCTTTTGCTCGAAGCGAGATACCTGTGGATGTACGTCGGCAACCTTGGCCATTGGGTCACACCCTTCCTTTTATTTCAGAGGGGCGTGACCACCATTAGGGAGGGTCCGCTGTGCAAGGCCAGGGGCCTCACTGACGGCTGCTTCGCATCGAGCGCGGTCTGACCGGAGCCACAGCCTTGACTCCGCCTGCTACTCGTTGCGTTCTGGATTGTGCGCTACGCGGCCTTCAATCTGTCCGCGTAAACTTTTTGAATGCCATGCGCTTCGGCTACCTCTGGATGCCTAGCGATTAGCAACGCCAAGCGACGACGCCCCAATGCTCGATCATGCCGGTTGATACCGCCCCAAGCGAGATCGCGCCATTGCCGCATGCGGTTTGCGATAATCGCTCCTCTATCGCGCTGACTGATTCTGCCGTAATTCATGTTTTTTGCCTCTCTGCGGCCTTCTGCCATACCGCCTTCTCCCCGCTGGTTTTCCCTGCTGGATTCGGTTTCAACCTCACCGACGTGCAGCCCATGTCGGAGCAATCCACTGTCGTGTGATAAATCCACTGGCGCAGCGATTTATCCAGGCGCAAGGCCCTGCGCACACATAGGCCGAAATAGCCGGTGTTTGTGTTTACAAAACCTAACCTAATGCCCCTGTTGTGCCCATGCCCGTGAATGAAAGTAAGATCCGATTCGCCGCTTTCCCATGCCTGTCTCACGAAGTCGGCGAGTTTGCCTGCGTTCCCCCACTCGCACTCCAGGTCCGCCACCGGATGAAATCCATGTAAGTCGATTTGCATTTGCTTCGTCCTCCAGTGCGGCTTTTCGATGCGTGGCAAAAGCCGCTTCAACCTTCTGCGCCGCTCGCCAAGGCGCGCCTTCTCTCTCGCACTGGGCGTCAGAAAAAACCCGTTTACACGATTTTCATTCCCTCAATGTGCTGATGGAGCCGCCTGCGCTAATTATCGAGAGAATGCTTTCCCAGTTTTCGCAACCGAACCGCTGCGCGATAAGGTTGAGATTTGCCACCATTTGGCTTTTGACTTCGTAATCCAGATCGGGCTGGATGTCTAGGAGCGCTTGCACGCCGCCGATAGTTTCGAGCGTCTTACGGAGCACGCTCAACTCTTTCGGCTTCAATTTTCCCGTATTGGGTTTCAATGCGCTCATGCCGCCTCCTCCCTCGTCAGCTTCTCTATTACCTCATCAATTGACCGGCCCGTATGTCCATCAAGGATTATGGCCCCCGTGAACTTCTGTAAATCGTCGGCGGAGAGAGGGTGCAGTTCAGAGTCCACGTAATCGTGTTTGATGAGTGCCTCCGCGATTTTTATGATGCGAGCCTTTTTCCGTTTCAAAATCCCCAATGTTTGCCGAAATGCAGGAGAGGATAATGCATCCTGATAGGTGAAGCCGAGATTTTCGAGATCGCTAACGGCAATGGTCTTGAACCACCAAGCGCCGCCTTCGCAGTAAACCTCCGTGGGGCCAAACACAACAATCTCGGCAGCGAGTCCACCAAGGGCGCGCATTTCTAATTGGTAGCGTGTCAGCGACTCAGGGAGGCGCGACAAAGTTGCTCCTTGGCCGATAGCGGTAATACAGCCGATGTCGAAACCAAGGTGCTTGCACATGACGGCATGGCCAGACTCGTGGACCGCGCGAAACCATCGCGTGTTCCAATGCTTCATGGGGCCCTCCGCGCCTGTAGTGTGCGAAGAAACCCGGTCGCTCCGTATCCAAGCTCAAGCAACGGTTCCCCTTCGCAATCATCGCTCTTGTGTACGGCTATCCGAACTTCCACTGTGGCATTCGGGTATTGGCTGGCCAGATGGGATGACTGCGGGCTATTTTTGAAGTGATTTATGAGTAGGTTCTTCGCGGCGACGACCTCCTTTATCGGCGGGCGGGGTGGGAGTTCTCTGCCCATCAGGTCATAGCCCGAGCGCACGAGCATTGCTTCCAAGTCCTCAAGGGTCGCCTGTTGGCGTCCACGCTTCAGGACTGTCAAAATCCGCGCATAGTGCGGCATGGTCACGCCCGGGGCTTCGGGATATTTCTCCTTTACTTGTTTCAGAATCTTCGCATCGGGGGTAAGGTTGACATCGCAAATCACTACCCCGGCTGCGCTCTTTTTGTTGCGTGCTTTCTGCTTATTCGTGTTCATGCTGCTTTTCTCCTTTTTCCTTCACGAGCTTCAAATCGCCTCGTCGCTCGGCTTCGGCGCAATCCGCAAGCAGTTCTTGATCGTCCGGTCCAGGAAAGTCCGGTTTGCGGACACAAATTGACCTACTTCGTGCTCAGGAAACTTTCGATGCTGCTCCCGCGAGCAAAGAACGGTCGCCAAGAAAGATCGCGTCCCCGACATGGCCTGCAAGGAAGTGCGCAGGTCTGCGGAGGCAAGCATCGCGTCCACGATCAGCGCGAACTCCGGGTCATTCACTTGCGCGCGGCCTTCTTTGGTGATTCGCATGGACTATACCGTCTCCTCCTGAATGCGAAACTTTACGCCCCGGTCCAGCAAGACTTTCTTTGAGTGATAGTCACAGATGGAGTTCTTTTCACGCGGAATCCACTCAAACTCGACTCCAAGCACTTTTTTGACATCTTGGAGCAGGGCAAGAGCTTCTCTGTACATCCCAACGTAGAGGCCGTGACGAGCCTTCCATTTTCCAGAGAGCTGCTTGATGACCAACTTGGAGTCGCCGTGCACTTTCAGGCTTCCGTGGATGCCTGACTGGAGCACCCATTTCAAAATGGCAACGACTCCCGCGTACTCCGCGACGTTATTGCTGATTGTGGCCCCCGAGCCGACGTAGCCGCCGCTTACGTGGACTTCCTTCCCGTCCACACAGATGCGGACGCCCCAAGCCCCATGCCCGCCGGGATTGCGCGGCTCGCATGCGCCGTCGAACCACGCTTCGATTTGGTGTTCGTTGCTCACGCGGCCTCTGCCTGGGCTTGCGTTATGAGCCACTCGTCGTACCACCTGGCGACTGTCGCAATGTCAATCCCGCTCATCTCGGCTACGTGACCGGCCCTGGCCACTTTTAGAATCGCGGCAGCGCGCTCAGGCTTGGACGCCTTTTTCGTGTCAAATCCACGCGGCAAGAGTTTTTTGTTGCACTCAAGCTCAAGCATTGACCCGTAGAAGGGGTCGGCCCCGCTCGCCCCGCTTTCAGACGCCGCTCTCTCTTCGAGGTGTTGAATAACTGCCTCAAGCGGCGCTTTTCCTCCAAAGGCTTGGAACGCGGCGGCTTTATACTGCGCCTCGTTCACCCACTGCCAGCCTGCAAGCACTTGTTCCACCCGGTCGAGCCTGTCTGCGAGTGAGTCGGGTCCGTTCGCGCTGTCATGCGAAACGCCCAGCGACTCGTGTATGCTCTCCGACAAGTCATTGACCATGCCCTGGAGGCACTCGAATTCATTGCCGAGCGTGTCCTGTAGGTCTCCGACGCCTTCCCGCACAACGTCTTGCACTTGCTGCAGAGCGCCTTGCACTTCCTCGCGGGTTAGAGTCTCGATCTTGTCCTGCTGCTTCGACCTGCTTGCTACAACCGTCTTGCTTGCCATTCCAATTTCCCTCCTTCATGGGGAATATAGCAGTTCGGCCCGGTTATTTTTCCGCCCCCTTGCACGACACACTTCCATTCGTTCTACGTTTGCGCGCCGAGCATCGCAGGCGTCGTGCACCAGCGCAACGGCCATTGGTACAGGTGGGAGCAGAATTTTGCGTATACTTTGTCCCCGCTTGTGCGACAACGGAGCACGCAACGCGTTCTGTGAGCCATCGCCGCGCCAACTTGCGGAATTTTTGTATGGTCGCCGTCTCTTTCTTGTTCATCTCAAGTGCAGCATAGCTGAAACTGCGATTTCTTTTCTGAGCCGACCGCAACCTGTTGTGGTGGGGCGAAACAATCAACAACTTTTCCGCTGAGACCCTGTCCTGCGGGGGACAAGCTCTGGGGGAATTTCCGCAATCACGCCTGCGTCAAGCCTCCGGTTTAACGATTCCGCATACCGCGTGTGTGATCCCTTAGTTTTCAGGCATCGTCAAGAGGGCGGGATACGTCCGCCTAATTCAAAAATCGGAGGAAGCACAAAATGAAACGTACAGTCGTGGTTCTGTTGTTGGTAGCAGCTCTGTTCGCAGTGGGGTCGGCCACGGTTGGTGTTGTGGCTGGCCACGTCAATCCAAGAATGACGGCAGACGGGGTTCCACCGCCACCGCCATTCCCAACACCGTGGCTGACAGCAGATGGTGTTCCACCACCACCACCATTTCCACCGAGTCCATCTGCTTTGACGGTCTGATTTAAGGTCAAATAAGCGGGCGCATCCTGGCCATCACTCCTTGGTTGATTATCCAGGATGTGCTAGGATGCGCTCTCCATCAGTCAGTAACGTAGAAGTTCCGTAGATGGTCGGAATGTCCCCAGGCCGGGTGAGGTAGCAACCCTATGGTGCCCCCGATCCTAACAATTGTATTTCTCTTCCTTCTGTTTCGTTTCATAAAGCAACAATGGGACCAAAGGCGCAGAATCGAGACGCAGAACGACCTCCCGCGTGAGCAACTTTTGCCCCGGCATTACAAGACGTTCGTCGAAGTGGAAAATCAGTTGTGGGCTGCAACGGAAGAAAACGAACGATCCAGGTGGAATAGTAGAACGATAAGACTGCGACACCGCGAGGCCCAGCTTGTGCGGAATTACGTCCAGGGCCTACGAAACGACTTCGAGCAGGCCAACAGGATATTCTCTGTTGTGATTGGTCGCGCCCCCAGTTCGGAAGTCCTGGTGCAGATGGAAAGGCATAGATTGAAGATCGAACTCCCATATTACGGCCTCTGTGCCGTGGTACGTTCGCGCCTATGGACGAATCGCGTTTCGATCAAGGAGTTGCGGCTGCTTACCGAATTCGTCTCGACAATGGCCTACGAAGTGGGGTCGATGCTGAGTATTTTTGAAGGGGAGGGTCGCGTCGAATTCGTGGAGAGTCTGCTTCGGAAGTCGTGACTGCTGCGCATTCCGCCTAGCGTGATACCATCCGCAGCGTGAATCTAACCCCCCTCCAAAACTTCCTCTGGATAGTGGGGACAGCGCTGAAGGTTCTTCTCTGCGTTTTGGTGTTTGCACGGGGCCTGCATCGTAGGTTGCCGTTGTTTGGTTTATACGCCGCCCTGCTTGTGGTTGAAGAGTTTACCGCTCGTTGGACCTACCATCATTGGGGATATGCGTCTCAACCGGCGCGCTATGTCTATTGGTCATCGCTGGGTGTGGTTCTCTTTGCCCGTGCCTTGGCAGTCGGCGACCTGTGCTGGAGGAGCTTGCGAAACGCCCCGGCTGTCTGGGGAATTGTGCGCAAACCCCTTTTATTGCTGGCCGTCGCGTTGCTGGCTTACGCCGCAATATCGGCAGCAAACAACAGATCGCCACTGATCGCCCTTTTGCTGGCTGCAGAGAAGGGCCTGGATTTCGGAATAGTCGTTGTTCTTGCCGTCCTGGCAGGCCTTGGCGTCCGCTACCAGGTGTGGCTCGGAGGAATCGAGAGAAAAGTTGTGATCGGATTTGGTGTGTACTCTGCTTTTCAGGTCGTCAACGACACCTTCATGCAGAAATGGATGATGCGATACTTCCACTGGTGGGTGTCGGCGAGCGTAGTTTCCTTTGAGGCCGCCATGCTCATCTGGATTGTCCCCTTGCTGCGACCCTTGCCGCCGCCTTCCCCACCGCCCACGTTGTTTGCCGAAAAAGAGAGCGTGGCGATCCTAAGCCAAATCCTGGAACACCTACGGAGAATTATGGAAGAAATGAAGCGCATCGCGCGGTCGAAATGGAAATGAAGTCCAGCTTATCAGTCGCCGCCTGCTGTTCTTTTCCAAAGGCCACGTCTTACAAATTCGTCGCCAACCGCTGCCGTGATTTCAGCGACGCGAGATTCAGGGATGAAAGTGTCCGAATCAAAATCCTGCTCGCTGACACGAAGTTGGATGTCGATCTGGTCTGTATCCTCAGCAACGTCAATCCTTCTCCATGGCCCGTAGCTGTTGCCTGCCAAGCAATTTGGTTCGCCCTGCCAACGCCGATTGGCTCTAGTTCAGCCTGAACAAATTCCGCAGAGGTAAGGTCTGGCTTATCGGGCAGCACGTCCACGATCTGAAGCCTTGCCCTCTTTTCTTCAATCCAAGCAGGGCTTCTACCTTCATTCCTACAGGTCAAAACCACGTAAATACCCGTCGTGTCGCCGCCAGTGCCACTACCCTCCAACACATGCGCTTTCCCATCGGACCACTTGCCGGTATCCCATTCCACGTCAGCCATAACCCAGGCACGTTCACTGTTTATCAGCGCGTCAGCTTGTGCTTGGGAAGAGTTCAACTGCGCGAGTGTTTCTCTGTGTTGCTCCTCCCGGTCCTTGCGCTGGTCTGTTCTTTGCTTCCAATCCAGTATGAAGATCGCTACTAGTGCGATCCCTTCCAACCAAATAGCGACGGACTCATACGTCTTGAGCCAACCGGAGAATGATTCCCACATACCGGAGAGAGCGCCGCTACCGTTTGCTAGACGCGCGCAGAGCGCGAACTGGTAAATAACTCTGAATGAAGACGCTAAACTGTGGAAGTTGCTCAACCTCTTCGGGCTTCAGGTCTCGCTCACTGTAAAAGCCCGTTTTTGATGTGGTCGTAGCGGGGCCATCGGCGCTCCGACACTGGCAACCATACAAAAACAATCCCTTCCTCTCCAAGATTTTCTTGAAGGTGAAGGTCTGACCGTTTATCTCCTTCTCCCAAGTCTCGTCTGGATTTTCCGGTATGCCGTGCTTGAAGCCGATCACTTCCTTTGCCATGTGGCCAACCTCATAAAAGATTCTATCACAGCCCGACGCGGCCATTCTTGCTACGCGGGTGAGAATGCATCACCTGAACGACAGCACAATTACTCGACAAGTTTCTTATGCTTGGTCACGTACTTCAAAATCCAAGGTTTAATCGTGTAGTAGCGAATTCCCGAATCTGCGTGTACGTCGCCAATGGTTGTGGCCAGATAGAGAATGCGCGCATCTACGAGGCTAGGAATACCGAGGTCACTCACTCCCCAAGCCCAGGTGCTTATCTGGTCCCGAACGTACAGCGCAAGTATTTTCCGCTCGTCCGCTGTGAGGCTGTGCAATCTTCGTTTGATTCTGAGCCACGTAAAAACGTGTCCCCTGCATTCAAAATAACTTTCCCTACTTCATACAGCAGCCCCGCAGCCGAAATTGCCAGCACTAGCCAGAGCAACGGTCTGAAGCGGTCAACAGCGGGATAAATGTGGATTGCTTCTAACCGGCGTTCAGGGGCGAACAGAGCAAGAGCGGCGACCGCTCCCGCAACAAACATGGTCCTGACTGACTTAATCCACTCCGCAAAGAGCTTGAGATATTCGAGCGCGGGCATAGCTAACGGTGAATGACCGCTCTGGAATCGGTTTGGATTGCTCGCAATAGCGGCGGCAACTCTTTGTCCGCAATTTCTTGTGCCCGCCTCCAGTGATTCGCGCGCGTCTCACCGTTCGGGGTCATGGGGTCCAGTGCGTGATTTAGGCTCATGCCCGCTGAAACTACCTTACTGAAGAACTCGTCGATCTTGCGCGTCAACGACACGTCGATGAGTAGTTTCTTCTGCGAGTATTCCGTTGATGCCGCTGCCAGGTCAACGCCCATCCTTCGGAGTAGCTCTTGGTCTGACGCCTCGCCCTGGAACTTGCTCCCCGATGCTGCCCGCTGCAAGTAGAAAAGTGCATGCTCAAGTTTGGGAGTGATCGCAAGTAGCGCGTCAACTTGGTGCTTGTGAATCCCTTCTGATGCTGGTTTCCCGAAGTTCAGATTGACAGTGGGCGAATTCACCGTTTGGTTTATCCTTGAGCCGCTGGCAACGGGCGAGCTTGTTACCTTGGAACCCTGAGCCGTAAGCGTTGCTGCTGTTTCTTGACCGGCTGGTTGCCTCTTGCCAAACCGCTGTACGAGGTAGAGAAGCAGGGCAACGCCCAGCGCCCCTCCGACGCCATCAAATAGCCATTTGTAGTTATCGGAAAGCCAATTCACGCGAGAATATCATCATTGAACGCCAGCGCCGTGTGTAGCGTATAGGTCGCTCGATTCGTAACCGTCATACACACCCGCCCCTCTACCATAACCTGCACGGACTGGTGCTGTCGGTCGCTGAGACAGCGGCGACGCCGCGCGAGCGCAGTACCGGGACGGTGGACCCATTCCCAGATAGACCGTCAATCCCGTATCATCCTCCCAGCGACACCAGAACGGCGGACAAGGAAAAATCAAAATGTCTCGACGGTCTGGTCAAGTTCAAACTGGTTGTATTCAGAAAGACGGCAATTGGTACGTCGTTCGGTACTGGCAGGATGTCGCGGGCCAAGGGCGGAGACAGCGCGTGCGCGAAAAAATCTGTCCCCTCTCCGGCCCCGGCAAACTGTCCGCATCCGAACGGCAACGCAAGGCGAAGGAGATCATCGCGGCCAGCGGAGCGAATAGCGTGGAGCATAGGCAGTCCGCTCACAGCGTTACGTTCCAGGAGCAGGCGGTGACCTGGCTCAATCAAATCAAAAACCGCAAGCGGAAGCCCTTGGCTCCGTCCACGGTCGAGAATTGGGAGGGCCATTTGGAGAAGTGGATCAATCCGAACATTGGGGACATGCCCTTGGAATCGGTCAACAACCTGGCCATGAAGAACCTTGTGGCCAACATGGTCGCGTCCGAGAAGCTCGGCCCTAAGTCCATCGTGAACTACACGCAAGTGGTGAAGATGGTGGTGGCCTCGGCGGTCAGTGGAGAAGGCGAGCAGTTGTATCCCCGGAAGTGGAATGCCGACTTCGTTGACATGCCTACGGTCAAGGAACAGTGGCAACCGTCATTCACTGGCGAGGTAGTCACCCAAATCCTTGCGGCAACGAGGAAGGAAAAGTACCGCGTCCTGTTCGCCCTCTGCGCAGCTGCGGGCTTGCGGTTTGGAGAAGCCCTGGGGATTCACGTCGAAGACGTTTCCCAGGACGGCTCAACCATCCGCATTCACCGCAAAGCGTGGAAGTCGGAACAGCACAGCTTCCTCAAAACAGAAAACGGCAAGCGGGAAGTGGACCTGCATCACGCGATGGCGAAGATGCTTCGGCAGTACATTGGTGAGAGGAAGTCTGGCTTGCTGTTCGCCTCACGGCGCGGCAAACCGCTCCAACAATCCAACGTGCTCCGGCGCACGCTGCATCCCATCCTGGCCGAGATAGGTCAGCCAAAGTGCGGCGCTCACGCCTTCCGCCGTTTTCGAAACACGTACCTGCGGAACTACACGTCCACACCTCCAGGACTCTACAAATTCTGGATGGGTCACGCCGGAAAGGATATGTCCGACCTCTACGACAAGATCAAGTGCGACATGGTGTTCCGTAAGGAAGTAGCGGAAAAAGCTGGCCTCGGATTCGAGTTTCAGTCCATAAAGGCCGTTGTTGGACCGAATGGACTGAAAAGGACCGAAATGCCAGATGTTCAATTGGTTGCAAGTGCTTGATTCAAGAGAGATAAGTGGCGCGCCCGGGGGGACTCGAACTCCCGACCTTCTGGTTCGTAGCCAGACGCTCTATCCAACTGAGCTACGGGCGCGTCCTTGGCAACTCCAATATTTAACACTACTTACGCGGCGACTTCAAGTTCCGGACCGAGCGAGATTTTGGAGCATTTTGGAGCAGCATAAGGAACATCGAATCCGACGCCGACTATTTCCGCTTCTTGAAGTCTCTGTTCTAATTCCTCATCCATGCGGGAATAGAGTTCCGACATCGTCTGCGGTTTGTGTCCCATCCAAAAGTTATTGATGTCCTCTTGCATCGCTTTCCTCGCAGCCACGTCTTTCTGAATCTACGAAAGGCATGCCAGCCCATGCCCGGCTCATCAAGCCCCATCGCTTTAAGGCGTTCTGTGAGCCAGCGGGATTCGAGGTTGTTGTGTAGGTAAGGCGTGCCGTTCCGGGTCTCGAACAGTAGCCCATCCTTGCCGTCGATGAATGCTTGCAGGTACTCTGCAACTAGTGCAGTCAAGTCAACCTGACGATACGCCGCATCCGTCTTGAGATACGACACGATGCGGGGTGTATCGCGGTCCACCTGTTGCCGAACTTCGAGGGTGCGCCCAACATTGATGAAGAGCTTCGCCTCAAGAGCAAGTGCTTCCGAGATTCTTAATCCGGTTGCACCTTCTAGAACATACAACGCCTGCTCCTCACCCTCGCTTTCCTTCACGATTTGATTGACGGCCTTCGCCTTTAGTGCCGGGCGACGTTGCTGTTTAGAATTGACGAGCGGCAAGTCCATCACCGCGCTGTCCCACTTGCGGCGGTGAATAGGCTCCCCGGTCTCGCCATCCTTGAGCGAAGCAACTATCTGTTGAATGTATCCAACATACGTGTCGACAGACCGCGCAGACAAAGACTCTTTCATCCTGTCCACCAGTGGTTTGACAGTGATGTTGTTAACGTTTGCCAGTGGAACATCACCGATGGCCGGAAGAATCCATTTGTTGAGCGCAGCCTCAATACTGCTCGCATCCTTGATGGGTTCCCCGGGCCAACCACTACCAAATTAATGGTCGTGCCAACCTTGTCATCGACCATAGTGTCCAGAAAATGTTCCCCTGTCTCATTGTCGAAAGGTCGAACGAGGGATTCAGGTTACGAGGTAACTTCAAGTTGAAGCGCGGACAAATCGTGGAACTCATCGCAGATGATCCCATGGATTCCGTGCGGTGCGAAGTTATATGGATTGGCAAACCAGGGTCACAGCAGTTAGGGGAAGCGGGTTTGCAAGTGAGGCCAGGAAAATGAACATCACCACGATGGTAGCAAGGCTCCGCAAGGTTGCGGTCGAGAGAATGCTGGAGGAATGTAATGGAACGAAGCTCAATCAAACAAGAGGTCTTTGGAGCGCATCAATTGACGCGCTACTGCGAATTCATGGAGCGGTATAAGATGGGTCGCCCCGTGCTTTTCTTTGTCTTGGCCCATCAGGCGATGGGCAAGCCGAACGATTCCAAGATAAGAGCAATTGAAAAATATCTTCGACATTCGGTTTGGCCTTTGGGCTGTTCAGCGCTTCAGAGTTGTAGTATTCCCATCACAATTTCAGCGGCTGTCCAAAAACTATTTGGCCAGATAGCCTTCTTGCGAGGGTTGAGTGCTAGCCGAGAAGTTCCGTGACTGAAGGGCGGCAGCGGGGCCCGTTGACTGGCGAATCAAGAACTCGGGCTCGATGGCGATCTCGGGGACGTATTCGCCGCGCCCTTCGATGAAATCGACAACGGTCTGCGCCGCGATTTGGCCCATCTTCACGAGTGGCTGTCTTACCGTGGTTAGGCCGGGATTGGCGTAAGCGGCTCCGGGAATATCATCGAAACCGACAACGGAAACATCTTCCGGCACACGCAAGCCTGCTTCATGGAACGCCCAAATCGCGCCGATGGCCGCAATGTCGTTGTAGGCAAAAAGCGCTGTGAACGGATGCTTCCTGGCCAGTAGTTGCTTGGTGAACGTATATCCAAGGCCGGGCGTCGAATCGAAGCCCTCAAGTTGGATGGTCAGCTCGGGACGAATGTGAATGCCAAGTTGCTGCGCCACCTCACAGATCGCGTCCCAACGTACGCTGGAATCCGAACTCATGGTCTGCCCTCTAATGAAGGCGATTTCCTGGTGACCGAGATCGCGTAGATGTTCGAGGGCCAGATGCGCGGCGCGCGTGTGGTCCAGGATAATGTTGGTCAAGCCTTCGACGCGCCGATGGCCTACGACGGCGACAGTAGGCAGGGCAAGTTCTTCACTGAGAGACGTGTCGGTGGTGATGAAGCCCTCGACGCCACGCGTCAAAAGCATTTGCGCGTAGGTTTGCAGGAGCTTCGGATCGTGGCGATGGATCACGGTGAGGAAGAAATAATTGTTCTTGCGCAAATATTCTTCGATGCCGCTAATCACCATCGAGCCGTAGGCGTCGCCAATTTCTTCGGCGATCACGCCAATGGTGTAGGTACGTTTCAGGCGCAGAGTGCGGGCAAAAAAGTTCGGCCGATAGTTGAGCGTTTGCGCCGCTTCGATGATACGATTCTTTGTGTGCTCGGGAATGGAGCGCGCGGCGGGAGAGTTGTTCAGGGCGGCTGAGACCGTCCCCGGGGTAAGCCCGAGATGATGGGCAATAGTCTTGAGGGTGACCTTGGCCTCGCTGCGTGGGACGGTCTTCTTTCTCGGCGGGGACGTCATTCTTATTCGGTTCTCCACAGATCTACGAAAATTGTGATATTGGGAATGGCGTGTCCAATAGGCAGAGGCAACCTGCCAAGTGCACTCGACTTCACAAGTCGGCACAACACTACATTTATCTGGATACAGCGCGTGTCTTAAAACAGTGCCAAAACCGGAGGCTCGCGGTCCTCCACTCTTCGTGGCGGAAGAATATCATTATTTTTCTTCAGAATATCCATATTTTTGCTTGACAAGCCTCTAAAATTATTCTAAATAGGCCGCTAGTACAAAAGCATTATGTCCCGTAATGCTTTAGAGGTTGGGTCCTTTCACGAACCTGTGGTGGGTAAATGCAGATATGAATCCGTTGCTAGGTGGCGCGCAGCGTGGATTTCATTTTTGCTTACCGTGAAAAAGCTTCCTCGAGGGGTATACGAATGAAGATCCGTCGTTTGAATTCGAATGATGCATTCGGCAAGTTGTGCTCGATTGGCTCGCTGTTGGCCGTAGCGGCGCTGATACTCGGCGCAATCTCTTTTGCAGCCCTGCTTGTTCTCACGCCGACTGCTTCGGCGCAGAAAACTTCGGGCACGATCACCGGCACGGTGACAGATCCTAGCGGCGCCGTTGTTCCGGGCGCGACAGTCAGCGTGGTCAACGAACGTACGGGAGCTGCTCGCGAGGCAGCGACCAATGAGGAAGGCAGCTTTTCCTTCCCCGAGCTCGAGGCTGGCACCTATCGCATCAGTATAAATAAGGGCGGTTTCAAGAAGCTGGCGCTGAAAAATGTCGAGCTGCACGTCGCTGACGTCACCACGCTGAATTTGAAAATGGAGGTGGGCACGGCGGCGGAAACGGTGATGGTGGAAGCCTCCCCGATCACCGTCAATACGTCAACGGGCGATGTTTCGAACATCATAACCGGCGAGCAGGTTCGCGAACTGCCGATGAACGGCCGGAATTTCGTGCAGTTGACGACGCTGGTTCCCGGCGCGGCGGTCGGCGAAAGTTTCGACAACAAGAACAAGGGCTTGTTCGCCGGCGTGGATATTTCTTTCAGCGGTGCGCCCTCGGTCAACAACCAGTGGACGGTGGATGGCGCGGGGAACAACGATATCGGCTCGCAGCGCACCATTCTTGTCTACCCTTCCATTGACGGTATTGAAGAGTTCAAGATCCAGCGCAACAGCTACGGGCCAGAATTTGGCGGCGCAGGCGGCGCCCAGATCAACGTCGTAACCAAGGGCGGAAGCAACCAGTACCATGGCGACTTCTACTATTTCGGGCGGAACGACGCTCTGAACGCCAAGAATTACTTCCTCCAGAGCGGTTGTACTGCGCCAGGTGACACCAGTTGCAAGAAACAAATGCTGCGCCGCAACGATTTTGGTTACACCGTCGGCGGTCCCATCAAGAAGGACAAAGTATATTTCTTCTGGTCGGAAGAATGGAACCGCGAGCGCCGCGGGCGCGTACATCATCACTGTGTACCCACCCAGGCCGAGCGCAACGGCGATTTCTCTAACCCGGTTTGCGGGCCCGCTCCAACTGATCCTGCAACCGGCATGCCGTTTCCGGGTAACATTATCCCTTCCAGCAGTCTCAGCCCTGCGGGCCAAGCATATTTGGCGCCGTTTCCACTTCCTAACCTGAGCACTCCAAATTCCAAGGGGGAGAACTGGGTAACCCAGGTCCGCATTCCGGTCGATTGGCGAGAAGAGAATATTCGCGGCGATTGGAACATTACGAAGAATACTACTCTAATGCTCAAGTATACCCAGGACGCCTGGCTTAACTCGCTTCACGCGGATGAGGCCGCCGGGCTGTGGGGAGACAGCGACTACCCTGCGCTTTCTGACACCTGGAACCAGCCAGGCAAAATGTCGGTAGCGAAAATCACAACGACCATCAGCAACACGGCGGTCAACGATTTTCAGTTTTCTTGGTCGGGAAACCGCATCTATATCAGCCGCGCCGGCGACGATCCCACGCTGAATGACAAAATAAACGAGGTGATGCCCCGCATATTCCCGTACAGCGACAAACTTCATGGAAACAAAGCGGCAGAGCCGGTTTTCTGGGGCGGTCCGCCCGCCGGTCTAATAGGAATCATTTCGCCCTGGCAAAATCGGCAAGACCTTTTTGTCTGGAAAGACGACTTTTCCAAGGTCTCCGGCAAGCATACGTTTAAGGCCGGATTCCTCTACTCCCGTAATGCCAAGGATGAAGAAGTCGGCGACGAAGGGGGCGAATTCTGGGGTAATGCCGGCACTGGCAGTCCAGCAGCTTCTTACAACGGCTGGGGAGGTCGAAACACAACCGGCAACTATTATGCGGACTACCTTGTAAGAGGCATGATGTTTGGTTACGACGAAAATCAACGGGATCAGAAGGCCCTGGTGCGCTGGCGCGACTATGAGTTCTACGGTGGCGACACTTTTAAGGTCAGCCGCCGAGTGACTTTCAACTACGGGGCCCGCTGGTCCATCATTCGGACGCCTTTTCTGGATGACAATAAGCTTGCCGGCTTCTCGCCAGCCGTGTACGCAGCGGAAACTTCACTTAAGGCCGATGACAGTTGCCGGGGCATGATACTGGCGAAAGGCGCTACCAATACCTGCGCTGGTATCGGCTCTCCCGCTGTCCCGCCCTTTTTCGAAAACCGTTCGTTGGCGCACAACAACAATCACATGATTGCGCCTCGGGTGGGCATCGCCTGGGACGTTTTTGGCACGGGCCGCTTCGCCCTCCGCGCTGGTGTCGGGCAGTTCTTCTCCCGTGACCGGCTGCTAGGCATCAGCATGCGCTCCAACAATCCGCCTTTCGGAGTGAATACTGGCGCTCTAAGGACGCTGGACGTGCAGAACGGGCCTGGCGGCAATTGCGTTACCGAAGGCTGCATAGATGGAGCTTCCTTGGGCGGCGTGCCCCACCAGGGGCTCGACCCCAGCGCGAAGCAGGCCAACAGTTGGCAATGGAACCTGACCACTGAAACGGCCTTGTGGAGGAACAGCAAGCTGGAAGTGGGCTGGGTGGCGAACCGGGGAATTCACCTGCAGAACGCCATTGATGCCAATCAGTTTCCCTTGGCGGTTCGCTTGACGGCCGCGCAGCTATCGGTTACAGGGAACGGCACAGGCCAGTTTCACCCCTACCCCTTCAACCCTGGTGGCGTGCCACAAATCACGATCTGGAGCCATCGCGGCGATTCCATTTACCATTCGCTGCAAGCCATGTACAGCAACAAGTTCAAGAACAACTCGATGCTCCAAGTTGCCTATACCTGGTCGAAAAACTTGGGCGACACTACCTTCGGATATGTAGGCGCAAGCACCGTGTTCTCTGACAATACCAATTCGAGGATCAATCGAGGTCCCGTGGACTTCGACCGCAGGCATGTTTTCAGCGCTACGCTGATCTACAATTTGCCTTCACTGACCAACTCGAACGCCCTTCTGCGGCAGGTCGCCGGTGGTTGGGAATCCAATACCATCGTGAACTACGCCAGCGGCAATGCGCTGACTATCCAGGGCACCGCCAGTCTTGGAGATCCGACTGGCACAGGGACTAATGGGTCCTTCACTGGCCGGCCGCTGCGGGTAGCGGGGCAGCCATGCCACGTCAGTGGTGATAGGGCGCAATGGCTCAACCCCAAGGCGTTTACTTGGGACGGGTACAAACTAGGAACTTTCGGCAACAGCAGCCCCGGAACTTGCGCGGGCCCTCCGGTAGACAACGTGGACTTCGCCATCGTCAAGAACTGGAAGATGACCGAGAGGTTAAAGATGCAGTTTCGGCTGGAAATGTTCAACGTGTTTAATCACCCCCAGTTCCGGTTTAACGGCGGGAATTTGGGGTGGAACGCTCTCGCTTCCAAATGGCAAGTCGATAACAAAGACCCCGTCACCGGAGTAGTGATCAATCCGGCTGGTTCCGATGGCGGAACATATCCGGTGGATGCGTCGGGAGCGCCCTGCAGGCCCACTCCAGCTTCATGCGTGGCCATCAAGGGCGGCATACTGAATCCGAGCGTTAATTTCGGACAACAGCAGTTCTCAAGCCAAAGCGGAAACCGGGAGATCCAGTACGCGTTGAAGTTCATCTTCTAGGTTCGGCCCTAAACTATAGGACCCTTGCACCGGGCCTGACGGAAGTCAGGCCCGGTTTTTTTTCATGCCTCAGGGCTAGCGCGACGATTCCAGTAACCGTTCTTCTCCCGCCGGATTGCGCTACTATTGTGCTTTGGCGCAAAAGTTTGTAAACACGTCGGGTTTCCATCGCCGAGTAGAGAGAGCGAGATGCGGCCAATCGGTTGGGACAAAGGATTCACGGGCCAGAGCAGGATTCCGTCCCTAACACGCTGCGCCCGCGCTTGGTGTTTGTTCCTGGCCGGGCTTCTGATCTCCTTCATTGTTTCTCCGCAGCCTCTCTGGGCGCAGTCTGCGTCGCGCGGCTCCATTTCCGGGCTCATCGCTCAGAACCGGCTCGACGACGCAGAAAAGCAGCTTTGGAGCGTCTTGTCGCAGCAGCCCGAGCAGGTGTGGGCGCTGGACCTCATGGCGGAAATTCGAACGCGCCAGAAGCGCGCGCCAGAGGCCGAAGCGCTGTTTCGCAGAGTTTT